>Ga0079224_100000398_pt1 | contig 41667 bp, 32 predicted proteins | sample Stecom2015_FD_80414 | JGI IMG/M metagenome (GOLD analysis project Ga0079224, IMG submission 80414) | Agricultural soil microbial communities from Utah to study Nitrogen management - Steer compost 2015 | ecosystem: Environmental > Terrestrial > Soil > Agricultural land | place: USA: Utah... | reverse complement strand
CCAGTGTGGCTGCAATAAACCCAGAAATTATCGTAACCGCCAGAATAGCGGGTGGTAATCCATTCGAGAGTACTCCGCCCAAGGCAACCAGAACTCCGGAGCCCAGACCGGCCAGGGTTCCTTCCAGCGACATCGCCCCGGGAGTTCCAGGGGGACATCTTTTCAGGCTGCGAGGGTTAATGGGCTGCTTTCCGAGCCACTGCCCGATTTCGGTAGAAACGGTATCGACGGTTGCTGTTACGACTCCCGACAGGAATGCCACAAACAGATATTCCCGGGTTGTCCAGAATCCGAGAACCGCCAGGCTCAGCGGAACCAGTCCATTACTGATAACGTTGATCGAACCTCGAGGAGCCTCCTGCAACTGGGAGATTCTTTGTGCTTCCTTCTCCTTCGCGCCGGCTTGGGTAGCCAGACTGCACAGAACCAGGAAAAGAACCAGTGGAGTGTAAGCGGCCCGACCCAGGGATGCGTACACCACAACCCCCATGATGAAGGCCAGCAATGTTCCTTTCCTCGATAGCCACTTTAAACGAAGTGAAATAGCCGCGATCACCGCGTTCACTAACAATATCTCGGGCCAGGGTGTCGAGACCCGGAAGGAGTTTTCCAGATCAAAAAGCAGGGCGAAGAGTGTACCTCCCACCCAGCAGATCACCACATTGTCATCGAACGGGGACGGCAGGGACTCAAAAAAGGCACAGGTAAAGGAGACCAAGAAAGAGAGGAACAGCAAGATGGGCCAAGAACCCTGTGGGCCATCTAGATTCCAGAGGAGGAGTATCCAGGCGGCTAGTCCTCCGGCAATTCCGAAGCCGAGCAGTCCGACAAGTGTCTTCTGAGGATTATATGGTAGCGGCCGCCGACCATAGCGGCGGCCTAGCAAATTCGAAACGGAATCACCGGCAGCCAGGATGCCCCAGGTCGCCGCAGCCAGATAGAGCTTGTCATGGAAAACCAGAATCAAACCCAGCACGGATAAGGCATAGGTGAGCTTGCCGGTTGAGAAGCCTCGCTGCCGTTCCTCGGCTCGAGTCGTCACCAATCGAGGAGAGATCAGCACGGCATATAAGATGGCCAGCAACGCCATCAAAAGAATGGTTGAAAATTCCATGAAGGGTAAAAGGAAGGCGAAACCCACTGGGAGAAAATGCTCCAGCTGACGCAGGTCTTCTAATCGATCAGCTCTCTGCTCATCCATTTCCAGGTTGCTTCCAGTCCGTCCTCAAGTGAACGAGGTGAATATCCCAAAATCGTCTCTGCTTTTTGAGAGGAGAGTCTCCAATCACAAACAAAAAATCGCGAGGTAGACGGCAGAACCAAGGGAGGAGTATGCCGCAACCGGCTTTGGAGGTCTTCGAGGTAACTACTCAACAAGAAAAGGGTTTGGGGGATAGGCAGAATAAGCATGCGGCGTCCCGACACCTTACGGAATGTCTCTGCCAATTCTCTTAAATCTCGATTATCCCCTCCCAGAACGAAGTCCTCACCTGCTCCCCTCGACAGGTGAAGCACCAGCCCCTCGACCACGTCATCGATGAAGACAAAATTCCAGACTGGTCTCCCCATAGCCGGGAGGGCGGCCAGGCGAGTACAATACCAGCGACGCAGCAGATAAGTCAGGATATTGCCCTCTGTTAGGGGACCGGGTCCGTAAATCACGCCTGGATAAACGATATCGAGAGGGATTCGTTGCTTCCACTCTCGGGCGACTTGGAGACCTTCATATTTCGTACGGTCGTAGTCATGAAAGAAGCTGTACCTGATGGGGAGGGATGTTTCATTGTGAGGTACGTTTCGACTGGGCCCGAAAACGGTAAAAGAAGAGAGGTAGATTGTTCGCTCGACCTGACTGGCTTCGCACTCTTCGAAAACGTTCTGGAGGCTCCTTACGTTGATTTCCCGAAACTTGTTGTCAGGCCGGGACTGGACCAGCGCCGCCAAATGGAAGACCACGTTGCAGGATCGAAAGGCATCCTTCAAGGCCGCCTTCCGTGTAATATCGTACCCATTGCTCCGAGACAGAATGCGTACGTCGTGGCCCAGGTCCCGCAGATTCCCGGCTAACCTGGAACCGAGATATCCGGTGCCTCCTGTCACCGCTATTCTCATAGGCGAGTCACCTTCCCTCTCTTGAGCGGTTCATTTGAAGGCGAGAGGCTCTCCATCGATAGAGTCCGGAATTGTGACATCGAAGAGCTGAAACAGAGTTGGTGCCAGATCGACAATTGAAGGGGCAGGAGTGGCTACTTGACGATTGGACAGAAGAAATCCTGCGGTGTTGGTAAAGTCTGAAGCGCAGTGATCGCCGCTCCACTTCTTCATGTTGGCAACGACGATATCCTCGGGGACGGCTCCAAGGGATGTTTGCCACGAGGTGCGATAGCCGGGACGAAAGGTTAGCTGAATGTCTCCGGCGTGATCAACTGCATCTCCTTCGTAGATCTCATCACGAAAATAAGCATTCTGGAGTACTGGCCGGCCTGTATCGGGGTCCTGAAACTCGATGATTTGCTCGCGAATTTCATGGATCAGCTTCTGGTAGTCATCACCCGGCTCAACAATTCCCTGACCCTCCCTGCCTTTGAGGTTGATATAAATATGTCCAAGGCCCAGGGCGTAAGCGCTTGAACGAGACCAATCCACATTTGGGAAAAAGCTGCCTCCGCTGAACATGTCGTCGAGTCGGCGCTCTTCCTGATCTGGATTAGAACTCTTCAGCACGAGGTAGCCGTTCCTGGCAAGCCATGTGTTGGTGTTGAATTCCCGCCGCCAGCTGTGAAATCCATGATCGGAAATGACCAGCAGAAGGTCGTCGGGCGCGAGACGCTCCAGCATTTGCCCGATGATCGAATCCATTTTTCGATAGACGTCCAAGATAGCGGTACCAAATTCCTTTGCCAGTTCCGCATCGTAGCGAGGATGTTGAGGATCGAGGAAACGATAGAACATATGGGAGACACTGTCAGTGGCGGTGAACACGGCGGTATAAGCCGAGGCGTCTCCTTTCTCCACTTCATGAAGGAGAATCTGCTCCAGCTTCTCCATGTTGCGAAAGAGGTCTTCAAGAAAGACTTCTTCACTGATTTCTTCTTCGTTCAGGCCCCAGGTTTCGTGGGCCCAGCCGAGCGTTTTGAAAGGACCAAACTGTTCACCCAGAGACTGAATGTAGCCAGTGGGATAAGAAAGAGGCAGAACAGAATTGGAGGGAGCAAAGCTGATCGGCATCAGGTAAAGGCGCACCTCCGGGAAAGCTTGCAAGAGGTAGAAGCGGCTTATTCCGCTGAGGCTCACAAATGGCCCCGCTGAGAAGGTGAAGTCGACCCAGTCACTCCACTCTCGTTCTTTCATTTCGAAGATTTGATCTTGAATCTCGATCTGGATCGATTGCTGATCCTCACCCAGGGTGATCGAGAGGGGAATCTCCAGGCGCCGGTAGCTGCTGGTTCGTGGGTCCTGTGGTCCATCGATCACGGCACTTAAAGTTCGGCGGTTCTTAAACTCGAGGGGCACCAGGCGGCCCCCGAACTCGGTGTTTCCCAGGTCCCAACGAGTCAGGTCGGTAGCCAGATAGAAGTAAGTACCCCAGGTTCCCCGGATGTCGGGGACTCCCAGGCCGGACCAGGTTCGTCCCAGGCCTAGCTCAACGGGTGGAAACTCGACCGGGGCCCGGAGGTTCACAGTCCGGATTCCGTGGCGATCGAGGTGTTGCCAGTAGGGTATCCCCTGGCGGTTGTTATGAAACTCAGCTTTGCGCCACGGAATCAGTCCCCACAAAAATTCTGGTCTGTTTACTTCCACCAATCCTATTTCCGGAAAGTAAGTTTCCGGATCTCGTCGCAAGAAATCGAAGATTCCATGCCGCCCGGGGTTCATGCCGGTTGCAAAACTGGACCAGGCCACCGGAGATTCCGGGGGATTCGTTGTGCCCAGCTCCGTGAGAGTCCCGCTTTCCGAAAGCTTTCGAATATTGGGGAGGTGTGGAAGCCATTCCCGGACCAGGTCAGGATCGACTCCGTCGAAACCCAGTACCACGACTTTGAACTCCGTGTTACGGGCTGCAGTACCACCCCGGCAGGAAGGGATTGCGACCACTGTCAGCAACAGGATCGCAAGGGCCAGGCGCAAGTCTATCATTGGGCTGGATTATAGCACTCACTACAGGCCATCTCCGGGCGAAAGTTCCCTTCACGGCCTGGAGTGGCGTATCGGTCCACCGAGTGGAACGGGCGGGTTCATGTATACTGAGTCGAATGAGTGTTCGAGTCCGCTTCGCGCCCAGTCCAACCGGGCACCTCCACGTCGGAAATGTGAGGACAGCTTTGTATAACTGGTTGTATGCACGCCAGAGAAAGGGCACCTTTATTCTACGCATCGAAGATACCGACCTGGCACGATCTGAGCAGCGATTCGAAGACCAGTTGATTGAGGACCTTTTATGGTTGGGTCTCGATTGGGATGAAGGGATCCAGCGGGGTGGAGAATTTGGGCCCTACCGCCAGACGGAACGATTTCCCCTTTACCGGCAGTATGCAGAAAGACTGCTCAAAGAAGGTCAGGCATATCATTGCTTCTGTACTGCGACAGACCTGGAAAGAGAGCGTGAGGAACAGCTAAAGCAGGGCTTACAACCGCATTATTCCGGTAGGTGCAGGCGGCTTTCCCTCGATGAAGTGGAGCGTCGGCTTGCCGCAGGGGAAGAAGCCACCGTCCGTCTAAAAGTACGGTCCGGAAAAGTGAAGTTCAAAGACCTGATTTTCGGCAGCCTGGAAGTGGACACCAGCACGATCGGTGATTTCATTCTCTTACGGTCCGATGGGTCCGCACAATACAACCTGGCCTGTGTTGTCGATGACGCTTTGATGAAGATTACCCATGTGATTCGTGGAGAAGGGCACATTCCTAACACCTATCGCCAGGTTCTTCTTTTCGAGAGTCTAAAGTTGCCGGTTCCGCAGTTTGCCCATCTTTCGACAATTGTGGGTCCGGATGGGGCCAAGTTGAGTAAACGGCACGGAGCCACATCAATTGACGAGTTGAAGCGGCAAGGCTACCTTCCGGAAGCGATTGTTAACTATCTTGCCCTTCTCGGCTGGACGCCTCCGGAAGAAGGAGAAGAGATCCTGACCCGCCAGCAGCTCATAGATCAGTTCGATTTGTCGCGTGTCCATCGAAGTCCGGCGACGTTCGATGTTGAGAAGTTTAACTGGGTTAACAGGAATCATCTGCGACAGATCGACCCTGAACGGCTTGCCTCGTTAATGGCCAGCTATTATCAGGAAATGAAGCTGATACCTGAATCTGCGTCGCCCGAAATTCTCGATTGGTTGTCCAGAGTGGGAATCACTTTCATGAAGTATGTGAACCGGCTGGATGAGTTTGTCGCCGCCAGCCAGATTCTTTTTGATTTCGACGAGACCCAGGATCTCAAAGACCCAGAGATAGAGGGGCTGACTGAGACTGAGGAGGCCAAGAAGGTCATCTCACTTTTCTCCCGGAAACTGGAAAAGTTCGAGGGTGAACTGGACGAAACCAGGTATCGCGAGCTGCTTTTGGCAATAAGAGAAGAGTCGGGAGTCAAGGGCAAAGTCCTTTATCAGTCCATTCGTGTGGCCACGACCGGTCGACTTTCAGGGCCTGAGCTCGAGCAGCTGATACCCCTGATTGAACAGGGTAGCAGGTTGCCGTTGCCAAAACCTATTGTGCCCGTGAGGGAAAGGGTGCGCAGAGTGTCTGAAAGTCTGTTGAAATCCTCTCGCTCCGCTCCCTGACCAGACTTAGCGGTGATCACGGGAATTGAAGACAGGAGGCGACTTGGTTATCTCGGGTATCAATGCGGTAGCTGAAGCTCTCCAGGCCGATCCCTCGCGCTTACTCAGAATTGTCGTTGCGAAAGGCAAGGGTGGAGCCCGCCTGCAGGCCATCATTGATCATGCACGCCGCTACTCGGTGCCCGTCCACTTTGAGCCTCCACCTTCTATCGAGCGACAGACCGGTACGGCACGTCATCAGGGTGTCATGGCAGTGCTCTCCCCCATCTCGTATTCGACGCTGGATGATCTGGTCCACTCTGACTTGCTGATCTTGGTCGATGGAGTTGAGGATCCGCGGAATCTTGGAGCTCTCATGCGCACGGGAGAAGCAGTGGGGGCGGGTGGAATTTTAATTCCCGATCGCCATTCTTGCGGGGTCAACGATACGGTTATCCGCGCCAGTGCCGGGGCCGCTCTTCACCTCAGTATATGTCAGATCGGCAATGTTGTAGGCACCTTGAAGGATCTAAAGGAGAAAGGCTTCTGGGTGGCAGGACTGGACCTGGAAGGTGAAACTTCGCCCCGTAGTCTGGAACCCGAACTGAGATACGTTGTGGTGGTGGGTGGAGAAGACCGCGGTCTCCGGCGACTGGTCAGGGAGCACTGCGATTACCGGGTGAAGCTGCCTATGAAAGGGAAGGTTACGTCCTTGAATATGTCCGTTGCAGCCGGGGTTCTGCTTTACGAGATCCTTTTAAATCGCTTGCACAGAACTCCGTAGCGGAAATTAGGTGAAGCTACAGCCCAATTCTTCATTTACCGCAAGATGAAGACTGAAGCAGGTAGTCCTGCGTGAATTCTCCGACTAAGTTCTGTGTTTCGGAGTCATTAATAGATTCAGCGCCCGGTCCACAGTAAGTTCGAAATCAGTTGGAACCAGCGTAGTTCCACTGTACTCCAGGATCACAGCCGGCCCCTTGAGGCGGTTACCAGGCCTCAGCTTATTGCGGAGATAGAAGCCGGCACGCACCTGGTCTCCATCGAGAATGATCTGTTTCTCTTGAATCATGGAATCGATAGGGGGATCTTCTCCTTCCAGCTCGAAGGTAGGAAAGGGCGGCTTCGAATAGCAAGCCCGGCCGGATAGCCGAAGGTTGACCACCTCTAGCGGAAGGTGCCGGTTTGAATAGCCGTAGTTTCTCTCATGAAGGTTGTGAAACTCATCAATAAAGCTCTCACCAAAGGGTGTATTAATCTCCCAGGACTGCCCCAGGTAGCGGCAATCCAGACTCTTTTCCAGGGTTATCTGCTCTTCCACGAAGCCCTGTTCATTCAGCTGAGCGTAAACTTCCCGGGCCAGCTGCTCGAAAGCTTCCGCAATCCGGTTGTGTAAATCTGGATCGCTGCTGTTTGCCATCACTGTCAATGAGGCGTCCCGGACAACATCGGAGCGCAAAATACCAGCGGCGGAGAGGGTTCCCGGGTTGAGAGGGATGAGGATTCGCGGAATCATCAAGGAGCGGGCCAGGGCACAAGCGTGTAAACCCCCGGCCCCGCCAAAGGTGACGAGGGTTAGGTGACGGGTATCGTATCCTTTTTGCAAGGAAATGATTCGCAGGGCACCTTCCATCTGGGTATTGATAATCTGGATGATTCCTTCCGCCAGTTCTTCGGGGGACCAGGAACGGCCAGACATCTTCTCCAGTTCAGCGGTCATCGACTGAAGCTCTTCCTGGACTCGCTCCGGATAGAGCTTGAGTTCCCCACCCAGGAAATAGTCCGGGTCCATGCGTCCCAAAAAAAGGTTAGCGTCGGTGACAGTCAACCGGTTTCCTTTTCCGTAACAGACCGGTCCCGGATCGGCTCCAGCGCTCTCAGGTCCAACTTTGACCAGGCCTCCTTCATCAATCCAGGCGATCGAGCCCCCTCCGGCTCCAACCGTGTGAATGCCCAGCATCTGCACGGCAATGGGCATCGAGTCGATTTGTGCTTCGGTAGTGGTCGCGATCGTCTGGTCACAGAGGCAGACGTCGGTGGACGTCCCTCCCATATCCAGCGTAATGATGCGGTCATACCCTGCCTCGCGGGCAACCTCGAAAGCTCCAACAACACCTCCGGCAGGTCCCGACAGAAGCGTTCGAACAGGTTCCCGGCTGGCGGAAGCAGGAGCAATCGAGCCCCCATTGGACTGCATAATGGTCAGCTTTCCTCGGGCCACGCGCTCGTCGCCGGTTAATGCCGACAGATAACGAGACATGATGGGCTGAACATAAGCGTTGATGACCGTCGTCGACATCCGCTCGTATTCTCTGAACTCGGGCAGAATCTGATGGGACAGTGAGAATGGGATATCGAGCTTAGAAAGGACATCACCGATTCGCTGTTCACTCTCCGGGTTCAAATAGCTATATAGAAGGACCACTGCGATCGAATCGGGTTTGAGCTGATCGATCTTGCTATTGAGCCTTTCCAGTCTCTTGTCTTCCAGAGGAACAAGCGACGTCTTGTCCCATAACGTCCTTTCACGCAAACCCACCCGATAGCGAGCCGGGACCAGAGGTTCGGGTCGGGAGCCTTTCAGACTGTACAAGCCGGGGCGGTTTTGCCGACCGATTTCGAGAATGTCTTCGAATCCCTGATTCGTGACCAGTAGAGTCTTCGCCCCTTTACGCTCTAAAAGTGCATTGGTGGCAACTGTAGATCCATGTTGCAAAAGATAATCCTGTCGATCCCCCACGATTCGGGCCAGCCCGTCCAGGACTGCTCTTTCCGGGTGTTCGGGAGTGGAAGGGAGCTTAAAAATCGTTAGTCGCACATCATCCAGGACGACGAAATCCGTGAATGTGCCTCCTGTGTCAATTCCTATTCGCAACATATGTTTAAATCTTTCTAATCAGCTTATGGAAGGCCACGTTGAGGTACTGATTTCACCTCTTTCAGCTCTGACTGTTTTCCGGGTCAGACTTCCCCGCCCGTTCGAAAATTACGCTCAACGGGAGTCCTGGCGCATGTTGGAAGCAGGCCAATATTCAAACCTTGAGACCCCGTAATCCCAATTCCAGGCTGCAAAAATGCTAAAATACCCGACAATCCGATCGACTGACAACACCGAGTTCCTGGCCCGAGCTTTTGCACACGGTGAGTTTCCATCATGAAGCAAGTTGACCTCATCCGTAAAATCTATTGGATTTCCGGGTCACTTGTGGTGATCATCCTGGTTTTCTTAACGAGTGTGATCTTCCTGAATCCCTCCTCGGTCGGTAATCAGAATTTTCTGTGGTTCTTTAATCTATGGGCGATTGTCTGGGCGATTATCTTTATTGTCGTCCTCATTTTGACCTTTATTCTGGCGCGTAATCTAATCAAGCTCTTTTTCGAGTATCAGGCGAGCGCTCCCGGACGTCGTTTGAAGAGCAAGATGATCCTCACCTTTGCTCTTTTCTCCCTCTTTCCGGCACTCATTATGTTCTTTGTTGCCTTCGGCCTGATTAACCAGAACCTTACCAAATGGGTGAGCGCACCTTCCGAACAACTTCTGAGCGCCTCGCAGCAGGTGGCAGAGCAATACTATCGTTTGCAGCGTCAAACGGCGATCTTTCAGGTGGAGCAGATTGCCGCAGCTGTTTCCAAAGGCGAAGCCAGGACAGCTGATGAACTCCGGCAATTCATGGTGGACCACGATCTCGACGCTGTCCTTCTTGTCAGGCCTACTGGTGCTGTGGCCATTCAAGTAGGAGACTGGTTCGAGCATCAGGTTCAAGAGAACGATATCAAGCGGGTGCTTTCCGGTGAGCGTTTCTTTCAGTTGAACCGGGCCGTCAACGTCGGTCCAATTATTGACGAGGGAGTAGCCGGAGCCCCACTACCCGGTGATCAGGGACCCGGTAGAGTTCTGGGAGCCGTTTTCATTCGCTTTACCGTTCCTGAAAGCGTAGCGTTCCACACCGATAGTATCCGTCGGGCCAGCGAAGTCTACGACGGACTTCGCGGCACCCTGGTATCGATTCGAACCAATTATTTTTCGATTCTGGGATTAACCACTCTAGCTGTGGTCTTTGGGTTCGCCTGGTTGGGGAGTTATATCGCTCGAAAGCTAACCATTCCTCTTGAAGCACTGGCCGAGGGATCGCGCGAGCTGGCGGAAGGAAATCTGGATCACCGTGTCGGAGTCAAAGCTGTGGACGAGCTCGGTATCCTGGTCGACTCGTTCAATAGGATGGCAGCGCAGCTGAAGGAAAGCAGGAGTGAACTGGAAAGAGCCAATCAGGAGCTACGCGAGACCAACGTTCGTCTGGATGAGAGGCGACGTTACATTGAAACCGTTTTGCAGAACATCGCTACCGGCGTTTTGACAATTGACGAACAGGGAATCGTTAGAACCGCCAATGAAGCAGCCTTGAAGATGTTGCAGCTCACGCACTCGGAGATCGTGCACCAGCCGATTCGAAAAGTTGCAAGTGCCGAATTGTATTCCGAGTTTCAATTACTGACGAAGAGAGCTCAGCTCTATGGCACTTATCGCAAGCAGCTATCATTTGCGCGGAAGGACCGTCGCCTGCACGTGGCAGCGACGATTACCCGGAACCCTCTTCCGTTGCAGCAGGAAGAGGAATATTTGCTGGTACTCGATGATCTGACCGAGTTGATCCGGGCCGAGAAGTTTGCCGCATGGCAGGAAGTCGCCCGTCGCCTGGCACACGAGATCAAGAACCCACTGACACCGATTCAACTGTCAGCGGAGCGGATCAAGAAAAGATTCTCTCGCCTGGCAGATGGAATGATGTGTCCACAGGAGATCGACGAATTTGGAAAAGTACTGTTCGAAGCGACGCGTATTATTGTAACGGAAGCAGAGATGCTGAAGAACCTGGTGGCGGAGTTCACTCGTTTTGCGAGACTACCCATTTGCCGACCTGAGCCGGTACTCCTGCATGACTTGATCGAACAAACAATTGCTCTGTATGACGGAAGTATCGAGTCGGTAGAGGTTACCCGAGAGTTCGATCCTGAGATTGGCGAGGTCAGGCTTGACAGAGAACAGATGCAGCGTGTGTTTATCAATCTTCTCGACAATTCACTGGATGCCCTGGCCGATTGCAACGGGGATCGAAAGATAGAGATTCGCACCGCTCTGAATTCAAGCAGGCGCTCTGTGACAATAGAACTGCAGGATAATGGTACGGGTATTCCACCCGACGATTATGAGCACCTTTTTCTTCCTTATTTCTCGACCAAAAAGAAGGGGACCGGCTTGGGGCTGGCCATAGTCCGGCAGATTGTTTCAGATCACAGTGGATTCATTCGTGCCGAGCCGAGAAGCGGCGGTGGGACACGGTTTACTATTGAGCTGCCCGTTACTCAACCGGAGAGCGATGGCTCTCGGCAACACCTTTGAGCGATACTTCTAAGATTTAGAGGATGTCAAAAGCCAGACTATTAGTCGTTGACGATGAAAAGAATGTCCGTGCGTCTCTCGCTGGAGTCCTCAGCGACGAGGGTTACGAAGTGGAATGCGTCGGAACCGGGGAGCAGTGCCTGACAGCGCTAGAGAGGAAGCGCTATGACGTCGTCTTTTTGGACATATGGCTCCCCGGACGCGACGGTATCGCTATTCTCAAAGAGCTAAAGGAACTGCACCCCTGCCAGCACGTCATCATGATATCGGGACATGGGACCATCGAGACGGCGGTTCAGGCCACCAAGTTAGGAGCATTCGATTTTATTGAGAAACCCCTTTCTCTCGACAAAGTGATTCTGGTCCTGGGCCATGCCCTTCGCCAGAAGCGACTGGAAGAAGAGAATCGGAACCTGCGGAACTTTGTCAATCAAGAAACCACCATGATCGGAAATTCCGTTCCGATGCAAGCACTGAGGCAACAGATCAAGTACGCCGCGCCCACCGAAGGACGGGTTCTGATCTACGGCGAAAATGGGACTGGAAAAGAACTGGTGGCACGCCTACTACACCTCCACAGTCATCGACGACAAAATGCATTCGTCGAAGTCAACTGCGCCGCGATCCCTGATGAGTTGATTGAAACCGAGCTTTTCGGGACCGTGAAGGGAGCCTATACTGGTGCGACCGAGAATCGAAAAGGCAAGTTTGAGCTGGCGGACGGAGGAACGCTTTTCCTGGATGAAGTAGGAGACATGAGCTTGAAGACTCAGGCTAAAGTATTACGGATCCTGGAAAGCCAGCGGTTTCATCGGGTCGGGAGTAATGAGATAGTGGAGGTCGATGTTCGTGTAATTGCCGCGACGAACAAGAATTTGGAAGAGGAGATTGAGGCCGGTCACTTTCGCGAGGACCTCTTCTTCCGCCTTAATGTAATCCCTTTCGAAGTGCCTCCGCTTCGTGATCGAAAACGTGACATTCCGGATCTAATAGACTACTTCCTGAACCATTTCTGTGAGCGCTACGGGAAAACGAAGAGGAAATTTACTCCGGATGCAATAAACCGGCTAATGGAATATCGTTGGCCCGGCAATGTCCGCGAATTGAAAAATACCATCGAGCGAATTGTGATCATGAGCCCCCAGGAGGAAGTGGATGTTCTCGACCTTCCGATGGCGATTCTCCGAGGGGACCGACAGAGATCAACCGGAGGGATGACCTGGCAACAGGCCCGAGAGGAGTTCGAACGGGAGTTTCTTCTTCGAAGCCTGATTGAGAACAACGGGAATGTATCGAGGACCGCTGAAGCAATTGGGATGGAGCGAAGTCATCTCCACCGCAAGCTGAAAGCCTATGACATTAACGTGAGGGCTCAGCGCCCCACTTGATGGAAGAAGTCCATGCAGCAGTGGATTGATTCGTTTCTCAAGCACGTTCGTTTCGAAAGGAACTACTCGCCGCATACTGTCTGCAGTTATCAACACGATCTGAAGGAGTTCCACGCTTTCTTGAGCCGTTGTCGTCGCGATGAGGTTATCTCTCCGGTCGAGATCGATCATTTAAGCATTCGCGAGTTTCTCGGCCACCTTCACCAGGGTGGCAAGCAACGGAGCACGATTGCCCGGAAACTGGCAACTCTGCGATCCTTTTTTCGCTTTTTGCATCAGGAAGGCGTCATCCAGGTCAATCCCGCTCGCCTGGTCAGAACACCCCGTCAGGACAAGTCTCAGCCTCGATTTCTTTCGCGCGAAGAAGTGGAAATTGTCCTTGGTTTGCCGGGAAATAAGACCGATGGAGGGATTCGCGATTGCGCCATTCTCGAGATGCTGTATGCGACAGGAATGCGAATCGGCGAGTTGGTTGGCTTGAACCTGGAAGATGTGGCACTGCGCGAGCGTCTTGTGAAAGTGCGAGGGAAAGGAAAGAAGGAAAGACTGGTGCCTTTTGGTGAGAATGCTGCAAAAGCGCTTCGCTCCTATTTGCCTGTTCGAAAGAAACTGCTCAGGAGATCCAGACGGGCGAATCACCCAAACGCGCTTTTCTTGAACCTCCAGGGTGGGAGAATAACCGCTCGGTCTGTGCAGCGGAATATCCGCCAGTATACGCGAGACGCGGCCCTTGCTCTCGATGTTCATCCGCACCTTTTTCGCCACTCGTTCGCGACCCACCTGCTCAATGCGGGAGCGGACTTGCGCTCAATACAGGAGTTGCTGGGCCACGAAACACTCGCCACCACTCAAAAATATACGCATTTGGCAATCGAACAGCTAATTGCGACCTATCGCTCGTCGCATCCCAGAGCCAAAGTCGTCCGCTCCTCTCCCGAGTAGTTGGACATGGTGTTAGAATTTTGCTAGATTGATTGCTTCTCAACGGAGGCGCCGGGAGCGCCCGGGGCTGAGTGGACAAAGGTTAGAGACTAAACAATATGGCGTTAGCGAAAGAACAAAAGAACCAGATTGTAGGGGACTTCCAATTACATAAATCTGATACCGGATCGCCTGAGGTACAGATTGCTCTGCTCAGTCAGCGCATTTCCCAATTAACTGAACATTTTAAGACTCACCAGAAGGATCACCATTCTCGCCGCGGATTACTCAAACTGGTTGGGCAACGTCGGCGTTTGCTCGATTACCTGAAGAAGCGAGACTTCGATCGATATAAGCAGTTGATTGAGCGCCTTGGAATTCGAAAGTAGGCGGTCAGTCATTGCTGTCTATTTGTCAGTCAGACCTGCTCGGTTTCAACATCCGGTTGAGATCATGGCGCTGAGGTGTGCTATGATGACACTGCCTTCTTCCCCACTTATTAGTCAGAAAATTTGCCAGTTTACATAACCAACAGAGTCTATTTGTAAAAATGCACGGTCAACCGTGCTTTTCTACAACTGGATTATTCTTGAGAATAAAAACGGAGGAAAGAGGAAGATGATTCACAAGGTAAGCCTCACGATCGGTGGCCGCGAGTTATCGTTCGAGACAGGTAGACTGGCAAAGCAAGCGGATGGGGCGGTTTATATTCAGTCCGGAGATTCGGCGGTACTGGTGACTGCCTGTGCGGACCGCGAGGACAAGAAGGATATCGATTTCCTGCCCTTGACTTGCGACTATCGGGAATACACGTACGCGGCGGGGAAGATCCCGGGAGGGTTTTTCAAGCGCGAAGGTCGACCCACTGAAAAAGAGACGCTGACCAGTCGCTTGATTGACCGACCGCTGAGGCCACTTTTCCCTGAAGGCTACCATCGAGAGACACAGATCATAGCGATGGTGCTCTCAGCCGAACCTGACGTAAATCCGGATGTGCTTGCGGTAAACGGTGCGTCTGCCGCACTTTCGATTTCAAGTATTCCTTTTCAGGGTCCGCTGGGTGCGGTCCGGGTCGGCTCCTTGGATGGTCAATTGGTAGTGAATCCCACTTTTGAACAGATTAACAGAAGCGATCTGGATCTGATTGTCGTGGGTACTGACGAAGCGATCGTGATGGTTGAAGCCGGCGCCAACGAGATCTCCGAGGCGCGAATGCTGGAGGCTCTCGAACTGGGGCATCAGTCAATTCGGGAAATCGTCAAGGCGATTCGAGAATTGCAGGAGCGGGTTGCCCCCCAGAAACTTCCTGTGGAGGAACCGACGCTGGATCCAGAGATCGTTCGTCACGTGGAGGAGAAAGCCACGCCTTTGATTCTGGAAGCGCTCTATATCAAAGAAAAGCTGCCCAGTAATCGGAAGATGGACGAGTACCAGAAGCAAATTGTCGAAGAGTTTCCGGAGGAAGAGCCGGAGAAACGCTTGCAAGCTTCTCGGGCTTTCTCAAACCTGAAGGAGAGAATCTTCCGTTCCGAATTGCTGGAAAAGGAACAACGTCCAGATCTACGAAAGTTTGACGAAATCCGGCCCATCACGTCGGAAGTCGGCGTTCTTCCGCGGACGCATGGGTCAGCCGTTTTTACCCGAGGTGAAACGCAGGCGCTTGTCACCGTCACACTTGGTACAGGAGAAGATGTGCAACGGCTCGACGAACTGACCGGCGAATCCTCGAAGCGGTTCATGTTGCATTACAATTTCCCACCCTTCAGTGTCGGCGAAGTCAAATTCTTAAGAGGCCCGGGACGGAGAGAAATTGGACACGGGGCTCTTGCCGAACGTGCGATTCTGCCCATGCTACCGGAAGAGAAGGACTTTCCTTATACCATTCGCGTGGTATCCGACATTCTCGAGTCCAATGGCTCGTCTTCGATGGCTTCTGTCTGTGGGGGCGTGATGGCCCTTCAGGATGCCGGCGTAGCGCTGAAGCGCCCGGTGGCCGGTATTGCAATGGGCCTCGTAAAAGAAGGTGACAAGTACGCCATCCTCTCCGACATCGCGGGATTCGAAGATCATTATGGAGATATGGATTTCAAGGTGGCGGGTACGGAGAACGGGATTACCGCCCTCCAGATGGATATCAAGATCACGGGAGTCACTCACGAAATTCTCTCCCAGGCACTGGAACAGGCGCGTCAGGGACGTCTCTACATCCTTGGAAAAATGGCAGAAACCATCTCTGCTTCCCGCGAAGCTATCTCGCGATACGCTCCTCAAATCACCAAAATTCAGATACCTACCGAGAAGATCGGTGCCGTTATCGGCCCTGGCGGTAAGATGATTCGGAGCATCGTCGAGGAAACTGGAGTCAAGATCGATATCGAGGACGATGGGACCGTCAAGATCGCGTCCACCGATGCAGCCAGTGCTGAGAAAGCGATTGCCCGGATTGAGGAACTGACAGCCGTTCCGAAGGTGGGCAAGACTTATCTCGGGAAGATCGTGAAGGTGGTCGACTTTGGCGCTTTTGTTGAGATCTTGCCCGGTACCGAAGGTTTGCTTCATATTTCCGAGATCGCAGACCGTCGAATTCAGGATATTCGGCAGGAAGTAAGAGCCGGGGACAAGATCTTGGTGAAGGTGCTGGAGGTCGGTTTCGACAACAAGATCCGTCTCAGCCGTCGAGCCGTTCTCGAAGATCAGCGTAAGGAAAGCTCGCAGCGGGCTACGACCTGAATCGATGATCCCGGAAAGTTTTCGCAAGGCTTTACAGGAATACAAGGAGGGGAAGATCGGTGAGGCTGAAATTGAGAGCTGCCTCCGTAAGCTTCCCTTTCAAGACCTCGGATTTGCTAAGGTAGATCATCATCGTTCCCTGCGGCATGGATTTGCAGAAGTCATTTTTGGCAAAGGCAAATCGGAAGATCAAATCGTCAGCATCGCCGAGAACATCCTGGAACACCACCCTAACCTTTTAGTAACACACACACCACCCGGAGTATTTGATTCATTGAAGCAGCGTTTCACTGCTGCAGCCTACTATCCAGATAGCCGCACTCTAACCGTGATCCGCGAGCCGCAAGATAATGGAGCAGGGACCATTGGAGTCTTTTCGGCCGGAACTGCTGACATTCCGGTTGCCGAGGAGGCACTGGTTACGGCCAGGGCGCTGGGCAACAAAGTAACGGCTTGTTACGATGTCGGCGTAGCAGGATTGCATAGAATTCTCAACCAGGTGGAGCGCCTCAATCAATGTAGCGTCATTATCTGCGTGGCAGGAATGGAAGGTGCCCTGCCGAGTGTGGTAGGGGGCCTGGTTGACGTCCCGGTTATAGCGGTTCCCACCAGTGTCGGCTATGGGGCGTCCTTTAATGGCCTTGCAGCCCTCCTGGGTATGTTGAACAGCTGCTCTTCAAATGTGACGGTGGTTAATATCAATAACGGATTCGGGGCAGGTTACGTCGCCAGCTTGATCAATCGAAAAAGAGACTTCCACACAGTGTCTCGGGCTGAAGACGAAAGTTAGGACTCTCGTCATTGTCCTGGTCCTTATCTGACGGCACGGTTACTCTTGAGTGAGTCTCGCCCAGTGTGCTCAGGATTGCTCCCTTATGGACGCTGAATCGGTTCATCTCCTCGAAATTGAGCAAGTTCTCGATATCGTCGCGAGATTTGCTCATACGCCGGCTGGGCAGAAGCGAATCCTCCAGACAGTCCCGCTAGGACGCCTGGAAGAACTGCAACATCGCCTCCAACTGGTCGTAGAAGCTCTCCAGTACTACAAGGAACGAGGACGGCCCGGGTTTCGCCACCTTCCCGACTGTCGTCCCATATTAGAGACTCTGCAACGATCTGGTGATCTTCTGGAAGGAGTTGAACTCCGCGAACTTCTCGAACTCTTGAAGGCAGGAGAACACCTGACTTCGTTGCTGCAGGAGGGTGATTGGAATCGGCTCAGGGAGATCACTGATACCCTGGTGGTTCCTTTCGCTTTCATGGAGGAGCTCGAGCGGTCCCTGGATCCTGCTGGTGGGGTCCGCGAGGAGGCCTATCCCGAATTAAGGGAAGCTCGTCGACAACAAGACAAGATCAGAAGTCGGCTTCAGGAGCAGCTCGGACGTTTTCTGAAGGGGCAAAAAGCCCGCTATCTGATTCCAGAGCCCTTCATCACACAGCGCGCCGAACGGTATGTGTTGCCGGTTCTGGTGCAGCATCAGAATGAGATTCCGGGCATTACCCATGACGTCAGTTCGTCGGGTGGAACGGTCTTTGTTGAACCCCTGGCGTCAGTGCCCCTGAATAATGAGCTTCTCTACCATCGACAAAGGGAATTGGAGATCCTTCGCAAGGTTCTGACGTCTCTGACTGACCAGGCGCGGGACAACCTGGAAGGCTTGACCCAGGTTGAGGAGATTGTCACCTTTTTTGATGAAGTTTTTTCCATCTGTGAGTTTGCCCAGCGCTTCTCCTATGTTGTCCCCAAGTTGTCCCAGAGTACAGGACTTGCCCTGGAGGAAGCACGTCATCCGCTCCTGATTGACAGCATGGGGCAACACGCTGTCGTTCCGGTTTCTTTCCAGCTATCCCCTGAGGAGAACGTGCTGGTGATCAGCGGGCCTAATACAGGCGGGAAAACTGTAGCCCTTAAGACCGTTGGCTTGCTGAGCCTGATGGCACATTTTGGCCTGCCCATTCCCGCGCAAACCGCGCGAATTCCTTTTTTCTCCGACATCCTGGTGGATATGGGGGACCGGCAGTCGATCCAGAGCCACCTCAGTACTTTCTCCGGGCACATTGTGCGCATGAATGAGATTCTACAGAACGCCGATGAACACTCTCTGGTGATTCTGGATGAGGTGGGGCGTGGAACAGATCCGACTCACGGCGCAGCTCTTGCAATTGCGATTGTCGAAGAGCTTAAGAGTCGGCAGGCGCTCGTGATGGTTAGTACCCACCATCAGGCCATGAAATCTTACGCCGCTTCCGCCCCTGGAGTGAGAAACGCCAGTGTTCTCCTCGATCCTGAAACGTTGACACCCACTTATCGAATCAAAGTAGGGATAGCCGGGGAGAGCAGCGGATTCGAGATGGCACGGCAAATGGGGTTTCCGGAGAGTCTTCTGGAGAAAGCCTTTCAAGCCCTCGCCCCGGAGCAACGCGAGATTGAACGATTTCTGGAGGAACTGCGGCTCGAAAAGCTTCGCGTGGAACAGGAGCGCAGTGTCCTGCAGGAGATGCAAGCCGAATTGGAGAGAGAAAAAGCCAATTTGCTTCGTGAATTCGAACGAGAGAATCGTTGTCGTAACCAGGAATTTGAGGAAAGAATCCAGAAATGGGAGAGCGAATTTCACAGGGAAGTGAAAGAATATGTTAAAAGATTGAAAGACCGTTTCGAAGCTGCTCGACTCCGTCAGGAAACCGGGCGAAAAGTCGAACGTCTTAAAGAGAGCTTCCGACGGCAGTTCAAGGCAGAACAAGAGGGCAAGGAATCCATTTCCGAACCCGCCGGTCAGGGAGAACTTCAAGAGGGTGACACGGTCTATCACAAGTTCTTCAGGCAAAAAGGGGTAGTTATATCGGTCGGCTCTCAGGAAGCCATCATCGAAATGAACGGTAAGCGGGTCACAGCCCTGCCTGCACAACTTCAGAAGGTGGAGTCGCGCCAGGTAATCCGACGGCCTTCAAAGCAGATCACTCTGCATGTTGTTGAAGAGACCGATTCTGAATTGAATCTGGTCGGGGAACGAGTTGATGAGGCGATGGCCCTTCTCGACAAGTTTTTGGACCGGGCGTTCGTGGCGCAGCTTCCAGAGATTCGGATTGTCCACGGGTTTGGGACTGGAAGGTTGAAATCAGCGGTAGGAGAGTTATTGAGCCAGCATCCCCACGTAAAGAGCTTCAGGCTCGAGGGAGGCGCTACCGTTGCAATTTTGACCACTCAGGAAGGTGGAGTATAGCAACCCGGCTGGTCCTTGAGGGACGATTCAGCGGGGCCTGTTAAGTCCTATGAAACTTGATGACCTCACAATTGAGCGAATTCGGAGTTCAGTGGAGATCATTGATGTCATCTCCGGCTACGTACAGCTCAAGAAGAGTGGTGACAATTACTCCGCCCTTTGTCCCTTCCATAATGAACGTACTCCTTCGTTCATGGTCAGCGAAAGTAAGCAGATTTTTAAATGCTTCGGCTGTGGAGTCGGGGGAGACGTTTTCCAGTTCATCATGCAGATCGAGGGCCTGAGTTTCCCTGAGGCGGTCAAGTATCTGGCTGAAAGAAACGGCATTTCCATTCCTGCCGCCGGTACTCGAGTGGCCGGAGAAGGCGGCGGAAGGGAAGTTCGGGCGACCTTAATGGCTCTCATGAAGGAGGCCAATCAGTTTTTTCAAAACTCCTTTCACGAAGAAGGCGGGAGGCGTGCCCGGGCCTATTTGAGAGAGCGACAAATTCAAAAAGAGACATTACAAAGCTTTGGCATTGGGTATGCGCCGTCCGGAAATCGTCTCTTTCAACATCTGACCAGATTGGGTTTTCGGACAAAGGATCTGGAGACTGCGGGATTAGTGGCTCGAGGATTGTCAGATTATTACGATAAGTTTCGAAACCGCGTCACATTTCCAATTTGTGATATTTTGGGAAGAACCATTGCCTTTGGAGGGCGAATATTGGGGGAGGGTCAACCCAAGTATCTGAATTCTCCGGAAACACCCTTGTATCAAAAAGGGAATAATCTGTACGCATTATCTCTGTCGCGAGACGAGATTCGACGCCGAGATTTCGCCTTACTGGTGGAAGGGTACTTTGATGCGGTGGTTCCGTATCAGTTTGGGTTTCGAAATGTGGTGGCTTCACTGGGTACGAGTTTAACACGAGGTCAAATCCAACTTCTGGGGCGCTATACGCGAAAGGTCATCGTGAATTTCGATCCAGATTCAGCCGGCACCGCAGCCGCTATACGGTCCATTGAGTTATTCTTGGAACAGGGGTTTCATGTTAAGGTAGTGCAACTGCCAGGAGGGGAAGATCCTGATTCCTTTCTTTTACGAAACGGGGCCCAAGCCTATGAGGAACGTCTCAAACAGTCTGAACCCTATCTCGACTTTATTCTTTCCCGCTTGATTGAACAGCAGAAGGATCCCTTCAGTCCAGTCGGCAAACAGGAGATTGTGACCGGAATTGTTCCTTATCTGTTGAAAGTTCCCAGCAGAATTGAACGGGCCGAGTATGTTTCCCGAATAGCGAATCGGCTTCAGATCGAAGAGGGTTTGATGTTCTTGGAGATGCGACGCCATAAGCCGGGAAGACTTCAGGAGCAGATACATCTTGAAAAGGCGAGTACCCGAGAGATCTCACTACGCCCGGCGGAAACCTATCTTCTGACGGCTCTTCTGCATACCAATTTCAAAGAGGATCTTGTCGACTTGCTGGAACCAGAGCTGTTTCAGGAACTCGAAAGTGAATCGATAATTTTGAAAGTGATCGAGTTGCGGAAACGTGGCCACAAAATCAGCGTCCTTAAGCTACGAGAGGGTCTGAAGGCAGAATACCAGGATCTACTTGACCGGCTCAGTCTTTCTTCCAGCATGTCTTTTTCGGTTGATCTGGTTGAAAGTAGCCTGCAGGCGCTTCGAGAAATTCAAGATCAGCGTCGGATTCGGCAGGCGCAGATCAAGATCAAAGAAATTCAGGAAGAGATTGAGCATCTGAACCATTCAAACATTGAAGGGCGGGATCGCCTGGCGGCTCTACAGGAAGAGCTGGATTCGTTGCTGCGCGAGAAAGAAGAGTTGCGCCGCCGACATCTACTGGGAGTAAATTAGAATCAGCCTGCTCTCAACGAGGCAAAGTAATTTAGTATAATACCTAACTCTGACACGACGAGCGATGAGCGAAGAAAACGAAGATCTGCTATCTGCAATTGAGGATAAGTACGACGGCGTCAAGGACCTGATCAATTTGGGCAAAGAGAAGGGATACCTTCTCTACGACGAAGTCAACGATGTGCTCCCGGACGATATCGAATCCTCCGAAGACCTCGACAACATCTTCTATTTATTTGGAGATGCCGGTATCGAGGTTATCGACTCCGAAGACGAGTTCGGCCATATCAAGAAGAAGGCGAAGACCAAGAACTTGTCGGAAGAAGAGGCGGAATCATCCACTTCTGAAGAGCTGGACAAGACCAACGACCCGGTTCGCATGTACTTGCGAGAGATGGGGACAGTCCCGCTTCTGACTCGCGAGGGTGAGGTTGAAATCGCCAAGCGCATCGAGAAGGGGAAGAAAACGGTTCTGAAAGCGATCTCCCGATCCCCTCTGGTTGTCAACGAAATCCTCCAATACTCAAGACTCCTCGACGACGAAAACTTCAATCTTAAGAATCTGGTTAACTTCAGTGAGGACGAAGTCACCGAAGTGGTGATTGATAAACGTCGAAAGTTACTGAAGAAGCAGCTCAAAGAGATTGCGAAGCTGGAAGCAGAAGCCGCCAAGGTGCGGGCCAGGTTGAAGAAGCTCAAGAAGGACGGGCCCGAGTATAAGACTTGCCTGTCCAGGTTGGCTCGCTACCGCATTCCTTTAGCGCGTGAGGTACGAGATCTCGATCTCTCCCATGAAGTCCATCTAGAGCTGGTGGACAAGATCAAGTCGGTTGTCGATCGAGTGCTTTCCCTTGAGAGAGAGAGTAGGAAGCTGAAAAAGCTCCAGGAATCTCCGTTGAAACTGGACGAGTCGAAAAAGATCAAGCTGAGGTTGCGTGAAATCGAGAAGGAACTGAAGGAAATTGAAGAGACCTCCCTTTCGACTCCGGCTGAACTCAGACGAACTCTGGCAACCATCAAACAAGGCGAACTCGAAGCTGATATCGCCAAGAAGGAATTGGTTGAGGCCAATCTGCGTCTGGTTGTCTCGATTGCCAAGAAATATACAAATCGCGGCCTGCAGTTTCTTGATTTAATTCAGGAAGGCAATATCGGTCTCATGAAGGCTGTTGACAAGTTTGAGTACCGCCGAGGATACAAGTTTTCGACGTACGCAACTTGGTGGATCCGCCAGGCGATTACTCGGGCTATTGCGGACCAGGCACGGACGATTCGTATACCGGTCCATATGATCGAGACCATCAACAAACTGATCCGGACTTCGCGTGCCCTGGTACAGGAATATGGCCGGGAGCCGACTGCCGAGGAAATCGGCAAAAAGATGGATATGCCGGTCAGCAAAGTTCGGAAGATTTTGAAAATCGCCCAGGAACCGATCTCGCTGGAGACACCTATCGGGGAAGAAGAGGACAGCCATCTGGGGGACTTCATAGAGGATCGAGGCGTCATCTCGCCGTCCGAAGCGGTAATCAATTTGAATCTGAAGGAACAGACAGCCTCTGTGCTTCAGAGTCTGACTCCCCGCGAAGAGCAGGTTATCCGAATGCGCTTTGGTATCGGTGACGGAAGCGAACACACTCTTGAGGAGGTCGGACAGAGATTTTCGGTAACACGTGAGCGCATCCGCCAGATCGAAGCGAAGGCCCTCAGGAAGCTACGGCACCCTTCCAGGAGCCGAAAGTTAAAAGCCTTCCTCGAGAACGGGGGTACCGAAGGTGCCTGACGAGTATCAAAAAGGGCGATTCATATCGCCCTTTTTTTTTGCCCGAGTCAGCCGCGTTGGAGTACCATTCTCCGGATCCTTTCGAATCCTGGGATAAGTATTATCCCTAAATCGAGTGGGCCCATAGCTCAGTCGGTTAGAGCATCTGACTCATAATCAGACGGTCGTAGGTTCGAGTCCTACTGGGCCCACCAACCCAAAGACAAGGTGCTGAATGGCAGTGAAAGAAACCAATGTCGATTTGCAGAGACTGATTAGCCTGCAGAAGTTGGATCAGCAGGCCAACAACCTGCAAATCCGCATGGAGAAGGCCCCCCAGGAAGCAAAGGCCCTGGAGCAAGAACTGGAGCGCTATCGAGCAGCCCTTCAGAAAGCCGAGAATGCTCTGGAACACGCGGTCCGCGAGCGTAAGAGATTAGAAAACGAGGTTGAGGATCTGCGCAGCAAACTCTCCCGCAGCAAGAGCCGCCTGATGGAAGTCAAGACCAATGAGGAATATCAGGCCACTCTGCATGAGATCGATTACATAGAACAGCAGATCACGGCCAAAGAAGATGAGATTCTTGAGCACATGGTATCGGCTGAAGACCTTGAAAGTGATACACGCAAGGCACGAACTGATCTCCAAGAGGCAGAGAAGGAGATCAAGAATAAACAAGACGAACTTCAGAAATTTGCCAGTGAAGCCTCAGTGGAGATTGAGAGGCTGCGCCAGGAGCGTGAGGCAATCGAAAAGGAATTGCCCGCGGACCTTCTGTCCCAGTATCGGAGAATATCTGCAGTTCGTTATGGAGTGGCCGTTGTCGAGGTTGTGGATGGCTCCTGCCAGGGCTGCCACGTTCGCTTGCGTCCTCAACTGTTGGCCGAAGTAAAGACCAATCAGCAGATAATCACGTGTGAGAATTGCAGCCGCATTTTGTACTATTCCTCATCCTGAAGTAGTCTTGCAAAAGAAGAAAGATGCCGCCGGTCTGCCGCCCTGACGCTTTTAACAAGCTGGTTTACTTTCCCCCTGTTTTCCACCGCAGTCGCCGAGGCTTTCCCGGTTCGTTATGAATAGTCTGAATCGTTTCTACCGCCAGTTTTACCTGGCGGTTATGGATTTCGACTTCTATAAGGAGATTGTCTATCAGCCTTTTCGCAGCAGCCTCATTTACCTGCTTTATCTGTCGGCACACATTGCGATTTTTTGGACTGCGCTCTTTGCCTGGTCCCTTTATCCGGGAGTCACGCAGTTTGTTGCATGGGCGCAGCAGAACCTGCCGGCCATCCAAATCCAAGAAGGCAAGCTCCACGTCGAGGCCGAACAGCCCCTGGTCAAACGCTACAAAGGTAAGAATGAGACTTGGACGATCGTTTTCGACACCACAGGAACGTACTTAACTGGAGAGAGTTTGCAGGAGCCGTCGGTGCTCCTGACCGAAGAGAAACTACTGCTGCAATTTCAGGGGATGTCGAGCACGTATCTCTTCAAGGATTTCGGAGATGGGCGCCTGACGCCCCAGGATCTACCTACTTTTCAGAAGTGGTTCAAGTGGTTCCTTTTTCCCCTCGGAGGCTATTCTTTCTGGCTTATCTGGTCGTTCATAGCCAAAGCCCTTCAGGCACTTCTACTGAGTCCACTGGTATTCGCTGTGAGCTCGGTATACGGGGTTCGAATGTCCGTCAGAAACAGCTTCAACATTGCTCTTTACAGCCTGGCTCCGGCCATAGTCATTGATCTGGCCGTCTCTTTGACGGGCATTACCATCAGTTATTTCGACTGGATCTACCTCGGTGCCGCAATGATTTACGTCTACCTTGCGACGCAGAAGACCGTGCTGGGTAAATGAGCGTGGTGCCTTACTCCTGCTTGGCCGGCTATCGCATGACCCTCCTAAGTGAAAGCTGCGGTACAATGGATTGAACTTCTCACAGAGTCTTATCGTCCACGAAGTGAGGCCTTGGATTGATGAAACAACTGGTGCTCCTTGGACTGATCTTCCTATTCACACTGGGATGGGCAATCGGTCAAGAAGATCAAGGCCAACAGCCGGTTTTCAGAAGCCAGGTTGACGTGGTGAACGTTCTCTTCACGGTGAGGCGGGGAGACAGCTATGTCACCAATCTGACTCGTGAAGACTTTGAGGTTCGGGAGAACGGGATACTTCAAGAAATTCAATTCTTCAACCGGGAAGGTGACGAAGACGCCCAACCGCTCAGCATCGTCCTCTTGATCGATACCAGCGGATCAGTTAAGGACAAGTTGAGATTTGAGCAAGAGGCTGCCAGTTTCTTCCTCGAAGAGACACTACGAAAGAACCGCGACATGGCTGCCGTCGTCCAGTTTGATAGTGAGATAAACCTGGTTCAGGACTTTACCTATGATGCCGGTTTGCTCAATCACTCAATCGATCAGATCCGGGCCGGTGGGGCCACCAAGCTCTATGATGCGATCTGGGTCTCTGTCAATGACTTACTCCGCCACGAAGTGGGACGGCGAGTCCTGGTAGTCCTTTCAGATGGAGAAGACACTCAGAGTATCGTCTCCGATGACGATGCGATCAAGATTGCTCAAGACCATGATGTAATGATTTTCGGGATTGGGGTGCGGAGCGGTCGTTTTGGTTCAAACTTCGGAAAGCTCAAAAGTTTCGCCGAGGATACTGGGGGGCTTTTCTTTGATTCGCGAGCACGTCTTGACGAGCTACAGAGAGCCTTCGCCAGAATCAACGAAGCAATCAAGAATCAGTACAGTATTGGCTACGTATCAACGAATCAGGCTCGAGACGGAACATTCAGAGAAATTGAGATAGAGGCTCGTGGTCGTGGCTTGAAAGTGATGCATCGCAAGGGATATTATGCGGAGGGAGGAGGATCATGAAGCGAGGGGATCCCCACTTCGAAGACCTTTTACCGATCCAACTCAAGCTGCGACTTCTGGAAGTTGAGCTTGACCGGCTGCAGGCCGATGCTGACTGGATCGAGAAACGGCGTTCTGAGGTCGTCGCTGAAGTTGATTACTACCGGGGCCTACTCGAAAATCGCAAGAGACAGCGTACCCTCCGAAGGGTTAAGTGACGTTCCCGCTTCAATCTACTCTCCGGGCTTCGTTAGTCTCCGTTTCCGAGGCGACCATACCCTGCAATCGCCACACATATTCAACAACCGTTTCCAATCGTGCAGGATCGAGGTTTCGATATGCGGGCATCGGGCTGAGTGGGTGTTCCCGGCGAGGGTCTACAATCTTGGCCCGGATGAAATCGGGCGACCGGGTTTCCGTCACGGCAGTAAGTCTCGGACCTGAGCTGCCCCCCAGCTCACCGACGCGGTGGCAATTAATACACTGCTCCTCCACGAAGACCTGTCTTCCTTCCAAGAGCCTTTGTTCGAGCTGAGGGTTTTCCGCATGCGGGAGCAGGAGCTGTTCCGGTTCCACGTCGATCATCTCGCCATAGACCCCCGGATGATAAATCCTGCTCCAAATAGTTATCCCGGTCAGAAGTAAAACCAGTACGAAGACAGGAACCACAACTCGTTTTCTGGTGCGCCAGTGCCAGGACCCCGAGGCCCGATCGAAAAACGGAATGAAACTGATCACGATCAGGATGATGGCGGGGATTAGAATCGCTATCAGGAATACGTATGATCCCGCGATTCGGAGAAGCTCATACTGGGCGAGCAAAAACCACTCAGGTCTGGGGTCATAGGAGGAATCCAGCGGATCGGCCGGCGGTTCACCTCCATAGGGTGACGCTAGGGCCAGGAAGAGAAGAATGAAAAAAGTAGCTAGAATAGCGACGGCGTCTCTAGAGGTCTGATAAGGAAAGAAAGGGAGGTCAGGTTGTCCCTCGGTCTTTCGAATCGGCGGAGGAGGGGCTGATCCGTGTGTACGAAGCAAATACAGATGAAGTCCGCCGAGCAGCAAAGCGGTCAGAGGAAACACGATGACATGGAGGGCATAAAAGCGAGTGAGAGTCGGGGCCCCGACCTGTTCGCCACCCATAATGATGTAAGCTATCCCGGATCCAATAATTGGGATCGACTCCGATAGTTCCCTGCCCACCACTGTTGACCAGTAGCCCTGCTGGTTCCAAGGCAGTAGAAATCCAGTAACTGCAAAAGCCAGAATCATTAGGAGAAGCAGGATTCCGGTTATCCAGTTTAGCTCGCGCGGGGCTCGATAGGCACCGTGCAGGACCACCCGCAAGAGATGCAGAACCGCAACCACTACCATCAGAGAGCTTCCCCAGTGATGAATACTGACCAGCGTTCTCCCGATCACCGTTTCATCCGTCAAGAAGGCTCGGCTCTGCCACGCGTAGTCAGGAACCGGGACATAGTACAGGGCCAACACGGTTCCGGTTCCAAGTTGGAGAAGAAATAGAAATAGCAGCACACTTCCCAGGCTGTGTCCCCAGCCAATTGTGCCGGGCACAGGTTTGCTCAGAGCCGACTGGATTTGCTTAAGCCAGGGAATTCTTGATTTCAGAAAAGAGGATCTCAAACCTTCACCAAAATCCGGCCACTTTCCATCTTCGATTCGAGCCTAACCAGGGGGCTGTCCGGGGGACCATGAAGAACCTCCCCCTGTGTATTGAAACGACCTCCGTGGCAGGGGCACTGAAAAACTCGCTCCTGCGCATCCCAGCGCACCAGGCAACCCAGGTGAGTGCACCGGGGGGAAAGAATCACCGGGTCTCCCCTCTCGTCGAGATAAGAGTACACAGCCGAGCGGCGGGTTACAGTCATCCAGCCCTCTCTGGTTTCGTAATCGTAGGCGAACGCTCTCGGCTCTGCAGCGAGTTCGTCGACTCGGGCTACCGGAATCCACTGCTCTGATTTTTCTCCTGTTCTAAGCGGTCGGATAGCGGCCGCGCCGAGGAAAGACAGGACCGCGGCCCCGACCGCACCCAACAGTCCGACGCTGGTGGTTTTTAAGAGACGACGAAGCTCTGGATCAGGCAACTCCTCCCCCTCGAAGATCAGTCGTTTAAGGGAGTTCAATTGGGTAACCAGAGAAGCAAGGAGGCGTTTCATCAAACCCCGATTATAACCGGAAGTCCAGACAGCAAAAGAGGAGTACGCTCGTGCCTCTGTTTGGTTCGAAATAGTTGAGACGTTGCGAAGCGGGCCGAAGGATTGTGGTTGCCGGACGTTTATTGCGGACCGTCATGGTCACTACTTAAGTGTCAGAGAACCAGCGTTCTCTGAATGGACTGTAAAAGGCCGGATCTTCCGCGACAGCACCTCGGATGCCGCACACTGCCGAAGCGAACTCAATCGCACGTTCAAGGGACACTTCGGGTGGCCAGCCATGTATTTGACCCGCGAGAAAAACTGCACTGAAGGCATCTCCGGCTCCTACTGTGTCCTCGATCTCTATCGATTCAGGTTTCTTGCTATAGGTTTGACCATCGGACAAATGAATACGTGCTCCATTGGTCCCCATAGTTACAATCAATCCGTCCAGTTCGTACCTTTCCCGCAGCCGGCAGGCGCGTTCAATCGAATCCTTGCCGGAAACTCTCTCCTCAGAGATGAGGTGCAATTCACTCTCATTCATCTTGGCCCATCGAGCCCGTTTCAGCTGTTTCTCAACAATCTCATTGGTCCACCAGGGGGCCCTCAAATTGAAGTCTACGAAGACGGTTGCTTGCAGAAGATCCTGTATACAAATTAGAGCCTGTTCAGAGGTAGTGTGACGAAGCGCCAGCGTGCCGTTGTAAAGAACCGAAGCGTTAATGTTCTTGAGGAGCCGGCGAATCGAGTGGAACTCGACGAAATCGTAGGCCTGATCGGGCGATATTGTAAACGAAGGCTCTCCGTCCCTGATTGCAACCTCAACCCTTCCGGTCGGATGGAGTGGATCACGTTGCACCCCGGAGACATTCATCCCCCAACAAGACATCTTCTCCAGAATCAGGTCACCCTCGGGATCCATCCCAATTCGGCTGAGAAATAGGGGGTCGAATCCGAATCCTTTCAGATGCCAGGCGACGTTGAAGGGAGCCCCGCCAAGAACCCGCTGTCCACCGGGGAACACATCAAATAGCACTTCTCCAAATACAACTGGGCGTACGACCGGACTCATGGCGTGAAAATTCTAGCAAAGTTTCAGGGGGATGGATTCGGATCAGTTTCTTCCTGGTCAGGAGCAGGTCGAAGCTTGGCAAAGAGGTGATCCTCTACCCATTTTCCGTCCCACCACTCGATGGGATTCACCTGAACTCCCTGGAGCACCATGGAAAAGTGGAGGTGGTCCCCGGCTGCCAGGCCGGTTTGACCGGTGCGACCGAGGCTCTGCCCCCTCCGAACCATGTCGCCCACCTGGACGTCAATGGAACTGAGGTGGCCATAAAGAGAGAACAGCCCCAGTCCGTGATCAATTAGAATACAGTTTCCGTAGATTCCCAGATAGTCGGCGAAGGCGACGCGACCGCTGTTGGCGGCCTCAACTGTACTCTGTGACAGAGACGCCAGGTCAAAGCCAAGGTGAGTCTGCCGATCGATCTTCTCACCTTCGTAAATGTAGGTTCGGTGGTCGGCGAATGCTGATTCTACCTGCGAGTTGCTGAGCTGAAGAAAGGGTTCTGACCAGAGCAGTTCGGGTGTCGAATTGGATGTGACTTCTTCGATCTGTCGATTGTTGATCTGCCGAAGACGGTCGTTGATCTGGAGGAAGGTTTCTTTCAGCGAATCTTGTGGAGAAATCTCATCGACCCGGGAGAGAATCTCCGGCGTGATCTGGTTGATTAAAGAATCGGTGATCTGAATGTTACGGCTTCTGAAGTTTTGAGGAAAGACTCGCTTCCAGAATCCAGTTTGGCTGCGATTGCCTGCCCGATCCTGTGCCCATAGTTGCATAGGAATATCGACCGGATCATCATGGGCCAGAGCAAACAGCACGATATGGGTTCCAGGTTCACGTCCCGGGACCGGGTGACCCGTGAAACTTCGATCCCCCACCTGTACACCACTTTGAATGCCCTCCTCGAAAACACGGTAGAGCAGAGCTTCGGAACCTCCCTGGCGGATGTAGTGCTGACCCGATAAGACTTCCACCCGGGGAGGAGTTCGGTCGAATATCAGCTTCTGTTCAATGGTCTCTGAAGGAGAGAAGATGAAAAAATTTGGCGGGCCTTCTGTGTAAACGATCAGTTGAAATTCGCCTTCCTTCGGCACACCATCCTTCTGCCAGGTGTCGGGGGGCAACGAGATATCTTCGCCAGTCGCTCCCTTGGCCCAGGGAAGCAACCCGGTTTCATAGCTCCGTGCAAAGACCGGGTACTCGGCATCGCCTTGGCGGAGGAAGACTTCGATTCTTTGGATTCCCCTCTCTGGATCCAAGACTTGGAATGAAATGCTCGATTCTCGTCCGACTTCCACCGCCTCATGAAATTTCACCTGTGGTGCTGAAGAGTCCCAAAACCAGAAGCAGATCGCTAGGAAGCCAAAAAACAGCAAGAGAAGAAATGCCGAAACCTTTCTCACCTTATATCGAAAACCCTTTCATGAAATTGGTCTCAAAGTTGGATTCCCCTTTCCCTATTCCTGTGAATCGGGGGGGGTGACACCCGCTCCTCATTATGCCCTATCACCATGTCATCTGTTGTCTGAAGAGGGGTCCAACGGGCTCCCGCCCGTCAGACTTTTTCGAGCCCGTCGTCGGACGACGCTGGGTGTCTTCAAAGGGGGTCAAGGCCATGAGCGAATAGCGGAACGCCCACGATTTTCTGGAATGGATCTGGGACAGACCAGCCCGTCTCACGACGCGCTTCAGTTCTTCGGGAGTGAACGCTTTGAGTACGGAAAGAGGGCCATCGTGGCGGACTGCTCGAGATGACGAGAAGAGCGTCGTTAGAATCCTGATTCCCAGATACGCGGCGGGATGTCGTCGCAGATCCGAGATTACAATGCCATTACGCGCAATACGGGCAAAGTCGCGCAGCAGCATCACGGCCGCTTCATCATCAAAATGATGTAAGAACGCAGAACAAATCACGAAATCGACGCTCTTCTCTCGAATGGGTAGTGAATATATATCGGCCTGGATCCAGAGCGACTCCGTTGAAAGGCGGCCGATCGCCAGAGCAGCGCGACTCAGGTCTAGACCGATCGTGCACAGACGGACCTGATTTGCTTCCGCCCACCTTTTCAGACTGCTGATGATGTCCCCGCTACCGCAGCCCACATCCAGCACGGTGATCGGTCTGGCATGACTACGGTTGGCGGAGTTTTTCAGAAAGGAGATGAGGGGACTTAGTGCTGCCCGCGCTCCCCCTAACCATCGATTCACCAGTGCCAGATCATGGAAGACTTGAGAAAGCTCCTCCCCGGAAAGATGCTGGGGAGCATCGATGTATTCGGCTCCGGTCGCGCGCCGAGAAAAGTCAGGCCAACGATGAGGCATGCGATCGATTCTAACGACAGATCGAGAAAAGAACGAATGGGCTTTCTTTTCAGCACCAGGGAGGAGAGTGCCGGGTATGGGTGGAAAGGAACTAGTTCACCAGCAATTGCAGCTGGGATTCGAGTTCACTCCTGGTAAGCGAGTACTTTACATCCAGATCCCGCATGACCTGGATGATTTCGAATTCAGAGCTGGAATCCACGAAGCCATCAATCTGGTCGCGTGAAAGATCGTCGCAATGAGGCCCAAACGGAGAGATCCAGACCTCCTGTTCATCTTGCTTACAGCCGATAATCATTATTCGGCTCTGGCAGAAGAACTCCAGGTAATCAAGGGTCAGGAGGTTCTTTCTCGGGGTGTTTTCTTCCATCATGCCTTTTCTGATCGGCAGGATCGAGGAATTCCTTAGCCGCCGTGCTCAGAATCGGTAGGCTTCAGCTGAGGTCAGCTCAAGCGGCGATAAGCAGCGAGGTGGCGGATGGCAGATCCCTTTTCTCCCAACTTGTCGTAGATGTGGAACAGGTTGAAATGAGCTTCTTTAAGGCTTGAATCGAGACGAAGAGCCTGCAAATAGGCTTTGATCGCTTCCGGGTATCTTTGCTGGTCTTGGAGGACGACTCCCAGGTTGTAAGCCGCGAGTGGTTCGTCCGGACAGAGTTCCCGAGCGATTCGATAGTGAAGCTCCGCTTCATCGAGGTCACCATTTTCATGAAGCAGTAGCCCGAGGCTAAGGTGGGCGCCGTAATGCTCTGGATCCAATCGCAAAGCTTCCCGATAGGCCCTGATAGCTTCATCAGGCGAGGAGATTTCGACTTCACAACCGAACTCGTACCAGGCGTCGGCCTCCTCAATCTCCTGGCTGGCAGAAGCAATATTTTCACGGTCCAGTGGAGTGAGTTGCGCCGCTAGTTCAGAGACGTCGAAGTTAAAAAGTGTCTGACCCGATTCCGGTTGAAACAGGGCGGCTTCGTGTCGGGCTACCACGCGGCTGCCATCAGCCCAGATTCGAACAGCGGTGAGAGGCTTTCCTTCGGGAAGAAAAGCACGAAGTCTTCTTAGGCTCGTCTTGATGCGAGAGGGTGGAATACCGCTTTCAAACAGCTGGTGAGCCGTCTTCAGCAATATAAGATCTTGGAATGAAAAGCGATATTCGTTACGCCTTCCCCTGAGGGGATTGACCAGACCCGATCGAATATACGAATAAATCCGGGAGCGGGGTACTTGTAGCAAACCAGCTATCTGTCGTGTCGTGTAACGCGCAAGTGAGGCGGCTTTCGACTTCATGACAAACCCACGGCCAGAATCCGCAACCGAAAGCTTCTAACCAGACTTTCGCTTCTTAGAGGGGGTTTTCTTCTCGCGGGAGCTCTTACTGGCTGCCTTCTTAGGCGGCTTGCGTTTCTCTTGCTTGCCCTTTTCGGTCTCCCCAAGGCTGGCTTTGAGTGCCTCCATGAGATCGATAATCTGCGCTTTCGGAGCTTCCTGCTTTGGCGCAGCGATTTCTTCACCCTTCACCTTCTGCTCGATCATCGCGAGCACCTGGTCTCGAACCTCATCTCGGTAATTTTCCGGACGGAATTCGTCGGTAGCGGTTTGTTCGATGAGCTGCTGCGCAAGCTTGAGTTCTGACTCCTTCACTTCACCATTGCCGAGCGGAACTTCCGAGAAAGACTTGATCTCATTAGCATAGTGGAGCTGTTGGAGAATGAGGCCCTCCTGATAAGGGCGAAGCAAAATGAGATACTGCTTTCCGCGAGCAGTATACGTCCCGAGTGCCGCGCGCTGAGTCTGTACGAGAGCCTCGCGAAGGAGACTGTACGGGCGGTCTCCACCACGATCGGGTCCGAGGAAATAAGAGCGGTCATAATAAATCGGATCGACTTCCTTGAGGGGGACGAACTCTTTAATCTCTATTGCATGTGTGGATTCGATCGCAAGCTTTTTCAATTCTTCTTCAGAGAAGAGAACATATTGTCCCTTAGCGAATTCATATCCCTTTACGATATCCTCGCGTTCGACCACAGTATCACAGGTCGGGCAGTACATCTGCTGCTTGAGACGCGTGCCACAGACGGAGTGAAGTTGATTAAAACTGACAGAAGTCGAATAATCGATGGTGGTATATAACTTGACCGGGATTGCGACCAGACCAAAGGAAATCGTTCCCGAAGCCATTGACCGGGCACTCATTCCGATCACTCTAGCATTGCTCCCAAATGTCTGCAAATAAAAACCAACTCAGTTCTCTGGACGATTACCGGTCGCGAAGACATCCTGGAAGAACGCCCGAACCCTTTGGCACTGATAGGCCCGAAGCGGGCAGGCATGTTTTTGTTGTCCAGAAACACAGAGCGCGGCGCCTGCATTTTGACCTTCGGCTTGAATGGCAAGGTGTCCTCCTCTCTTGGGCAGTACCGAAGGGTTTTTCCCTTGATCCTTCTGAAAAGAGGCTCGCGGTTCAGACGGAGCCTCATCCCCTGGAGTACGCCGATTTCGAGGCAGTTATCCCGCCCGGAAACTACGGGGCTGGAGCAATGATCGTGTGGGATCGAGGCATGTGGACTCCGCTGGAGGACCCCGACGCCGGTCTGGAAAAAGGAAAGCTGCTCTTTGAGTTGAAGGGATACAAACTGCGGGGTGTCTGGACGCTCGTCAAGACCAAGAAGAACAACGAGTGGCTTTTGATCAAAAAGCCTGATGGTTGGGCAAGAGAAGGCTCAGAGGCCGAACAATTTGCCGAAGAATCGATTCTGTCGGGCCTGACTGTCGAAGAGCTGGCTGAAGGAAGTGAGAGAGCGCGGCTTCTGGTACAGGAAGTGATTGAGAGCGGTGCACCTCCTTTCAAAGGATCCTACTCCGACCTAGGATTCATGCTCGCCCATACAGCAGAGCCCTTCTCGCGAAAGGGATGGCTCTTTGAACTCAAATACGACGGCTATCGAATGATGGCTTGCCGAACCGGGCCTCGAGTTCAGCTTCGGTATCGCAAAGGCTCTGACGTCACATTCTTATATCCGGAGTTGACGCGAGCATTAGTGGCCCTCCCCTTCGATGAATTCGTTCTCGACGGCGAACTGGTGGCGCTTGATGAATCAGGAAGGCCAGATTTTCAGCGCCTGCAGAACAGAGCCCAGAGAACCACCGGCGTGGATGCGGAGGCTCAGGCGCTGGAAACTCCGGTGACACTGTTCGTTTTCGACCTCCTCGTACTGTCCGGACGAGATCTCCGGTCGTTGCCCTTAGAGCAACGGAAAGCGTTTCTCAAGAGGATGCTCCCTCCGCGCGGACCGATCCGATATGCGGACCATGTTGAAGAAGCCGGGAAAGAACTTTTCGAGCGGGTTCAGGAACAGCGTCTTGAAGGGATTGTTGCCAAACGTGCCTCGTCGACCTACAGGGCCGGGCGTTCGGCTCACTGGCTGAAGATACCGGCTGACCGTATATCCGAGTTCGTCGTAGTCGGCTATACGTTGCCAAAAGGGGGTCGAACGGGTTTCGGCGCACTTCACCTGGCGTCTGTGAAAGGAGGAGTCCTCACCTATGCCGGCCGCGTCGGAACAGGATTCTCAGACCGGTTTTTGCGAGAGTTCTCTCGGAGGCTGGAGGCGATTCGCATCAAACAGCCCCTGTGTCAGGGGGCGGTGCCGCGGGGACGCGAGCATGTCTGGGTGGAGCCACACTATATTGCTCGTGTTCGCTTCAAGAAACGAACTGCCGACAACCTGCTTCGCCAACCTGTCTTCCTGACGCTGGTGGACGATCTTACTCCCGAGATGTTGGATACTGAAAAACCAGTAGAAGAGACGGACTCCGAAGTGCAGTCGGAAGCGCCTGCGGGAGACGCCGCTGAAGCGCCAAAATTCAGCATCAGTAATCCCGACAAGGTGTTTTGGCCGGACGATGGGATTACCAAAGGTGATCTCATCGAGTATTACAGGTCGATCAGTGACTGGATACTTCCCTACCTTCGTGGCCGGCCGGTTGTTCTCGACCGATACCCGGACGGCATCTACGGAAAGTCCTTTTTTCAGAAGAATGTGCCCGACTATATTCCTGCCTGGATGCGAACTGCTCAGATTTGGGAAGAAGGAGAGACAAGGGGAAGCAACCTTTTCCTCTGCGATGACCTTGATTCGCTGCTTTACCTGGTAAATCTGGGGACGATTCCCCTTCATATCTGGAGTAGCCGAGTTGAATCGATTCAACACCCAGACTGGTGTGTTATCGATCTCGATCCCAAGGATGCTCCTTTCAGGAATGTTGTCAGGATTGCCCGCAGCCTGAGAGAACTCTGCCTGGAATTGGAGATCGAAGTTTTTTTGAAAAGCACAGGAGGCTCGGGACTCCATTTGCTAATACCTCTGAGTGCGGCTTACACTCACGAACAAGCGAAGCTACTGGCGGAGCTGCTCGCCAGAATCGTTTCTGCCGAGCTACCAGAAATCGCGACCCTTGAGCGTGCCGTCGAGCGGCGGGAAAGCAAAGTCTATATCGATTGCTATCAGAACGGACAGGGAAAGTTGATCGTTGCGCCTTTCAGCGTGCGCCCCTATCCGCGGGCGCCTGTTTCGACTCCACTTGGTTGGGAGGAGCTGACTGAGACTATGGACGTAAAGGCTTTCAATCTTCGCAGTGTGCCCGAACGAATGCAGGCTCTGGGTTACGACCCAATGAGAAAAATTCTAGAGAGCACGACCGATCTGGCCCGAGTTATCGAGCGTCTCTCAAAATGGGCGTAGCCGAGTACAATCGGCCGTTCGGAACTGTAATTCCACAACTAATTCAGGAAAGGCTTCATCAAGAGGAACGCAATGAAAGAAAAGATTCGATGGGGGGTATTAGGAGCCGCGAAAATTGCCGTCGAGAAAGTGATCCCTGCGATGCAGCAGGGGGAGGAGAGTGAAATCGTCGCCATCGCGTCACGCAATTCTGACCGTGCCCGTGAGACAGCCCACAGGCTGGGTATTGAAAAGGCTTACGGCTCCTACGAAGAACTGCTGAATGACCCTGAGATTGATGCCGTTTACAATCCGCTTCCCAATCACCTCCATGTACCCTGGACGATTCGGGCTGCTGAGGCCGGAAAACATGTGCTGTGTGAGAAGCCGGTGGCCCTGGATGTTCAGGGTGTGAAACAGCTAATCGAGACTCGAGACCGCACCGGCGTCAAGATCGGAGAAGCCTTCATGATTCGAACCCATCCTCAGTGGCAGGGGAGTCGCAAGTTCATCCAGGAGGGGAGGATTGGAGAGCTGCGTGCCCTCCAGGGATTTTTCAGCTACTACCTGGTCGACCCGGCCAACATAAGGAACGTGTTGGAGGATGGTGGGGGAGGAATGATGGATATCGGCTGTTATCCGATCAACACTTCCCGATTTATCACTGGAGAAGAGCCGCGCCGCGTCATAGCCCACGTTGAGTTGGACCCGGTGATGAAGATCGACCGACTTGCCTCGGTGATTCTTGATTTTCCCTCTATTCAGGCTTCTTTTCTGTGTGGGACACAAATGGTGGGATCGCAAAGGATGTTCTTCTTCGGGACAAGTGGGCGACTGGAGATCGAGATTCCATTCAATGCTTCCCCCGACCGTCCGTGCAGAGTTTTCATCTCTGAAGGTGATTTTATTGAAGATAATCAGCGGACGCTGACTTTCCCGGTCGCAAATCAGTACACCATTCAGGGAGACCTTTTTTCCAGGGCTATCAAGGAGGACGGCGAAGTTCCCGTTCCTCTGGAGGACTCATTAAGAAATATGGCGGTCATCGAAGCGGTTCTCCGGTCGGGGCGAAGCGGAAACTGGGAGGTTCCTGAGTATTGATCCTCAAGCCGGCCAAATCCTCGCACCACCATCCGGAGGGCAATCCGCCTGCCGCCCCCTTTGTGTCCCTGTGTCTCTCGGGGGAAAATCGACGGTGCAGTGATCCCCCCGTAGGCGGCAGAGTTGCCTTTACGCCTTGAAACGTCAATACAATCCGGAATGGGGCTCGATCGTTCCTTGATTGTCGACCAGTGAGAAATCGATCCTTCTACCATCTTGTAGTCGCAGGGTGAAAATCTTGTCAGCGTCAACCAGAGAGGCCAGGTCAATCGGGTTGGTGGTGGAAATTTTTCCCTCGATCGACTCCAACGACTCGCTTCCCGTAATCCTGTCCGACTCGGCAAACTCCTGAAGAATCCGGATGTCGTAATCGACTTCGAAAAGCTTTTCTCTCCCGAGGTAGAGGTCTCCTTGGCCCGAAAAGCGATCAAGTTCCTGGTTAAAATCATGCATAGTCAGGCGAATTATATTGGCTTCGCTCGGTCATTAAAAGGATCGCAACACCCGTGTCTTTGTCAGGCCAGACTCTTGTGACAGGTTTCAATGCGCTGTCGAATTGCAGGACGCAGAAAGATACGAGAATGATCTATGCGAGCGAGTCCCTGACAGATGATCTCGATCTTTTTCGCTACCGGCAGAGACGGATTCAGAACAAGTAGGCGCCGATCTTTCAGTCGGCAAAAACCGCTGGCAAAGTCCCCTTCCTTCCAGAGAATCTCGACACCCAATTCTCGTGTCGCCCCAAGTAGCTCTTCCAGCAACTCTGAATCGTCCATAAAGAATATTGGACCTGCAAACGATGGTGCTTCTGATGGTACAGAATCACGCTGTCCTTTCTTGTCTTTATTCTCTCATCACAGGCTTGGTGGCGACGACTGACCAGTGGGTGGCCCGGAGGTGATAGAGGAACCCGCCCGCGATCATCAAAAGGCCGGCTATCTCGACAGTAAGGGAAGGGACGAAGATCGCCAGCAGACCAGCCGCGAATAAAATCCGGGGCAAAACAGTAAGTCTCGTCCGGAAGTAGCCTTCCAGGGCGATGGCGAAAGCTCCTAGGGCCAAAATTCCCACCACCACATCCCATACGATTTCGAGTACAGAGCCTCCGGTGATGATGTGAGGATGGAAAACCAGATACGCGGGTACCAGATACAGTCCCTTGGCAAATTTCCAGGCGGACAGCCCCGCTCGAAAGGGGCTTCCTCCTGCCAAGGCGGAAGCGGCAAAGGCTGCCAGAGCAACCGGAGGAGTTACATTGGAATCCTGTGAATACCAGAAGATAGCGAGGTGAGCCACCAGAAGAGGAATGCCCAGTTCACTAGTGAGAGCCGGCGCGGCTAGGACGGCCAGGACAATATAGCTGGCCGTCACTGGCAAACCCATTCCCAAGACGAGGCTTGCAACGGCCAATACCAGGAGAGCCAGCAAAATATTACCTCCTGTGAGGGAAAGCATCAGCGTCGTGAACTTGAGCCCCAATCCTGTCAAACCAACTACACCGACGACGATACCGGCGGCTGCACACGCCAGTATCACCATGATGGCATTCTTGGCTCCGGTTTCGAGAGCCTGAACCACGACTGAGAGTGCGTTGCTAAAGATCTGAAGGATGCTTTCGGAATGCTCCTTCTGGGAAAGCAGCTGAAAGATCCCCCGAGCCCCTGAAACTCCGAGCACCGCTAGCAATCCGAGAAGTCCCACCAGTCCCGGTGAATAATTCAGTCCCAAAGCTCCTATTAGAACCACCAGCGGAAGGATAAAGTGCCAGTTTCTCAGAAGGATTTCAGACGGTCGCCCGACAGCCACATTCGTTATTTCGACGCCTCGTCGAGCTGCAAGTATATCGACGAAGAGATACACCGTCGCGAAATACATCAAAGCGGGAAGAAAGCTGACCTTGGCAATTTCCCAGTAAGGAATACCTGTCATCTCAGCCATCAGGAAAGCGCCTGCACCCATCACGGGAGGCATGATCTGACCTCCGGTACTGGCGGCAGCCTCAATTCCTGCGGCTTCATGCCTGCGGTAGCCCATACGCCGCATCAATGGAATCGTGAAGGTTCCAGTGGTTACGACATTTGCGATAGCGCTGCCCGAAATGGATCCCATGAAGGCCGAGCTCAGCACAGCTGCTTTAGCCGGTCCTCCCCTTCTCTTTCCAGTCAGCGCGTAGGCAAGATCCATGAAAAAGTTACCAGCTCCCGTGACTTCCAGGAATGCGCCGAACAGGATGAAGATGAAGACAAAATTTACGGCGACGCCGAGTGGAAGGCCAAAAATGCCCTCCTGCCCGAGATATAGTTGGGCCACGATCCTTTGTGTCGAATAACCCCGATGGGCCAGTATCCCGCCAAGGAGAGGTCCCGCGTACGCATAGGCGATGGCCCCGGCGGCTACTCCGGTCAGACCCATTCCGACAACCCGTCGACAACCTTCCAGCAGGCAGATAATGCATGCGATTCCCGCCAGAATATCGGAATGAGTCCAGAATCCGGCCCTGTCGGCTATTTCGTTAAGGTTGGCCGGCAAATAGTACCCGGAGTAGATAGCAGCCGCGATTAGTAACGTATCAACTAATCGTCCCACTGCACCCTTTTTCCCCTTGAGTTGAAGTGGAAAGAGCAAGAAGGTGAGAACCAGCACGAGGCTAAGGTGGGCGCTTCTCAGAAGAAACAGATTGGGTCGCGGAAAGATTGGAATCAGAGAATAGATTTGAAACAAGGACAGCGAGACAGCAATCCAGAGGATGATACAACCACGAGTAATTTGCCTTGCGAGTCTGAACACCATTTTTAGCCGGCGGTCTCCTCGACCAATGATCTGAGTTGCCTACTCCAATAGGCGCTGGGGAATGTCATATCCATTGTTTTCGAAATATCGTCGAGCTCCTCGATGGAGCGGGATAGGAGCAGTTGATAGCGTGTATTTGGGAACGGTGTGACGAGCTGCTGAGTGGACTGAAGTGAGATACTCGATTTGATCGTACAGTAGATTCAAAATCTGAAAAACCAGTTCTTCCTCCATCGCTTCGTGTACGATTAGGAGGTTTGGCGTTCCGATAGTTAGCGTGTCTTCCTTCTGACCGGGATAGGTTTTTGCGGGAATCGTGTAGCGAGAATAGACGGGACCGGTCGCAAGAGCCTTTTCCATTTCTTCACGAGAAAAGGGTATGAGACGAATGGGTCGCGAGGTGGCTAAATCGACAATCGAACCGGTTGGCGGGGCGGAACTCCAGATGCCCACGTCGATGCGTCCGTCGCGGAGCGCGTCTGCAGTCTCGTTGAAGTTCAACCTCAATGGAACGAAGCGGTCGTAACCGATGGATAAAGCACTCAGAACCGTTCGCGCCGTCAAGTCGGTGCCGCTGCCGGGGGCACCGACTGAAACTCGCTGACCGACTAAGTCTCCCAGCCTCTGAATGGAAGAGTCTTCCAGGGCAACGATTTGCAATGCGTTGGGGTAGAGGGAAGCGAGAACTCGAATCTGGTCGAGTTTTCTGCTTTCAAAGGAACCGGATCCGGTATAGGCTTGATACGCTGTATCGGCCAGTACGAAAGCGATATCTGCCTCTCTTGAAGCTATCAGCGCGATATTCTCCACTGAAGCGCTGGTGACTTCAGCGACTGCCTGAATTCCCTCGATGTGACGGTTGATCAAATTGGCCAGTCCGCCCCCGTAGGGATAGTAGACCCCTCCAGTGCCACCCGTAGCGATAGATAGAAAACGAACTTCTCCCGAGCCACACGCGGTGAGAAGTGCGAGCAAGAAGCCTACAAGCAGTGACACGACGGTCGTGTGAAGGGTCGTCACGATATTCTCTCTAATCTTCCCCTCCCCACGTCCACGTTTGCCTTTACGTTTCCACACGGGTGGAATGGCCTGCTTTCGTTTTTCTAGCCGGGGCCCAGCGCGGCATTCTATTGTGTCTGGAGCCATACCGTTTTTCAATAGGACGCTGGCTTTAACCACAGGCACAAAGGATACAGAGGGAAAGCTTCTACTGAAGGTACAGTATAATTCCTCTAACATATTCCTAGGAATGAAATTACAGGGAGCGTGAAACGAGTGCGAAAGAAGGGCCGAGGTCATGTCACCAGGGAAACAGCCGTCGCTGAACTGAAGCAGCTTAGTGAGAACGGGCGTGAAATGCGCCTCGCCGCCGAACAATGGAAGCAACCCTGGCAGGTTTTAATCTCCGTACTTCTTTCCGCTCGGACTAGGGACGAAACCACTATCAGGATTTCGGAGGAAGTCTTTCAGCAGTATCCAGACCTCGAAAGTCTGGCACGGGCAAACCTGCAGGACGTGGAGAATCGAATCCGTCCTGTGAACTACTATCGGACCAAGGCGCGTAGGATCGTAGCCTGCGCCAGAATGCTGGTCAGCGAGTTTCAGGGGGAATGT
>Ga0079224_100000397_pt1 | contig 41668 bp, 38 predicted proteins | sample Stecom2015_FD_80414 | JGI IMG/M metagenome (GOLD analysis project Ga0079224, IMG submission 80414) | Agricultural soil microbial communities from Utah to study Nitrogen management - Steer compost 2015 | ecosystem: Environmental > Terrestrial > Soil > Agricultural land | place: USA: Utah... | reverse complement strand
GCTTGGTACGAAGATCCCGATCCCGAACACCATCTCCCGGATCAACCTCTCCTGTCGATGCTGGCGGACGTCCCGGGCGTTCGGGGGGCCTCGGCCCGGATCCACTTCCCGGCGCTGCTGCAGTCGGCTTATGTCACGCAAGGTGCCGAGGTGGTCGGCGTCGATCCCGCGGGCGAGCGGCGCCTGAGCCGCATACCGGACAAAGTGGCTGAGGGGCGGTGGCTGGAGGGGCCCGGGGAAGTGGTGCTGGGCCAGGAGGTGGCCCGCCGCATCGACGCCCGGGTGGGTGAGCACGTGGTGCTCAGTGCGGGGGCGCTGGCCGGCCCTCAGGCCATGGGCTTGCAGGTGGTGGGGATTGCCCGCACCGGGGTGGCTGCGGTGGATCAAACCGCGGTGATCGTCCATCTTGAAGACGCGCGCCGCCTGACCGGCGTGCCCACCGCTACCACCATCGCCCTCGATGTGGCCCGGGGGACGGAGGCGGCCGTGGCCGAGCGGGTCCAGGCGCTGCTCCCGGCCGGCGTCACGGCCCGGGGCGTATGGGACCTGGTCGGCCCCATCAAGGCCGACGTCGAGGCCAATCAGGCCTTTGCCCATGTCTTGGCCCTGGTGGTCTACGCCTTCGCCGCGCTGGCCGTCACCAGCACCGTCTTTGTGAGCGTCATGGAAAGGACGCGGGAGCTGGGCGTCATCGCTGCCTTGGGCGTGACGCCCCGCCGGCTGGGCCTTTTGGTGACGCTGGAGGCGTTTTTCACCTGTGCGCTGGGCTGGCTGGGCGGCCTGGCCCTCGGCTATGCGGCGGCCTGGGCCCTGGCCACCTACAACATCCTGGGGCCGCTGTTTGCCGCGATCAGCGCGTCGATGCCCACCGCCGGCTTAAGTGAGGAAGTGTACGGCGCGGTGCGGACCGCCTATGTGGCCTATTCGGGCATGGTCATCGCTGCAGCGGTGGTCATGAGCGCCCTGGTGCCTGGCCGGCGGGCGGCCCGCCTGCGCCCGGCGGCCGCGATGCGGGCGGAGTGAACGCCAGGAAGGAGATGAAGATGCCTTGGAACGGCGGTATGTAAAGGCCTTGGCCTTGGCGGTGGCGCTGGCCGTCGCGGCGGCCGTGGCGGTCCCGGCGGCGACCCAAGGGGCGGGCGAGCCCCCGCGGGATGCGTCCGCGCTCTTAAGGGCAGTGGTGGACAACCTGCGGGGCGGCCCGCTGTGGGGCACCTACACCTTTGTCGTCGAGCGGCCCGGCCGCACCGCGGAGTACGTCATGGAAGTGGTGACCGACGGCGACGAGCGCGGCCTCATCCGCATCGTCGCGCCGCCCCGGGAAGCCGGCCAAGCCTTTCTCATGGACGGCAACGACCTGTGGCTGTACAACGCCCGGCTGGGACGCTCGCTGCGGCTGCCGCCCAGCGGCCGGAGCAACGCCTTCCTCGGTTCCGACGTGAGCTACAACGACATGGTCGGCCGCGACCTGGAAACCGGCTATACGGCTGCCTTTGCGCCGCCCGGGGCGGCGGAGCGGGACGGCGCCGGGGTCGACATCGTCCTGGAGCTCACGCCGCGCCCCGGCGCGCCCACGCCCTACGGGCGCGCGCTGGTCGGTGTGGAGGAGGCTAGACTCATCCCCCGGTGGGTCGACTACTACGACCAGCGGGGCCAAGTGGTGAAGCGTTTGACCCTGGCGGAGTACCTCGAGGCCGGGGATTGGCGCGTCCCCACCCACATGGTGGTGGAGGATGCGACGCGGGAAGGCTACCGGACCGTGGTGCGCCTCACCGACGTGGAGCTGGACGCGGCCGTGCCCGAGGCGTGCTTTGCGCTGCAGGCCTTGGAAAGAGGGTGCCGGTGAGTGTGGGCCTTGGCTTGGCGCAACGTGTGGCGCCACAAGACCCGGAGCCTGGTGGCCGCCGGCGCGGTGGCCGCGGTGGTGCTGTTTACCCTGGTGTTTTTTGGCTTTGTGACGGCCACCACCAACGGCATGTTTGAACTGCTGACCAGCGAATCCGGCCACCTGCAGGTCATCGGTGCCCGGGCCCGGGAAGTGCAGGACTTCGACGCCCGCCTCATCCGCGACGCCCAGCAGGTGGAGGCGGCGCTGCTCCGGGAGCTGCCGGCGGTGCGCCTGCGTCGGGTGTTGGAAGTGCCGGCCCTCATCAGCGGCGAAACCCGGGCCCGGGGTGCCCTCATCGTGGGCGTGGCGCAAGACGAGGTCCTGGCCCAGCGGTTTGCCCAGGAGCACGTGGCCGCGGGGCGCCTCCCGTCCCCGGGCAGCTGGGACGAGATCGCCCTGGGCGCGGCCTTGGCCCGGGCCCTGCAAGTGGAGCTGGGGGACCCGGTGTACGTCTTTGCCCCGGGCACGGAAGGGTGGGGCGCGGCCGCCTACACCTTGGTGGGCCTCTTGGCCTTTCCCCAGACCGCCTACGAAATCCAAGCGGCGTACCTGTCCTTGGAGGGGGCCCAGGAGCTGGCGGCACCGAGCGCCGTCTCCCGCCTGGAGGTCCACCTGGTCCCCGAGCGGGGTGTGGTCACCGATGCCGTGATTGAGGACGCCAAGGCCCGGGCGGCGGCGGCTCTGGGGCCGGCGGTGCGGGTGGAAACCTGGCGCGAAGCCTCCCCCGACACCGCCGCGATGCTGGATCTGATGGATCCTGCCATGGCTGTGTTCTCGCTGCTCATTTTCGTCCTGGCCGGCCTGTTGGTGGTCAACACCATCTATTTGGGCCTGGTCGAACGCATCCGGGAATTTGGCGTCATCATCGCCGTGGGCGCCGACCGGTGGCGGGTAATGCGCATGGTGCTGGCGGAAAGCCTGGTGCTGGTGGCCGCCGGCACCGCCGTGGGGCTGTTGACAGGCGGGCTGCTGCTCGTCAGCTGGGCCGACGGGTTTCGCATGCCGGGCCTGGATGAGGTCCTGGCCGAGGCGGGGCTTCCGGCGGTGCTGTACCCCGCGGTGACGCCGGCGCAAGTGGCGGTCACGGTCGGCTTTGCCGTCGCGACGGCGCTCATGGCTGCGCTGTGGCCGGCCTGGGTGGCGGGACGGCTGGAGCCGGTGGAGGCCATGCGGCATGTGGCTTGACGGGGAGGGAGCCGGTTTCGTGAAACCGATTTTGCGGGCCGTGGGGCTGGCCAAGGTCTACGAAAACGGCGACGTGAAAACCCCGGCGCTGCAAGGGGTGGACCTGGAGGTGGCGCCCGGCGAATTCACCGCCGTGGCGGGCCCCAGCGGATCGGGCAAGAGCACGCTGCTGCACTTGCTGGGGTGCCTGGACAGGCCCACGTCGGGAGAAACGTGGCTGGGCCAGCAGCGCACCGACCAACTGGATGACTTTGCCCGGGCCCGCCTTCGCCTGCACGAGATCGGGTTTGTCTTTCAGGCTTACAATCTCATCCCCGTGCTCACGGCGCTGGAGAACGCGGCCTTTGTCCTGGAGCTGCGGGGCGTGCCCAAGAAGGTGCGGCATGAGAAGGCCATGGCCGCCCTGGAGGCGTTGGGCATCGCGGACTTGGCCCACCGCCGCCCCAACCAGCTGTCCGGCGGCCAGCAGCAGCGGGTGGCGGTGGCCCGGGCGCTGGCGGCCGAGCCCCGGGTGGTGCTGGCCGACGAGCCCACCGCCAACCTGGATTCCAAGACGGGGCTGGCTCTCATCGAACTTATGAAGCGGCTCAACGCGGAGCGGGGGATGACGTTCCTGTTTTCCACCCACGATCCGCGGCTGCTCGAGCACGTCAACCGCATCGTGCGGCTGGAGGACGGCCGCGTCGTGGCCGACGAGCGGGTGGGAGCGGCATGACGGGATCGAGGATGAGATGCCGGGGGATGGTACGGCTGGTGGCCGGGCTCCTGGCGGGTTGGCCGTCGCTGGCCAAGCCCGGTGGGGTGCGGCGCAGGGTGCCGGCAGGCGCCGTCGCGCTGGTGCTGGGCCTGGCCCTGGCCGGTGCCCCTGCGGCTGGCCAGGCGGCCGCGGGGGGCGCGGCCAGCCTTGAGGTCAAGGGCGAGTTGGCCGGCTCGGTCCTCTACCGGCAGCAGCCCGCAGGCGGGTCCCGGACGCTGGGTGTGCTGTCCGGCCGCCTGGACCTGGGGCTGCGCCCGGTGAAAGGATCCGATTGGTGGGTTGCGGCGGCCGTGGAGCCTTGGCTGCCCGTGGGCATGGGCGGGCATGGGCCCGTGCCTCAGGGCTCCGTGGCCGTGACCGAGGCCTACGCTGGCTTCCGTTTCGGCGCCATCGATGTGTACCTGGGCCGGTTTCCGCTGCCCTTGGAAACCGCGCGCCTGGCGCTGCCTTACACCTTGACGCCGCCGGACGAGGCCGGGCGTCGGCCGGGCGTGGACGGGCTGCGGGCCGACATCTACCTGCCCGCGGGGCGGCTGCAGCTGGCGGCGGTGCAAGCCCGGGACGTCCCGGAGGGCGCGCCGGCCAGGGCGTGGATGCCGGTGTTGGGCTGGCGGCAGGAGCTCCCAGGCTGGGAGGCCACGGGCTTCGTGCTCGGGCAGGAACGGGGACTGGGCGGCGGCGTGGGGGCCAGCGGCTTGGCGGGATCCACCATCGTGTACGGGGAAGCCTGGATGCTTGCCGATGAGCAGCGCCCGCGCTACAGCCTTGGCGCCACAGGCTTTGTGGGTGATGGGCTGTGGACGGCGGAGCTGGCCCGGGCCGGCCTCTTGCCCGCGGCAGCGGCGGGGGTGCCGGCCTCGCCGGTGCCTTTGGCTGCCCTGCAGCTGACGTACCCGGTGGCGCCGGGCTGGAGCCTGGCGGTCGACGGGCGGGTCGCTTTGGAGGGCGCGCCGCCGGAGCGGGCCCATCTGGTGCGGGTGGCCATCACCTACGATCTGGTGCCCGGGCAGGCGGAGCTGGAGGTGTCCGCCCGGCGGTGGGCCTTGCCGCCCCTGCCCGCGGCCTACGATGCCGGCGCTGCCTTGCGCTGGTATTTCTAGACCGTGCTGCAAAAGTCTTGGAGGCGTGTCAAGTTGGGTGTGCCCCTAGCGAACACCGGCCCGGAACCGGCAGGCCGGGGCCGGCGGCGGGACCTAATCGTGGCACGGCGGTGGAGGAGTTTGCCCGGCACGGCTACGACGCCGCGTCCACCAATCGCATTGCCCAGCGGGCCCAGGTGGCCAAGGGTCTCCTTTTCCGCCACTTCGGCTCCAAGGAAGGCGTGCTGGACGCCGCCCTCCAGCAAGCCTGTGACGTGGTCTTTGCCTGGGACGGAAAACCGTTGCCGGGCGATCCCTTCGAGCGGCTGGAAGCCTTTGTGGCCCGCCGGGTGGCCCGCATCACCGCCCACCCCGTGCACGCGCGCCTTGTCGCGCAGTTTCGCCCCCGGCTGACCGCGGTCCTCAACGCGCCGGCCCGCCGCATCGAGACGGCCTATGCGCCCTTGCGGGCCGTCTTCCGGGACGGGGTTGACGGGCGGAGCTTCCGGGCCGGCATCCGCCATGAAGCCGCCCTGGAGGTGCTCTTGCTGGTCGCGGAAGGGCTGGAGGGCAGAGTGCTGGATGCGCTGTGGGCATCAGCCCCGGTTTCCCGAGGGGGGACAGGCGCCGCCGGCGTGGAAGCCTGGGCCGTTCATCAGCAGGTGCAGGGGTTTGCCCGACTGCTGCGGCATGGCCTTTATCGCCCGGGCGCCCGCGCCAGCCCCCAGCCTGCGCCCGTGGATCCGGCCGCTTTCCTCGAGTTGCCGGCGCGGCTCGCGCCAGCGCCTCGGGGGGACGATCAGCGCCGGGAACGGATTCTCGGCGCGGCGCAAAGGCTTTTTGCCCAACGGGGCTACGATGGAACTACCGCCGAAGCCATCGCGGCCCAAGCCGGCGTGGCCAAGGGGCTGATCTTCCACCACTTCGGCTCCAAGGCAGCACTGTACTTGAGCGCCGTTGCCGACGCCATCACCCGGATTTCGACGGCGTTTTTCCAAGAGGAAGAAGCGCCAGAGCCGGATCTGCTCCAGCGGCTTCTTTTGTGGACGCAGCGCAAGATCCGGATCTTCCAGAAAGAGCCGACCCTCTACCGCCTCGTCCTGTCCGCCTTTGTGGCGCCTCCCCCGGCGGTCCGGGACGCTATGGGCCAGTACCTTGCTGAGGGCACGCAACGGGGCTGGGGCCTCATCCTGGACGGTGTCGACACCGCGCCCTTTCGCCCCGGCGTGGAGCTGGGCCAGGCGGTGGAACTGGTGATGCTGGTCCTCAACACCTTTATCGACCGAACGCTGCGGGCCCTGGCCGCCCAATCCCCGCCGCCCCTGGAGGTTCTGCCGAGCGTCGCGGAGCGGGTCGGGGAATACTTGGGGCTCTTGCGGGATGGTCTGGCTCCTGGAGAAACTGGCCAAGGCGCCGGTGCTGGCGGTGGCGGGGCGGGCCCGCCGGGAGCGTGAGGACCCGCAGCGGCGGCGGGCGGAGCGTGCCGCCCTGCCGCCGCCGGGTTTTTGCTTAGATGAGGCCGACTCGCTGCAGCCCTTCGCGGATGGATGCCTTCTCCTCGTCGGTCAAAGGCACCACCGGCGGGCGGGCCAGCGCGCTGGGGATGAGGCCCCGCTGGAACATGGCCTCCTTCATGCGGGCGTGGGCCGTGGCCGAAGGTTCGTCCATGCGGTAAACGGCCTGCTTCAGCTCGTAGATGCGGTCGTAGACCCGCTTGGCTTCGGGCAGGTCCTGGTTCCACACCGCCCGCACCAGGGCCACGATGAGGTCGGGCACAAAGGAAGCAAAGCCCACCAGCGCCCCGTCCATGCCCTGGACCAGGGTGGGCAGCAAGTACTCGTCGTGGCACGTCCACAAGGCCAGGTGGGGGGCTTCCTTGCGCAGGGTGCGCACGTGCAGCTCGTAGGTGGCCATATCCCGCTCGCCCATCTTGACGGCGATGACGTTGGGGATCCGGCTCATGGCCAGCAGCTGCTGGAGGTTATAGCTGGCCTTGGTCCAGCGGGGGTACTGGTGAATGATGATGGAGATGTCAATGGCTTCGGCCACGCCCCGGAAAAACTCCACCGGCGACTCGGGCTGCATGCCAAAGCGCAGCCAGGAGTGGGGCGGCATCAGCAGGATGCCCTGGCCGCCGGCTTCCTGCACGGCCCGGGCGTGCTTGGCCGCTTCGATGGTGCCTTCCGCCGACACGCCGGAGAAGACCGGGATGCGCCCCCCAAGCTCCGATACCGCGATGCGCACCGCTTCCGCCCGCTCCTCGGGCAACAGCGACTGGATTTCGCCGGTGTGGCCGTTGACGACGATGCCCTTGACGCCGTCGTGGCTGGCCACCCAGCTTACCAGGCGGCGAAAGCCTTCCTCGTCGATGCTGTAGTCGTCCTTGAAGGGAATCAGGACGGCTGGAAATACCCCGCGCAGTTCTTCGCGAACCATGAAAGGAACCTCCTATCCGATAGTTGTTCGTCTATGCCGTCGGCGGCGAAGCCGGACGAGCCTTGCGCATGAACCCCGCCACCAGGTATGTGCCGGTGGCGAGACCGATGAGGGACGTGCCGACAATGTCCGTGGTGACGCCCGGATCCAGCATCAGCACGGCCGCGGCCCCCAAGAACACCCGGGCCGCCGCCGGCCACCACACGAAGAGGTAGCCTTCAAAGGCGGCGACAAAGCACATGATGCCGATGGTGGCCGTCACCACCGCCCGGATCACCGTCCCCACCGCGCCGTCCAGCAGCAGCGCCGGCGAGGTGGCAAACAAGAAAGGCAGGATGAAGGCCGGCAGCGCCATGCGGAAAGCGATAAAGCCGGTCTTGTTGGGGTTGGCGTCGGCCAAGGCGGCGCCCGCGTAGGCCGTCAGGGCCACGGGCGGGGTCAGGCCCGCGACGCACGCAAAGATGAACATGAACATATGGGCGGCCAGGGGCGTAATGCCCATCTGGATCAGCGGGTTGGCCAGCGTGGCCGCCAGGATGATGTACACAGCCGTGATGGGCATGCCGCAGCCCAGGATGATGGCCGCCACCATGGAGAGGGCCAGCGCGACCAGGGGATTGCCGCCCGACAGCCCCACCACGGCCGTGGCCAGCTTGGCGCCGACACCGGTGATGGAGATGACGCCCACGATGATGCCGGCCGCGGCGCAGGCAGCGGCGATGGGCATCACGTGCCGGGAGCCTTCGTCCAGGGCTTCCACCACATGCCGCCATGTGGGGCGGGTTTCCCGGCTCAACCAGGCGGTGGCGAAGGCCAGCAGCGACGCCCAAAAGGCCGCCCGCATCGGGTTCCAGTCCATCATGATGGCGCCGATGAGAAAGGCCAGCGGGACGGCCAGATGAAACTTGCTGACTACCTTTTGCCAGAGGCCGGCCAGTTGGCTGGCCGGGGTGGCCTTGAGGCCCAGCCGCACCGCCTGGGCGTCCACCGCCAGGAAGAGGGCGAGATAGTAGAGGGCTGACGGCACCAGGGCCGCGAGGGCGATTTCCTTGTAGGGCCGGCCCAAGTATTCGGCCATGATGAAGGCCCCGGCTCCCATGATGGGCGGCATGAACGCGCCCCCTGTGGATGCCACTGCCTCCACCGCGCCCGCCACCGCCGGCGGGTAGCCCACCCGCTTCATGAGGGGGATGGTGAAGGTGCCGGTGGTGACTACGTTGGCCACCGGAGCGCCCGAGATGGTGCCCATCAGCGCGCTGGCGAACACCGCCGTCTTGGCGGGGCCGCCCCGGAACCGGCCCCCGATGGCGTAGGACAAGTCCACGAACCAGTTGCCGGTGCCGAAGGCGCTCAGGGCCGCGCCAAAGATGACAAACAGGATGATGTAGGTGGCCGACACGCCCATGGGCGTGCCAAAGACGCCCTCGGTGGTCATGAAGAGGAAGTCCACCAGCCGCCGGAAGCCGACGCCCCGGTGGGCCAGCACGCCGGGAAAGTAGGGGCCCCACAGGGCGTACACAAGGAACACGCCCGCGGCGATGCTCAACGTCAGGCCGGCATGGCGGGCCGCCGCCACCAGGGCCAGGGCGATGGTGATGGTGCCCATCACTGTGTCGGTGATGGGCACATCGCCCACCTTCAAAACCCGCTCAGGCCACACAAACACCGCGTACAAGCCGCTGGCCGCGGCCGCGGCGGCAAGAAGCCAGTGGTGCCACCGGGGCCCCTGGCCGTCTTTGCCTTGCGGGGAGAGGAAAATGGCCGCCGCCATCAAGGTCCAGTGCAGCGCCCGCTGGGTCGTGTCCGAAAGGGGCTGCACTCCCGCCGTGTACAGCGCCAGCAGCGAGCTGACGATGAGGATGCCGCGGACCAGGGCGGCGGCCAAGGAGCCGCTCATTGCAGGACACCCTTCTCCCGCAGGTAGCGTTCAGCGCCGGGGTGGAACGGGATGGGCACGCCCGCGGCGGCGCCTTCCAGCGTCAGGTCCCGGGCCGCGGGGTGGGATTCGCGGATGGCCTCGATGTTGTCCAACAGCGTCTTGGTGATGGTGTACACCACATCGTCGTCCAAGTCGGCACCGACGATGACCATGTTGGACACCATGAGGGTCGTGGCCGGCTCCGCCGCCCCGTACACGTCCGTCGGAATGTGGACCTTGCTGTAGTACGGGTACTTGGCGATGGCTTCGTCCATGAACGCGTCGTCGAGGCTGAGCAGCCGGAAGCTTTGCCGCGAGGCGGCCAGCTGCTGGATGGCCGGGCTCGGCATGGCGGCCTGCACGATAACGGCGTCCACCGCGCCATCCTTCAGCTGGCTGATGCCCTCGTCGTAGGAGACGTAGGTGGCCCGCACGTCCTCCAAGGTGAAACCGGCCAGCTCAAACAGCTCCCGGCCGATGTCGATGGCCGCGCCGCCGGCCGGGCCCATGACCACCCGCTTGCCCTTGAGGTCCGCCAAGGTGCGGATGGGCGAATCGGCCATCACCACCACCTGGAAGATGCCCTGGCTCAAGTTGGCGAACATGGCCCGCACCTTGCGGTGGGGCTGGGTGTAGGGCGAGCCGCCGTTGTAGCCCGCAAAGGCAGTGCGGGCCTGGGTGATGGCCATCTCGACACTGCCTTCCTCGACCAGGCGGATATTTTCCACCGCGCCGCCCGTCACCTGGGCCGTCGCCTGGGTGTTGAGGTGGTCCGTCAAGATCTGCGCCATCGCGATGCCGATGGGGTAGTAGGCGCCGCCGGAACCCGCGGTGCCGATGGTGAGGAACTGGGGCATCTTCACTTGAGGAGAGGAAGAACCGGAAACCGACGAGCTTTGCGACGAACTGCCTGACTGCGCTGGGGTGGTGGCCGATGGGCTTTGCGTCCCCCGCGGGCCACATGCGGCCAGCAGGGCCGCCGCGGCCAGCAAGATGATCAGCCTGCTGCTCCACCTGCCGCTCCTCTGGAGCACGCCACGACGCACAGCCGTTCCCCCTTCCGGAGATGATAGAAAACGTTTTCTTGTGACCATCCTAGTGCCAGAGATCATGCATGTCAATAGCGGGCACATACAAAGGGCAAGTACAGACTGTACAGAAATCACAGCACAGTCGTGGATGGCCTGCCAGCGCGGCCCAAGCGCGACGAAAGGGCAGGAAGGCCGATGTTGCGGCTCCCGATGCCTTTCATCACACGGGGCCGATTGGACGGCTTGGCGGCTGATCGGGCCCTTGAACCTGCACTGGTCACTCGCTACAGTATAGTGTCGAGGGGAAATTGCCGATCGAAAAGGCGAGAAAACGTTTCCAAGGAAAGGGCAAAGGGCCAGTGGCGGCGACCATCGTGGATGTGGCGAAGCTAGCGGGAGTGTCGGTGGCCACCGCCTCCCGGGTGCTGAGCGGCAGCCGGTACAAGGTCTCGGAGCGGGTGCGGGAGCGGGTGCTCAAGGCGGCTGCCGAACTGCATTACGTGCCCAACGCCCACGCCCGGGCCCTGGTGGGCTCGGGCTCCAAGACGGTGGGCGTGCTGGTGCACGACGTGACCAACCCGTATTTCACCCAAGTCCTGGGCGCCATCCAGCGGGTGGCTGCCGAAATGAACCGGCTGGTGCTCATCGGCAGCAGCGACCGCGACCCCGAACGGGACCTGTCCTTCATCCACATGCTTTATGCCCACCGGGTGGAAGCCCTCATTATCGCCGCCAGCGGCATCGATGACCTGTCCTTCGCCCAGCGCATGACCCGCAGCCTGGAGCTGTTTACCCGCAGCGGGCGGCGGGTGGTGTTCATCAACCGGCACCATGTGCCTGGCGACTGCGTGCTGCCCGACAACTTCGGCGGCGCGCGGGCCCTGGGGCAGCTCCTGGTCAAGCTGGGGCACCGCCGCATCGGGATCATCACGGGCCCCGAACGGCTGACCGCCACGCGCGACCGATTCGATGGGCTGCGCCACGCCCTGGAGGAAGCGGGCATCCCCCTGCCGCCAGAGCGGGTGGAGCCCGGCGAGTTCAGCCGCGACGGCGGCTATCGGGCCGCACAGCGGCTTCTGGATCGGGTGCCCGATTTGACGGCCATCGCCGCGCTCAATGACCTCATGGCCGTTGGCGCCATCGCTGCGCTGCGGGAACGGGGCATTGCCGTGCCCCGGGACGTATCGGTAACGGGCTTTGGCGACCTGTTTTTCGCCCGGGAGATCATGCCGCCCTTGACCACCGTGCATATCCCCTTGGAAGAGATGGGGGTCCGGGCCATGAAACTGGCCTTGTCGCCCGCGGGGCCGCAGATCCGCGTGGAGCACATCCCCCTGGAGGTGGTGGAGCGGGAAAGCACGGCCCCGCCGCCGGCGGCCGCCCGCGGGGCTTGACGGGGACGCCATCACGCCTTGTGCCATTGGGCGGCCAGCCACTCCCGGTGGGGCATCGTGCTGGCCAGGATGGCTGCGGCGACCGCCTCATGGTCGATGGGGACCCGGCGCAGGCTCACGTCCAAAAACCGGTTCTCGGCGTGGACGATGGCGTATTCGGCCACGTTGGGCGGGTTGAAGCCAAAGGGAAGCCCCACGGCGCCCGGATTGACCACCAGGGACGCCTTGTACCGCCGCACCATTTGGCAATGGGTGTGGCCGCCGGCGTACACCAGCGCGTCCACGCCCGCGAAGAGCTCCTTGAGCTCGTCGTCGGGGGTCGTCGGGTACAGCGGCTCTGTCACCGACCGGGGCGTGCCGTGGTAGGCCAAGAGGCGCTGGCCGCCGGTGAGCTCCACCGTGGCGGTGAGGGGCAAGCTTTGAAGGAACTCCACATGGTGTTCCTCCAGCTGGGCCCGGCACCATTGCGCGACGTCCCGAGACCGGCTTTGGGCGTCTTGCGCCGCCGGCTGGGTGGCGCTTTGCTGCGCGGTCTTCGAGCCCTTCAGCGGAGTTGCCTTTGGTCGCGCGTTGGCCACCGTCTCATCGGTGTTTCCCCGGACGACCGGGCATTCGAGGGCCATGATCCGTTCCAGAGCTTCTCGGGGGCCGGGACCCCCCAGGACGATGTCCCCCAGGCAGACGATGGCATCAACCCCCGCCCGCTGGGCATCCTGCAGCACGGCCTCCAGGGCGATGGCGTTGCCGTGGATGTCGGAGATCAAGGCGATGCGCATGCTGGCTACCCTCCGGACTGCGCGCCCGTGGGGCCCCGGCGCGGAGAAAGCCAAGGCCCTGGCCGGGCGCAGGCGGCGCGTTCTCGTTGAAATCATTAGTGTAGTGGAAAGAGATGGGAAAGTCAAGCCGCAGCCGGGAGCAGGTGGCGGCTCAAGGGGAGCGTAACATGAGCCAAAGAGGCATCTCCGGCAAAGGGCGGATCACCGTGCCGACAGCCATCCTGAAGCCCAGGCAAGAACAGCGCCTCCTGGCCGGTCATCTCTGGATCTATCAGGGAAACGTGGCCCGGATGGAGGGCCAGCCGGCTCCGGGAGACATCGTCGATGTGCGCACGGCCAGCGGCCGGTTTCTCGGCCGGGGCTACTACAACCCCCACTCGCAGATCGTCATCCGGCTGCTCACCCGGGCGGAGGAGCCCGTGGACGACGCGTTTTTTGCCGAGCGGATCCGCGCGGCGCAGGCGTGGCGGGCCCGCGTCATGCCGGAGGCCACCTCGTGCCGGCTGGTATATTCCGAAGGCGATTTGCTGCCCGGCCTCATCGTCGATCGCTATGAAGACGTCCTGGTGGTGCAGTTCCTCACGCTGGGGATGGAGGTGCGGCGGGACCGCATCGTCCAGGCCCTGGTGGAGCTGGAGCGGCCCCGCGCGGTCTATGAGCGCAGCGACGTGCCCAGCCGCCGGTACGAGGGGCTTGAGCTGCGCGCGGGGCTCCTGTGGGGCCAACTGCCGCCGCAGCCCATGGTCATCCGCGAGAACGGCCTCGCCTTTGAGGTGGATGTGGCGGCGGGCCAGAAGACCGGTTATTTCTTGGACCAAAAGGAGAACCGCCGCAGCCTCGCGCCCCTGGTCCCCGGGGCCCGGGTGCTGGACGCCTTTTGCCACACCGGCGCCTTCGCCGTGCACGCCCTCCACTACGGGGCCCGGGAAGTGCTGGGCGTGGACAGCTCCGCAGCAGCCTTGGAGACGGCCCGCCGCAACGCGGAGCGCAACGGTTTTGGCGCCTCCGCACACATTGTGGAAGCCAACGCCTTTGATTTTCTGCGGGAGCTGGAGCGTTCCGGCGAGCGGTTTGACGTGGTCATCCTGGACCCGCCGGCCTTCGCCAAGAGCAAGGCCCACTTGGAGCCGGCCCGCAGAGGGTACAAGGAAATCAACTTGCGGGGGATCAGGCTGCTCCGTCCCGGCGGATTTCTGGTGACGTGCTCCTGCTCCCATCACATGCCCGCGGACGAGTTCTGGCGCCTGGTCCTGGAAGCCGCCGGCGACGCCGGGCGGGCCCTGCGGCTGGTGGAGCGGCGCGGCCAGGCCCGGGACCATCCGGTCCTGGCCGGGGTGCCTGAGACGGAGTACTTGAAATGCCTTATCTTCCAGGTGCTGTAGATTTCGGGGGCGCCGCGGCAGGGCGCCCCTGGGCGGCCGGCGGGCTTTGCCGCCAACGGCGACCTGGCCTGTGAGAGGAGGGTGCCCATGCGCATCAGCGAGCTGGCCCGCTTGACCGGTGTGAGCCCCCGGTCCATCCGCCATTACGAAGCCAAGGGATTGCTGTCCCCGGTGCGGTCGGGCAATAACTACCGCGAGTTTAGCCCGGACGATGTGCCGCGGGTCAAGGCGATACAGCTTTACCTCAAGCTCGGCCTGACCACCGGCGAAATCCGGCAGCTGTTTGAGGGCGAAGTGGCGCCCCCGAACGACTATGCCTACTGCGAAGAAATGTTGGCCATCTACCAGGCGAAGCTCGACCGGGTGAATGAGCAGCTGGAAGCGCTCCTTGACCTCAGGCGAATGCTGGAGCGGCAGATCCGCCTCACCATCGGGAAGGCGGCGAACGGCGCAACGGATTCCCCAGGCCCCGCTAGCGCCCGCTGCCCGCGGGGCGGATCCCGTCGAACACCCGCGTAAAGGAGTCGCCGCCGAAGCCGTCGGCCACCATTTGCGTCGCCAGCCGGTGGATGGGCGCGAGCCATTCGGGCGACACGCCGGCCTCTAGGCTTGTGCGCATGATGAGGTCAATCGTCGCCTGGTTGATGGCCAGGTTGGACTCGTCGGTCCGGTAGTCGCGCTGCTCCAGCCGCGCTGCTTCTGCGGGGTCGGTCAAACTCGGGGCGATCACGTGCTCCAGCCACTCGGCCACATAAGGCTGAAACTGCGCGGCCGCGACCCCAGCTGCCTGGACCAGAGCGTGGGCGTGCAGCCAGCTGTACCACGCGCCGTAGAGCACGGTCAGCAGGGCGAGGTCGTACAGGGCGGGCATGCCCGGATCCGTTCCCAGATAGACGGCGCGGCCGCCGAAAGCCTCAAGCAGCGGGCGAGTGCGGGCAAAGGCCGCTTCCGGTCCGCCGTAAAAGATCAGGGTTTCCGGCCGGCCAACCAGGGGTGGCGTCGCCATAACGGTGCCCGAAAGGTACTGGATGCCCGCCTCGGCCGCCCAGGCCGCGGTGCGGCGCGCTTCGCCCGGGGTGCTGGTGGTCAGGTTGACCAGGGTCTTGCCGGCGAGCTCATCCCGCACTTGCCGGAACAGGGTGTCGGCCACATCAAAGGTGGAGACGCACGCGACGACCACGTGGCCGGCAGCAACGGCTTCTGCCAGGCCGGCCGCGGGGACGGCGCCTTCCCGGATGAGGGATGCGGCGCGGCCCGCCGTGCGGTTCCAGACCGTGACCGGTAAACCCCGCTTGAGCAAGGCCCGGGCCAGCGCCGCGCCCATGTTGCCCAGCCCGACCACGGCGACACGCGTTTCTCCCAGCGTCGTGATGGCAGTCACCAACATCCCGCCCTTCCTCTTGGGTTGCTGCCATCCATCGTAGACGTTGACACTAGTGTCAAAGTCAAGACCCGTTGGGCGCACGGGCCGCGGGCAAGTCCGGGAGGTCCGCGGCGCGGGGGCGGGACGGGCGCCTCCGGGGCCGGCTCAGGCGTCTGCCATCAGCTTGGGTACGGCCTCTTGCAAGAACGCGGCGAGATGATCCCGGTCTTCGTCCGAGGAGAGGAGCAGCAGCACGGTGTCGTCGCCGGCGATGAAACCCGCGATGTGCTCAGCGAAGGCTTCTTGCGCCAAAACCCCCGCCGGGCGGGCAAATCCCGTCCGGGTCTTGATGGCCAGGAGGCTTGTGGGCAGCACCGCCCCGACCCCGTACTGGGCCAGGAAGCGAGCGAACTCCCGGCGCCGGGATTCCCGTTCCCGGGCGGGATCCAGGGTATAGAACCCCCGCTCGTCCTTGTGCAGGTTCATGCTCCTGCGGATGCGGGACAAGGTGGCCAGGCTGGGATGGAAGCCCATCTCCGCCAGCCGGGCCTGGAGCGCCGCGAGTTTGCCGATTTCTTCCTCGGTCACCAGCCGGGCGATGGCCGCCCGCAGCTCAGGGGTGTCCTGCCGTGGCCGGCTGATGCCGGGCAGCCAGACCTCCGATGTGGCCGGATCGTGCGGGTGCGCCTGGCCGCGGCCCTGGGCCGGGGGCTCCTTCTTGGCCCGCATCCCTGCGGGCGGCGTGCCCCGGCGGCGCGGTGACGGGCCGGCGTTCCCATTTTTTGCTTTCATTTCCGCTGCCTCCCTGTCCGGTGGCTGCTCGCCCCGGCCGCTCGAGCTCCAGGCCTTTTTCCGTGAAACCGGTTTTGCAGTGGATCTCCACGGGAAAACCGTCGTCCCAGGCGCGAACCGGGGTGCCGCGGACGACACAATGAAAAACCAGCTGGTCTCTGTATCATAAACGAAAATATGGGATATCGTCAATGAGGCCAATGGTTGTTGACCGAACGATTTAATGGTGATATGGTGGGATCGCCAAAGTTGCAGTGCATGAAAATTCGTTGAAACCCGCTCCGCCGCCGTGAACCTTGACAACTGAATGCGACGGCTGCCGCCAGACGTAAAGGATTGGAGGAAGCAGCTTGTCGGCAGGCTCAGTCGGGCTTTTTATCGACTTTGAGTACTTCGTCTACGGGGCTGAGGACAGCCGGATGGCGCCGCCTCCTCCCGGCCAGCTGATGGAGCTGGCGGCCCGCTATGGCCAGGTGGCCACGGCCAAAGCTTTTGGCAACAACGAGGTGCTGGACCGGCTGCGCATGGAGCTGCGGGCGGCCAGCACCGAGGCCATCCTGTGCACCAGCGGCGGGGGAGCCAAGACAAAGGACGTCACCGACTTTTTCATGCTGGACAGCATCTACCAGACGGCCTACACCCAAGGCCATGTGGACCATTACATCGTGGTCACCGGCGACGGGCACTTTGCCAGCGTCGTCGCGTACTTGCGCTATCGGCTGCAAAAGAACACGGTCGTCGTGGCGTACCCGGACTCGGTGAGCCCTGAGCTCCAGACGGCCGCCAACGAGTTCGTGCCCTTGCGGCGCGTCGAAAAGGAACCTTGGCCCCTTGAGGAGCAGATGAAACTCATCCGGTTTGTGCACACCGGCGAATCCCTAGGGAAATTGATAACCGTCAGCAGCACCGCCCGCGTCTACAAGTCCGGCGGCGCCACCGAGGAGGAGCGCCGGGACCAGATCGTCCGCATGATACAGGACGGGGTGTTTCTGCAGCGGGTGGAGGAGCAGGGCGGGCGGGCCGTGCGGGTCATGTCCGTCAATCACGAACACCCCTTAGTGCAGCACGCCCTGCAGGCAACGGAAGTCCCAGGAACCGGAAAAAACCAAGAGTAGACCGGGGCCGTCGCATTCAGACTGTCGCCATCCTCCAGGCGGGTCCGCCACCTGCCCAGCGTCAGTGGGGACGGAGGCGGGCGGCGGGTCTATGTGGCCGGTATTTCCCCGGGCTGATGCGCCCGCCCATGCTCCGGCTGTCCGTCAGGCGAACCGGGCGTCGAGGCTGTGGCACAAGAGGTGGATAACGGCCAGGTGGCCTTCCTGCACCCGGGCGGTGTCGCCGGCGGGGACGGCCACCACCCAGTCGCACAAAGGGCCCAGGGCCGCGTCGTCGCGGCCGCAGAAACCCACGGTTGCCAGGCCCATCCGGCGGGCGGTTTCCAGGCCCCGCAGCACGTTGGGCGAGCGCCCGCTGGTGGTGAGTCCCACGGCCACATCGCCCGGCCGGCCAAAGGCTTCCAGCTGCCGCGAGAACACCTGTTCAAAATCAAAGTCGTTGGCGATGCATGTCAGCAGGCTTCCGTCCGCCGGCAGGGCTTGGGCCGGAAGGGGCCGGCGGTTCCTGCGGAACCGTCCCACCAGTTCCGTGGCAAAGTGGGAGGCTTGGGTGGCGCTGCCCCCGTTGCCAAAGATGTACAAGCGGCCGCCGGCTTCAATGGCCTGAGCCAAGGCGTCGGCCAATTCTTTGAGGTAGGGCGCGCGGGTGCGCAGCCAGCGCACTACGGCCTCCAGCTCGTCCAGCTGGCTTGCCCAAAGCGGAGTAGACGGGGCTGTTGCCGCGGCCTCTTGCCCGGCGGGGGCTCCTTTGAGCCCGGCTCCGGCCGCGGCATGCGCCCCCGCCGCTGGCGGCCGCTCCCCGAGGGTGCTGGCCGGTTTCCCCGCGGTCATTGGCGGCTGCCTCCCAACTGGCGGGACAAGTTGGTGTCCAGCGTAAACAGCAGAATCCGTTCGGCCCGCTCGATGTCCACGCTGCTGACCATGGAGATCACCTTGACCCCGGTCACCTGATGCACGATCTGGCTGAGGAGGACCCGGGACTCTTCCAGGAGCTTCTGGCGCATTTGCTTCACCAGCTCCGCGCCGTCGGGAGATTCGATGAGCTTTTGCTCCGCGATGGTGAGCGCGTCCCGCAGCCGCACCACGATCAAGTCCTCGACGATGTGGGTGCGGATGGACTGGGGGCCGCGCCCGATGTATTCCTTCTCAAACTGCAGGATGCTCTTGGACAAGGCGTCTTCCAGCTGACCCTTGGTCCGTTCTTGGGCCTTGGACACGTTCATCGTCACCGCCTGCGGCTGCGGGCATGGGGGAGCCAGACGACGTTGGACCCGGCCCCGTCCGCCGCGGCGGCGGGTTCCGGGGCGGCCGCGGCGCGCGGTGGCACCGTGCCGGCCAGCTCCCGCGCGGCTGGGGTTTGCGCCTGGGGAGCGGAAGCGTCCCAAGGGCCGGCCAGGACCCGGTCCGGTCCGGGGCGGGACAAGCTCGCGGCGGCAAAGCCGGTCAGCGCGCTCTGGTCCACAGGCTCGATCAGCCCCAAAGCGCAGAGGCAGTAAAGCGCGTGCCACACCTTGTGGACCGGCTCGCCTAAGCGCTGGGCCACGTCGTCGGCGGAAGTTTCGCTGCCCAGGGCCGACCAGACAGCCCACTCGCCCGCGGTCAAGAGGTGGCGCACGGGCATATGATCCGCCAGGGCGGTGCGGCGGACGACGGTGGAAGGCTTGGGCACCAGGCGCCCCCACTTCTTGGGGTTGTGCACTTCCCGCACGGCGCTGAGCAGCAGCACTTCCCACCGGGCCTCCAGGTTGACGGTGGGATCCAGGCGCGGGCTGAACTTAAAGGATCCCCGCTCCCATTCAAAGGGCGCCTGCAGCGCGGCGAGGCCGGCCGCGCCGCCGCACAAGGCGCCCACCACCTCGCCGCCTCTCCAAAACTGCAGCGCCACCTGGCCGCCCCGCTGCAGCACCAAGGTGCCCGACCGTTTCCCGGCCCGCAAGAAATGCATGACGTGGACCAGGTCCAGCACCTGCAGGCTGCCTTCAAACTCGATGGCACTGCGGGCGATCTGGCCCATCCACGCCCGCAGATGCAGGCGCATGGCCTCCAGCGCCTGGGCCAGGGGCGCAAAGCGCCGCTCCCGGGCCGCAGGCGCCTCCTCGTCAAAGTCGCCCTGGGCCAGCCGCTGGAGAAAGGCCACGTAGGGGGCCATGGGCGCCAGCAGCCACAGGCCGCCTCCGTAGGCTAGCGCGAACCCGGCCGCGCCCGCGACGATCCCCGCCGTCCAAGTAGACAAAACGCCAGCCAGCAGGGCCGCGCCCCCGCCCATGGCGGCCGCAAAGACCAGCACCCGGTCAACGGTTTTCATGGCCGCCCGCTTTCCAGCCGGCTGGCGCCGCGCCTGCCGTGGGATCCGCGGGCCCGTCCAGCCGGCAGATGATGAGCCTTTCGTCGGCGGCCGGATCCAGGTCCACCGACACGCTGCGCACCCGCTGGCCGCCCAGCACTTCGTTGAGCCGCAGGATCAGCAGCTCGTGCACTTGGTCGAACTCCCGCACCAAGAGCTGCCGCATCAGCATCTGCCCTTCGCGGGATTCGGCCAGGCTGCGCTCGGCGGGGCTCAACACCCCTTGCAGCCGCAAGAGGATGAGATCGTCCACCAAGTGCACCCGCACCCGGCGGGCGGTGCGGTGGAAATTGTCCCGCTCAAAGCGCACGATGGTGTCCGCCAGGGTCCGGATCAAGTCCTCGCCCGGGGAGGTATCCCGGCGGCTGACATCCGTGAACACCATGCGCGATCAACTCCTACTCCTGTCTCCCCTCACCCCTAGGGCCGCCGCAGCAGGTGGGCGACCCGGGGCGCAAAGTACACCGTCACTTCGTCGCCCGGCTCCAGCAGGCCGGAAGCAAAGGGGTTGGCCTGCTCGGCCAGCAGGCGGGGATGGCCCGGCACTTCGATCTCGTATTCGGCCACCGCGCCCAAGAAGCTGCGCCGCACCAGCCGGCCGTCCACCACGGGCGTCAGCGGCTCTCCCGGTCCGGCGCCGGGCGCCGGGGCCGCCTCCTGGCCCCCGGCCCGCGGCCGCACATAGGTGTTTTCGGGCCGCAGCAGGATATCGACAAAATCCCCGGGGGCAAAGGATTCTTGGCCCCAGCGGGGCACCGACACGGTGCGGCCGCTGACGTCCAGTTCGTAGCCGTCGGGCGACGCCGCCAGCACCCGGGCGCTGACGAAGTTGGCCCGGCCGATGAAGTCGGCCACGAAATGGGAAGCGGGGCGGGTGTACACCTCTTCGGGGGTGCCCACCTGCTCAACGCGCCCGTCCTTCATGATGACGATCCGATCGGAAATGGCCATGGCCTCCGATTGATCGTGCGTCACGTACATGCTGGTTATGCCGTGCCGCTGCTGCAGGGCTCGGATCTCGAGCCGCATCTGCTCCCGCAGCTTCGCGTCCAGGTTGGACAAGGGCTCATCAAAGAGGAGCACCCTCGGCTCGTTGACGATAGCCCGCGCCAGCGCCACCCGCTGCTGCTGCCCGCCCGACAACTGATCGGGGCTGCGGTGGGCCATCTCCGACAGCCCCACCTGCGACAGCACCCGCTCAGCCCGGCTTTTCTGCTCCTCGGGGGGGATGTCCTTGCGCAGCTTGAGCCCGAACATGACGTTTTCCCACACCGTCAAGTGGGGAAACAGCGCGTAGTTTTGGAACACCAGCGCCGTGTCCCGCTGGTTGGGCGGAACGTGGGTAATGTCCCGGCCGCCCAGGAGCACCCGCCCGGCGGTGGGCGTTTCGAAACCGGCGATGATGCGCAGAATGGTGGTCTTGCCGCAGCCCGACGGCCCCAGCAGCGTCACCAGTTCGCCCGGGGCGATGCTCAGGGAGACGTTGTTGACGGCAGTCACGGAGCGGCTGGGGTCCGCGCGGTTGACAAACACCTTAGTCAAACCGTCGATGACGATATCCATGGCGAGTTGAGCCCATACCTCCCCCGCGCCCAATCACAGACGCTGTTGAATGGCCGTGCCGAAGGCTTGCCCCAAGAGCAGCCGAATCGTCCCCGTGGCCAGCAGGATGATGGCCAGGAGCACCATGCTGAACGCGGCGGCCGCCCCCAGACGGCCCGAGCCCACCTGGGACAAGATCTGCACCGTCATCAGCTGCCAGTCCGCGGAAACCAGGAAGATCGCGCCGCTCACCGCGGTCATGGCCCGCACGAAGGAAAACACCAGCCCCGAGAAAAAGGCCGGCGCCACCAAAGGCAGCGTCACCTTGCGGAAGGTCTGGGCCGTGGACGCGCCCAGGTTGATGGCGGCTTCTTCGATGGACGGGTGGATCTGCTGCAGCGACGCGACGCCCGCCTGGATCCCCAAGGGCATGTAACGGAAGATGAAGTGCAGCGCGATGATGGAGAAAGTCCCCGTGAGCACCAGGGGCGGCGTGTTGAAGGCCAGCACGTAGCCGATGCCGATGAGGGTGCCCGGCAGCGCGTAGTCCAGCAGGCTCACAAACTCCATGGCGGAGCGGCCCGGAAACCGCTGGCGCACCACGAGGAACGCGATGATCATGCCCAGGATGCCGGCCACGGGCGTGGACGTCACCGCGATGACCAGCGTATCCAGGATGGCCTCGCGCCCTACGCTGAAGACGTACTCGAAGTTGCGCCACGTGAAGCTGTGATCAAAGCCCCACAAACGGGCGAAGGCCCCCACGGCGATGGCCGCATAAAAGCTGATGACCAAAAGCGACACCAATCCCGTGACCGCCACCAGCAGCGCCTTGGCCCCCGGGCTCACGGCCATGTAGCTGCGGCCCGTCGGTTTGCCCGTCACCGTCACGTAGCGGCGCCGGCTCACCCAATATTTTTGAACGACGAACGCGATGAAGGACGGCACCAAGAGGGCCACGGCCAGGGCCGCCCCGCCCCGCAGGTCAAACATGCCCGTCACCTGCAGGTACGCCTGCACGGCCAAGGTGGGAAAGTGGCTGCCGCTCAAGATGAGGGGATTGCCAAAGTCCGCCATGGATTCGATGAACAGGATCAGGGCCGCGCTGGCCAGGCCAGGCCGGGCAAGGGGCAAGGTCACCTTGCGAAACACTTGCCACCGGCTGGCCCCCAAGTCCAACGCGGCCTCCTCCAGGGAGTTGTCCAGCCCTTCCAGCACGCCCTTGAGGGTCATGTAGGCCACGGGAAAGAAGGTCACCACCTGGGCGAAAACGAGGCCGTGCATGCCGTAGATGTTGAAATCGTGCAGCCCCAGCAGCCCCGAGGTGATGACGCCGTTGCGGCCAAAGAGCATGATGATGGCCACCGACCAGACAAAGGGCGGCGAGATGATGGGCAAGATCGCGATGGTATTAAGCAGCCCCTTAAAGGGAATGTCGGTGCGGGTCACCGCAAACGCGAAGGCGAAACCGATGGCGGTGGCCAGCACTGCGACGATGGCCGCGGTCATCAAGGTGTTGGTGAGGGCCGCCCGCATGTACCAGCTGGAGAAAAGGCTGCGGAAGGTGGCCAGGCTAATGCTGCCGTCGGGCTGCACGAGGCTCACTTCCACCACTTTGAGAATGGGATAAATCACAAACAGGGCAAGCAGGACAAAAACGGCCAGGACCGCGATGAAAAGGGGCGGATCAGCCGCCAGCCGGCGCCAAGCGGCGAGCATGGGCCTGGACCTCCTTAAGCCGAAAGCGGCGGGTTGGCCGGCGAGACCCGCTCGCCGGCGACGACCTATTCCTGAGCCATTCTTGGCAGAAGGCGGGGGAGGCCGGCGCACCCGGTCCCTCCCCCACCATGCCCTGCGGGCGCCCCCGCTGACCGCTCAGCGCCGCAGCACCTCGTCCACCCAGCGGTTGACCAGCTCGGTCCGCACCTCGCCGGCCCAAACCGGGTCGAACTCGATGAGCGGGATTTCGCTGACGGGCGGCAGGCCTTCGCCGGCCACCGCGTCGGGATGGACCGGGAAGAAGTACGTCTTGAGCCGGGCAAAGCTGTTTTGGGCCTCCAGGCTCAGGAGCCAGTCCACCAGCTTCTGGGCGGCTTCCAGATTGGGAGCGCCCTTGACGATGGAGATCGCGGGCGCTTCAAAACCGACGCCGTCCTTGGGGAATACGATCTCGATGGGATAGCCCTCGTCCTTGAGCTCGAGGAAGGCCGGGGTAAACTGGATGCCGATCCCCGCCTCGCCGAAGGCCACAGCCCGGGAGGGCGCCGTGCCGCTCTGGGTATACGTCTGCACGTTTTGGTCCAGCTGCCGCAAGTACTCAAAGGCCGCGTCCTCGCCCCAGGCCAGCACCAGCGAGGCCACCAGGTTATAGGCCGTGCCCGACGACTGGGGCGTGGGCATCTGGATCTGGTTGCGGAACACGGGATCCAACAGATCCGCCCACGTCTCGGGCAGCCGGGCGCCGCTGCGCTCTAGCCACTGCAGGTTGACGCCTACCGCCATGGGGTTCATATAAAAGCTGGTCCAGTAGCCGTCGGGATCTTTGAACTGGGGCGCGAGCACCGCCGCGTTGGGGGAGAAGTAGGGCTGGGTCAAGCCGCGCTCCTTGGCCAGCACGTGGTTTTCGCTGGGCGCGCCCATCCACACGTCCGCCTGGGGATTGTGCTGCTCGGCTTCCAGGCGGGCCAAAGCCGGACCCGAGGACAAGAAGACGAAGCGCACGTTGATGCCCGTGGCCTTGGTAAACTCGTCCAAAATCTTGCGGGCGTTTTCTTCATCGACGCTGGAGTAGACGGTCAGGGTCTGCGCCGCCGCGTGCTCCACGGCCGACAGGACGCCGGCCAGCGCCATGAACACCGCCATCAACAGCACCAGCAGCCCGTTGCGAGTCGTCATTGCCGAACCCCTTTCTTTGTGCACGTCCTCAATTTTCGCGCGGCCGCCCGGGAGAGACCCGCGCCGCCGCTGCCGAGCATCCGCGTCCTGTGAGAAACCCGACACCCGCGACCCGCAGGGCGCGGTCCGCCAGCCTTCGCGAGCAACCCGTGGGAGAAACCCGGAGGCATCCCTCCCCATGGCCGTCCACAACAGAACAGGCCACGAACGCGTTGCACGCGGCCTCGGCAACAAAGGCCTGCGTGAACGGCTCGTGGCCTATCTCCCGCCAACCGCCGCAGCGGTCTGCGTTCGATCAGCCAGTCAGCCCAAGAAGGCGCGGCTTGCTGGGTTGTGCACGGCCGGCGATGGCTCTGGCCTTCTGCCATCGGCAATTCCACACCAGAGAAACTTTTCCTGCCGCAGGGGGAGCCGGGAGGGGCGCTTGCTAGGGCCGCCCCCGTGGTTTCGCTGCAGGAAAAGGACATATAGACAGATAATATCGATCAAAAAGAAAACGACATCTTGTGGATTATACCTTAAGGAAATGTGGGGTATCACCGATGGATGTGAGTGGAAGAGTGGAACGAAGGGGACTCTGGGGGGGCATGGCTGCCGCATGGCAGTCCTGCGCGGCAGCCGTGTACAGGCACGGGTAGGCGGGGTGGTGCGCGGGGATGGGGCGGATCGCCTCTTTGCCCACCAGCCGGATCGACAGCGTTTCGCAGTTCCCAGCCATTCCCTAAGCACGACGTCTAAGGTTCATCGCCCTTGATAAGGGCACACCCGTCAAAAGACGGGGCCGCAAAGCCGCGGGGCTAAAGGCGTGGGGCCTACGCCGGCCGGACTGCCAAGAGAGGATGCCGCTGGATGCACCACAGCGCGAATTGGGCCCAACAAGTATTTTTAGATATTGTCGATTTACTTAGGAGCCGCAGCGGCGCGGATCTGGTCTGGGTTCAGTATGTGTCCCGCAGCGGCGAGATCCGGCTGCTGCAGAGCGAGGATGTGTTCGAATCCCCGCCGCTGGCGTGGCCTCGCTCGGCCTGCCGCGCCGCGCTGGATAACGGTGCGGCCGTCATGCGGACCGACTATGACATGTCGCAGGTTGTGCCGACCAAGACGCCCCTCGTCTTTTCCCGCCTCGTTTGCCGTGCACTGAAGCTGAACCTGGGGACGGTGGTGGTCAGCGTCGGCTGGTTTCGGGACCACACCTTGACGCCCCAGGACGAGCAGCTCATCGACCTGGCCACCAAACTGGCCGGCGCGGCCATGGAAAGCGACGCTTGCTGCGGGGAACTGTGCGCGTCCTACCGGGGCATGATCCGCGGACTGTTGACGGTCCTGGAGATGCGGGATATCGAGACCATCGCGCACTCCCGCCGGGTGGTGACCTACACCCTGCTGCTGGCGGAACAGATGGGCATGGCCGGCGGCCTCTACGACGAGCTGGCCTTGGGTGCCGCCCTCCACGATGTGGGAAAACTTGCCATTTCCGACGCCATCCTGCGCAAACCCGGCCAATTGAGCAAGGCGGAGTTCGCGCTGGTCCGGCAGCACCCGGTCATCGGCTACGAGATGCTGCGGGCGCCCTTAAAGCCGTTTCCCACGGCCTTGGCCATGGTCAAGCACCATCACGAACGGTACGACGGGACGGGCTATCCCGCGGGGCTGGCGGGGCGGGACATCCCCTTGGCTGCCCGGCTGTTGGCCGTGGCCGACGCCTTGGACGTCATGACCCACGACCGGCCGTATCAGCGGGCCCGCCCGCTGGATCAGGCCCTGGCCGAAGTGCGGGCCCACCGGGGCATGCAGTTTTGCCCGCAGTGCACCGATGCGTTGTTGGACATGGAGGTGGATGCGCTGGAGGCGGTGCGCCGGGGGGAGCTGGACTTGACGCCGACTTGCCAGAGCCTCTTGTGAGGGGCATCACCGGCCGCAACGGCCAAGACGACGTGTGTGGGGCGTTACGGGGTGGAAACCAAGCGCACTTTTGCCTTTGGACTGGAGGCCCGGCTCTTTGCCCTCATCTTTGTGGTGGCCGCGGCCATTTCCGCGTTCATCACGCTGAACACCTACAATCGCGAGAAGCAACAGGCGGAGCGGGCGCTGGGGGATGAGCTGGTCCGCATGGCCCGCACGCTGGCCGCCGTCCTGGATCCCGAGCACGTGGCCCGGCTGCCCCACGAGGCGCCGGATTCGCCCTTGGCCCGGGAGTATTCCGCCTGGGCCCAGCGCCTCGCGGACGCGACGGGCGTGGCCAACGTGTACACGTGCTCGCCGGCAGGCCCGGGGCAGTGTCTTTTTGGCATCATCAACGAGGGCGTCGGGATCCCGGTGGGCACCTTGTACAACTACGCAGAAACCGAAGCCGGCGACTCGTGGAGGGCGGCCTTGGCCGGCCAGCCGGCCGCGTCGTCCATCTACCGCGATGACTATGGCGAGTGGATGAACGGCGTGGCGCCGGTGCGGGACGCGACAGGGCGCGTCATCGCGCTGGCGGGGGTGGACTTTGACGCGTCCCACGTCCGGGTTCTCCTGCAAGAGGTCCTCCGGCGCTCCATCCTGCAAGGCGCCGTCCTGGTCGGGATCTGGCTGATCGTCGCGTTCATCATCGCCCGCGTCATCGTCCGTCCGGTGACCGGAGCGCTGCACCGGTTTGGGGTGCTGGTGGGCCGCGTGGCCGAGGGCGACCTCTCGATGGAAGAGCTGGAGGTGCGCTCGGGCGACGAAGTGGGCCGGCTGGCACAGGCCTTTAACCAAATGGTGGCCCGCCTGCGGGGGCTGATGCGCAGCGTGGCCGAATCGGCCGAAGTGGTGGCCTCGGCCGCCGGCGAGCTGACCAAGGCGTCGGAGCAATCGGCCACCGGCGCCCGGGAGGCGGCGGAGGTGGTGGCCCAGATGGCCAGCGCGGCGGGCAACCAGGCCCATGTGGCCAGCGGCGTGCGGGACACGATGAAGGAGCTGCATGGGGCCATCGAGCAAATCGCGCAGAGCGCCCAGCGTTCCGCGGGCCAGGTGCAGCAAGCCGTGGAGCGGCTGGGATCGGTTTCCGCCGACATTGAGCGGGTGACCGCCAGCGCGGTGGCGGTGTCCGAGGAGGCCCGGAAAGCCACCGAAGGCGCGGCCCGGGGTCGGGACGTGATGCGCCAGACGGTGGCGGGGATGGAGCGCATTCGGGAAGCGGTGAACAATACGGCCGCGCAAATGCGGGAGCTGGAAACCTTGTCGAGCCAAATCGGCGAGATCACCAACTTGATTTCCGACATTGCCGACCAGACCAACCTGCTGGCCCTCAACGCGGCCATCGAAGCGGCCCGGGCCGGCGAGTACGGGCGCGGGTTTGCCGTGGTGGCCGACGAGGTGCGCAGCCTGGCCGAGCGCTCGGCCCAGTCGGCGCAAGAGATCAGCCAGCTGATCCACAACACGCAGACCCGCACGGCCGAGGCGGTGCGGGCCATGGAGGTCGCGCTGCAGGAAGTGGAAAGCGGCAGTCGCCTGGCCGGTGAAGCCGATGCCGCCCTGGCGGAAATCGTGCGGCTGGGCGAGCAGGCCTCCTTGGGGATGCAGCAGATTTCCACCGCCGCGGCGCAGATGAGCGACAACGCCCGGCAAGTGGTGTCGGCCTTCGACGAGCTGGCGGCGGTGACGGAAGAGAACACGGCCGCGGCCGAGGAGATGGCGGCCAGCGCGACGTCGGTGGACGAGAGCGTCACCCAGCTGACCACCTTGTCCCACGAAAACGCGGCCGCCGCCCAGCAGGTGTCCGCGTCGGTGGAAGAGTTGACGGCCTTGGCGGGGCAAGTGTCGGCGTCGGCCGAGTCGTTGGCCGAGACTGCGCAAGCGCTGCAGGAGCAAGTGCGTCGGTTTCGGCTCCAATAGGGCGTCGCCGGTCGGAGCTGCCGGCGGGGGAGCATCTCGCAGCCCTCGGGCACCTGCCCCATGACACGGCGTTCGGCGCCTGGATGCGGACGAGGAGGGCTTGGCTGTGCGACTGACCATCGGTGCCAAACTGGCGGTAGCGTTTGTCCTTGTGCTGGTGCTGATGCTGGTCCCCCTGTGGGTCGGCTCCCGCGGGATGGATGCCATTGAGCGCGCGTACCGCGACGATGTCCTGCGCATCAATCAAGTCGTACGGACCATCGAGCAGGTGAACCAGCACATCATGGCCCAGGCGCTGTATTTGTCCAACTACTTGTTGACCAGGGAACCCGCGTTCCGGGCGGAGTTTGACAACGCCCGGCGCCGAGTGGACGAGACCCTCACCACCTTGCGGCAGAGCGTCCGCGCGGTGGAAAACCACGTCTACTTGGACCAGATGGCCCGGGCCCAAGCGGAGTATGTGGGCTTGGCCGTGCCGCTGCTGGACATGGCCGCCAGCCTCAGCGAAGCCGAGCTCCAAAACGGAGTGACGGCCTTGGCGGCCATCCGTGCCCGCATGCTGGACGCGGCCGCGGCGCTGGCGCAAAGCGGCCTGGACATCGCCGCGCAGACTCAGGCGGAGGCGGAAGGGGCGGCTGCCTGGGCCCGCCGTCTCTCCCTGGCGGCCGCGGGCATCGCGCTCGCCGTGGCGGCCGGCGTTGGGTTTCTCATGACGCGCCAGGTGGGCCGCCCCGTCCGCCAAGCCGCGGCCATGGCCCTGCGGCTGGCCGATGGCGACCTGACCATCGACAAGCTCTCCGTGACGTCTCGCGACGAAATCGGTGAGATGGCCGGCGCCTTTAACAAGATGGTGGACAACCTGCGGGACATCGTCCAGCAGATCCGCCAGACCAGCCGCGCCTTGCTGGAGAACGGCCAACGGCTGCTGGCGGTGGTGGGCGAGTCTTCCGCCGCGACCGCGCAGATCGCCACGGCCGTCAACGAAGTGGCGCAAGGCGCCAGCGTCCAGGTGCGGCAAGTGCAGGAAACCCGGGAGGCCATGGAGCAGCTGCGCAAGGCCATCGAGCAGATCGCGGCCGGCGCCCAGGAGCAGGCGCAGCGGGCCTCCCAGACGAGCCGGTCTTTGGAGCGCATGGCCCAGCACATCGAGCAGGTGGCCGAGGCAGCCCAGGCCGTGGCGGAAGCGGCAGGCCGCGGCGCGGAGCGGGCCCAGGCGGGCGACGAGGCGGTGCGGCGGGTGGTGGAGGGCATGGAGCACATCCGCGCGGCCGTGGGGCGGGTGGCCCAACGCATGGACGAACTGCGGCAGGCTTCCCAGCAGATCGGGCAAATCGTGAACATGATCAGCGATATCGCCGATCAAACCAACCTGCTCGCGCTGAACGCGGCCATTGAAGCGGCGCGCGCCGGCGAGCACGGCCGCGGTTTCGGGGTCGTGGCCGACGAGGTGCGCCAGCTGGCGGAGCGGTCGTCCCAGTCCACCCGGGACATCGGGCTCCTGATCGGCAGCATCCAAGCGGCCATCGACGCCGCCAACAGCGACATGCAGACGGGCACCGAACAAGTGGCGGCGGGCATGGAGCTCGCGGCCAACGCCCAGGCCGCCTTGGAGGAAATCATCGCCGCCATCCAGACCACCGACGAGGTGGCCCGGACCATTTCTGCGTCCGCGGCGCAGATGGCCAAGGCCAGCCCTGAGATGCTGGCGGCCGTGGCCGAGATGGCCAGCGTCGTGAAGGAGAACACCGCGGCCACCGAAGAGATGGCCGCGTCCAGCGACCACGTCCGGCGGGCCATGGACCAAGTGGTCGGGATTTCCGAACAGAGTGCCGCCGGCGCCGAGGAAGTGAGCGCGTCCACGGAGGAGATCAACGCCGCGGCCGAGGAGATGAAGCGATCCATGCAGTCACTGATGGCCATCGCGTCCGACTTGGACCGGCTGGTGGACCGGTTCCGGGTCTAGCGCTGCGGGCGCAGGCCCGGGCGGGCCGGCCCGGGACCGGGGGGAACGGGCAGCGGAATGGGCAACGGAACGGGCAACGAAATGGGCAGCGGAACGCTCGCGGGACGGCGGGATGCCGCGGGCGATGGAGGCGCAGGAGGGATGTGGGCCATGGAGCACCAACAGTCCGCGGTAGGGTCGGGAACCCATCAGCTGGTGGTCTTTAAGCTCGCGGGCGAGTCCTACGGCGTCGACATTTACCAGGTGCGGGAGATCATCCGGGTGCCGGAAATTACCAAAGTGCCGCAGACCCCCGACTTCGTGGAAGGCATCATCAACCTGCGGGGCGGCGTCATTCCCGTGCTGGATCTGCGCCGCCGGCTGGGCATGGGGGCCCAGGACGCCTCCCGGGATGCCCGCATCGTCATCGTGGAACTGGGCGATCAGCGGGTCGGCATGCTGGTGGATGGCGTTTCGGAGGTGCTGCGCATTGGCGCGGAGCAAATCGAGCCGCCGTCGCCCTACATCATGAACGCGGATGCCCAGTTTGTCACGGGCATTGCCCGGCTGCAAGACGCGCTGATCCTCGTGCTCGACATCCATCGGCTGCTGAATCCGGCGGAACAGCAGGAGATGAAGGACTTGGTGGAGGCAGTGGCTCCGGCGGGATAAGCGCCCGCAGCGCACCGGAACTGGCCCGGGGGCACCGGTGCGCGGGGCACGGCCAGGCCAGGCAAGAAGGCCACTGGAAACCAGGGGGCCGGCGCCTGCGGCCGCCCGGCTCGGGCGGGCCGCGACGAGGCGACCGGACGAGGGGGGGTGAGAAGAGCGGCGGCTGCGGCCCAAAGCCGCGGCCCGGGGAGGGCGTGTCCGATGGAAACGCATCGTCGTTGGGATGCGGAAAGGGGCGCTGTGCACATGCTAACCCGGCTCAGCGGGCACGTGCTGGAAGCGCGGCACGAGGAAGACCTGCTGCGGGCCATGGCCGGGACGCTGCGGGAGTACACGGGCGTCGATGCCGTGTTGATCCGCCTGTTGGAGCGGCAAATCGAGACCCGGGCGGTGGCCACGGCGGCCGGCGTGCAAGTGCTGGCGCCCGGCGACCTCGCGGCGCCGTTTACGCTGGAGGATGAAGCCTTCTGGCGCGCCCATCCCGACGGCTATTTTTGCCCGGATATGGAAACCTCGGCGGCCATCAAGCCCGAGTTCCGGCAATCCGTCCTGGACCTGGGGCTGCGGGCGGGCTACATGGTCCCGGCCACCCGCGACGGGGAGTTGTGCGGGCAAATCATCTTTGCCTGGAAGTCGGTGCCGCCGTTGACCGACGCCTACCGGGCCGTACTGGGGGAACTGGCCCGTTTTGCCTGCCTGCAGCTGGCCTTTTTTCACTGGGGCAAAGGCGCGGAGCTGGACCCGATGACCGGCCTGCCCAATTGGTACGGCCTGCGGCGGCGGTGGGAGTCCATCAAGGGGGAACGGCGCGGCGCGGTGCTGTTCCTGGAGATCGGGAATTTCCGCGCCTTTGCTGAGGCCCACGGGCGCTTGGCCGCGGACGATCTCTTGCGGCAGCTGGCCCGCCGGGTGCTGGAGGCCGCCGGACCCCGGGCGGTGATCGGCCGCTTTGCCGGCGATGCCTTTGTGCTGTTGGCGCCCCGGGTGTCCGCTGCCGAAACCAAGGGCCTGGCCGGGGAGATCTTGCGGCGCTGCGAAGCGGCGGTGGCCGACGGCCCCCATCCCCGTCCCCGCTTGACTATGGGGGTGGCCCTGTGGCCCCAGCACGGCAGGGACCTGGACGGCCTGGTGGCCGTGGCGGAGCAGCACGCGCAAGCGAGGAAGCGCCGGCGGGTGGAGCTGGCCATGACCACCACCGTCGATCCGGCCCACGGGCGCCTGCCGCGCCCCTTCCTGCACGGGTGGCTCAGCGCGACGGCCGACGGCGTGGTCATCACCGACGCCGACTTGAAAGTGATCTATGTCAACCCCGTGTACGAACGCATGACCGGCTACACCTTGGAGGAATGGCGGGGCAAGACGCCGGCCTTTGCCGCGTCGGGCAAGACTCCGGTCAAGGTGTATGAGGAGATGTGGGAGAGCCTGCACGACCGGGGCACGTGGACGGGGCATGTGGTCAACCGGCGCCGCACCGGCGAGGAATGGGTATCCCATCTGACCATCACCCGGCTGTGGGACCGGCGGGGCCGCACCATCGGCTTTCTGGGCATCGCCCGGGACATCGACCGGCTCCAGGACAAGGAGGCCGCGTCCAAGCTCTCCTGGGCGGACTTTGAAGAAGCCTTTGCCAAAGAGGGGCTGGCCTGGGCGCTGGCCGAGGCGGCGGAGCTGCACGCGCGCGGGTCCCGGGAGCACTTGGAGCGGGTGCGCCAGCACACCCGCCTGTTGATGGCCGTGGGCGCCCGGGAGGGCATCGACGAATTTCAGTCCTACCGGTTCCGTTCCGCGGTGACCTTGGGCGCGATTTTGCACGACGTCGGCCAACTGGTGGTGCCGCGGGAGATCTTGTGGAAGCGGGGGCGCCTGACGCCCCACGAATACGAGCTGGTCAAGACCCACACCGTGGCGGGGCGGGATCTTTTGCGCGCGCCGTTCCTGCACGGCGGCTCCTCGCCGCCGCAGCCCTTCTTTCTGGAAACCGCCGCGGCCATCGCCGGCAGCCACCACGAACGGTGGGACGGCACCGGCTACCCCGACGGCCTTGCGGGGACGGACATCCCCCTGGCTGCCCGCGTCGTGGCCATTGCCGACGTGTACGATGCGTTGCGGTCCGAACGGCCCTACCGGGAGGCCTGGAGCCACGACGATGCCGTCGCGTACATCCAGAACCTGGCAGGCAAACAATTCGATCCGGTCCTGGTGGAGATCTTCTCCTCCGTCAGTGACGCCTTTGATGAAGTGGTGGCCCGCCTGCCCGACCGGTATCGGTTCAGCACCGCCTAGGCGGCGCCCGACCGCCGCGGCCGGGGCAAAGGGGCGCCGGTTGGGAGCGGCTTTGGTGGGCCCGTCCCTGCCTAGAACAGCCCCGCCGCCAACGCAAAAATGGCGCCGCCGTGGACGATGGTGGCCGGCAGCACGCCGTGCCGGGCGCCCACGACCCCGCAGATGACGCCTTCCCATAGGGTGAACAGCAGCAGCGGCGCGCCCGCCGCGGTGACCGTGGTGGCTAGAAAGACGTGGCACAGGGCGAAGACGAACCCCAAGGCCACGCCGGCCCGCACATCAGGGTCTCGGCGTTTTAGGAGGTTGTACACGAAACCGCGGAAAAGCAGTTCCTCCAGGAAGTTTCCGCCCAGGGCAAACAGCATCAGGGGGAGCAGCAGCCGGGGTCCACGGGGCCGCCCCGATCCTCCAGGGCGATGCGGGCGTAGGCGGGCCAGAAAGGCGCGAGCACCACCGCGAGCCCCAGGAGGGCGGCCCGCCACCCCTGCCCGGCGCGGCCTCGGTGCAAAAAGGCCACGCCCTGGGAGTTGGCCCGGTCCAGCACCACCAAGGCACCGGCCGCCAGCAGGCTCGCCCCGGCCATGGCCAGCAGGAACGGGCGGCTGGGGAAGAGACGGATCCATGGGACGCCGTTGGTGGTGCCCAGCTCCCAAAGGGCAGCCGGGGTCAGGGCGTCCCGCATCAGGATAAAGGTGAGAATGTACAAGACGACCCGGCCGGTCTTGCCCGGCCGCAACAGCACAAGAGCGGCGGCCACGAGAGCCAGCGCCGGGGCGACCCGCAGGCCGTAGTCCAGCAATGCCGCCATCGCGTGGCCTCATGCCGCGGGCACAGACCCGATCAACACCAGATTGCCTTCGCTGTCCTTCAGCACCGCGTAGGTTTCCGCTGGGTTCCAGGACGCGGACGTGAGCTCCTGCGGAAACTCCACGCCCTTTTCCTTGAGCTCACGGTACAAGCCCTCCACGTCGTCGACGGTGAGGGCCAGGTTGGGCCGGGACGAGTTGGGGTTGTCACCGGCGTCCTTCTTGGTGAGCAGGATCTTGGTTTCGGCGCCAGGAATTTCCAGCAGCAGCCACCGCCACCCGTCCTGGTAGGCCGCGTCCTCGGCCACGCGGAAGCCCAGCATTTCGGTGTAGAAGCGCACGGCCCGATCCTGGTCCACGGCGGGCAGCTCCACAAAGCGCACGAACATATCCAGCCCTCCTCCTTGGCGCATCCGGACCAGCCCGGCAGACCGGCCGGTCAGCGGGCTGCCGCCGTTGACCGCGGGCTGGCGCCGGCGCAGTATCCGATGACCCTATTCTAAATCGGCAACCGCCTGCGAGTCTTGTAAAAATTGGACATGATGCGGGGGCCGGTCGGATCGTTTCGCCAGCAGATAGGCCCGGTACGCTTTGGGCGGCACCCCCGTCAAGGCGGCCACATCCTTCGCGAAGTGGGACTGGTCGTAGTAGCCGTAGCCGGCCACGATCGCGTCCCACGCCAACTCGGGCTGCCGCAGCAGCTCGCGGTGGACGTGCCGGAAACGCACGGTGCGCGCGAAAAACTTGGGCGACAGGCCGACCACTTGCCGGAACAGCCGATCCACCGTCCGCACCGAGTATCCGCTGTCCCGGCTGAGCTGGGCGATGGAAACGACGCCCTGCCGCGCTTCGATGGCGGCCATCCAGGCGGCTACCGGCTCGTATGCCGGCGGCGTCGCCAGCCGGGACAGGAAAAAGCTGTCCAGAAGCCCCACTTGGGCTTGCCGCCCGCGGGCCGGGCCGCGCTGGGCGCCCTTGTTGCCCTGGGGCCCGGCGCCGAAGCCGTGGGTCCCATCGCCGCCGCTGCCGCCCTCGGCCAGGTCCTGGCCTCGACCCTCCAGGTCGTAGAGCTTTCCTTCCAGCGCGGCGCCGTCGGGGCCAAAGGCGTCCTGCAGGCCCACGGTGGTGCCCGCGAGTTCGTGTACGGGCAGCGGCACAAAGGCGGCCAAACCGGCGGGCCGAAAGCGCACGCCGATGAGGTGGATGTCCCCTTGCTGCTGGATGCGCACCGGGTAGCGGCGCTGGGCGTCCAGGTTGGAGGCCCCCATGAGCTGCGGCGGTCCGGCGGCCGTGGCCTTGGTGCGCGTGTAGGGGCTGCTGTACACAAAGACGATGTCCGCCCGGGCGTCGGTGAAGATCACTTCCTCCAGCTGCCGGGGCGGGCGGACCCTGGCCTTGAGAAACCAGTAGCACTCGATGAAGGGCCGCAGGGGCGGAGCTGGAAAGAAGATCTCGTAAACGGCCGGCACCTCCCTCGGCCGGTGTTCCGGCGGGGGCGAGCGGATCCGGTTTCAGGGAAAAAGAATTCAGCTAACTGTGCCCAAGGCCTGCTGACTTTAGCCGGCTCGCGACGCAGGCGCGGGGGCGCCGCCAGCGGCCCACCTGAGCAGCGCCCGGGCCGCGAGGGCCATCCACGCCAAAATGACCGCCACGGCGACGCGCTCCACGAGCCCGACGATGGGCAGTTCCGCGTAGAGGCAGAAGAGCAAGATTGTGCTTAGGGCTGCCGTCGTGGTGAGGAGCCGCGCGTGCCCCTGCCACCCGGAGACCCGGCGCAACCGGAAGGAAACCAAGAGACTTCCGGCGGAGAAACAGACGAAGCCGATGAACGCGGCGACGGCGTGGATGATGCCGTGCCAGCTGGGCGGGTTGACGGTCGGGAATTCGTCGGCGGGAAACACGCCGAAGATGACGGCACAGAGCCCGAAAACCCAGAGCAGGACGACTCCGGCGCGCGGCTCCAGGTGCCGGGGAACCGCGGCCCTCAGCGCCTTGGCCAGCGCCATCGCGCCAAGGCCCAGGGCAATGCCCGCGGCAGCCGCCGGCACCGGATCCGTGACGGCGTACTCGGAGATAAACCGCGTGACGATATCGTACTCAGGACGAACCGCGTGCAGCAGCAATACGATCCCGGCGAACACGCCGATGCCGGCCACGGCGGCCTGGGCCAGCCGGCGTACGGCCCGGGCGTCGGAACGGTTCCCGCTCACGATGCGACACCCCTTGTCGAAGGTTGTTTCCCGGGAAACAATCTTACCTTAGCACGCTATTGTATCCTCGTCAACAAAAAAGTGCGCTGGCGACGCCGGGTGGGGGATGAGGCCCGTGGCCAGGGAACAGGACATCATCGAGGGACTCAACGAGATGTGGGGCAAGCTGCAAGCGTTGATCGCCGCGGAAGAAAAGGTCATCCGCTACGACGTCAGTCCCTCGGAAGTTCACTGCGTCGTCATGATCGACCAGCTGGAGACGCCCAACGTGACCAACCTGGCCAAGGCGCTGCGCATGACCCGTGGGGGCGTGAGCAAGCTCACCGCTCGGCTCTTGCGGATGAAGGCCATCGAACGGTACCAGCGGGAAGGCAACCGCAAGGAAGTGCTCTTCCGGCTGACGCCCAAGGGCGAGGAAATCAAGCGGCAGCATGAGGAGATGCACCGCCGGCGCATGGAACGGGACCGGGCGGTGTTTCAATCGCTGAGCGAAGCGGACAAGGAGTGCCTGCTGCGCTGTGTGCGCCTGTACAACGAGCACCTGGACCGCGAACTGGCAAAGCTGGATCTAGCGGATTAGCGCCCGCGCGCCCGCAGCGCGCGGGCGCTTTGCGCCGCCCACGGTCAAGCTGGGACTGGCGGAGCTGTGACGGCGGTCAGGGGGTCAGCCCCGCACCAGCTCCCCGTTGCAGGCCAGCCGCGGCCGCACCAGGGCGAGAAACGCCGCCAGCGACAGGGCTACGGCGGCCGCGGCCACGGTGAAGAGTCCCCGATAGCCCAGGCTCCCCGCGGCCCAGCCCAAGAGGGTGGACCCCAGCGCGATCCCCAGGTCAAACGCGGTGAAAAAGGAAGCATTGGCGACGCCAAACCGCTCCCGGGGCACCATGCGCAGCAGCGCGGCTTGCAGGGCGGGGTGCGCGGAGCCAAAGCCGACGCCGTAGAGCACCGCCGCCATCAGCACGCCGCCGAGGCCGGTGGCGCCGCTGAGCACCAAGAGGGCGAGAATGATCAGGCCCGCGGCCGGGACGACCACCGCCGTCTCGCCCCGCCGGTCGGAGACGGTGCCCCCAAGGGGCCGGGCAGCGGTGAGGGCCAGCGCGTAGACCAAGAAAAACGTGCCGGGATTCACGTCCAGTGTCACCGCGAACAGCGGCAGGAACGTGGTCAGGGCTCCGTAGGCAAAGGACATGAGGGCCACCGAGACGGCCACCGGCAGGGTGGCGGGGTCCAGCACCTCCACCCGCCGCAGCTCCGCCGGCGGGCGGAAGGGGTAGCGGGGGATGGAGACGGACAAAAGGGCCACTACGGCCAGCCCGGTGGCCAGCAGAAACACGGTCCGGAAGGACCCTTCGGCCAGGGTCCAGGTGGCCAGCATCGGGCCCGCGGCCATGGCCAGGGTTTGGGCCAGCCCGTACCAGCCCATGCCCTCGCCCCGCCGGGCGGGAGGCACGATGTCCGCGGCGGCGCTGGCGGCCGCGGTGGTGGCAAAGGCCCAGCCCACCCCGTGGACGAAACGCATGAACAACAGCGCCCCGACGGCCCCGATCCATCCGTACGCGTACATGCAGAGCGCAAACAGGGCGACGCCCGCCAGCAGGAAGGGGCGCCGGCCGTAGCGGTCCAGGAGGCCGCCGGCCACGGGGCGAAAGGCCACCGCCGCGATGGTAAAGACGCCGGTGGCCAGCCCCACGTGGGCCTCTAGGCCGCCCAGCTCCTTAACGAACAAAGGCATGGTGGGCAGGAGCAGGTAGAAGCTGGAAAACAACAGCAGCGAGCCCAGCGACGTCAGCACAAAGGAACGCGTCCACAATCGGTCCACACCTATATACCTCGCTTTCGCCTTTTTTCGTGCGCAGCGCCCCCGCCCCAGGCGTTGCGCGGAGCGGTGGCCCGCCGTCTTGCCCGCGGGCCTGCCGGCGTCCATGGGGCAGGGGGCCTTGACGCTCCCCATGCTACAACCTAAAGTTAGCTTTAGGTCAATACCGTTCCGACCTTTCTATCTTGTTTGATGTCCAGCTTGTTGGATCCCACGGTGGTCTGGTCCCGCGGGGGCCGGCAACGGGGAAGGGAGAGGGCAGCATGGACCAGTCGGCGCACACCGGCGTCGCGAGTGGCTTTCTGCCTTGGCCGACCAGGCGGGAGCTGACCATCGGCGAGGTGGCGGAGCGCAGCGGGGTGGCGGTGTCGGCCCTGCGCTATTACGAGACCAAGGGGTTGATCAAGAGCCGGCGCACGCCGGGCAACCACCGGGTGTACCCGCGGGAAGTGCTGCGGATCATTTCGGTCATCAAGGTGGCCCAGCGCACGGGACTGTCGCTGGATGAGATCCAGAAGTACCTGGCGCAGCTGCCCGATTCCGGGGTGCCCACCAAGGACGATTGGACGCGGATGTCCACGGCCTGGAAAGCGGAGCTGGAGGCGCGCATCGCCCGGTTGACCCGGCTCAAGGAGCAGCTGGATCAGTGCATCGGCTGCGGCTGCCTCTCCTTGGCCGACTGCCCCTTGCGGAATCCCGACGATCAGTTGGGCGCCGAAGGGCCCGGTCCCCGGCTGCTGGATCCGTAGACTGGCGTTGCAGGCCGCGGGAGACCCGCCGCGCCGGTCCCGCCCTGACGATTCCGCGGTGAACCCGGGGCCGGGGCGGAGGAAAGGGCCGCAGGGACGCCGTAATGTCGGGTGGAGTCGTTCGCGGGTCGGGGGCTTATAACGGCAGCGCGATTCCAGGACCGCCATGCCATCGCGCGCAACGGTGTGCGGGCAGAGCGTACGCCGAAAGCCCAGGCCGGGAGGTGGTCTTCATCGCCCGAAACACCCTGCGCAAGGCCGTGGAGGAGATCGCCCGGGAAATGGACGGGCCGCGGGCCCTGGCGGACATCGCCCAGGAGGCAGCCCGGCGCTCGGGCCGGCGCTATACCGACCACACGCCGCAGACGGTGGCCGACGCCCTGGCCCGGCTTCCCTTCATGGTCCGCTGCGGCCCCGGCACCTACGCGCCCGTGCGCATCGCGCTGCATGGCAAGGCCTTTCGGGTCCCGCTCACCCGCGACGAGCTGGCCCGGGGCCAGCTGAGCAAACGGCGGCTGGAGCCCTTTTACACGGCGCTGGAAAAGCCGCCGGTGCTGGCCGCCTCCGGCCGGGAGCTGGCCACGGTGTATTTGCGGGAAACCGCTCTGGATCAACTGCGAACCGCGCTGCTGGAGGCTACGGCCGAGGCCTTGCGGGAAACGCCGCGGCGGGAGCGGTATCTCCGCTCGCGGCGTGCCGGGGAGGTGCCGGCGGAAGCCTCCCACCCCGCCGGCCTGACCCGGCTGGATTCCGGTTTCATCGACCTGGCGCCCTTGGGTTTGGCCGCGAGGGGCGGGGACCCGCCCCGGGAGGAGTTGCCGGATCTGATCGTGCGCTGGGACCGCGCAGCGGGTGTGCTGCAGGCGGAAATCCGCCCCCGGGGCGGAGACGACGGGGCCGCCGTGGCCCGGGAAGACCGCATCTTGGCCAACTTCCTCGCGTCCCGGCTCCCGCCCCAAAACGCCGTGCTTCTGGGCTCCCTGCTGGTGGAGGCATACGCCCGGTTTCCCGACTTGGGGCGTACACCCGGCTCGGCCCCCTGGGACGTGGTCCAGGGCGATGGGCGCATGCGGGTGGTCTCGGGGGATGGCGGCGCCCTCGACGAAGTGGTCATCGCCCGGCCTGGCATGCGGACGCGGCGCGACGGGCACGGGGCCGCACCGCAGGAAGCCCATCGATGGCTCGCGGCTTGGGCCCGGCAGCTGCGGGCGCGCATCCGGGATCATCCGCACCGGCTGGCCGCGGCGTGGCAGCGGGAACGGCGGCGCCTTGGCTTAAGCGACACCGTCCTGGCCGGAGCCCGGGGCAAGGTGGTGCTGTTGCGCAAGCCCAGCCACGGGGAGCTCCTCGCGGAATGGGACCGGGCCTTGGCGGAGCAAGGCCTCAGCGACAAGGTGCGGCGGCGCAAGGTCGCCCACGTGGAAACCTTCGCGCACTACTTGGAAACCGACGTCCCCAAGGCCGCCAGCCACCTCTTGGACGTGGACGAGGCGGACCTTCGTTCCTTTTTCTTTTGGACATATATCCGCCGCTATCCTAACTCCGGCTCGGACGCGGTCACTTTCACCTTGGACCTGCGGGACTTTTACCGGCACCAGCAGCGCGCGGGCCGCATCGCGGATGTGCGCTTCGCAGAGCTCATCCACGGCGTCCGGGACATGATCGTGGAGCGGCTGGAGCTCTACGAGGGCCTCCATCTCTTGACCGACGAGCCCGACTTTGACGACCTGTACGCGACGCTGTTCCGCGGGTAGCCGGGCGGGGACAAAGGGGTGCGCCGGCCGTGGTGCGGGCGGCGCCGTCCCTCCGGACCCGGGCGCCGTCGCCTGGGCGCCGGCGCCTTCCAGGAGCCCGTGGAGGTCCGCGGATTCACGCCCGGTCCTCCTCCAGCACCCGCACCGTAAAGGGATCCAGCCCGGCGGTGATGCGTTCCCGGTAAGGCTCCAGCCACGGCGGCAGCATGAGCTTTTGGCCCAGGGCCTCCACGGGCTCGTCCACGGCAAACCCCGGCTCATCGGTGGCGATTTCAAAGAGGATGCCGCCCCGCTCCCGGAAGTAGATGGAGGTAAAGTACTTGCGGTCCACGATGGGCGTCACGTCAAAGCCCGCCGTCAGCACCCGTTGCCGCCAGCGCTCCTGATCCGCCTTGTTGTCGGCCCGCCAGGCGATGTGGTGGACGGTGCCGGCCCCGCCCAGGCCGGCGGGCACCGCCTCGGCCTTGACGTCGATGATCTGGCCCAGGTCGGCCCGGGCCTGCAGGCGCACGTATTTTCCGTCGTCGCTGGTGCCGACCCGCTCCAATCCCAGCAGGTTTTCCAGCACGTCCAGGGTTTCCCCAGGCGCCCGGCTGTAGAGCACCGCCCCGCCAAAGCCCTTGATGGCCTTGTCGGCCGGCACGCCGCCAAAGGACCATGTGCTGGCCGGCCCTTCCGCCCGGGCCACCAGCTCCAGTTGCAGGCCATCGTGATCCTGGAAACGGAGGAAGGTTTCGCCAAATCGTAGGGTGCGCTCCACGGGGATCCGGAACTTGCCCAGCCGTTTTTCCCAGAAGTCCAGCGTGCCCGGGGGCACGATAAAGGTGGTGCAGCCCACTTGGCCGCCGCCCACCTGGCCGCGGCGGGCGCTCCGGTGGGGGAAGAAGGTCATGGCCGTGCCGGGCTTGCCGGTTTCGTCGCCAAAGTAGAAGTGGTAGATGTCGGGCGCATCGAAGTTGACGGTGACTTTCACCAGCCGCAGGCCCAGCACGCCGCTGTAAAAATCCACGTTGGCCTGGGGATCGCTGGCAAAGGCCGTGATATGGTGGATCCCCGCCGTCCGTTGCGTCATTGTCATCGACCTCCCTGGGTTGTCTTGCCTCAGTCTCCCAACGGTTTCCCCGGGGTGCGGGCCTTCACCCGGCCGCCGGCTGCACGCTGCGGCCCAGCTTTTTCAACAGGGCGATCAGCGTCTCTTTTTCCGCCGCCGAAAGGCCGTCCATAAGGCTTGCGATGGTCTGGGCGTGCTGCGGGAAGACGCGGTCAAACAGCGCCCGGCCTTGCGGCGTCAGCTCCGCATAGGTAACCCGGCGATCGTCCGAACATGGGACGCGCCGGAGCAAGCCCTTGGCTTCCAGCTTGTCGACGGTGTAGGTGACGCTGCCGCTGGTGAGCAGAATGTGCTGGCCGATGCGCTGCAGGGGCGTCTTGCCCTTGTGGTACAAAAGCTCCAGCACCGCAAACTCCGTCGCCTTGAGCCCGTACCGCTGCATGTCCTTGACGGCGGCGCCCATGACGACTTTGTACGCCTTGGAGAGCACCACCAACAGCTTCAAGGACTGATCCACCGCGAAAGACGGGTCCACCGCGTCCTGCGGCCGCTCCACGATGCCCGGGACCGCCTGGCCGTTGTTCACCGCCGCTCACCACCCGGAGGATATCTTGATGTCAAATATCT
>Ga0079224_100000396_pt1 | contig 41675 bp, 37 predicted proteins | sample Stecom2015_FD_80414 | JGI IMG/M metagenome (GOLD analysis project Ga0079224, IMG submission 80414) | Agricultural soil microbial communities from Utah to study Nitrogen management - Steer compost 2015 | ecosystem: Environmental > Terrestrial > Soil > Agricultural land | place: USA: Utah... | reverse complement strand
TGATTGTGATGTATTATGGCGGTATGCTGGTACTGGGTCATGATGCATCACTGTCGGCATCGGCATTCATCACCTATATTGCACTTTTCTCACAAATCATTCCTCCGGCAAAATCATTTACGCAGGCTTTTTACAACATACAAAAAGGTATTGCATCTGCCGACAGAATATTTGCTGTACTGGATGCTGAAGAAACCATTCAGGAATCGCACGATGCAAAGTCCATTTCTTCTTTTAACCAAAGTATTGAATATAAAAATGTATCTTTTGCATATCGCAAAGGTGATGATGGTTATGTATTGCGTCACATCAACCTGAATGTACCAAAAGGAAAAACTGTTGCACTCGTTGGTCAGTCAGGTTCAGGAAAAACTACTCTTGCAGATATGCTTCCGCGGTTTTATGATGTGGATGAGGGCGAAATACTGATTGATGGCACCGACATCAGACAAATTAAATTACATGATTTGATAGCTTTGATGGGAGTGGTTTCGCAGGAAGCGATTTTGTTTAATGATACCGTGTTCAACAATATTGCATTCGGAATTGAAAATGCAACACAGGCCGAAGTAGAAGAAGCTGCACGCATTGCCAATGCACATGAATTTATTTCGCAAATGCCTGAAGGGTATCTCACCAACATTGGCGACCGTGGAAGCAAACTTTCAGGCGGGCAACGACAGCGTCTGAGCATTGCGCGCGCTGTTTTGAAAAATCCACCGATACTAATTCTTGATGAAGCTACATCAGCTTTGGATACTGAAAGTGAAAAGTTGGTGCAGGATGCGCTGACAAGACTTATGAAAAACCGTACAGTGATTGTGATTGCACACAGGCTGAGCACCATTCAGCATGCTGACGAGATTATTGTTTTGCAAAAAGGTGAAATTGTTCAGCGCGGAACACATTCGCAGTTAGCTGCCGCAGACGGAGTTTACAAAAAGCTGTATGAATTGCAAGGCCTGAGTAACTGATGTCATTACAAATTTTTCAGGTTTACACTCATCATGGATTTTTATTGCATTATACATACACAACTTTACTGAGATTATTTCAGCGGTTTACATTATTTTAGCACTTATAAAATATGTCAATGGACGAAAAGCAGTTAGCCAACATACAACATGAATTGTTCAAGCATGCTACGGAAAGTGTGGTGGTAACCGATTCAAAAGGTTTTATATTGCTGATTAATCCTGCCACTGAAAAACTTTTCGGCTATACAACAGAGGAGCTAAAAGGAAAACGTGTTGAATATTTAATGTCGGGTGATATACGACAAACACATGAGAGGCATCGTGATAACTTTAATCAGAATCCTCACAGCCGCAAAATGGGTATTGGCCTCGATCTGAAAGCGCAGCGCAAAGACAAAACTGAATTTCCGGTAGAAGTCAGCCTGAGTCCTTTTGAAATAGATGGAGAACGTTTGGTGATTGCATTCATTGTGGATATAACAACCCGTAAACATGCAGAACAACAATTGTTGCTTCACAAACAAATGTTGGAAGATTTGACCAAGGAGCTGAAAGCACACAATGAAAAATTAGAAGCAAAAGTTATAGACCGTACAAAAATTTTGCAGGAAGCCCTGATTGAAATTGAAAAATCGCGTAAAGAAATGAGTGAGGCATTAGCAAAAGAAAAAGAGCTGAATGAATTAAAATCGCGTTTCCTGTCCATGGCATCACATGAGTTTCGCACCCCTCTTACTACTATACTTTCATCCGCTTCTCTCATCACCGCTTATCCCGAAAAAGAACAGCAGGAAAAAAGAATCAAGCATGTGGAGCGAATACAATCTGCAGTAAATAACCTGAACGATATACTCAGTGATTTTCTGTCACTGAGCCGTATTGAAGAAGGAAAAATCAATACTGACAAGAAAGTGTTTAATGTAAAAACACTCATCAGTGAGTTGATAAGTGATGTGATTCCAATTAAAAAAACAGGGCAGATTATTCACTATGCACATAAAGGGCAAGAAGAAATTTATACCGATCAGAAACTATTAAGAAATATCATCATCAATTTACTGTCAAATGCCATTAAATTTTCTGACGAAGACAAACTGATTTCCATTGTTGCAGATGTAGGCACAAAAAACATGATTCTTAAAATTAAGGATGAGGGAATTGGAATCAGTAAAGAAGATCAGCAACATCTCTTCGAACGGTTTTTCAGAGGGCATAATGCCACCAACATTCAGGGTACGGGATTAGGTTTAAATATTGTTGCAAGGTATCTCGATTTGCTTGACGGGCATATAGAACCGAAGAGTGAACTGAATCAGGGTACAGAATTTGTTATCACCTTACCTGTTGCCAAAAATGCAAATTGAAAAAACCGGTCACTTTACCGGACATAAAAATGCTGTGTACTCTCTTATTGCAACCGATGAGAAAAATTTCTTATCGGGCAGCGGTGACAACTATGTGGTAAAATGGAATATTGAAAATGACAGCGAAGGAACAGTGCTGAGCACCATGCCTTCAGGAGTTTACTGTTTCTTAAAGTCGGACAAAATGTTGTTCACCGGTTGTGGCAATGGCGAAGTTCACTGTATCAGCTTAGAGAGCAATACGGATATTTTTAAATCACCTGTGCATGAGGGTTATGTTTTTGACCTTTTGATGCATCAACAACATATTTTTTCTGCAGGAGGTGATGGCACTGTTGTTAAACTTAATATGCAGTTGCAGAAAGAAGCTTCTGTTTATTTAGGGAAATTTAAAGTCAGAAATCTGCTGCTTCATCCTGATCAAAAAAACCTTATAGCAGCCTGCGGTGATGGCACTATTAAAGTTTTGGACTCAGCTACGCTGCAACTGAAAAAATCTTTTCAGGCACACCGCGAAAAATTTTCAGTAAACACGCTTTGTCTCACACCCGACAATAAATTATTATCAGGATCGAGAGATGCCATGCTTGAAGTGTTTGACCTGAGCAATGATTTTAAGAAAGTGGAAAGTATTCCTGCTCACAACTATGCTATTTATAAAATGTCATTCAATCCTTCAGGGAAAATGCTTGCCACTGCCAGCCGCGACAGGAAAGTAAAACTATGGTCAGCTGATCTGAAATTTCTTGCACGCATTGATGACTCACTGAACGGACATAAACATTCTGTAAACACCTTGCACTGGCTTAACGACACTACCTTGCTGACGGCAGGTGACGACCGCAGTATTATTGCCTGGAAAATTACTGATTAAGATTTGTTGATTTCTGCAAGCGCATAGGTTTTTATCTGCTTAATCATACTTGCAAGACCATTGGCACGTGTCACTGCAATATGCTGGCGCAAACCGATTGCATCAATAAATTTTAATTCTGCATCTATTATTTCCTGAGGTTTGCGTCCGCTGAGTACTTTTATCAGCAAGGCTATTTCACCTTTTACAAATGCTGAATCACTGTCGGCTTCAAAGTAAAGCAGTCCGTCCTTTTCATACGAATTCAGCCACACACTGCTCTGGCATCCTTTGATTTTATATGCATCCGTCATGTACTTTTTATCAATGGGTGGTAACTTCAAACCCATTTCAATGATGTACTCGTACTTCTCCGTCCACTCATCGAACAGTTCAAAATCAGCTATGATTTCTTTTTCCGTTTCATTGATTGTTTCTGCCATCTCACCTGTGTTTCTTCTGTTCTTTTGCCCATTCATCTTTGAGTGTTACTGCTCTGTTGTAAATACGATGTTCAGGTGTGCTGTATTTATCTTCTACAAAATATCCGAGACGCAAAAACTGAAACCTTTCCTCTTTATCATGCTTCAACAAAGCTGGTTCAACTTTGGCATCGGAGAAAACTTTCAATGAATCAGGGTTGATATAACTTTTAAAATCTCCTTCCTGCGCATCGGGTGCTTCCACAGTAAAAAGCTTATCATACAAACGCACCTCTGCAGTAACGGCTGATGCAGCATCCACCCAGTGAATAACACTCTTTACTTTTATTCCTGATTTATCCTGACCACTTTTGCTCTCGGGAATGTAAGTACAATGTATTTCGCTGATGCTTCCATCATCATTCTTCACTACTTTTTCGCACCGAATGATGTAAGCATGTTTCAAACGTACCATTCCTCCGGGTGTAAGTCTGAAAAATCCTTCGGGAGCGTGTTCCATAAAATCATCCTTCTCAATATAAATCTCACGACTGAATGAAATATCACGATAAGTTTTTTCAGCAGCTTCAGGATTGTTTTCTGCCTTCAGCGTTTCGGTCTTATCTTCCCCGTAATTCAACAACACTACCTTCAGCGGATTGATAACAGCCATGGTGCGTGCAGCTATTCTATTCAGATGTTCGCGCAAACATGATTCAAGCAAATTATAATCGGTAACATTTTCTCTTCGCGAAATGCCTGCCACATCAGCAAAATTTCTGATACTCTCTGCCGTATATCCTCTTCTGCGAACACCACTGATGGTTGGCATGCGCGGGTCGTCCCATCCATCTACAATTTTTTCATTTACCAACTGCAACAGTTTTCGTTTGCTCATTACTGTGTAGCTGATGTTTCTTCTTGCAAATTCAAACTGACGACTTGGAAAAATTCCCAGTTTCTCAATAAACCAGTTGTACAACGGTTTATGTACTTCAAATTCGAGTGTACAAATGCTGTGCGTAATATTTTCGATAGAGTCACTCTGTCCGTGAGCAAAATCGTACATCGGATAAATACACCACTTGTCGCCTGTACGATGATGATGTGCATGTTTGATGCGATACATCAGCGGGTCGCGCAGGTGCATGTTGGGTGATGCCATATCAATTTTTGCACGCAGTGTTTTTTCACCATCTTTAAACTCACCGTTACGCATGCGAGTAAACAAATCCAAATTTTCGTCCACTGAGCGGTTTCTGAATGGTGAATCAGTGCCTGCCTGTGTGGGTGTTCCCTTCATGGCAGCAATTTGCTCTGCAGTGGAATCATCTACATAAGCCAATCCTTTTTTTATCAGCTCCACGGCATAGGAATAAAGTGTCTCGAAATAATCACTTGCATAAAACTCATTTGCCCACTGAAAGCCGAGCCAGTTAATATCGGCTTTTATACTCTCTACATACTCTGTGTCTTCAGTAACAGGGTTGGTATCATCAAACCGAAGATTGGTACGTCCGCCAAATTTTTTTGCAATTCCAAAGTTGAGGCAAATGGAAGAAGCATGACCTAAATGCAGATAACCGTTTGGCTCAGGAGGAAACCTCGTTAGCAATTGATCCTTACTTACTCTTCCTGACTGAAGTTCACCTTCAATCAACTCCTCTAAAAAATTAAGTGACTCTTTTTCTGTCTTATTATTATGCGACATGACTGTTTGTATTCTGCTGCAAAATTACGTTAATTACTTCAACGATAACGGCACCTGATGCAGTAAGCTCAAGAAATTTCTTATGAGATGTACTTTGTAAATTATTTCCTCTAAAGATGAAACAACTGAGCTGAAACAGAAGTCAGCGCTTTAAAAAACGGATAGCTTTTTTAACTGCTTCGCCAAAAACGTTAACCTCGTGGAGCGTATTGTAAAATGCAAACGAAGCGCGAATGGTTCCCGGAATGTTCAACCGGTTCATTAATGGTTCGGTGCAGTGATGGCCGGTGCGCACTGCAATACCCTGCGTATCGAGATACATGCCTGCATCCATAGCGTTCACACCTTCGATGATGAAGGAAACAACACTTGTTTTATGTTTTGCTGTTCCAATAAGTTTTACTCCGGCAATATTGGCTAACAGATGCTGTGCATGTCGTGTGAGTTGCAATTCATGCTGCAGTGCAGCTTTTCTGTCCAGGCTGTTCAGGTAATCAATGGCTGCTCCCATTCCTATCACTCCTGCAATGTGAGGTGTACCCGCTTCAAAACGATAAGGAATATCGTTAAAAGTTGTTTTTTCAAAACTCACACTTTTAATCATGTCACCACCTCCGCGCCATGGCGGCATTTGGTTCAGTCGTGATGTTTTTCCATACAACACACCCATGCCTGTTGGGCCTAACATTTTGTGAGAAGAAAAACACAAGAAATCGCAATCGAGTTGCTGCACATCCACTTTTTCATGTATCATAGCCTGCGCTGCATCTATCAGCACCGGAATATCATAATGTATCTGCTCTGAATGTTTGCGAACCATAGCCACCATTTCTTCCACTGCGTTGATGGTACCGAGTGAATTAGAGGTATGCGAGATGGCAACAAAACGTGTTTTAGCTGAAAGCGTTTTTTGAAAATCATCGGGCTGCAATTCACCGGCATCATTCATCGGAACAACCTTAAGTACTGCTTTCTTCTCTTCGCAGAGAATTTGCCAGGGCACCAAATTGCTGTGATGTTCCATTGAAGAAATTACTATTTCATCCCCTTCGTTAATAAATTTTCGTCCCCAGGTATAAGCAACTAAATTGATGGCATCAGTTGTTCCTGATGTAAATATTACTTCTTCTTCAGCAGGAGCATTGATAAAATCTTTTACCTTGACACGCACCTGATCATAAGCATCGGAAGCTTTCTGAGAGAGAAAATGCACTCCTCTGTGAACGTTGGAGTTGTAGGTTGAATAATAATCCGTGATAGCCTGAATTACGCTTAACGGTTTTTGCGAAGTGGCGGCATTGTCAAAATAAATTAATGGCTTGCCATAAACCTTCTGCGACAAAACCGGAAAATGTTTTCTGATTTCATCAACATCAAATTTTGTTGCAGCCGCTACTTCGCCTTGCATTGTTCAGGTTGAAAAAAATTAAATATCGAAATGTATTCCCTGTGCCAATGGCAGTTCAGTAGAATAGTTGATGGTGTTTGTTTGTCTGCGCATATACACTTTCCATGCATCACTTCCTGACTCACGTCCTCCACCGGTTTCTTTTTCGCCACCAAAGGCTCCTCCGATTTCTGCACCTGATGTTCCGATGTTTACATTGGCAATACCGCAATCACTTCCTTCGTGTGAAAGGAATTTTTCAGTCTCAAGCATATTGCGTGAGAAGATGGCTGATGACAATCCCTGAGGAACATCGTTCTGCATTTCTATTGCCTGATCGAGTGTTTTATATTTCATGATGTAAAGCAATGGTGCAAAAGTTTCGTGACATACGATTGGAATATTCTTTGGAACTTCTGCAATACATGGTTTTACATAACATCCGCTTTCAAAACCTTCACCCGTCATAGTCTCTCCACCATAAAGTATGGTTCCGCCTTCCTTTTTTACCCGCTCAATAGCCTGATGAAAATCTTTTACTGCTCCGGTATCAATCAATGGCCCGACAAGAGTATGTGTATCTAATGGATGACCAATACGAATATGCTGATAAGCACTTACTAATTTTTTCTTAAAGGCATCAAACACACTTTCGTGAATAATAAGTCTGCGTGTGCTGGTGCAACGTTGTCCTGCTGTGCCTACTGCTCCAAACAATACTGCGCGGATAGCCATATCCAAATCGGCATGTTCTGTGATGATGATGGCATTGTTTCCACCAAGTTCGAGAAGACTGCGGCCTAAGCGTTCACCCACAATGGATGCTACACGTTTGCCAACACGTGTGGAGCCTGTTGCAGAAATCAGAGGCACACGGTTGTCTGCAAGAAAATTATCACCTACATGTTTGGAGTTTGCCACTACCAGATTGCATACTCCTTCGGGAACTTTATTTTCTTCAAGCACTGAGGTTATAATGTTTTGCACTGCAATAGCACAAAGCGGAACTTTAGATGATGGTTTCCAAACGATGGTATCACCACAAACCATTGCAAGCATGGCATTCCAACTCCATACAGCTACCGGAAAGTTGAAAGCTGTAATCACTCCAACAATTCCAAGCGGATGATATTGTTCGTACATGCGATGCTTGGGTCGTTCGCTGTGCATGGTGAATCCATGTAACTGGCGTGAAAGACCTACTGCAAAATCGCAGATGTCAATCATCTCCTGCACTTCGCCAAGACCTTCCTGATAAATTTTTCCCATCTCGTAAGAAACCAGTTGTCCTAACGGCTCTTTATATTCACGCAGTTTATTTCCTATCTGGCGAACCACCTCTCCGCGTTTGGGAGCAGGCCACATACGCCATTCTTTAAAAGCCTGTTGAGCTGTTTGAATAATCGTTTCGTAATCGTCAGCAGTTGCTTGCTTCACTTTAGAAATTAGCTCACCATCTGATGATGAAAAAGATTCAAGAATATCACCTTTGGTATCAAACCACTTAGTTCCTGTGGTTGCGCCTTTATTTATTTCCGTAATTCCCAGTTGCTTCAGGGCTTTCTCTATACCGTATCCGGTTTTTACTACTGTACTCATTGTTCTGTGTATTAAAAAAAACGTTTTACTTTGGTCTGCAAAATTAAACAATATAAGTCTTTTCTATGGCTAAAAGTTCAGCTAAAGGTTCTGTTTTACTGATTGTATTACTTGCCATTGCATTAATAACAGTAAAGTGGATAAAAAGTTGCCGCAACAGCAGTGAAACTCCTGTTAAAGAAACTCCGGCATGGAAAGATGATGGCCGTAACAAACGGAGCGAATGGCGCTACCGCACTCTTGAATACACACAACATGCGCGTTGCAGAATGCAATGCCGCAATATCAGTGAGGCCGAAGTGAATGAAATATTGCGCAACGGAACCATCAATTATAAAAAGAGCAACCTGAATGATAAGCCCTGCCCTACTTATGCAATAGAAGGAAACACCAATGACGGGCAAAAAGTGCGTATAGTTTTTGCTGCATGCAAATCAACTACACGGGTAGTCACCACCATTGACTTAGGTGTGGAACATGAATGCGACTGTAATTAATAAGCTCTGGCGCTGATGCCCTGCATATAATTTACAAAAGCACGGCTCACAACCTTGTTGCCTCCCGGTGTCGGGTAATTTCCTGAAAAATACCAGTCGCCTTTGTTATGCGGGCATGCTTCGTGCAGGTCTTCAATTTTCTGAAAAATAATTTCTACTTCAGCTTTGCAATCTTCAGGTTTCAGCATCGAGGCAATCTTAGCCGAAATCTGCTCCGCTGTGAATGGTTTATAAATATCGCGTACATAGTTTTTCATTTCATTCACGCCAAGTTCCAATTGTTGCTTGCAATGCACATAGGTTTCTTCAATGATATGTTCGAGATTATATTCTTCGAGCAATGCAATGGCTGCACGAAAAGCAATGAGGTCACCAATACGTGCCATGTCTATACCGTAGCAATCGGGATAACGTATTTGAGGTGCTGATGAAACAATCACTATTTTCTTAGGCTCCAGCCGATCGAGCATTCTGATGATGGAGTTTTTAAGTGTTGTTCCGCGCACAATACTGTCGTCAATCACTACCAGATTGTCCTGTCCTTTCTGAAGTGTACCGTAAGTAATGTCATACACATGTGTAACCATATCACTTCGGTCATCATCATTGGTGATAAACGTACGCAGTTTGACATCTTTAATGGCAATTTTTTCGAAGCGAGGTTTGATGGCAAGTATTTCACTCAGTTTTTCATCGGTAAGCTGATTGCCTGCTGCTTTGATTTTACGTTTCTGAACATCGCGCAGATAATCTTCCATGCCCTGCATCATTCCATAAAATGCTACTTCTGCCGTGTTGGGGATAAAAGAAAAAACTGTGTGCCGCAAATCATTGTCCACTGCAGGGAGAATACTTTTACAAAGTTGTCGGCCCAACTCTTTTCGCTCCTGATAAATTTCTGCATCACTTCCTCTCGAAAAATAAATACGTTCGAAAGAACATGAATTACGTTCGGTAGGTTCTTTTATCTGCGGCATAGAAATTTTGCCGTTCTTTTTTATGATGAGTGCATGGCCGGGTTTTATTTCTTCAATCTGCTCAAACGAAAGTTTAAAAGCTGTCTGAATGGCGGGTCTTTCACTGGCAACTACTACAATTTCATCATCGGCATACATATAGGCAGGTCTTATTCCTGCAGGGTCGCGCAATACAAATGCATCACCATGTCCCATCATTCCTGCAATCACATAACCACCATCCCATTTTTTGGAAGAATGTTTCAGAATACTTTCAACATCCAGATGCTCTGCAATAAGAGGAGAAATTTCCTGTTTGGAATATCCCTGTTCTTTGAACTGATCGTAAAGTCTTTCATTTTCCTCATCCAGATAATGACCGATGTTTTCCAAAACGGTTACTGTATCGGCTTTCTCTTTTGGATGCTGACCTATTCTGATAAGATTTTCGAAAAGCTCATCCACATTGGTCATATTAAAATTTCCTGCAAGCACCAGATTGCGAGTCATCCAGTTGTTCTGACGCAAAAATGGATGACATGCTTCAATGCCATTGCCGCCATAGGTTCCGTAACGAAGATGCCCTAACCACAGTTCACCGCTGAAGGCCATATTTTTTTTCATCCATTCAACATCGTTTAATTTTGAAGGATCGCCTTTTGTGCGTTCGTTGAATTTGTTAAAAATCATACTGAAAATATCCTGTATGGCCTGTTTGTCGTTAGAGCGGTAACGACTGATATAACGCGTTCCGGGTTCGGCATCAAACTTTATGTTGGCCACACCTGCACCATCCTGTCCGCGGTTGTGCTGCTTTTCCATGAGCAGATACAACTTGTTTAATGCGTAAAACGAGGTGCCGTATTTTTTTCGGTAATAATCAAGTGGCTTCAGCAAACGAATCATTGCTATGCCACATTCGTGGTGTAGGATGTCAGACATTTGAATGCAAAATTAAATAAAAATAAGCGTTGGATTACACTTATACAAAGGAATTTAATCTCTCTGCATCAATGTTTTGCCATGAACAGGCAGGTCTTCATCACATTATAATTTTCAAGTGCCAAATGCAGGTATAAAATGCAGCAGTTAAGGCCTCGATAAACCCGTTTGTTCCATTCAGGAATTTTCCCTGAGCAGATTCACAATGGCACTCTCCACTTCGCTGCTGTTCCATTTATTTTCAATGTCAGGCATTGCCATAATTTTATCCATAATCACATTTTGGCGGTTTCCACGCGCCTGTGCTTCGTTGTATGGAATATGGCTGAAAGTTACCATTGAATAAAGCGGCATCCATTTATCAGGATGTTTTTCATAAAACCATCCTTCGATTTTTTTACGCAACAAAAATTCAGGTTGGCCAACCAGGTCGCGCATTTCAATAAAATTATCTACAGCCAGTTCGCCTATTGCATCAGCAGCAGGTTTGCGCAAACGTTCATATTCAGGAATAACTTTCTCCCAGTCGTCATGATGTTCATTCAGCAAATCATTGAGTATGGTACAATCTTCAAAACCGCAGTTCATACCTTGCCCATAAAAAGGAACAATGGCATGTGCAGCATCCCCAATCAGTGCAAGCTGATTACCTACATGCCAGGGCATACACTTCACCGTTACGAGCGAGCCGGTAGGGTTGTTGAAGAAATCTTCTTCGAGGTCATGCAACAGCGGAACTGCATCAGGAAAAACATCGCTGAAAAATTTCTTTACCTCTGCTTTGTTGTGCAACGATTCAAACGAAGGATTTCCTTTCATCGGGAAAAACAGCGTAACCGTAAAAGTTCCGTCCAGATTAGGCAGTGCAATGAGCATGTATCCGCCACGCGGCCAGATGTGCAATGCATTTTTTTCGATGCGATGCGTACCGTCAGCATTGGCAGTGAACATAAGCTCTTTATAACCATGTTCCAGATACGACTGTGAGTAATTGAACTGCGCTGTTGACAACTGCATCTGCAAACGTGTGGCTGCAAATGCACCATCAGCACCAAAAATAAAATCTGCATGTGCTGTGGTCTTTTCGAAAGTTTGTTGATTTTCGAAATGCATTTCATTTTTCGCCAGCAAAACATCCGTACACCTTTCATCGAAAAATATTTCCACACCATTTTGCTCTGCAAGGTCCAGCAGAGTGCAGTTCAAAATGCCGCGAGACACTGCGTAAATGCCCTGACCGTCTTTTCCGTAAGGCTGTGTAGTAATTTTTCCGTCCATGCTGTGCATGGTGCGATGTGTCATGGGGATTCCTATTTTTCTGATGGCATCTTCAATGCCTACACCGCGCAATGCTTTCCACCCACGGTCGCTGAGGGCAAGGTTGATACTTCGTCCTGCAGGAATATTCACTTTTCGCATATCCGGTCTGCGTTCATATAAAGTAACCTGATAACCCCTTTTGCGCAGATAAATAGCAAGCAGTGAGCCTACCAGCCCCGCTCCTATGATTGCAATATTTTTGTTTTTCATTACTTATGAAGTGCTAATGCCTGTTTAAAATATTCTCCAAAACTGAAAATATCTTCAAAAGAATTATACAACGGAACAGCTGCCATCCGCAACACCTCAGGTTCGCGCCAGTCGGCAATCACTCCATTATCGGTGAGGTAGCTGAATATTTTTTTCCCATTCTTTTTACATAACATACTGACCTGTGCTCCACGCTCATTTTCATTCGCGGGAGTGATGATGATGATATTCTGCTGTTGTCCTGTGGCTGTTACTGCTTCATTAATTACATAGCGCAGAAAATTATTCAGCTTTTTTCTTTTTGCAACAAGTCTGTCCATACCTGCTGACGCAAAAATTTCGAGAGATGCCCGCAATGCAGCCATAGGCAATACCGGTGCATTACTCAGCTGCCAGGAGTCAGCACTTTTTACGGGCACAAAATCATGAGGCATGGTGAACCGTGTTTGGGGGTCGTTGCCCCACCATCCTGCAAAACGAACGCGGTCGGTATTGTCGCAGTGCTTCTCATGTACAAAAGCTCCTGCCACTCCTCCGGGCCCTGCGTTCAGATATTTGTATGAACACCACACGGCAAAGTCCACTTGCCAATCGTGCAGATGCAAATCAAGATTTCCTGCTCCATGTGCCAGGTCGAAACCTGCCAATGCTCCCACACGATGTGCTGCTTCGGTAATTTCTTTCATCTGAAAAACCTGGCCGGTGTAATAATTTGGATTCCCTAAAAACACCAGTGCCAAACTGTCTTTATGATTTTCGATTGCTGCCAATATATCTTCGTGCCGAAGTGTAAACTCTCCATCGCGGGGTTTAAGTTCGATGATGGCGTCTTTTGGGTTGCAGCCGTGAAACTTTACCTGCGACTGCAGAGCATACTGGTCGGAAGGAAAAGCTGATGCTTCACAGATAATTTTATAACGTTTGGAGTCAGGTTTGTAAAACGACACCAGCATAAAATGCACATTTGCAGTGAGCGAGTTCATCACTACAGTTTCGCGTGGAAGTGCTCCAACTACCTGAGCCATATTATCTCTCAAAAACTCATGATAGGGATACCATGGGTGTTGCGCCTGAAAGTGACCTTCCACACCAAATTTCTCCCAGTCGCTCAGTTCCTGATTTACGTATTCGCGTGTGTTTACCGGTTGCAATCCCAGTGAATTGCCGCAGAAATAAATTACTTTTTTGCCTTTATGTTCAGGGAATAAAAACTTTTTTCTGAATGAATTTAACTCATCTTCTTTATCAAGCTGACGGGCAAATTCAATATTATTTTCAAACTGCATAATTCTGAATTACTATGCAAATAAAGTAAAATGACAGCAGAGTGAAAAAACAAATGTGTACAACGTCTTTATTACATGAAATAAAATCTCAATCGGCAAGTGATTTTTTTTCAAACTTTTTGCGTAACCATACAGTCACAGGTTTTTCAACATACAGATGAACTACGATGGCAACTGTAAGGGCAATCATAAACTGCATAGCTGCAAAAGCTATGTAATTATTTTCAAAATATGTTTTGATAATTTCAAGTCTGTTGCCGTTCCAGTTCATGTATCGGGCAGTAATATCCTGAGTAAGATAAAAACTATAACTTGCTTCACCTAAGAACACCAGAAAACGGGCACTCATAACTTTGGCAAGAGCACCTTCGCTGAAAGCGAAAGAAAATATCAGCAAAGCCATAGGAATATAAAAATAAAGAGAGTTGGAATATGTTTTGTAAACTTCCTGAATACCCATAAAAAACAAAACAGGTATGATGAGTGATATAATCTGAAGCAGCGTAGCGCGCGAAGAATTCATTTTGTTTGAATACCTGACAATGCTGTAGAAGAAAAATAAAAAAATACCCATGATAAAATCAAGTATCCTGATGAACGGATTAATATAAAACAACCATTGCATGTCATAAAAATTCCGGATTACCGTCATCAGTATAAGTGCAATGGCAAGCAGCACGAGATAAAAAGCATAACTGCGGATGAGTCCCTTTCTGAAAATAAATGCAACAATTGCAGGAAACATGACATAAAAAAACATTTCGGCAGAGATGGACCATGCAGGAGCATTGAATGAAAAATAATATGGGATAGCAGGAATAAAACTTTGTGTGAGGGTGAGGTGTGCGCCCAACCTTACGAGAAACTGAAACGTATGATGTGCAGTGAATCCTCCATCATCCAATACTGATTTAACCACAACAGGAGTAATCAGCAGCAATGTAAAATAATGCAGCGGTACAATGCGGATAGCACGTTTGATTAAAAAGTTCTTTCTTGAAAATTGTTTGTCGCCAATGGCAGAGGCATAAGTAAATGCCATGACAAAACCCGAAAGCATAAAAAAGAAATTAACACCCAGATAACCAAAACGCAGATAGTTTTCCAACAAATCTCTTATCACAGGTATTCCTGAATCTCTGAAATAAGTAAGGTGACAGAGGAATACCATAAAAGCAAAAACAAATCTTAACGATGTAAGTGCCTGCAGTTTCATCTGAAAAAAATCTGTGTCCGAAGATAAACCAATTATCGGAAACTATCTACTGTAAACATAAAGGTTCATGCAAATGAATAAAAAAAGAGGCTGTCCTTTCGGGACAGCCTCTCCACACAATCTAAACACAACTTACTTCTTATCGTCTTTTACTTCTTCGTAGTCAACATCGGTTACGGTGTCGCCCTGTGCCGAAGCATCCTGTTGGCTTCCGGCATCAGCACCTGTTGCAGTGCTTCCTGTATTGTTAGATGCATTATACATCTCCTGTGAAGCAGCCTGCCATGCCGTGTTGAGTTCGTTGAGTGCTGTATCAATTTCAGCAAGGTTTCTTTCCTTATGTGCATCTTTGAGTTTGCTCAGTGCACGCTGGATATTCTCCTTGTTGTTTTGCGAAAGTTTATCACCATACTCTGTCAACTGTTTTTCAGTCTGGAATATCATGGTATCGGCCATGTTCACTTTATCAGCTTCTTCTTTCGCTTTTTTATCAGCTTCAGCATTGGCTTCAGCTTCTGTTTTCATACGTTTGATTTCCTCATCGCTCAGTCCGCTGCTGGCTTCTATACGTATCTTCTGCTCTTTGCCTGTGCCTTTGTCTTTTGCTGTTACGTGCAGAATACCATTGGCATCAATATCAAATGTTACTTCAATCTGAGGTACACCGCGTGGTGCAGGCGGAATTCCATCAAGGTGGAAACGTCCGATAGTACGGTTATCTTTTGCCATACTGCGTTCGCCCTGCAATACATGTATTTCTACAGAAGGCTGACTGTCGCTTGCTGTGCTGAACACTTCACTCTTCTTGGTAGGAATGGTAGTGTTGGCTTCGATAAGTTTGGTGAACACGCCACCAAATGTTTCTATACCTAATGACAGCGGAGTTACGTCAAGCAACAATACATCTTTTACATCTCCGGTAAGTACTGCACCCTGAATTGCTGCACCAATAGCTACAACTTCATCAGGATTCACTCCTTTGGAAGGAGCTTTACCGAAAAATTTCTCCACAGCATTCTGAATGGCAGGAATACGAGTTGAACCTCCTACCAAAATCACTTCGTCAATATCACTTGGTTTGAATCCTGCATTGCTCAATGCTGTTTTGCAGGGTTCAATGGTACGCTTAATCAAATCATCTACCAGTTGTTCAAACTTTGCTCTGGTAAGCGTTTTTACCAGGTGTTTCGGAACACCGTCAACCGGCATAATGTAGGGCAGGTTGATTTCGGCCTGAGTAGAACTTGACAATTCTATTTTAGCTTTTTCAGCAGCTTCTTTCAAACGTTGCAATGCCATTGGGTCTTTGCGCAGGTCAATGCCTTCGTCATTTTTAAACTCATCGGCAAGCCAGTCAATGATGCGCTGATCAAAGTCGTCACCACCCAGGTGGGTATCGCCATCGGTTGATTTTACTTCGAAAACGCCATCGCCCAGTTCAAGAACTGATACGTCATGTGTACCACCGCCACAGTCGAACACAACTACTTTTTCTTCTTTATGTTTTTTATCAAGACCATAAGCCAGTGCAGCAGCAGTAGGCTCGTTGATGATACGAAGCACTTTCAGTCCTGCAATTTCTCCTGCTTCCTTGGTAGCCTGACGTTGTGAGTCGTTGAAGTATGCAGGCACAGTGATTACTGCTTCTGTAACTTCGCTGCCAAGATAATCTTCAGCTGTTTTTTTCATTTTCTGCAAAATGATTGCTGAAATTTCCTGAGGGGTGTATAAGCGGTCGTTAATTTTTACACGGGGAGTGTTGTTATCACCTTTCACCACTTCATAAGGTACACGTTCTCTTTCTTTGGCGGAATGGTCAAAAGATTCGCCCATGAAACGTTTTATTGAATAAACGGTATTCTTGGGGTTTGTAATGGCCTGACGTTTTGCAGGGTCACCCACTTTACGCTCACCATCTTTAATGAATCCTACTATGGAAGGTGTCGTTCTGCGACCTTCGCTGTTCGGGATCACAACAGGCTCGCTGCCTTCCATCACAGCTACGCAAGAGTTGGTTGTTCCCAGGTCGATTCCAATTACTTTTCTCATTTTATCTATACTTTTTTTGAAGGTTTTTATTTTACACCCTCACTGTGTCAATGGTTGTGCCAACCGTCATATCATGCCAATATGCACCCTAAACGGCATGCTGTTGGAATGCCGTCAGAAAAAATACTGACAAAAAGACACTTTTACTTGAAGCCCAGGTCGCGGGTAATCTGGCCGTTAATAAGCGAATCGTTAGAACGGTTACTCAACAACTTATTGTACATGCCATCTCTGAAAATACTGCTGAAAATGCCTATTCCACCTTCAACATTGGTGTATTGGGGAATATTCTGGTTGATACCTGTTGGCGGACGATTCACCTGATAATAAGTGTAAAGTTCTTCGGCACCGCCCACCCAGAAGAAATCTACCGAGCGTGCAATTCGTTCCACTGTCGGGTCAGGCTGAATATATCGTCTGATGGCAGAGTAAATGGTAGTATAAGGAACTGCAATTTCCAGCGAAGTGGAATTTTTATACTCTACTCCTCCAATCTTAAACTCAACTGATTTTATCTGCACATTGGTAGGATTGGCAATCTCTTTTTCATAATAGCTGAAACGCATATTCAGGTCGTAATAGCTGGCATTGTTGCCTCTTGTAAATTTGGTCTGAAAAGGATTGGCTGCATCAGCAAGTTCTACTGCAGTCTGAAAATTGGTTGGCGTAGCAATAGCACTCACTTTATTTACAACGATAGTTTGTGCAGTAGTGGTTTTTCCGGTTTCACGATTATAAACTACCAACTTATACTGGCTGTCCTGATAGATGGAATCGCTGCCATAAGTGCGGTATAAATAATTGGGTGATGATGCAAAAATGCCTGTATCCAAAGCAGAACCTTCAAAACGTTCCAGATTGATAGTGCCTATCATGTTGTTATTCTTATAACGCTCCAGTTTCACATCAAGGATATCGCCATACTGAAAAGAATCGGGCACCTGTGCAAACTGATATGCATTTCCTTCGCCCAGAAATGCTTTGTTGATTCGGATATATTGAACTGAATCGGCAGGATTCAACACTCCGTAAACCACCATTATTTCCTCATAAGGTGCTATCAGATCCACATCCGTTTTGCAGGACGAAAATGCCAATATCAGTACACAAAAAGATATTAATAACTTATTCATGCGTCAAAAGTAGAGTATGAAGGCCGATAAAAAAAATATGTAATTTTCAGCACTCAAATATTTAACAATTTTTAGGTGTTTAGCCCGATGCATAAACTGAAATTTTTATCCGTTTTCATAACAGGGTGGCTGCTCACAGCTGCAATGCCATCCCGTGGTCAGCTTGTAAATGAGAAATTTGACCGGTTGGATCTGAGTGAAAATTTTGATACAGCCAGCGACAGATGGACATTTTTATCCAACAATGAAAACCTGTTTCTGGTGCAGGAAGGCGAATATATTCTGAACCGCAAAGCTCCTGAAAAACCTTTTGCTCTTATTGCTAATTACGATTACAATGAGCAGGCTTTTAAATTAGTTACTGCCGTTAAAATTGAAAAAACTGCTGACCAAAATGGCTCTATCGGTGTCATATTCATGGCTCAGAATGATGGCAACGGTGGTTTTATTTTCGAAATAAATGCAGAGAAGCAATTTCGGCTGAGGCAAATTGTGTCAGGCAGTTATAAGTTTATGACCGGTGATGCAAAGAATGGAGGATGGACAAAGAGTAATTCACTCAACGGACTGAATGCTTATAATGTAATAGACATCCGTACATCTAACCGTAATTACGATATTTACGTCAACAATAATTTACTTCTGTCATTTACTGAAATTGCTTACAAAACAGGTCGTTTTGGTTTTATTGTAGGTCCGGCAACACGCGCCAAAACAGATTATTTTTATTTGTTTTCTGCAATGCAGGCGAATGAAATTACAAAAACACAGGATGGATCAACAACTTCTGGCACTCCCGATATCATCGAACTTGCCGAATCCATCATCAAACTGAAAACACAAATCAACAAACTGCAGGCAGAGAATGAAGACCTGAAACGTAATCTTGAAAACAAAAAAACTGCTGATAACGAAGATGAGAACGAGCGTAAACTTAAAGACAGAACCATTCTCGATTTGCAGAAAAAACTGGCTAAAAAGGATGCATCATTCGACTCGCTGATGAAGGTGAACGAAGGTCTTCTCAAGTATAAAAATTTAGTTGCCGGCAACGAAAACTCTGACCTGATTATAACGTTAAGTAAATCAGTAAAGGCAGAGAAAGAAAAAAACCAACAACTGAGTGATTCGTTAAAAACACTGAAAGCTGAATTGGCAAAAGCCAGAAACTCCAAACCAACAACTGTAGAGGAAAAGAAAGAACCAAAAGAGCAAAAACCGAACACAGAATTTACGCTGCCTAAGGAAAATTAAAATCAAACGTATGTCAGTACACAGCGAAGTAAAGAAAATAACCACCCACGTTTTGCAGGAGATGAAACGCAATGGTGAAAAAATTGCCATGCTCACAGCTTATGATTTCAGTCTGGCTCGTATTCTCGACCATGCCGGAATAGATGTGTTGTTGGTGGGCGACTCAGCTTCTAATGTAATGGCAGGACATGAAACCACATTACCTATCACTCTGGATCAGATGATATATCATGCTTCGAGTGTGGTACGTGCCGTGCAGCGTGCATTGGTAGTTGTTGATTTACCTTTCGGATCGTATCAGGGCAACAGCAAAGAAGCTTTGCAGTCGGCCATACGCATCATGAAAGAATCGGGTGCACATGCCGTGAAACTGGAAGGAGGCCGCGAGGTAAAAGAATCTATCGAACGCATTCTCACAGCAGGAGTTCCTGTGATGGGACATCTCGGACTTACACCACAATCCATTTACAAATTCGGAACCTATGTGGTGAGAGCACGCGAAGAAGAAGAAGCGCAGCGATTAGTTGAAGATGCACACACATTAGAGCAGGCAGGATGCTTTGCCATCGTACTCGAAAAAATTCCGGCAACACTTGCTGCCAGAGTAGCACAGGAAGTAAAAATTCCAATCATAGGAATAGGTGCAGGCAACGGTGTGGATGGACAGGTGTTGGTATTGCACGATATGCTTGGTATCAACAATGAGTTTCATCCACGGTTTTTAAGAAGATATCTCAACCTTTATGACGAAATTAAATCTGCTACAGGAAGATATATTGCAGAAGTAAAAAACCGCGACTTCCCGAATGAGAAGGAGCAGTATTAATTATCTCAGATTAATATTTCAGTTTTAAAAGAAAAATTAACAATAAACTGAAACATTATTCTGCATCAAATGCACAACTTGTATTTTTAATTATTGTGATTACCTTTTGTTATTCCTATTTTTGGCTTTATGCTTTCTAAGGTTGTGTCAAACACCAACATTGCTGCACAGGTTATTTTTGAAGACAACCATCTGATAGCTGTCAACAAACATCCCGGGCAGATTACTCAGGGCGATAAAACCGGTGACACTCCTCTCGGTGATTTACTCAAAGCATTTCTTAAAGAGAAATACCGGAAACCCGGCAATGTGTTTTGCGGTACCATACATCGCCTCGACCGCCCTGTGAGTGGTATTGTTCTTTTTGCCAAAACAGGCAAAGCACTTGAGCGAATGAATGAACAGTTTCGTGAACGTAAGGTGCAAAAAACTTATTGGGCTGTTGTAAAAAACAAACCTCCGCATGCTGAAGAAACGCTGGTGCACTATCTGAACAAAAACGAAAACAAGAACAAAAGTTTTGCCTCACTGCAACCGCGCAAAGATGCCACACGCTGCGAATTATCGTACAAGCTGCTGGCATCGTCTGAACATTATCACCTGCTGGAAGTAAACCCAATGACGGGAAGACATCATCAGATAAGAGTACAACTTTCGGCTATTGGGTGTGTGATAAAAGGCGACCTGAAATATGGAGCTGACCGCAGCAACTCCAATGGCTCCATTCATCTTCACGCCCGAAAACTTAATTTTATTCATCCTGTTAAACAGGAGTCCGTCAACCTTACAGCACCTCCGCCTGACGACCCGCTGTGGAATTATTTTATGCAAAATTTAGAATCATTATGAGTGTATCTCCGTTTAAGGCAGCAGCATTTTTAAAATGTCCACAATGTGGAAAAGGAAATTTATTCAGCTGCGCAAATCCCTATAACGTTAAAAAATTAACCGATATGCCCGACCATTGTCCGGAGTGTGGTCTCTCTTTTATGCCTGAGCCGGGGTTTTATTATGGTGCCATGTATGTAAGTTATGCACTAACTATTGCACTCTCTGCTTTTAATTTTATCTGGATTTATATGCTTTGGGGGTTTGCTGCTGTACGCTTTCTCATCATCAACAGCGTGTTGCTGATAGTGTTGATGCCAATTTTTTTCAGGTATGGGCGCAGTTATTATCTGGCACTGATTTATAAAATTGAAACCGCTGCAAACAAAAGAAAAAAGTTGTAGGGTTATTCTTCAAAAAACTACTTCCGCAGATTACTCTCCATAGATTTTTCAGGCTTTCCGTAAAAAAGTTTCTACCAGCATTTTCGCTTTCTTGCACGACTCCTCCAAATCAGAGTTGATAATTACATTATCGAAATTTTTTTCATAACCTAATTCAAAAACAGATTTGTCCAATCGCTTCTGCAGGCTTTCAGGTGTTTCGGTGCTGCGTGCAATTAGCCTTTGACGCAAATCTTCTACTGAAGGCGGACGGATAAAAACAGAAAGCAGATTATCACCAAAACATTTTTTGATATTCATTCCTCCTTCCACGTCCACATCAAAAACTACTGAACAGTTGATATCTTCTATGCGCTTAACTTCTGAGCGTAAAGTTCCGTAATACCTGCCTTCGTAAACCTGTTCCCATTCAATAAAAGCATCTTCTTCAATTTTCTTCTTAAACTCTTCAACAGAAAGAAAATAATAATCTTTTCCATTTTCTTCATTATGTCGTTTGGGCCTTGTGGTTGCTGATACTGAAAAACGCATAAACGAAAACTGTGAAAGTAAATAGTGTACAATGCTTGTTTTGCCACTGCCGCTTGGTCCACAAAACAAAAAATGCTTTCTCATAAAATATTTGAAAGTTGCTCCTTTATTTTTTCTGCCTCATCTTTCATCTCAACAACAATTCGCTGTATGCCTGCATCATTGGCTTTGCTGCCAATGGTATTTATTTCACGTCCTATTTCCTGCATTATAAATCCAAGCTTTTTTCCATTGTTGTTGGCATCATTGAGCATGGTAAGAAAATAATTGCAGTGTGTGAGCAGCCGTACTTTCTCCTCTGTAATATCCAATTTTTCGAGATAATAAATTAACTCCTGCTCAAACCGGTTCATGTCTGTATCAATATTTCCTTCAAAGGATTTCAGCGCATTCATCAATCGTGACCTCACTCCCTGCATACGACCTGTTTCATGCTCTGCCAGTTTCTCACGCAGTTGCAGAATCAGATTTATACGTTGTGCTATGTCATCATGCAGCGTCTTGCCTTCGCGTTGCCTGAACTGTTTAAATTTATCCAATGACTCCTGAATCAACTTGGAAATCAATTCCCACTCTTTCTCATTTGCTTCTGCAGCATCATCGTTGACTACCTGAGGTTGTTGCATAATTATCTGCAACAAGTTTTCATCAGCAAGATTTAATTCTGTTTTTATTTCCTTTAAATCTTTCAATAATGCTTTTATCAAATCTTTGTTAAGTAAATTGCTTTGCTGTGCAGGATCGGTTTCAATGTTGATGATAACATCCATCTTTCCACGTTCGGCTTCTTTTTGCAGCAGGGCTCTCAACTCCATCTCTTTGTCTTTGTATGCCTGTGGCAAACGAAGATTCAAATCAAAAAACTTACTGTTAAGTGATTTTATTTCTACCGAAATTGTTTTTCCGCCAAACTCACCGGTTGTTTTTCCGTAACCGGTCATGGAATGTATCATAATGCTGAATTTTTTACAAAAATATGCTTTACAACTGTTTCAGAAGATTTCACCATCAATGTATTTTGATTTACAGTAATTATTCTACCTGTTCATTCTGTTTTCTGCGGTTTACTCCTTCTATTTTCTGACGGCTTACCAAATACACACCAACAAAAATCATCACTGCAGAAATCAGATGCAGCCATCCCGGTTTGCCTTCGCCAATTATCATAGAAATAAGGGTTGCAAAAACAGGTTGCAGATAAATATAAATGCTTACCTGTGACGGGCTCAGTTCTTTCAGTGCAAATACATTCATCAGATATGCAATAAACGTTACAAAAAACACAACAAAAGCTATGCACAACCAAATTTTCAAAGGAATTGCTGACCACTCAACCTGCTTTAACTCGGGGTAGCCAAATGGAAAAACCATGAGACTGCCGAAGAAGAAAATCCATTTCATGATAGTTATCGGATGATATCGCAACATAAGTGGTTTTGCCATCACAATGAAATAAGCAAAGGACACTGAGTTCAGAAAAACATAAATATCTCCCTCTGTATTTCCACCTTTGATATGAAAACTGCTTCCTAACAAAATGAGAATAAAAGCTCCTGCAATGCCCAGTGCAATTCCCAGAATTTTATTCCATGAAATATGTTCTTTCAGAAAAAAGGCAGCCATCATCAGTACCAACACCGGGTTGGTAGTCATTATCAGTGCACCATTAATGGGTGAAGTGAGCGACAACCCTTTGAAAAAAAGCAGTTGATTGACTGCAACACCAAACAAAGCACCGAGAACCATAAAATACTTATCTTCTTTTCTAACTCTTTCTGTTGGCAGCATCCACGAGATAATAAAAAATAAAATGGTTGCAGGAACTACGCGCAATACAATAAATGCAAATGGTTTAACATATTCAGGCATAACCAACTTGGCTATACTGAAATTGGCTGCATAAATCAGGTTGACCACAAAAACTGACAGATGTGCGCGGGTTGTAGCTTTCAAAGTTTTTGAGAATTTACTGCAGAATCAGTGTAAAGCTTTTTTGGCAGCATCTACTGTTTTAGCTGCATTGCCAATAAAAATTTTATCGTCAACAATCACAACAGGTCTTTTAAGAAAAGTGTATTCCTGCAGAATGTAATTGCGGTAATCTTTTTCTTCCAGTTTCATTTGGTTTAGTCCCATGGAGCGGTATTTCATAGCCACCCTGCTGAACAAGGCTTCATAGCTGCCCGCAAATTTTTTCATTTCGTCTATTTGCTTTGCTGTGATTGGCTCGGTTTTTATGTCCTGCAATATCACATCGCTGCCCGGTTTCAGTTCACGTAAAATTCGCTGATTGGTGGTGCAGGTTGCCAAATGATAAATTTTCTTCACTGTTGTAAGTAATTATTTTGCCGTACAAAGAACATTAAAATTAATCAAAAAATATACTTCCGACTTAGTTTGTGTATTTCTTCGTTCATACCTTTAATTTATCACCTGAACCATCACATATCATCCTTGATATTTACTATCTTTGAGTTTTAATTTATGAAGTAATGGCTAAACAAGGCACCAAAAAAAATGTAAAGCTGAAATTCGATACGCAATGGCAATATTCAGCAGCTCCCGAATCGCCCGATCATATTATTCTTGCTGATAAATATGATTTGTTTATCAATGGAAAATTCACATCTCCACAATCCAAAAAATATTTTGACACCATCAATCCTGCCAAAGAAACCCGCATTGCTTCGGTAGCAGAAGCCGGTCAGGCAGATGTGGATGCTGCAGTAAGTGCTGCACGTCAGGCTTACAACAAGGTGTGGAGCAAGATGCCCGCACGCGAAAGAGGTAAATATATTTACCGTATTGCAAGACTTATGCAGGAGCGTGCACGCGAGTTGGCTATTATCGAGAGCATGGATGGCGGAAAACCCATTCGCGAAAGCAGAGATATTGATGTGCCATTGGCAGCAGCACACTTTTTTTATTATGCAGGATGGGCTGATAAATTAGATTATGCATTACCTGGGATGAAAGCTGAACCAATGGGTGTGGCAGGGCAAATTATTCCCTGGAATTTTCCTCTGCTGATGGCAGCATGGAAAATTGCTCCGGCACTTGCCTGCGGAAATACAGTGGTGCTGAAGCCAGCAGAAACAACACCTCTTACTGCACTTAAACTCGCAGAAATAATACGTGATGCCGATTTGCCTCCCGGAGTTGTAAACATTGTTACAGGTGCAGGTGCAACAGGTGCAGCCATTGTCAATCATGCAGGAATAGATAAATTTGCATTTACCGGATCAACAGATGTAGGTAAAATTATTCAAAAAGCATTAGCCGGTACTTCCAAGAAATTTACTCTTGAATTAGGAGGCAAAGCTGCCAATATTATTTTTGAAGATGCAGCTATTGATCAGGCTGTAGAGGGAATTGTGAATGGTATATTTTTCAATCAGGGACATGTATGTTGCGCAGGTTCGAGATTATTTGTGCAGGAAAGTATTGCCAATACATTGCTCCGAAAACTGAAAGACCGTATGGAAACACTGATTGTTGGTGATCCTCTCGACAAGAACACTGACATTGGTGCCATCAATTCACGTGATCAGCTGAACAAAATAAAATCACTGGTAAAAATCGGTATCAACGAAGGTGGTGAATGTTATCAGTCATCCTGTTCACTTCCATCGAAAGGATTCTGGTTCAGGCCAACCATATTTACCAATGTAGCGCAGTCGAGTAAAATAGTACAGGAAGAAATTTTTGGTCCCGTGCTTGCCATACAAACTTTCAGAACAGTGGAAGAAGCTATTGAAAAAGCCAACAACACCCCTTACGGACTCAGTGGTGGAGTGTGGACAGATAAAGGAAGTAAAGTTTTTAAAGTAACATCAAAAATAAAAGCCGGAGTACTTTGGGCAAACACGTTCAACAAGTTTGATCCTACTTCACCGTTTGGTGGTTATAAAGAAAGTGGTTCAGGCCGCGAAGGTGGAATGCACGGATTAAGTGCCTATCTGAAATAATAAGTCTGGTTATTAAACTACAATAGCAATGGAAGTAAAAGAAAAAATCAAAAAAACAATTCAGAAGCATACAGAAAACGGTCACAGCGTAAATGGCAGCACCGTTATCAATAAGCGTATTCCTGTTCTGAAAACATATAAGCTTTATATCAATGGTCAGTTTCCGCGAACAGAAAGCGGACGCTATTACAAACTTACAAATCGTGACGGAAAAGTAGTTGCAAACATCTGTCGCGGTTCGCGAAAAGATTTTCGTGACGCTGTGGTTGCAGCTCGTAAGGCACAGGAAGGATGGCAGAAAAAAAGCGCATTTAATAAAAGTCAGATACTTTATCGCATTGCCGAAACACTTGAAACACGAAAGGCACAATTTGCAGAAACACTTATGCTGCAAGGCTACGAACATCAGGCAGCAGAGCAGGAAGTGTATGCATCCATAGATATGCTGGTGTATTATGCAGGCTGGTGCGATAAATACCAACAGGTGTTCTCATCTGTCAATCCGGTAGAGTCTTCTTATTTCAACTTTTCGTTTCCTGAACCAATGGGAGTAGTTGCTGCTATTGCAAATCAGCAAAGCGGATTGTTAAGTTTAATAACCACCATTGCTCCTGCCATTGCCGGTGGCAATTCCATCATTGTTCTTGCTGCTGAAAAATATCCGCTTACGGCAATAGATTTTGCTGAAGTGCTCAATGCAAGTGATGTTCCGGGAGGTGTGGTAAATATTCTGACGGGCTACAGCAAGGAACTTCACACCCATTTCTCATCACACATGGATGTGAATGCAATGATGTATTGCGGCAACAATGCAGATGAGTTGAAAACCATTCAAACCAACGCAGCTCTCAATGTGAAAAGAGTGATTGCCGTAAAAGATATTAAAGAAGAAAGTCCTTATCGCATCATGGGGTTGCAGGAGGTAAAAACTACCTGGCATCCTGTAGGTATCTGATAAAATTTCTGTCTGAAAATTTTTATCGAGCCACCTTGGGGAATCGAACCCCAGACCTGTTGTTTACGAAACAACCGCTCTAACCTGCTGAGCTAAAGTGGCTGAAATCTGCAGTTAGTCTTTCAGGGGAAAATTGTTCCTGTATAATTATTTACATCAGCGTAAGGAACCTGCGTGCCGTATTTTTCGTTGATGGCTTTGATAAATTCATTGGCGATAACAGCACTGCCTTTTCCTGTTGGGGTGATGCCATCGAGAGAGAAAAAGTTTCCTTTCAGGAATTCATTCGTCAGTTTTACTCCGTTGAACGTAATTCCGGAATTAAGTTTTTTAAACAAAGAATAAATATCCACATAAGCCAGATTGTTTTCGGCAGCCTTGGTTTTTAAAAAACTGTTGTAGCTGTTTATAGCCTGACGTATGGTATTTATTTCATTAGTAGTAAGCACAAAACGATTGCCTAAAGGTTTCTGAGTATTAGAACCCCATCCTGCACAGTAAATACTGTCGAATGGAACTGACAGTAAAACCAACTCATCAGAATTCAGTTGTCTTTTCATTGAGGGTAATGTCAGTGTATCAGAAATAACCATTGCATTTCTGCCGGCAACAAAATGTATAGCCGGAACATTGGAAGCATACAGCAAGTTCAAAGTATCGGCCTGCTCCTGAGTAAGCACCAAAGCATCATAAGGAATTGCACTGAAATAAGGTAAATCAACAATATCGGGAATATTGGCAACTGCTCCTTTTCTGTTTCCTGCAGCAAGTGATGTTAATGCATTTACTACTGCATTTTGAAATGTAGCTAAAGGAGTAATGGTTGCCAGCGTTTGATTATAACCTGCCATGGCACAATCATAAACATCATGCATTCCAACCCAGAAAGTAAAAAAGGTTGGAAGTTGTCGTGTTGCATCAGTGAGTACTGTTGAGTTTTCAGGAATCGTTGCAAATCGTGAGTAAAAGGGGTTCTTGGATAATTGCAAATCCAACGAACCGAAATCGGCATTATCCAAATCGGTAGCTTTCATTCCCGGCACACCCATATTGTTGAATGGTGCTTCGCCACCAATGTAATTTTCTATGGCAGTAATATCCGTCACAGCTGCATTGCCTGTTCTGAAATCGGAAGTTCCATCGCACGTGAGACCATAATTCAGGTTTAGCTGTGGAATATAAGTTTTAAGATAGAAATTAAATCCTGCACCATAACTTCCCGGCACCAACGGTTGTTTGAAATCTCCTCCACCAACTAATTTAAACTGATTGGCAAGTATTGCAGCAAAACTTTGTTGTTGTCCAGCATCAAACAATGCGTTGTTCTGATAACCGGCAGTATAGGAACTTCCCAACGCAACATACTTTGAAAAATCTGCACCCTTGTTATCAAAATTCAATTCTTTCAATTCAGGTTTGCATGCTGCAATCAGCAATATAAAAGCTGCAAATACCCTGATAATAATTTTCTCGCTCAGATTTTTCATCTCTGTTTTTTTCAGAATTTATAACTAATTCCTAATCCTGCACCATGCATAATTGAACTGTAACTACCGTCTAATTGTGTATCGCTGTTTTGCCCCTGGCGTTCGCGTTTTGTTTCAAACTGATAAGAGCATTCCAGCGTAAACCCCGACTTCCATGTGTAGCCCAATCCCAGTCCAAAAACATATTTATCTGCATCAGGCATATCTGTAGTAATAAAATTGTCTTTCACCGGTGACTGGTCATAAGCAACACCCGCACGGCCTTGCAGAGTTTCGGTAAATGCATACTGAACACCTAATCGCACAGCAATTACATCACGATATTTTCTTGTTTGCTTAAATTCATTATCGAGATAATTATAGTTTTCTTCAAAACTATAATTCAAAGAATCGAATGATGACCATCCTGTAAGATTTGTTTCGAGATGAAATGTCAATTCATCAGTTGCTTTATAAGCAAATGCAAGAGACAATACAGAGGGTAAAGGCATGGTGGCATCAGCTTTTAGTGCCGAAGGATAGTATGATGAAAGAGATGAAGGTATTTGCGAAAAAGAAAAATCGGTATTCTTAAAATTGAGTTTTACCTTACTTCGATATGTGAGTGCCATATCCAGTTTATCGTTTGCATGAAAATGCAAACCTGCATTAAAACCGTAACCAAAACTTTTTCCATCAGCAGAAACATCTCCGTCTGTTGCTGATGCAGATGCCACACCAACCGCTCTGTTCCATTTGTAATTAGCAACTGCCATAACAAATCCGGCACCGAAACCAAACTTCTCTGAAATTTTTACAGATGCCGTAGGTTGAATAAAAACCGTTTTCAGCCGGGCACTTCGAAAGGTGTATCTTCCCTCCCAGTTATCAGCCCATTTGGTTGCATATCCAAAAGGTGAATTAACCATAATTCCTGCAGCAATTTTCTCTCCTATCATCACACTTCCCCCAAGATAAAAAGGAATGATGTTTACTTTATCTGACTGAGTTACTTTTCCGGTAAGCGGACTCCGATAGGCAACTGCTGGCATCAGCAAAAACCCTCCGGCAGACAATGTGTTTTTCCCGATAAAAACCATTCCTCCGGGGTTGTAGAAAACAGTTGCTGCATCACTATACATGGCTGTTTGCGAACCACCCATCGATGCTGCCTTCTGACTCTGACTTGATATCTGAAAACCACCTGCATGGGCAGAAGAAAAAAAGATAAAAGTTATGGCTGATGAAAGGATGAGTGCAGATAGCTTCATATCAAATTGTCTGCAAACAAAAATAAACAGATGAACGGAATCACGCAACGGTCTTATTCTATGAATTTATTTCTTTTTAACAATGAATTGTGGGCAATGACCACTATAAAAAACTTCGTGAAAATACCAGTGACTAACCTATAAGTCATTACCTTTGACAAATCATTTTTTATTTTTAATTCACACACATATTACGATGAATAAGATTTTTGCCACACTTCTGTTTTTAATTTCAGGTGTCTATTGCTTTGCCGGCAATGGTGATACCACTTATGTTTCATCACATACCAATGTTACTGTAGTTACCAATCCGGGTACAGGAAGTAATGGTTATCCTGCATGGGCAGTATTTCCATCTTCAGGCACAAACTACCGTAAGATTATACTTACGCTTTCTCACCGTTGTCCGAGTGGTATGGCTTGTGGAGAGTGGGATTATCTTGATTATGTTTATATCCGCAGAGTTGGCGGGGCCAATGCTTCTTCACAGGATATTGAACTTGCACGATATATTACGCCCTACGGAAACAGTTTCAATTCTTCTTTTCACTCTTCGTGGACACTGGATGTTACCGACTATGCACAGTTTCTTCACGACTCGGTAGAGATAGAATATATCCACACAGGCTATGAAACCAATGTAGGTAAAGGGTGGCTGATAAATGTTGATTTTGCTCTGATAGAAGGCACACCGGTTATGAATCCTGTTGCTTTCAAACGTTTATGGCATGGTTCATTTCCGTTTGGTAATGCATCCAATCCTATTGATAATTATCTGCAACCTGACACAACTACAGTAAATGCAAATACTGCAAACCTTCGACTTAAAATTACTCAATCAGGTCATGGATCTGATGCGAGTAACTGTGCTGAGTTTTGTTCTAAAATAAGAACTGTATTATTCGACAATAATGTAGTAGACAATAAAGCCGTATGGAGATTATGTGGATTCAATCCTATATATCCACAGGGAGGAACCTGGGTGTATAACCGTGCCAACTGGTGCCCGGGTAACTGGGTTTATCCCAATGACTACAACTTTGCAGTTGCAGGGGGTTCAACACATATTGTTGATATGAATATGCCGGTTTATAACGTAGCCAGCCCTTCAGCAAATTATGTTGTAGAGGGACAATTGTTTGAATATGGTCCGCTCAACTTCAGCAACGATGCTGCTATTGACGATATACTTGCACCTAATGATAAATTTGAGTACTCACGCACCAACCCTGTTTGTAACAATCCAAAAATAAGATTGAAAAATAATGGTTCGAATGTGCTTACATCTGCTGTAATAAAATATGGGCTGATGGGCGAACCTGAAAGCACTTACAACTGGACCGGTTCACTGAATACTTTTCAGACTATTGATATTGCCTTGAGCGGATTGGTAAGCTACACTGCAGGCAACCGCGTTTTCAGAGTTTATCTTGAGTCAGTGAACAATGCTGCTGATGATTATGCTTATGATGATACTGCATACTCTAATGCCATTGTACCTGAAGTGATGGATACGGCATTTATACTTCTGGTCAAAACCAATACAGCAGTAGGTCAGAATGGTTATTCATTAATTGATGAAAACGGAAACATTTTGGTACAACGAATGGCAGGTTCTATGACAGCCAACACCATTTATCGTGACACCTTCTATGTATCACCAGGTTGTTTTCGTTATGTGATTACCGATAGCGGAGGTGATGGATTGTACTGGTGGGCAAATCCAAGCCAGGGTACAGGATATCATCGTATATTGCGACTTAATAATTCTATAGCAAGAAATTTTGAGCGTGATTTCGGTTCCAGGTTTGAATACAATTTTGTAGCATCACCCGGTGCTATTGTTGGCATGAATGATCCTGTAGAATTTACGGATATCACTGTATATCCTAATCCAACTACAGGCAAAGTGAATATTGATATGAGCCTTAAAAAACCGGGTGATGTAAAAGTAATGGTGTATAATTCCGTAGGGCAAGTAGTAGCCAAGTCCTCACATAAGAATTTTGCTGCAGGAGTTATTGATTTTGATTTAAGCTCCGTTGCAAAAGGAATATATAATGTTTGCATCATTACCAATGACGTTGTTAAAACGCAGCGTATCGTTTTACAATAAAGATTTAACGAACAGGTTTAATTGAGATTTCCCAGATAACTTCTTCAGGAATAACGCTGGTTTTTTCTATAGAGAAAGTTTATCTATGGAATTTATTAATGCGTTATCAGATAATTCCGTTTTGTACTGTACATTAATAAATAAGCTCTCTTATCGGCTTGGGTTAAGAATGATCGTTTAATCAACGCTTCCATAAAAGGTTGCTTTTGCAAGAAAGGAGCCATTAATTTCTCTATCCTTCTATCTGCAACTCCAATTCTTCTTGCAAATTCTGTGAAATCTTTTTTAGAAGGGTGTCCGTTTTTTTTGTAATGGCTACTTTTATAATTGTCGGCAAACAAACCTTTGTTTAACGCAAAGTCAGAATCATCTACGTGCAGCCTTGTGTTTATTAAATCATAAGCCGGACTTAACAGATAATCTCCGCTTGCTGATTCCAAAAGTGAAAAATTTTTCAGATGTGCATCACCGTTTGAAAATAAAAAATTGAAAACAACTAACGAAAAATATTTTTCAATTTCTACACGCCAGGCAGGGACATATTTTTGTATTAACAAACCGGCTTCTTCATAACTGTACTCATACTTATCAGTGGAATGCAGAGTTGTTTTTCCTGCAAGTGAAGCAAAATCTTCCTGCCCCCATTTGGTTTTCTCCTTGATATTTTTTACATCAAACCGTTTTGTAATATAAGCAGGCTCTCCACCTTTAAAAAAAACAAGGGCATTCTCTGCTGTTTTTATTCCATATACCTGACTTGCAATCTGCATAGTCAAGTGTTCATTTGCAGGAGTTTCATTTCTTTTCTTAATTAATGAAGGAATCGGTTTTAATATATGAGAACCCTGTTCACCATCTCTGGTAAGTCTTAAAACATTTTTATCAAGCACCATACTTATTTTACTTTGAAAACCGGATATTGAAATTCTTCTCATGTTTTCAAGAAAATCAGTAAGTACATTTTCGTCTTTTTGAGGAGAAGCAATTGGAAGCACATGGCTAACTGATTTTCCATAAAACACTTTGCGTAAGCAAGAGGGACTGTAAGTATTAAATCCTTCTGCAAGAGTTCCGGGGCAATATTTAATTTTCGGTAAACTCACTGACTATTGATTCTTTTAACAGTAATATTTCCAATTGTATCGGCAGTGGCTGTAAACATCAATAATCCAAACTGGTCGTTTTCGTCAATATTCAATAGCCTGCTTTGTATTTTCTTATTCTCTCCTTCAGCAATCATATTGCTAAAAAACGGGAACAAAGTTTTGCTGATATATTCCTTTTGTGTTTTGGGTAAAGTTAAACTGATTGCCTGTTTTCCTGAATCGAAATAATATTTGTCATCATACCTGAATATATAGCGTTGTTTATTTTCTTCTGTCAGTGTTCCTGCTAAATTTCCGTTACAGTAAATTTCCATTGATCTCATTTAACGTTATTTTTTTTAACTTCAATTTTCAATTCCATTCCCAACACTTCTGCCAATTTATTTAATACGTCCAATGAAGGATTTCCTATCCCACTTTCCAGTTTATAGAGAGTATTTATATTCACATTTGCCAGTTCAGCCAGATGAGGCTGTGTAATACCCAATTGCTTTCTTCTTTTTTTAATTGTTTCACCAATGGAGCTAACCAACATTATAATGTGATTTTAAAGTCAAAAATAAAAAATATTCTGTGTTTATGCAAGCCTTATCACATTATAATATGATTTTAATGGCTAAATTTACTGAAATTCAGATTTAATAGAATAAATTTTATATCTTTTATCTGCTTCACATTATGTTGACATTATTTAATCAGCCGCAATCTATCCGAAATTTTCTTAACCGGAGGCTGTAACTTTTCAAAACCCTTGGCCGTCCTATTCATAAAACAAGACAAAATCTTAATTTTATGTATCGAAAAATATTCCTGTCGTTGGCCATTGCTGCCACCGGTCTGATGACTAAAGCACAAATTATTACTCCATTAAATCCCTTCAACGAACTGGAGATAAAAGGTGCATCAAAAGTAATTCTTGAAAATGGAACCGCTTATTCCATACAAACTCCTGATAGTTCAGGTAGTTCTCAGTGGCAACTGGAAGGCAACCGGCTTATAATTAATGGTGCCGGTGATAATATTCAAATCTCAGCTCCCGGTATAAAATCTATTGAAATTTCAGGTTCAGGGTCTTTAACTACCAAGGATTCCTTAACGGCAACTTCTCTTAAGTTAATTGTATCAGGAAGTGGAAAAATTTCGCTTAAAGTAGCAAATGCTGAAAACTTAGATGTGAACATCAGTGGTTCAGGAAAAACCAAGCTGGAAGGAAGAACCCATCAACTGACTGCAGATATTTCAGGCTCCGGAAAATTGTTAGCTCAGAATTTGAAATCCGATAATGCCAATATAAATATCAGTGGTGTGGGAACAGTGACTACAGCTACACAGGATACTTTGACAACGGCAATAACAGGAACAGGAAGTATTTATTATAAAGGAACACCCAAACACATCAATCGTGAAATAAGCGGAATTGGAAAGATTGAACCGCTAACAGAATATCAGGAAAAAGAATTTAATAAAAACGATTCTTATAAACCCAATAAAGCAGGTACGTACTGGGCTGGTCTCGATATTGGTTTCAATGGTTTTTACAACAGCAAATCACACTTTGATACTCCTGATGGTTATGATTTTTTGGAAATGATTCCTGAGAAATCCATCGCTGTAAACATCAACTTTTACGAGCAGGAGCTTAAGTTGTATAAAAATTACATTCTCGCTTCAACAGGAGTTGGTTTATCCTACAACAATTTCAGATTCAGAAAAAATATGAGCCTGATACCTGATACCAATGCACTCTGGTACACTGCAGATACCATGAACCTGAGAAAAAATAAACTAACTGTAAGTTATCTAACAGTTCCTGTACTGCTCACCATCAACACCAGCACCGAAGCCAATAAAGCGTTTCATATTACTGCAGGAATGTTGTTCAGTTATAAATTAGGTTCACATACCAAGAAAGTTTATAATGATAATGGCAGCAAGAAAAAAGATAAAACCTATGACGACTTTAATATTGACCCATTCAGATATGATGCTACTGTGAGAATTGGTTACAGAAATTATACGCTGTTTGCCAATTATGCATTGTCTGATTTTTTCAAGAAAAACAAAGGGCCTGAGTTACGTCCATGGACTATAGGTGTGTCGTTAGTTCCCTGGTAAAAATTGTTTTCCTTCATCATACAAAAAGGGAGAGCAGCAATGCTCTTCTTTTTTATTTAGGCATGGCCACAAAGTTTATCACATCATTTTTGCTGATGACTTTCTCGCCAAGAATAACCAAACGTTCCACAACATTACGCAGTTCGCGAATGTTTCCTGTCCAGCTTTTGTTCTGCAATTCTTTAATGGCTTCATCCGAAATTTCTTTCACCGGATTCTTATACTCATCTGCAACTTCTTTCAGAAAATAACGAACTAAATGTGGTATATCCTCCTTGCGTTCATCGAGTGAAGGCACATGAATCAAAATAACACTGAGCCTGTGATATAAATCTTCTCTGAAATTGCCTTTCTCAATTTCTTTCTTGAGGTCTTTGTTGGTAGCAGCAAGAATACGAACATCCACTGCAAAATCTTTTTCGCCACCAACTCGTGTGATTCTGTTTTCCTGCAATGCGCGCAACACCTTTGCCTGTGCCGACAAACTCATGTCGCCAATTTCGTCAAGAAAAATGGTGCCTCCATTCGCCTGTTCAAATTTTCCGCTGCGTGTTTTTATCGCACTGGTAAATGCTCCTTTCTCATGACCAAACAATTCACTTTCTATCAGCTCTGACGGAATGGCTGCACAGTTCACCTCAATCAATGGCATTTCTCTTCTGTTGCTCTTCTCATGAATCCAACGTGCCACAAGTTCCTTTCCTGTTCCGTTGCTTCCTGTAATCATCACACGCGCATCAGTAGGTGCCACACGTTCAATAATTTCCTTTACATGCTTTATTCCCTGACTATCGCCAATCATATCGTTGGTACGGGTAATTTTTCTTCTCAGTGTTTTGGTTTCTTTTACCAGCACCGTGCGGTCCATGGCATTTCTTACCGTGATAAGAATACGGTTGAGGTCAAGCGGTTTGGCAATAAAATCAAAAGCACCTTTTTTAATAGCTTCCACAGCAGTATCAATATTGCCATGACCTGAAATCATTACCACAGGCACTTCCGGACATTTGCTCTGCAGGTTTTCGAGAACTTCAATTCCATCCATCTTAGGCATTTTGATATCACAGAATATAAGATCGTATTTTGTTTTTTCTGCCATCTTAATGCCTTCAATTCCATCGGGAGCTTCATCCACTTTATAACTTTCATACTCCAATATCTCCTTCAGCGAGTGACGGATACTTTTTTCATCATCAATAATAAGAATGTGCGCCATGTATCTTTAAAAATGCTTAATTTAAAACTTAAAACAATTATTTCAGGTTTTTATTGAATGCAAAGTAAAGCATTCCTTCCTTCAGTGCATAGGTGCTGAGTTTTATGTTTTTAATAGGTGCAGTGTGAATAACGCAATGCAACAGGATGGATGCTATTACAATCATATCTACTCTCATATCAACAACGCCCTTCATACGTTTGCGCTCAGCGGTGGTAGATTGCAGCAAAAGTTCATGCACCTGCTCATACCTGTTTAAATTGATGTCGTAAAATTTCTCCTTATATTCCAGAGGATGATGATCATATTTTTCAGAAATAATTTCAGCAAAGGTTTCGAAAGAACCTGCTGAACCTATCAGCGTATCCATTTCAGGATGTTTGTTTAACTCATCAAATAAAGGTGTTGTTTCTTTAAGAATATATTCTTTAATCTGTTGAGTTTCTTCCTCAGTTATAGGGTCTGAAGGTTTAAACTTATCCAGAAGAAGTGCAGCTCCCAGCTCAAAACTATGTCTGTAGAAAATAGCATCTCTGTTGGCAATAATAAATTCCACACTGCCTCCGCCAATATCCATTATCAGAATTTTCTTTTCAGTAAGCGGCACTGCTTGTCGCACTCCGTGATAAATCAGTTCTGCTTCCTTCAGTCCGTCTATCAGTTGAATTTCTATACCGGTCTTGCTCTTTGCTTCCAAAATAAAATCATTTCCATTTTGGGCTTTGCGAAGTGCGGCTGTTCCATAAGCAACAACTTTATCCGGACGAATTTTGTCAATTACCTGCGAAAATTCTTTCAATGCTTCTATCCCACGTTTGAATGCTTCATCAGTTATGATGTGACCTGCAATGCCACCCTGCCCAAGTTTTACTGCTAAATTTTTTTTATATAATATTTTCTGAGGTTGTTCATCTGATGCAATTAGCAGATGAAACGTATTGGTACCGCAATCAACAACAGCAACTATCATCTGTTGTTATTGCTTATGAAAAAGCCATTTCCCCAATTCCTTATAAGTAGGTTTCTTGCCATACATCAAAATACCTGTACGGTAAATGCGTGCTGCAATCCAGGTAGTAAACAGAAATCCTGCTATGAGTGATACCATTGAAATAATAATATCAATCATTGGTGGATCAAAAGGCATACGTACCATCATCACAACAGGAGATGTAAACGGAATAATACTGAACCAGTATCCCAACTGACTTTCAGGATTTGACATGACAATGGTAGAAACCACATAAGCAAATATCAACGGAATGGTTATCGGTAGCATAAACTGTTGCGTATCGGTTTCGGAGTCAACAGCAGCGCCTATGGCTGCAAACAGCGCGCTGTAAAGAAGATAACCCCCAAGAAAATAAAACACAAAACATAAAAGAATTTTGGTGATATTAAATCCTTCAAACATTCCTGCAAAATCCATATCGGCAGCTTTAAGTGCTGCGGGCTGAGTATCTGCTCCCTGCATTACTTGTTGTTGCTGCTGCTGTTGCATTTCAATCATCTTTTTCTGATCCTTACCTACCATAGCTGTTGTAACAAAAGATGTAACCGCTATTGATAAAATTATCCACAAGAGGAACTGCGTCAATCCCACCATCGCAATTCCTATAATTTTTCCCATCATCAGCTGAAAGGGTTTAACCGAAGAAATTATCACTTCAACAATTCGGTTTGTTTTTTCTTCAATTACTCCACGCATCACCTGCACTCCATACATAAATATAAACAGGTAAATTAATAACCCGCTTACAAAGCCTATGCCTGCAGTAAGTCCTGCAGAAAATTCCTGATCTTTTCCTGATGGATCAACCGGTTTCTGTTGTAATGAAATATTGGTTTTGATAGAATCGAGTGTAGACTTTTGAATACCCGCTTCAGTGAGTTTGATGTTCTCAATATTTTTTTGCAACTCTGTTTCCAGATAAGATACAATGGTCAGGTTAGGTTGTTTTTCTGTAAACAACACAGCTGCCTTACCTGATTCAAGCGTATTTTTAGGAAGATAAAGAATACCATAATCCGTATTCGGATTAAACAAATGCCTTGCTATTTCAATTGACATGGTATCTTTTTTGAAAATTATGGTTTTAGAATCTTTTAATTTAGGAGCAAGTACGCCTGTTTCGTCCACCACCTTAATTTCTGAAATACTGTCGCCCTGATTCTGTGAAAGATATACGAATCCTGCTACCAAACCACCCATGAGCAATGGCCCCAGAATGGTCATGATGATAAAGGATTTCTTTTTTACCCTTGTAAGATATTCACGTTTTATGATGAGCCAAATCTTATTCATAGTTAATTGCTTTTACCCATTAGAATTTTTTACTGATTCAATAAATATATCGTTCATTCCGGGAATTCTTTCTTTGAATGAAAGTATTTCAACTTCGTTGATTAATAACTTTAGCAAATCATTAGGACTTGCGTTGTTCAGGTTTTTTACCACAGCATAATGATGGTCATCAGTCTGCTTGTTATCAATAAGTTCAAATCCGGCCCACAATGCATTGGCAAATCCAATGGAAGTTCCCTTATATTCTACTTCATATAAATTGGTTCGAAATTGTTTGCGTACATCTTTCACTGCACCATCCAGCACTTTCTTCGACTTATTGATAAGAGCAATATGAGTGCAAAGTTCCTCCACACTTTCCATGCGGTGTGTAGAGAGGATGATGGTAGAACCTTTCTTACGCAGGTTCAGCAGCTCGTCTTTTATAATGTTGGCATTGATTGGATCGAAACCGGTGAATGGTTCATCAAGAATAAGCAACTTGGGTTCGTGCAAAATGGTTACAATGAACTGTACTTTCTGCTGCATCCCCTTACTGAGTTCTTCAATTTTCTTTTTCCACCACGATTTCATTTCGAACTTCTCAAACCAGTATCGCAGTCTTTTTACAGCTTCACTTCTCGACATTCCTTTGAGCTGAGCAAGATACAATGCCTGCTCACCTACTTCCATTTTTTTATATAAACCGCGTTCTTCAGGCAAATAACCTATAGATGCAACATGTTCAGGTGACAATTTGTTACCCAGAAAAAAAATCTCACCACTGTCAGGTCCGGTAATCTGATTGATGATACGAATGAGAGAAGTTTTTCCGGCACCGTTTGGTCCAAGTAAACCGAAAACACTTCCTTCTGGCACTTCTATGCTTACTTCATCAAGTGCTTTGTGGGTAGCATAGTTCTTAGTAACATTTCTTATAGATAAAATGCTCATAACAGATAGTTAGATTGCAAATGTAGTGTATTATTAAAACCCGGTTTAGTACAAAGGTGAATACCTTGTTAAGAATATTCATCACATATCCCACACTCCTCCGCGTTGCCTGTGGACAATTTTTTTCATCTTCATCCAAAAGCCGAGAATCATATATAAAATAACAGGAGAGCCAATGGTGAGAAAAGAAGCATAAATAAAAAACAAACGTATTTGTGATGATTTGATTCCGAATTTTTCGCCCCAGAACTCGCAGATGCCAAATGCCTGACGTTCGAAAAAAATTTTTTACCGATTCAATAATGCTGTTCATTTTTGTTTTAATATTTTAATTCCAATTGCACATTTCAGACACTGTTTCGAATTGCAATATTGATTTTTCAATTGTATCAGTCCCTGTGTGTGCCATGCATGCTCAGGCTTAACTCCCGCCATTTTCCAAAGTCTGATAATGGTGTTATTCTCAGCCCTACATTGCTCAAGCAAAGATAATGCTCTTTCACGAAATTTTTCTGAATTTTTCAGTTTACCATACACAAATAAGAACGGTGAAATCGTATTTATCAGAATATTGTCGATAGATGATTGCCCGAGCGCCTTGAATTGATCAGTTGATTTTTTGGCAAAATGATAATGCGATTTCCAATAATCCGATGGCTGCACTTCAAACAGTTTATGCAACTGTTTTACCTCTTTCACCTCAATGATTTTTGAAAACAAATGACTGCTTTGGTGCACCAATGCCGCAAACTGAGCAATGCGTACCGAAGGAAAATTAACCGGACGCATTCTTGCAAATTTCCACAGATTTTTCTCCATTGGTGCAAGGCTGAATTTAAGAGCAAGATGCTTGTACTCCTGTTTGAGTTGGTTATAATAATCATCACCATCGGGTTCATTCAACAGACCTGCTTGTCCGAATAACAATGCTTCCAACTGCAGCAGGTTGTTTTTTTGTTTTGCCAGTGCACTCAGCGGAATACTTTTGGCAAGCAGTTCAAAAGGAACAGCATTGGTTTTAAATCCGAAGTTGCGAGCCAGCAGATGATAAAATGTCACTTCCCAATCACCTTTATTATTTTCAAGCACCTGCTCCATCAACTTGCTTTTCTGCTCTATTCGTTCAATCACCATCCGCTCCAGCCAGGTTTGCCAGGTTATTTCTGGAACCGTATGCAACAACTTGCTGCATGGAATAGCGTCTTTGGATTTCTGCAACTGTTCATACTGATTCATTGCTGTGGTGTCAATATATTTTTTCAGCTCCACGACCGGGATACCATGCGTAAGTGGTTTGTTCAACTCATAAACCACATGCAGAATAATTTTTGAAAATGCTTTATTGGTGTGATGACCATGATGAAACCAGTCGGCACTGGTGGTGTCAATTTCAACATTGCCTGCCCATTCAGTTTCGCCAATGCGCAGTCGTGCATTAAAAAAATCAGGACCTGAATCAGGGTTTTGTTCTCCGGGTTTTAATACATGCACTTCATCACCGTTGATAGTTTGTAAAACAGTAGTGTTAAACAACCGGTATTTCCAAACATGGTAAAGAAAGGCTTCATTCATTGCGGCTCAGTATTTTCATGCGAAAAATAAAACAAATCACGCATATACCCAAAGCCATGGAACCAAAAAATGATATAAAAATAAATCGTGCTTCCTGAGGTCGCACAAAAGGAAGCCAGTGTAAAAACATAATCACGCATGCCACCAGGAATACCAACGGCCAGAAATTTCTGTCAGGTCTTTTATTATCAGGTAAAGGAACCGAGGGGTAGCCTACAAAAAAACGATACATTACATAAAGCCCGGCAATAGTACTGATGTGCCAGAACAGGCGATTAATTTTTAAACTGCCTATTACTTCAGTCGTCAGCACAGGATTTCGCCTTACAAGGTATCCTCCATCGTGTGTAAATGAATCCCATCCGATGTGCAACAATATTCCCGCCATCAGAGATAATAAAAACACGATGCTGTTTTTTTTCAGATACTGAAACCAGTTTAAATCTGCAAATGGAGTAAGTCTGCTGCGAAAAAATTCAGGGAGCTGATAAGTGAACACCTGCTTGATGAATGCATGATAACACACTGCTATTAAAATTCCCATTGGTAAATCGTAGTAGAATATACCTTTTGTTGTGTGGCTTATTACACTTCTTGTTACTGTGTTGACTGCATATTCAGTATCGGGAACAATACTGCCTATGATTAAACCTGTTAATGACAATCTGTCTTTAAAAATTTTATAAAGCGGAACTATTGCTGCAGGATGTGCTAATGTAAAAGGCATGTTAAATAATTCCTTTGTCCAGCATAATCTGTTGCATTTGCTTCTGTATGATTTGTGCCTGCTCACCGGCCTTTGCAGCAAAATCATTTCCTGACGAAGCATATATTACTTGCCTGGAAGAATTGATAAGCAATCCCACAGAACTATTCATTCCATATCG
>Ga0079224_100000395_pt1 | contig 41684 bp, 29 predicted proteins | sample Stecom2015_FD_80414 | JGI IMG/M metagenome (GOLD analysis project Ga0079224, IMG submission 80414) | Agricultural soil microbial communities from Utah to study Nitrogen management - Steer compost 2015 | ecosystem: Environmental > Terrestrial > Soil > Agricultural land | place: USA: Utah... | reverse complement strand
GCGAGCCCCGCGGGGCGCGGGGGTTCGCTGCGGGTGTTCCAACGCGCCGCCGAATCCTGCGGGGGATCCTCGGCGCCCGCTCCGCCCGGTTCGGCGGGCTGGGCCGCGGCCGAAGACGCCAGGAGGGCCAGGCTCGAGACCGCGAGTGCCATGCTCAGGTGGCCGGGGGTGCGCATCGCGGCAACAGTTATCATCCCCGCGCGCCATTCCCAAACGGGAACGTGCGCGGACCTCTGCCCTTCGCGGGTGATCATTTCACGCAACCAGCGCCGTTCCTGGGCCGAGGACGGTGGCATGGACGGGAAAGCATCGGAACACACGACCGTCGAGCTGGACGTGACGCCGCGGAGGGGCCCTTGGCGGGTCGAAGTCGGCAACGCCGTGAGCCACCGGGTGCTCACCCTGCGCGATGGTCAAGCGGTCGTGCTCGGGAGCGGCCGGGGGGCAGCGGTCCTGGTCGACGATCGGGCGGTGAGCGCGCGGCACTGCCGGCTGGTTGCGACGGCCCAGGGGCTCGCCGTGGAGGACCTGAAATCGCGGAACGGGCTCTACGTGGGCGCGGCGCGGGTCGGTTCGGCCATGGTGACGGGGAGCGCGGGGAGCTTCGTCGTCGGCTGCACGACGGTGACCGTGCGTCGCGGCGAGGAGGAGCGTAGGGAAGCCGCGGACGTGCCGGAGCTCGTCGGAGGCTCCGAGAGCCTGCAGGAGGTCAAGCGTCTCATCCACCACTACGCGCGCCTTCGGGCCCCCGTGATGATCCTCGGTGAGTCGGGCACCGGCAAGGACGTGGTCGCCCGGGCGTTGCACCGGTTGGGAGGACGCGCGGGGGCGTACGTCCCGCTGAACGTCGCCGCGCTGCCGGACTCGCTCCTCGACGGGGAGCTGTTCGGTCATCGGCGGGGTGCGGTCACGGGCGCGGTCGCGCACCGGGCCGGCGCCTTCGAGCAAGCTCACCAGGGCACCCTCTTCCTCGATGAGGTCGCGGAGATGTCCCCCATCGCGCAGGCGAAGTTGCTTCGGGTCGTGGAGGATGGGCAGCTGCGGCCCGTGGGGTCGGAGCGCAGCGTGGCGGTCGACGTGCGGATCCTTTCGGCGACGCTCGAGGACCTCCGGTCGCGCGTGGAGGAGGAGCGGTTCCGAGAGGATCTCTACCATCGCCTCACGACTTTGATCCTGCGCCTGCCACCGCTGCGGCAGCGCCGCACGGACATCCCGGTGCTCGCCCAGCGCCTGCTCGAGCGGGTCGAAGGGGACGTCGGCCCCAAGCACCTGTCGCCCGCGGCCCTGGCGCGGCTGGTGGCGTTCTCGTGGCCCGGCAACGTGCGTCAGCTGGCGGGCGTCCTGTATCGGGCGGCGGCTGTCTCCGTGGGGGAGGTCATCGAGCCGAGCCACCTGGAGCTCCCTCCGGAAATCCAACGGAGAAGGAGCCACCGCCCGGACGCGGAGCGGGCGCGAGAGCTGTTGCGAGAGCACGGAACGATCAGCGCGGCGGCGCGCGCTGCGCGCATCCCGAGGACGACGTTCCGCGCGCTGCTGGGGCGGGCGCCGGGGGAGCGGGGACAGCAGCTCGGAGGGGGACGCACGCGGTGAAATCGAACGGGATCCCAGGGGGAGCCTCGAGCCGTGTCGCGCCCGAAGCCGTCACCGGTGTCTCGGCCGGGACGCCCAACCCGTCACCGTTCAGAAGGTGCCGATGACGGACAGGCCCTGGACGTGGGGGGTGGCGATGGGAACGACGCGGGGGCGAGGGGTGCGAGCGACCGTGTCCCGCGGTTCGCTCGAGGGGGCCGCCAGGAAGTAGTACGCCACCGTCCCGGCAGCGATGACCGCGGCGCCGACGTAACCGCCGATGGCGAGGGCCCGCCAGGTGTCCCCCTGATCGAGGCGCCGCTGGCGCTCCCCGCAGGCGTTCTGAAACTGTGGCAACGAGGACGTCCCGCCCGCGCAGATCGTGCCCCCTCGACCTTGCGCGGCCGCCGCGTCCTCGATGGTGCGCGTCGCGTCCTCAGCGGAGTCGTAGCGTTCGGTGGCCACGATGGTGCCGGCGATGCCGAGGGCCAGACCCGTCCCTGTGAGCACCAGGCCCGTGGTCCCCGCCGGCGACGAGAACAACCAGCTACCGAACGAGGGATAGGCCGTGGGAGCGTCGGTGGGACCCGCCGGTGGCGCGGAGTCCGTGGGCAGCGGGTCGATCTGCGCGACGTGGGACGTGGGAGCCAGACGCTGCACGTCGGACTCGCTCGGCAACGCCAGCGTGAGCGAGTGGACCGCTCCAGCGACCGCGTAAACCTCCTCGACCACCGAGTCGCTCCCTCGCCGGAGGCGGACCCGGTGCACCCCGGGGGTGAGGAACAGCGGTTGCAGCAGCGGCAGGCGTCCCACGCTGGTACCGTCGACGTAGATCTCTCCCTCGTCCCCCGGCGCCGTGAGGCGAAGCTCGCTCAGGCGTGCGCGCGCCTCCTTCAGCCCTTGCTCCGCGGTCGATCGCTCGGGCGCGTCCTCCGGCGCTTCGCGAAGATAATCGGCGAGGTGGCCCGCTGCCTCCAGGTAGTGCCCGCCGTGGAGCTCGCTCAGGCCGAGGTTCAGCAGGATCGTCGGATGTGGCTTGAGGGCGTAGGCCTGCAGGAACGCCGCCCGGGCCTCTTCGTAGCGCTGGGCGTCGAAGTAGGTGACCCCCTCTTCGAAGCGGGTGCGCGCCATTTCGACGGCAGCGAGATCCTCGGCGTGGGCGCTCACGGCCCAGCCCTGACAGCAGAGCACGAGCGCGCCCGCAACGGCTCGGCGGAGGCATCGCGGAGCGCTACCTCGACGTGGGCGCGCCCCAGGTCCGTCCGCTCCGGCGCGACGCGGCGGCCCGCTCACTGGCGTTCCGGAAGACCTCCGTCGACCGAACGGAGACGGTGTGGCGTCGTGATTGCGCATGGTCATCAGAAGGGTGCTTCGCGCACGATGTCGGACGTCGGTGCCGTCCGCGGCGGCGCGGTGTGCGATGGTGCCGCTCGTGAGGGCTGCTCCCGCGAGGGCACCGTCTGTGACGGCACCGTGCGTGATGGCACGGCGCGTGACGGCACTGCTCGCGAGGCAGGCGCTCGCGAAGCGGGTGTGGAGGCGATGTCCGAGCTCGCGCCCCTCGGGGCCGCCGCGGACGACCGTGGAGGGGCTGGGTGGGACCGGGTCCCGTCGTCGTCGGAGGTCCGCGACGAACGCTCGGGAGCGGCCGATGAGCGTTTCGAAGGCGCGTCGGAGGCGGGCGAGCGCTCCCGCGTCGAAGGGCGCGCCGCGCCTTCGGGCGGCCTCGGAGGAGCAGCGTCGGGCGGCGTCTGGACGTCACTGGAGGTGGTCGGCGAGCCGCCGTCCTGCGCCTGTTCCGGGGGCGGCGGGGCGGGGACGTCGAGGGGCGCCGTGCCCGGCGGATCTCGACGCGGTTCGGCGTCTCCGGAAGGGGGCTCCTCGAGGAAGTCGCCGATCAACTGGGTGCCGAGCGCGTCCAGCCAATGGACGACCGTGCCCCGCCAGTGCCAGACACCGAGCAGGGCGCCCGCCGCGACGGAGGCGACGAACACGCCGATCGAGATGCGGCGGGCGAGGGGCAGCAGGGGAGGAGCGAGCTCCGAGGACGGCGCGGTCCATCCCCGGGAAGACGTCGCCGATTCGTACGGCTCGATCGGAGGAGCGCAGAGAGGCGAGGTGACCCCACGACCGGGTCCGTCCTCCAGGCTCCCGGTGTCTTCGAGGATGATGGCGCGCAAGGGCACCAGGGGCGCTCCGTCGCTCGCTCCGTCACTCGATGGGAGCTCGAAGCGCGCCGGCGCCCTCGAACGAGCCCAGGGCGGGCGCAGTCGCTGGGCGAGCCGCTCTGCCCGCTCTCGGTCGAAGGCGCCGCTCCGGGCGGCAGCGCCGACATGCGGATGGGTCGGAGACGTTTCCATACACCACGCTCCAGGAGCCGAACGGCTCGTCCACCCGCGGACCCCATGACCCGTCTCGAGGGTCTCGGTTTCGCTCCCGAAGGCGATTCGCGGTACACCCCGCCTGCATGCTCCCGTTCCAGCGTCTCTTTCTGGAGCTCTGCTCGCGACGCTCTGGTCGATGGATCGTGGCCTGGGGTGCTGCCACGGTGCTCGTTCTCGGAGCCGCTGGCTGCCGCCGTGACGCCGAGCCGTCCCCCGACGTGGCGTCCACCGACGCGGCGGACACCGCGTCCGCCGGGGACACGGTGGACGCGGCGGAGGAGGCGGAGGAGGCGGGAGCCAGGAACCGCTACACCCTGGTGGCGCATGCGGACGCGCTCGCCTTGGCGGTTCAAGGCAAACAGGACATCTTGGCGGGTCCGACCCTCCTGCAAGCCGCCAACCTCCGGGAAAAGGCGTGGCGGCGTCACGGCAAGCGGGTGGACGCGCTCGAGGCGCTCGAGCTCTTCACGTCGACCGCGGCGCTGAGCTGGCCCGGGGCCTGCCACGGGGCATTGCGCGCGGCGCTCCTCCGGGCGGAGCTCGAGGGGAGTCCCGAGCGCGCCTACGGCGAGGTCTACGTGGTCGCGCGGAGCGAGCCCACCCACGGCTGCCGGGAGCGCGCGGAGGCGGCCCTCGCCGCGCTGGCGAGCCATCGCCCCAAGGAGGACGAGCTGCGGCGGATCCTGGCGGCGGCCCAGGCAGAGACGGGGCCGGCGGGAGACGGCGCCGCAGCGGATGGGGCAGGGCGCGCTCCCTCGGAGCACGACTCCCACGTCGTCGTCCCCGAGGTTCTCGAGCAAGCCCTGAACACCCCGACGACGATCACGCGCGTCGAGCCCTACGGAGCGGAGGAGACCGCGCGGGTGGTCGTCCACCTCAGCCATCCGACTCGGTTTCGCGTGGGGGTGCTCGAGGCGCGCGGGGGCCAGGAGCCTCGGCTCTTCGTCGACGTCTCCCAGGCCAGTTACGAGGGGCCCCAGCAGTTCGAGGTGGGGGGGCTCGTGCGGCGCACGCGGATCGGGCAGCGGGAGGATGGCACGCGGGTGGTGCTCGATCTCGCCCGCCCCGTGTACCACCGCGTGTTCTATCTGCCGCAGCCCTTCCGCCTGGTGATCGACGTGAGCCGAGATCCTCCCGAGCGCCTCGCAGCGCGCCGGGCCATCCAGCGCATCGTGCTCGATCCCGGGCACGGCGGGAGCGATCCGGGCGCGTTGGGGCCCAACGGTCTGCGTGAGAAGGACGTGACCCTCGACGTGGCGCACCGGGCAGCGCCCCTCCTCGCGCGGGAGGTGGGGGTCTCCACGCTGCTGACGCGGGACACGGACGTGTTCGTGCCCCTGGACGAGCGGGCCGCCCGCGCCAACGCCTTCAACGCAGATCTGTTCGTATCCATCCATTGTAACGCGAGCGAGGACGCCGATCAGCGCGGGGTCATGACCTTCGTGCTCGACGCGTCCAAGGACCGCCTGGCCGCTCGCATCGCGGCGCGCGAGAACGCGTCGACGGAAGCCGCCGCTGCGGAGCTCGCAAACGCTCTGAGCCGCGTCAACGACGCCGAACGTCTCCAGGCCTCCGAGCATTTCGCCATGTTGCTGCAGCGCGCGGCCGGCGCGTCCCTGGGGTTGAAGTACGACCAGGTGCGCGACCATGGCGTGCGCCGCGCGGGGTTCTACGTGCTGGCCGGGGCCCGGATGCCGTCCGTGTTGTTCGAGAGCTCCTTCATCTCGAACCACGAGGAGGCACGTCGGCTCAACCAGGGCGACTACCGCCAGCGCCTGGCGGACTCCATCGTGAACGCCGTGCGCGCCTACCAGGAGGGGCGCTGAGACGACTCACGTCGTCTCACTGAGTTGTCTCGTCATGGGCCGTCTCGTCTATGGGCCGTCTCGCCGATGAGCCGTCTCGCCGGTGAGCCGTCTCGCCGATGAGCCGTCTCGCCGATGAGCCGTCTCGCCGATGAGGGAGCGCGTCACGTTGCGCGCCTGCCAGGAGGAGCGCTGAGTCGTCCCACTGCGTGGCCAAGCGGTCCCCGGCGAAGCCAAAGTACGGGCCCGCGGGGCGCGGCGAACACGAGGTGGGCCAGCCCAGGAACCCCGGGGAGAGGCGGCCCATGAACATGAAAGAGAAACGCCCATGAACATGAAAGAGAAACGGAGGGCGCGGAGCACATGCGCGCTGCGGCTTGCATCGGGCGCGCGCGGGTTCACACTCCAAGAATCTCGGAAATTCGGAGCGGGACCACGACGCTCCTGGGCTTCCGGGAAGCGGTCTTTGGGGAAGGCCGCTCGAAAGGAACCGAAGGCGGTGCTCCGTCGCCGCGTGTCACCCATAGGGGGGCGAGATTCCCGCCCGATCGGCGCGGGGCTGCCCACCGGGGGGACCGTTGACGTTCAGAATCTCGATACCTATGTTAACCGGCCCGAATGACCGGGGCGGCGGTCGCCCAAGCGACAGGACGATGAGCCACGGCCGAACGATGCGTGCCGAACGACGAAGGCCCACACCATGACGAAGGCCCAACTGAAGAAGTTCAAGGATCTCCTCGAGGCGAAGCAGCGGGATATTCTGCGCCGTGCGCAGCAGACCCTCGACGAGGACATGACCCTCGACGCGGACGATCTTCCGGACGAGATGGACCTGGCCTCGAGTGAGTACCTCCAGTCGTTCACGTTTCGTCTCCGCGGCCGCGAGAAGGTCTTCCTGGAGAAGATCCAGAAGGCCCTCGAGCGGATCGAGGACGGAAGCTACGGCGTTTGCGAGGATTGCGGGGAGGAGATCTCCGCCAAGCGTCTCGAGGCTCGCCCCGAGACGACCCTCTGCATCCGTTGCAAGGAAGATCAGGAGCGCGTCGAGCGCGATTTCGGCTGAGCAGGCCTCACCCTGAAGGCCCCCCGACGCCCCGTGGCGCCGCGAAGAGCCCCTCGAGCAGGAGCTCCTCGGCGGCGCTTCCGGGGCTGTTGGCGTTCGCCTGCCGTCTGGGGAGTTGCAGCAAGAGTCAGCGACTCCGCCGGCGATCCGCGCTCGCGCCAGAACCCGTGCGGGAACGGGCCGCGGGAGCCGCCTTGGCTTTGTCCGCGCCCTTCGCCGAGGTCTTCTTCGTCGACGAGGCCTTGCCTGCAGCGGCTTTGCCCGCAGAGGAGCTCTTGGCGCTCGGCGCCTTGCTCGAGCCGACCTTCGTCGTCGCCTTGGCGGGGACCCTCTCCGACGAGGCCCTGTCCGAGGATGCGGTCTTGCTCGGGGGAGACTTCGAGTTGGCCTTGGCCGCTCGAGGGGCGACGGCGCTCCGGTAGAGGCTGCCGTCCAAGACCTCCCGCAACGCGCGCCCCGTGTGGCTCTCCGGGCACGCGGCGACCTCCTCGGGCGTGCCCTCCACGACGACGCTGCCGCCGCCTTCGCCGCCCTCGGGGCCCATGTCGATCACCCAGTCCGAGCACGCCACGACCTCGAGGTTGTGCTCGATGAGGACGATCGTGTTGCCCGCGTCCCGCAGATCGAGCAGCGCGCGGGTGAGCAGCTCGATGTCCGAGAAGTGGAGCCCGGTGGTGGGCTCGTCGAGCACGTAGAGCGTCTGCCCCGTCGCTTTGCGGCTCAGCTCGCTGGCGAGCTTCACGCGCTGCGCCTCACCGCCGGACAGGGTGGTCGCGGGCTGCCCCAGCTGGATATAGCCGAGGCCCACCTGTCGGAGCGCCGTCAGCTTGTCGAAGATGCGCTGAATCGGCTGGAACAGATCGTAGGCTTCGTCGACCGTGAGCTCGAGCACGTCGGCGATCGACATGCCCCGGTAGAGGATCTCGAGGGTCTCGCGGTTGTAGCGCTTCCCCCCGCACGCGTCACAAGCGACGTAGACGTCGGGCAAGAAGTGCATCTCCACTCGCAGCACGCCGTCGCCCTGACACGCCTCGCAGCGGCCGCCCTTGACGTTGAAGGAGAAGCGACCGGGCTTGTAGCCCCGCGCGCGGGCGTCCGGCAGCGTGGCGTAGAGCTCGCGCAGGTGAGTGAAGATGCCGGTGTAGGTGGCGGGGTTGGAGCGCGGCGTACGACCGATGGGGGCCTGGTCGATGCTGATCACCTTGTCGATGTGCTCGAGGCCCTCGATGGCGTCGCAGGGCCCCACCCAGCCGCTGGCGCCGTACAGCTTGGCCCGGGTGGCGCTCAGCAGGGTGTCGACGATCAGGCTGCTCTTGCCCGAGCCGCTCACGCCCGTGACGGACGTGATGAGACCCAGGGGCACCTCGACGGTCACGTTCCTGAGGTTGTGCGCGCGCGCGTTGACGACGCGGAGGCGCTCCGGTGGGGGGGCGCGGCGCTGGGCGGGGATCGGCAGGCGCTTCGCCCCCGAGAGGTACGGTCCGGTGACGGAGTTGGGGTTCCTGGTGAGCTCTTCGGGGGTGCCTTCGGCGACGATGCGCCCGCCGTGAGCGCCCGCACCCGGGCCCATGTCGACGACGTAGTCGGCGGCGAGGATGGCGTCGCGGTCGTGCTCGACGACGAGCACGCTGTTGCCCTTCACGACGAGCCGACGCAGCGCCTCGAGGAGACGATTGTTGTCGCGGGAGTGCAGGCCCACGCTCGGCTCGTCGAGCACGTAGAGCACGCCGACGAGCGAGGCGCCGATTTGCGTCGCCAAGCGGATGCGCTGCCCCTCGCCGCCAGACAGCGTCTGCGCGGCTCGATCGAGGGTCAGGTAATCGAGGCCGACGTCGAGGAGGAAGCCGAGACGCTCCGCGATGGCGCGGATGAGGGGCTCGGCGATGGCCGCTTCCCGCCCCCCCAGCTGGTCTCCCTGGAGCACTTCGCTCAAGAACTGGCGCAGCTTGCGCAGGGACATGCGGCACAGCTGGCCGATGTGGTGTCCCGCCACCTTCACGCTGAGCGCCTCCGGGCGGAGGCGCATGCCCTCGCACGCGGGGCAGGTCTGGGTGACGACGAAGCGACTCAGATCCTCCGGTCCCACGGCGCCCTCTTCGGGCTCCTCACCCTCCTCGAGGCCGCCCGTCTCCAGCATGCGCTCCAGGCGACCCACGATGCCGGGGTAGGTGACCTTGCGTTTGGTCTCGCCGTGCAGGAGCGCCTGGCGTTGTGCCTCGGGGAGATCCTTCCAGGGCGTGTCCGGATCGATCTTGAGGATCTCGACGGCGCGGTGCACCTCGGTGGCCGTCGCCATCGATCCTCGGCGACCGAACGCGGCCACCGCCCCCTCGCGCAGGGTGCGCGTCTCGTCGGGCACGATGCGCGCGGGATCCACCGCGGACTTCAGCCCCAGGCCGCCGCACTCCGGGCAGGCGCCGTGGGGGCTGTTGAAGGAGAAGAGGCGCGGCTCCAGCGGTGGCAGGGTGATGCCGTGCTCCCAGGAGACGTGGCGCTCGCTCATGACCAGGGGGTCGTTTCCGTCGAGCAGGTCGACGAGCACGGTGCCCTCGCCGAGCTTCAAGGCCAGCTCGACGGAATCGGTGAGGCGGCCCTTGATGTCGTCCCGGACCACGATGCGATCGACGACCACGTCGAGATCGTGGGGGACCTTCGGATCGACCCGGAGATCCTCCCCGAGATCGACGTTCTCGCCGTCGACGCGCGCGCGGACGTATCCCTCCCGACGCAGCCGGCGCAGCTCCTCGGCGAGATCTCCGCGCTGGCCACGCGCCACACGCGCCAGCAGGACGGCCCGGGTGCCCTCACCGCGGGCGACGATGCCATCGACGATCTCCTGGACCGTATAAGCCTTCAGCACCTTCCCCGAGATGGGGCAGTGGGGCACCCCCACGCGAGCGAACAAAAGGCGCAGGTAGTCGGCGATCTCCGTGACGGTCCCCACCGTCGAGCGCGGGCTCTTGCCGAGGGCGCGCTGCTCGATCGCGATGGCCGGACTGAGCCCGTCGATGCTCTCGACGGCCGGCTTGGGCAGCTGATCCAGGAACTGCCGCGCGTAGGCGGAGAGGGACTCCACATAGCGGCGTTGCCCTTCGGCATAGATGGTGTCGAAGGCGAGCGACGACTTGCCGGACCCGCTCGGTCCCGTGATGACCACGAGCCGATTGCGGGGCAGCTCGCAGGAGACGTTCTTCAGGTTGTGCTGCGTCGCACCCGTGACGACCAGGCTCTGCATGGGGCTGCCGACATATCACAGCTTGCCGGGAGGTTTCTCGTTCTTCGGGCGTGATCGAGCCCGACGGTGCCCGCCAAGGGGCGGCGGTTGCTCAGCTCCCCGGCTTCGACTAGCTTTGCCGCCGTGGAGCTCGTGTGGAGCCGTCCTCTGAGTGCGCCCGTCCCCCGAGGGAGGAGACTGCGCTTCGGGGGGTCACCGCTCGGGGGCTTCGGGCGACCCGCGCTCCGAGAGGGGGTGGCGTCCGACACGCTCGTGGGTGGAGGGGGATGGCTTTTCGCGGGACCGCGGGCCCATAGCTCAATCGGTCAGAGCCCCCGGCTCATAACCGGGTTGTTCCTGGTTCGAACCCAGGTGGGCCCACGACGCGCCATCGGCGCGAGGACGTGCTAACGCAGGAGCCTGGAGATGCGGGCCCCCGGGCAAGGAGCCAAGAAAACACTGTGAGTATCGAAGCCCAAATCCAAGTTCTCAAAGCGTTGGCAGCCCTGGACGCCGAGCTGGCGGAGCTCGAAGGGGGGTTGAGCCGCGAACGAGAGACCATCGAGAGCAAGCGCAGCCTGCTCGAGGAGCTCGACAACCGCGTCCGCTTGAACTCCGAGAGCATCCAGGAGCTCGACAAGACGCGCTCACAGCTCCTGGCGGAGCTGCGGCAGATGAGCGCTCAGGTCGATCGAGCGCGGGAGAAGCTGGCGCGCTGCCGCAACGAGCGCGAAGCCAACGCCGCCCAGCGGGAGCTCGAAGAGCTGCGCAAGCTCTACCGAGACCGCGAGCACGAGATGGAGAAGCTCGTGGGGGTGGCGGACGAGGTGAAGGGCGACGTCGAGGCGACGAGCAAGCGCCGCGAGGAGCTCGCGGGGGAGCTCGGCGAAGCCGAAGGCGCGGTCTCGGAACAGATCGCGAGCTTCGAGCAGCAGCTGGAGGAGAAGCGCACCCGGCGAGCAGCGCTCGGTCGAGAGATCGATCAGGTCCTGTTTCGGCGCTACGAGCTCATCCGCAAGCGTCGAGGCACGGGCGTGGCCGAGGCGGCGAACGGCGGTTGCACGGCGTGCCACATCACGCTGCCGCCGATGCTGTTCCAGAAGATCATGCAGGGTGGTCCCCTGCAGCAGTGCCCGAGCTGCAACCGCATCCTCTACTTCGAGGTGACCCCACCCCAGAGCGGGGAGCAGGGCGCCGACGGAGCCGAGGCCGAGGACGCAGGGACGTCGGTCGATCAGGCCGGCTGAGGCCGTGAGAGCCCGCCCTCGTGAAAGCCTGCCCACAGTGCGGCCGCCTGTACCCTGACGACGCGGGGTTCTGCCCTGTCGAGGGGACGCAGCTGACGCGAGCGACCCAAGCGCCGCCTCCGACCGACGCGAGCGACGAGCGCGTCGGTACGGTCTTGTTCGATCGCTACCAGATCCGTCGCGTCGTGGCGGACGGCGGGATGGGGCGCGTCTACGAGGCGCTGGACCTGGCAGAGCGCCGGAGCGTGGCGCTGAAGATTCTGCACGCCGAGGTCGCCCAGGATCCGGTGCAGGTCGAGCGCTTCAAGCGTGAGTTCGAAGTGAGCGGGGAGCTGCCCCACGAGCACATCGTGGACGTGCACGACTTCCGCCCGACCCAGGATGGGTCCTACGCCCTCGTGATGGAGTTCCTCTATGGCGAGGAGCTCAGCGCGACCTTGAAGCGCGAGGGGGTGCTCCACCCAGGGCGCGTGGTGCGGATGGCGAGCCAGGTGGCGGTGGGGCTGGACTGGGCCCACGAACGCCAGCTCGTGCACCGGGATCTGAAGCCCGACAACGTCTTCCTGTGCCAGCAGCCCGACGGAGATCGCGTCAAGGTGCTCGACTTCGGCTCCGTGAAGGACACGGCGGACGGCGCCAAGCGGCTCACGGTGATGGGGACGACCATCGGGTCGCCGTTCTACATGGCGCCCGAGCAGGCGCAGGGGCTCGACACCCTCGATCAGCGCGCCGACGTGTGGGCCCTCGCGGCGATCACCTACGAGTGCGTCACGGGGCAGGTGCCCTTTCCGGGGGACAACGGGCCCAGGATCCTGGTGGAGATCCTGACGAAGGAACCGCTGTCGCCGAGCCAGGTGGGGGCGAACCGCAGGTATCCCGTACCGCCCACGCTGGATCCGGTGATCGCTCGCGCCTTGAAGAAGACGGCGGCGGTCCGCACCGCCTCCGTCGGTCGCTTCGCCGATGAGCTGGGGCAGGCCTATGGGCTCGAGGGCGATCACCGGGTGTGGGCCGAGCTTCCGGAGCGAGAGCTCGTGGCAGCCATCGACCGCAAGATGCCCGAGCTGCTCCAGGCGCGCCCTGTGACCACCCCCCGCGACGCGGTCGACGAGTTCTTCGGGGAGCTCGACTCCCTGGGACACGAGGGCGCGCTCCTGGGAGGCGCCGCTGCACCCGCGCCCGCTGCACCCGCGCCCGCTGCACCCGCGTCGGAGCCCGCCGCACCCGCGGCGCAGCACGCCGCGGTCACCCAGGACGCCCCCCCGGCCGTGCTTCCACCGGCCGCGGCCATCTCCGCCACGACGGGCGCGAACCAGAGCGCCGAGCCGCGCGACCAGGGCCGGGTCCCCACGGCGGACGGCCTCGATCCCATGACCCAGGCCATGGCCGCGGCCCAACGCGGGCTCGAGGAGGACGATCTGCGGCCGCACGGGGTCCCCCAGGGCCCGCCCCGCTGGCTCTTGCCGGCCCTCGCGGGAGGTCTGGTGGTGCTGCTGCTGGTCGCTGGCGGGCTGTTTCTGCTGTCGTGAGCGGCTCTCGGAGCCCCTCTGGCGGCCCCGTGGCGGTTGTGCTGGGGCGGACGGCGAAGGAAACTCCTGGCGATCCGCGACGTACGTGCCCAGGATGGAAGAAGAGTCCCCCTTCGTGGGTTGGGTCAGCGACGTCACCCCCGAGAACCGCATGTCCACTCCCGCAGCATCTCCATCGTCTCCCCCTCTCATCGCTCGGACCACCGCGGGGCTGCGGCTCCTCGGGCTCTGCGCGGGCGCGCTGATCGCCCTCGCGGCCTGCGAGCGCGCCGACGCGCGGGTCTCGAAGGAGACCGGCACCGAGGCCGTGGTCGGGGAGGGGCAGGGCGCAGCGTCCAGGGGAGCGACCCCGGGAGACCCGAGCGCCCCCGCGGAGGCCGAGCCCGTCGCCGGCCAGGCCACGTATCGGGAAGAGGCCTTCGAGCTCGCGATCGCGCCACCCGCGGAGGCGAAGGCAGGGGAGGCGGCGGAGGCGATCGTCACCCTCCAGGCCAAGCCCCCCTACAAGGTGAACGAGGAGTACCCCATCAAGCTGAAGCTCGGGTCGAGCGCGGGGCTCACGTTCCCGGCCCCCGTCGTCGGCAAGGACAAGGCCACCGTGGAGGTCCAGAAGGCGGTGATGAAGGTCCCCTTCACCGCGAGCGCCGCCGGGGAGCACACCCTCGGGGGCACCTTCTCCTTCAGCGTCTGCACGGACGAGCGCTGCCTTATCGAGAAGCGCGAGCTCGCCGTCCAGATCGCCGTGCGTTGATCAGCGCAGCGAGCGTCACGTCAGCGCGGGCATCGTCCGCCTGCCGCACAGGGGAGCCCGCTGTGTCGGTCGCGCGCTGATGGAGTCCTCACGTCCCGGTCTCTGACGGGGGCGAACGAGGGACTTCCGGAAACCGTCCAGGAACGGCGCGGGCAACGCTCGCGGCAACCTAGAAGCGGGCCTACGTGCCAGCTCTCGACCCGGGGGCCGCGGGGGCCCTGCCGCCTCCAGGGGCGGTACGTGTTATGTTGGTGGCATGGGAAAGAGCGCGGTCGTGGACGAACTCCGGAACATCGCTGGCGCGGTGCAGGCCGATTTCGCGCGGCAGCGTCGGGTGCTGTCCTTCCAGGAGTACCTGGACCTCTTCGCGCAGGATCCCGTGCGGCACTCGCGCGACGCGGCCACCTACCTGCGTGACGCCTTCGACTTCTACGGCAGCGAAGAGGTCGAGCGCCCGTGGGGGCGCCAGAACAGATTTCGACTGTTCGATCAGCCCTTCGCGGAGCCCGGCGATCGAGCCAGGGACGCGCTGGTCGGGCAGGAGGCGGTCCAGGGCGAGATCTACCGGGTGCTCAGTAACTTCGTCCGGGAAGGGCGACCGAACCGTGTGCTGCTTCTGCACGGCCCCAACGGCTCGGCCAAGAGCACGATCGCGGCCTGCTTGATGCGCGCTCTGGAGCACTACTCGTCCTGCGACGAGGGGGCGCTCTACAGGTTCCATTGGGTGTTCCCCAGCCAGACCACGCTGCGGGGCGCGATCGGCTTCGGGGGGCCGAAGAGCATGACCGAGCGCGGGGCGAGCTACGCCCACCTCAGCGACGATCAGATCGACGCGCGCCTGTTCGTGGAGCTGCGGGACCACCCCCTGTTCCTCTTGCCCCAGCGCATGCGACGCGAGCTCATCGAGCGCCTCTACCGAGAGGCTGGGTGTGAGCGCAGCCCACCGCGCTGGTTGACCCACGGCGGGCTCTGCCAGAAGAGCCGCCGCATCTACGAGACCCTGCTGTCGAGCTACGGCGGCTCCCTCGAGGAGGTCCTGCGGCACATCCAGGTGGAGCGCTACTTCATCTCGCGGCGGTACCGCATCGGCGCCGTCACCTTGGGACCGCAGCTGTCCGTGGACGCAGGGGAGCGCCAGGTGACCATCGATCGCAGCGTCGCGGGCTTGCCGGCGTCGCTCCAGGGGCTCGCCCTCTTCGAGGTCTTCGGGGAGCTCGTGGACGCGGCGGGCGGGCTGCTCGAATACTCGGATTTGTTGAAGCGCCCCCTGGACGCGTTCAAGTATCTGCAGATCACCGCGGAGACCGGTGAGGTGGCGCTGCAGACGCAGACCCTCCAGGTCAACTGTGTGCTCCTCGCGAGCGGCAACGAGGCGCACCTCGGCGCGTTCCGGGCGCACCCGGAGTTCGAGAGCTTTCGGGGCCGGCTCGAGCTCGTGCGCGTGCCGTATCTGCGGAGCTGGCGCGACGAGGTGAAGATCTACGACGCCCAGATCGTGCCCCACGTGAACGGCCACGTTGCCCCCCACGCGACGGAGGTCGCGGCGATGTTCGCGGTGCTGACGCGCATGCAGAAGCCGAGCGCCGATCGGCACCCCCGCGAGCTCCGGGAGCTCGTCCTGGAGCTGACCGCCGTCGAGAAGATGGACCTGTACACGGACGGCCGCGCACCGAAGCGCCTCGACGAGGAGGCTGCGAAGCTGCTGCGGGCCGCCATCCCCGATCTCTACCGGGAGGGGGAGGCGTCGGTCGACTACGAGGGGAGCAGCGGGGCGAGCCCTCGAGAGATGCGGGTCGTCCTCCTCGACGCGGCTCAGAACCGCCGGTACGGCTACCTGTCTCCCTTCGCGGTGTTGGACGAGCTGGAGCACCTCTGCGAGCGTGTGAACGAGTACGCGTTCTTGCAGCAGGAGCGCCTCCCCGGCGGCTATCACGACACGACGGCGTTCCGAGAGGTCTTGCTCCATCGGGTGCTGGACGCCTTCGAGGACGAGCTCCGCCTCGTCAGCGGCATCGTCGAGGAGACGCGCTACCTCGAGCTGTTCGATCGCTACGTCACCCACGTCAGCTACTGGACGAAGGGAGAGCAGCTGCGCAACCCCCTGACGGGCGCGTACGAGGAGCCGGACAAGGCCCTGTTCGCCGAGGTGGAGCGCCTGCTCGGCGTCAGCGACAAGCCCGAGGCGTTCCGGCACTCGCTCATCAACGCCATCGCGGCGTGGGCCATCGATCACCCCGACGAGGCGGCGGACAACCGCCGCGTGTTCGCCGATCACCTGCGGCGGCTCCGGGACGCGGTCTACTCCGAGCGCCGGGTGACCCTGGCCAAGCTCTGTCGGGACATCGTGCTCCTGTTGCGGGAGGACAGCGCCGGCCTCGACGAGGATCGCAAGCGGGAAGCCCGCGCCGCGGTGGATGCCCTGAACCGTGACTACGGCTACATCGACGACTCCGTCGCGGACGTCGCGGCGGTGCTCCTGCGCCGGCGGTACGCCGAGCTCCTCCACTGAGTTCCCGGGGAGGACCCGGAGGGCCTCTGACCGCCTCTGGAGGGCCTCTGACGGGGCTTCGGCGCGTCAACGGGGTTTGGGCCGCCCTCCACGGGCTCTGGACGCCAGGGCGCCCCCTCCGCTCCGTCCTCGCCGGAGGCTGTCCAAAGGCTGGGGCGCCGCCACGCCCGAACGGCCTGCCTTTCGGCAGACCGTTCGTCACGCTAGGGAGAGGTCTCATGCTCATCGACACGCACTGTCATCTGGATCCGGGACACTGCGGGGCTGGCCCCGACGAGCTCTTGAGCCGAGCGCGGAGCGAGGGCGTCGGCGGGGTCGTGTGCATCGGCGTGGGCGGCCTCGAGCAGGCGCGCTTCGCGGTGGAGCTCGCCTCGAGGCGGGCGGACGTCGCGGCGACCGTTGGAGTCCACCCGCACGACGCCTCGAGCCACGACACCGAGCTCGCGGCGGAGCTGCGGGGGCTGCTCCAAAGCGGCGGTGCGGTCGCGGTCGGAGAGGTGGGGCTCGACTACCACTACGACCACTCGCCCCGGGACATCCAGCGGGAGGTCTTCGCGAGCTACGTCGCGCTCGCCCGCGAGCTCGGGCTGCCCCTGGTGATCCACACGCGGAGCGCCCCCGCGGACACCCTCGATCTGCTCCGCGCCGAGCGCGCCGCCGACGTGGGCGGCGTGATCCACTGCTTCAGCGAGGATCTGAGCTTCGCTCGCCAGGCGCTGGACCTCGGCTTCTACCTGTCCTTCTCGGGCATCGTCACCTTCAAGAAGGCAACGGAGATCCAGGAGGTCGCGGCCTGGGCGCCCCTGGAGCGCGTGCTGGTGGAGACGGACAGCCCCTATCTCGCGCCCGTCCCGTACCGCGGCAAGACCAACGAGCCCGCCTACGTGACGCACACGGCGCGCTTCGTGGCGGACCTCCGAGGCACGCCCTACGAGGAGCTGTGCGCGGCCACCACCGCCAACGCCCGCGCCCTGTTCCGCTTGCCGCCTACCTTCGGGGAAGCGTGAAGCGGTCTTGACAGCGCCGGGTCCGCCCAACATATTGCCGCGGCCCAAGCCGACGGCCCGTGCCGGTGGCTCGGGTGCTGCGCCGCGAGACGGGTCGCAGAACGCCGAAGTAGCTCAGTCGGTTAGAGCACGCGCTTCATAAGCGTGAGGTCGTCGGTTCAAGTCCGACCTTCGGCACCACATCAGCGCTCGAGGGGGAGGAGCAGCGCTGAAGGGGACCAGCGCCCGAAGGCACGGCGCCCGAGAGCACGGCGCCCGACCGACGCGGCGCCCGAAAGCACGGGTCGTCGACTCGGGCACACTGCACCTCCGAAAGACTCCGGCGGAGCAGACGAGAACGGTCGCCGACCCGCGTCCCGTGGGAGCGCGTGTGGCGACCGTTGCGCGCGACGTCGGAGCGCCGCGGGGCCCGAGCGGGGGTCAGTTGTTCCCGAAGAGGCTGTTGATCTTGGAGTCGAGGGCGACCGCGATCTTGTAGAGGCTCGAGATCGAGGGGCTCGATTCGGCGCGCTCGATCTGGGACAGCAGGGAGATGCTGAGGCCCGTGCGGCGGCTCATCTGCTTGAGGGTGAGCTCCTGCTCCTTGCGCAGGCCGCGGATGGTGTCGCCGATGATCTTGTGGAGCTGCTCCTCGGGCGTGCGCGCGAGGCCCTTCTTCTTCATGACGCGGGAGAGCACGTCCCGGAACTCGTCGACGTTGAAGGGCTTCTTGATGTAGTCGACCGCGTCGAGCTTCATCGAGGCGACGGCGGTGTCGAGGTTCGGGTGAGCGGTGAAGATGACCACCGCGACGTCACTGTCGATGGAGCGGATGCGCTTGAGCACCTCGATGCCGTCCAGCTTGGGCATCATGAGATCGAGGATGATGACGTGAAAGGACCCCTGACGGACCTCGTCCTCGACGAGGGTGGGATCGCTCACCGTGCGCACCTGGAACCCATCCTTCTCGAGGAGGGTCTGCATGTACTCACAGATTGCGGGGTCGTCGTCGACGATGAGGATTTGAATTGCAGGAACTTCGATGGCCACAGTGGAACTCCTCCAGCTCGCTCGGGGGATAGAACGAGGGCGTCGTTTGCAGTGTAACTACAATAACCCCACTGCCGTTACCGTGTCACTAGATTTCGTACGTGCCCCGGGCATTTTCTTTGTAAACCAAGGAAATTGCTCGCGATTTTCCCTGGCGTAGGGAGGGCGTCCGGGGGCCATTTTCGGCCGGTGCTCCGAGATGGGGGGCTCGGATGGGGCACAAACGGAAGCTGGGTCAGCTCAGTGAGCTGACCCAGCTGTCGTCGGCTTTGTCGGGGCGGGCAGATTCGAACTGCCGACCTCACGGACCCGAACCGTGCGCGCTACCAAACTGCGCTACGCCCCGCCTTGCGGCTCCTGCCCCACAGAGACCGGTGAACCGGCGTCTGGGGGACGGGCCGCGGAGAATGGTGGGAGAGCGGGGCGGTGTCAAGCCGAGTTCGCCGGGCAACGCCTCGAACTCGGCTCGAGCAGGACGCCCGCCCTTCACCCGCGGGCGCGCAGAGCGCTCACGAGCTCCGGGACGGCGGTGAACAGGTCGGCCACGAGCCCGTAGTCCGCCAGCTGGAAGATGGGCGCCTCCGGATCTTTGTTGATGGCCACGATCACCTTCGACCCCTTCATTCCGGCGATGTGCTGGATGGCCCCCGAGATCCCGATGGCGATGTAGAGGGAGGGGGCAACGATCTTGCCAGTCTGACCGACCTGATAGTCGCCGGGGGCATACCCGGCGTCCACCGCGGCACGGCTCGCGCCGACGGCGGCGCCCAGAGCGTCCGCGAGGGGTTCGATGACCTCGAAGAATTTCTCCTTGAGGGCACGGCCGCCCGCCACGACGACGTTGGCCTCCGTGAGCTGGGGCCGCTCGGAGGTGACCGCGTCGAGGGAGACGTACTCGACGCGCGCGGCGCCGCCGCTCGGGGCCGCCTTGGCGACCTTCTCGATGGGTGAGGTGCTCCCGGAAGGCTCCGCGGCGGCGAACTCGCTCTGACGCGCGGTGGCTACCTGAATGGCGGTGGAGAGCTCGCAGTAGCCGTAGGCGTTGCCGGCGAACATGGGGCGCTTGTAGACGAGCTTCCCGCCCTCGGCGGCGACGTCGGCGCAATCCCCCGCGTAGGCGGCGTCGAGCCGGGCAGCGACCCGCGGCATCAGGTCCTTGCCGAAGGTGGTCGCGGTGGCGACGACGAGCTTGTAGCCCTTGCCGACCTCCGCCACGGTCGGGGCGAAGTGCTCGGCGACGTAGTGCGCGAGGCTCGCGTCCTCGCAGACGAGCACGCGTCCGGCGCCGAAGGTGGTGAGCTCCTGGGCTGCCGCGGCGGTGTTGGCGCCGAGCACGAGGACGTCGAAGCCGCCGCCCAGGGCGCCTTCGGCCTTTCGGGCCAGGGTGATGGCGGAGAGGGTGCTCTTGCGCAGGTTGCCGTCCTGATCGAGCTCCGCAACGACGAGTACGTTGGACATGGTGATCTCCTTTCGTTCGTCCGCGGCGTCAGAGAACGCGGGCTTCTTCCGTGAGTTTCTGCACGAGCTCGGCGACGTCCTTGACCTTGACGCCAGCGCTGCGCTTCGCAGGGAGCTCGAACTTCGTGTACTTCGTGGTGAGCGCGACGTCCGTCAGCTCGGACAGGGGGCGCACGGTGAGCGGCTTGCGCTTCGCCTGCATGATGGCGGGGAGGGGGGCGAAGCGGACACCTTCGTTGTACTTGAAGGACGGATCCGTCAGGGAGGAGTACACGCCCTCCGGCGACACGATGCGGAGGTCGACGGTGACGAGGCACGGCGGGCGGACGCGGAGGGAGAGCACACCTCCGTCCACCTCTCGCCCGACGAGGAGGCTGCCGTCCTGCTCTTGGCGCAGGGTCGCAGCGAAGGTCGCCATGGGCCAGTCGAGGAGCTCCGCGAGCATCTGCCCGACCTGATTGGAGTCTCCGTCCACCGTCTGCTTGCCCATGAGCACGACGTCCGGCTTCTCCTCCTCGACGAGCTTGCGCAGGGCGTGCGCCACGACGCGGCCGTCGAGATCGTCGTCTCCCGCCTCGACGCGGATCGCCCGATCCGCCCCCGTCGCGAGGGCCGAGCGCAGGGTCGTCTCCGCCTCCTTCGGGGCCATGGTGACGACGACCACCTCGCCCTCCCGCTTCTTCGGAGAGGCGCCGTTCTCGGTGAGGCGCAAAGCTGCCTCGAGGGCGTACTCGTCGAAGGGGTTGATCTTCCACTCGAGTCCGGAGGCGTCGATGGCGTCGCCGCCGCTCGAGACCTTGATCCTGTTCGCGTTGTCCGGGTCGGCGACGCGCTTGACGGCGACGAGAATTTTCACGGCTTACCTCCGATGTTCACCAAGTACCTCCTGGTTGCGACCTCTGCGGGGCCGGGAGAAGCCCGCCCCCACGAGGGGCATCAAGTAAGCAACGTAGGCGCCCGTCACGCCGCGTCAAGGACCCAAGTGGTTGTAAATAGAAGAGATCAGGCACATTGCAGGCCCGCGCGCCGTGTCTCTGGGCTGCGCGCCCGTGTCTCTCCTCTGGTCAGCGATGGGTCAGCGACCGGGTGCGGCCGCCCTGGTCCCCCCGGGGCGAGATTCAGGGGACGCCATGAGGGCGCTGCAGGAGTGAGCGCTTCGTTCCCGACTCTCCGAGCACCCGTGAGGCTCCGGGGAGAAGGGGCGCGAGCCGCGGAGGGGGCTCCGGAGGTGCGTCGCTGATTTCGCGGCGGAAATTGCGGCGCGCTCATGCTCCGGCCGGCAAGCCTTTGCTATGAAGGCCGCACCTTCCGCCCTCCCCCGAGTCGGTCACGAGGATCGGCCTCTCCGGGAGGCGCTTCTCCGGTGCAAGTCCCCATGCCCCTTCGCACAGATTTTTTGGTCCTCGGGAGCGGTGTCGCTGGCTTGTCCTTCGCTCTACGAGCGGCCCGTCACGGTCACGTCACGGTCGCCACCAAGCGGGCCGCGGAAGAGTCCGCCACGAACTGGGCGCAGGGGGGGGTGGCCGCCGTGCTCGATCCCGGAGACTCCTACGAGAAACACGCCGCCGACACCCACGCCGCGGGGGCGGGGCTGTGCCGCCCCGAGGCCGTCGATCTCTGCGTGCGTCGGGGACCCGAGGTGCTCCGCTGGCTCATCGACCTCGGAGCGCAGTTCAGCTCGAAGCGCTCCGGTGAACTCGATTTGGGGCGCGAGGGAGGACACAGCGAGCGCCGCGTCGCCCACGCGGGGGACGTCACCGGGGCGGAGATCGAGCGGGCCCTGCTCGAGGCCGTCGCCGCGGAGCCGAACATCGAGCTCTTGCCGTGGCACATGGGCGTCGATCTCATCACCCACGGCCGCCTGGGGAAGCCCGACGAGTGCGTCGGCGCTTACATCCTCGACGAAGAGTCGGGGGAGGTGCACACGTGCCTGGCGCGCGCCACGATCCTCGCCACGGGCGGCGCGGGGAAGGTTTACCTCTACACCTCGAACCCGGACGTCGCGACGGGCGACGGCGTCGCCATGGCCTACCGAGCCGGGGCCGAGGTGGCGAACATGGAGTTCTTCCAGTTCCACCCCACGGTCCTCTACGAGCCGCGCGCGAAGAGCTTTCTCATCAGTGAGGCGCTGCGGGGTGAAGGCGCCGTGCTGCGTCTCCCCAACGGCGAGGCCTTCATGGAGCGACACCACCCCATGGGCGATCTCGCTCCCCGCGACGTCGTCGCGCGCGCCATCGACTACGAGATGAAGCGGAGCGGCTACGAGTACGTGTGGCTCGACATCACCGAGCGCCCCGCGAGCTTCGTGCGAGAGCGGTTCCCCACGATCCTGAGCACCTGCGCGCGCTACGGGATCGACATCACCACCACCCCGATCCCCGTGGTCCCGGCGGCGCACTACATGTGCGGAGGGGTCAGCTCGGACCTGTGGGGACGCACGAGCCTGCCCGGTCTCTGGGTCGTCGGCGAAGCCGCGTGTACGGGGCTGCACGGCGCCAACCGCCTGGCTTCGAACTCGCTGCTCGAAGGGCTCGTCTTCGGTGAGCGCGCTGCCACCAAGCTGGAGTCGCAAATCAAGGCATTGCGGGAGCGCCCCTGGCCGGACGTGAAGGGCTGGGAGACGGGATCGGCTTGTCCCAGCGACGAGGCGGTCATCGTGACCCAGAACTGGGACGAGATCCGGCGCCTCATGTGGAACTACGTCGGCATCGTGCGCAGCGACAGCCGGCTGCGCCGGGCGGCGCGGCGCGTCGCCCTGCTCGAGGAGGAGATCCACGAGTACTACTGGAAGCACCTGGTGACCCGCGACTTGCTCGAGCTGCGCAACATCCAGACCGTGGCGGAGCTGATCATCGCCTCCGCGGCCAGCCGCAGGGAGAGCCGTGGCCTCCATTTCACCATGGACCATCAGGTCACCCGCCCCGAGTTGGCGAGGGATACGGTCGCCAAGCGTGGCGTGCCCCCGCATCTTCGGGGAGCCTGACACCATGAAGGGGAGGAAGGGTGCGTTCGGTTACCCCGAGGCCTTCGGGTGGTCGTTTCTGGCCCTGGCGGGGTTGCTGCTCAGCGCTCATGGGCTAGCCGCTCTCCGTCCCGGGTTCACCGAGGACCTGGTCAGCCTCGGCACCCTCAGCGCCGCGGTGTACCTGCTCTTCGCCGCCCTCCTCCTCGGCGTCTACGGACCGCAGACGCTCCCCGAGCCTCGGAGCTCCGCCCCCCCGGACAGCTCGACCCGGCGCCTCCGGGGCGACGGACGGCTCCTGCAGGTGCTCGGGCTCCGTGGGACGCACCCTCTCCTGGCGCTCCTGGGTCTCGGCCTCGGCGTGATCGCTCAGATCCCGGCGGACACCGTGCGGCAGCTCGTGGAGCTGTGGACCCCCATGAGCGAGGAGGAGACCCTGAAGCGAGCTGCCCTGCTCACCTCCGAGACTCAGCTCCAGGCCGTCATGATGGTGGTGGTCGCGGCGTGTCTGGTCCCGGTCGCCGAGGAGATATTCTTTCGGGGAGCGCTGTTCGGCGCGCTGACGCGCTCCGGGCGTCGCGGGGTGGGGGCCGCCGTGGTCACCAGCATCGCGTTCACCATCAGCCACGCAGATCCGCGCCTTTGGGCGCCCATCGGGGTCGTGGCTGCGATGGCTGGCTACCTTCGGTTGGTGTCCGGCTCCTTGTTTCCTTGCCTCGCCCTCCACGTAGGCTTCAATTCGGTGACCGTCGTCGGGGCAGCCAGCGGCTGGGTCCGCCCCTACGAGGGCATCCAGACGCCCATCTCCGTGGTGATCGGAGGTTGGTTGTTCGCCGCCGCCCTCCTGGTCACGGTGGGTTGGTTGGCCCACGGCAGCGAGAGGGCTGCTCGCAGTCGCAGCGAAGACGAAAATGACCGCTGAACTCCCCATCCCACGGCCCGCGGCTCCCCGTCGCTGGTTCCTTCGGAGGCCCCGATGAGGATCGCCCTGTGTCTGACCGGCGGGGGTCCCACGGGGGCCATGTTCCAGATCGGCGCCCTCGCCGCCCTGGAGGACGCCATCGAGGGCCTCGTCGCCCACGAGCTCGACCTGTATGTGGGCACGTCGAGCGGCGCGAGCGTCGCCGCCACCCTCGCCGGGGGGCGCCCCGTGCAGCGGGTGTACCGAGCGTTCCTCGATCCCGCGGACGTGTACTTCAGCCTCGAGCGCAAGCACCTGATGCGCGTGGACCTGGCCGAGTGGCGCCGCACCCTGGTCACCGCCTGGGGAGCGCTGCGCCAGGCCATGGCGAGTCTCTGGGCGCAGCCGCCGATCGCGACGGGGGCGCTGCGGGAAGAGCTCGAGCGCCTCGAAGACTCCATGCCCGCGGGGTTTCTGACCCTGGACGCCTACGAGCGCTTCCTCGAGGACTTCTTCGTGCGCCGCGGCGTGCCCAACAACTTCCACGGCATGCCGCGCCCGCTCATCGTCCTCGCCCACGATCTCGACAGCGGGGCGGAGGTGCAGTTCGGGGCGCCCGGCTGGGACTCGATCACCGTCACCCGTGCCTGCATCGCCAGCTCCGCGCTGCCGCCGTTCTTCTCGCCGGTCCGCATCGGAGAGCGCCACTACATCGATCCGGGCGCGGCGCCCGTGTCGCATTTCCGCGTGGCTCTCGACCGGGGCGCGGACGTCATCATCGCGATCAACCCCATGGTGCCCGTGAGCGCCGCCACCGTCCCGACGGGCCATGGGCGCGGCTCGAGCGTCCGCGACAAGGGGCTGCTCTGGGTCTCCAACCAGTCTCTCCGCATCGGCGTGCACCACGCGGTGCACGCGGCGCTGGCCCTGCACCGCGTGGCCGAGCAGGCGACGCTGTTGTTGGTGGAGCCCGAGCCCGAGCAGGGGCAGCTGTTCATGTACAATCCGTCCAGCTACGAGTCGCGGCGTCGGGTGCTCGAGTACGCGTACCGCTCGACCCGCGCCCTGGTCGACGAGTGGTTCGCGGATCCGGACTCAGCGCTCGTGCGCGCCGGCTTCCGCCCCAACCCGAGCGCGGAGCCCGTCGCGCCCAGCGTGCGTCCGCCCGCGCCCCCCGCCGACGGGCCTCCCGCCGCCTTCTCCTGGGGAGGGCCCTGATGGTGGAGCGTCGTGTCCCCCGCTCGTCGGCGCTCGCGCCGCTCTTGGTGGGGCTCGCGCTCTTTCTCGCCGCCTGCAACGAGCCCTATCGCATCGGCGAGTACGTCTGGGTCGAGTGGGAGGAGGGGGCCTACTACCCGGCGTACATCATCCAGAGAAAGAGCGCGACCCGGTACCGCGTGCACTTCGAGGGATACGAGAGCCGCTGGGACGAAGACGTCACCCTCGATCGGATCCGTGGGCGCGTTGACGGTCCCGCCTCCGCGCCGCCTCCCCCGAAGAAGGTGCAGCGCAGCCGCGGACAGACCGGGAAGGGCCCCGATGGCAGGCCCATCGCCCCTCCGCTCAGCGCCTTCAGCGAGGGGGACCGGGTGCGGGTCCGTTGGCGGGGATCGATCTACTCGGCGACCGTGATCGGGGTCGTCAAGTCCGATCAGATCCTCGTCCACTACGACGGCCTCGAGAACGCCTGGGACGAGATCGTCACCCTCGATCGAATCGTGAGCAAACTCTGATTGCCGGGGCGCACGCAGGACGCTGGGGTCCCGTCGAGCCCGGGCGCCGCTTCGAGAGGCGTCCGGACGCGTGGCCCGACGTCGAGCCGGGATCCGGGCGCTCCGAGGCCGCTCGAGGATCGAATTCCGCTCATCGAGGCGCGCAGAGGTCTCCTCGCGGCGGGGGCCCGCTGCTAATCTGTCGTCGTGACGGACGATCTTTCGACGAGGCTCGCGGCCAACCTGAAGCGCCTGCGAGATGGTCGGGGCCTCAGCCAGCAGGCCCTCGCGGATCTGAGCGGGGTGCCTCGGCCGACGGTCGCCCACCTGGAGTCGGGGCAGTCGAACCCGACCCTCGCCGTCGTCTCGAAGCTCGCGCGCTCCCTGGGGGTCACCTTGGATGGCTTGATCGAGCCCGCGCGGTCCGAGGTGCGGGTCCTGGAGGCCGGTGAGCTCCGGGTGGAGCGGCGCGGCAAGGCCAAGCGCACCCACCTCGTGCCCGAGGGGGCGGGGATGGTCGCGGAGCGGATCGAGCTGCGGCCGGGCGGGAGCTGCAGCTTGGAGGCGGCTCGAGGCTCCATGTCTCTGCTCGCTTGCGAGCGGGGGGAGCTGGTGCTGAGCGAAGGCGAGCAGCGCGCCGTCCTCAAGCCGGAACGGGCTGCCCTGGTGTGGGGGACCGTGCAGTGTTCGAGCCCGGGAGGGGGCATCGGTTACTGCATTGGCGGATTGCCTTCCCTCTGAATTTCCTTGCGCGGGGGGGCGGCCCCACGGTAGCGAGAGCCGGCCCCTATGCCCCAACTCCGACACGACCTCCGTAACGTCGCCATCATCGCACACGTCGACCACGGCAAAACCACCCTCGTCGACGCGATGCTGAGACAGACGGGGGTCTTCAGGACCAACGAGATCGTCGAAGATCGCGTGCTCGACTCCAACGATCTCGAGCGCGAGCGGGGCATCACGATCCTCGCGAAGCACTGCAGCGTCGTCTACGGCACGACCACCGTCAACATCATCGACACGCCGGGCCACGCGGATTTCGGCGGTGAGGTGGAGCGAACGCTCAAGATGGCCGACGGCGTGATCCTGCTCGTCGACTCCGCGGAGGGGCCCTTGCCCCAGACGCGCTTCGTGCTCGGTAAAGCCATCGAGCTCGGCCTGCCCATCATCGTCGTGGTGAACAAGATCGATCGCCACGACGCGCGCCCGGACGAGGTGCTCAGCGAGACGTTCGATCTCTTCTGCGAGCTCGAGGCCTCCGACGCCCAAGCCGACTTCCCCGTGCTGTACGCGATCGGCAAGGAGGGCATGGCGAAGCGAGAGCTGGAGCACGAAGGAAACGGTCTCGGGCCCCTCTTCGAGACGATCCTCGAGCGCGTGCCGCCGCCGGAGGTCGCCATCGACGAGCCCCTGCAGTTCCTCGTGCACAACATCGAGCACGACGAGTACGTGGGGCGACTCGCCGTCGGGCGGGTGCGGCGCGGCGCCATCCAGGTCGGTTCGACGGTGGCGTGGATGGGCGAGAAGGGGACCTCTCCGGCGCGCCTCAGCGCCGTGTATCGCTACGAGGGGACCAAGCGGGTCAAGGTCGACCGCGTCGAGGCGGGCGACATCGTCGCGGTGGCGGGTCTCGACGAGGTGCAGATCGGAGACACCCTGGCGGATCCCGCCAAGCCCGAGGCGTTACCGCGCATCGAGGTCGAGGAGCCCACCATCAAGGTGCGCTTCGTCGTGAGCAACTCGCCCTTCGCGGGCAAGGTTGGCAAGTGGGTCACGTCCCGGCACATCAAGGAGCGCCTCGAGAAGGAGGCGCGGCGTAATTTGGCCCTGCGCGTCGAGACGACGCCCGAGCCCGACACGTTCATCGTCTACGGCCGGGGGGAGCTCATGCTGGCGGTGCTCGCGGAGACGATGCGCCGCGAAGGCTACGAGTTCGCCATGGGCATGCCCGAGGTGGTCGTGCGGGACATCGACGGGACGAAGTCCGAGCCGGTCGAGCGCGTCGTCATCGACGTGCCCGAGGAGTACGTCGGGGCGGTCACGACGCGCCTCGGTGAGCGCCGCGGCCAGATGACGAAGATGCAGTCCCTCGGCTCCGGGCGCTCCCGCCTGGAGTTTCGCGTCCCCTCCCGGGGGCTCATCGGCTTCCGGTCCCAGTTCTTGACGGACACGCGCGGCCTGGGCCTGCTCAACACGCTCTTCGACGGCTGGGAGCCCTACGCGGGGCCGATGCTGCGGCGCCCTGGCGGGGCCTTGGTGGCGGATCGTGCGGGCACGACCACGCCCTACGCGCTCTTCCACCTGCAGCCGCGGGGCGTGCTGTTCGTGGGCGCGGGCACGGACGTCTACGAAGGGATGATCGTCGGCGAGCACAACCGCGCCAACGACCTCGACGTGAACGTGACCCGCGAGAAGAAGCTCACGAACATCCGCGCCGCGGGCCGCGACGAGAACGTGGTCCTGACCCCGCCGCGGGCGCTCACCATCGACACCGCCCTCGAGTGGATCGATCGGGACGAGCTCCTGGAGATCACCCCGGACGCGATCCGTGTCCGCAAGCGGGTGCTCGCTTGCAATCGGCGCCCCCGTCGCGACGAAGAGAAGTGACGCGGACGACCCGGACGCCGCCCTCGCCGTGAGTTCGCCGGGGGCGGCCGGGTGGTCGTCGGCTGGGTGGTCGTCGGTTGGGTGGTCGTCGGGCTGGGTGCTTTGCCAGCTGGGCGGTCCCGGGCTGGGTGCTCCGCCAGCTCTCCCGGGTGGTCGGCTCAGTGATCCGCCAGCTCGTCGAGGAGCTCCGGATCCGTGGAGCCGGAGCTCGTCCAGGCGTGCCCGTCGTGCGTCGCGCGGCGCCGCAGTGAGGCGCCCAGCGCCTCCTCGATGCGGGCGAGGAGGGGAGGGATCGTGGAGCGATCGAGCGCCGAGACGAGCACCGCGTCCTCGTCGAACGCGAGATCCTCGGCGGCCGCCTCGTCGAGGCGATCCACCTTGTTGAAGACCCGGAGGCGGGGCACGTCGCGCAGCTCGAGGCGATCGAGCAGCTCCTGGGTCGTGCGGCGGTGCTCGGCCTCTTCCGGATCCGAGGCGTCGATGAGTTCGAGCAGGAGGTTCGCGTCCGCGGCCTCCTCGAAGGTGGCGCGGAAGGCCGCGAACAGGTCCTTGGGCATGTCCCGGATGAACCCCACCGTGTCCGTGAGGATCACGTGGGCCCCGGAGGGGAGCTCCAGGCGTCGCGAGCGGGTGTCCAAGGTGGCGAACAGCTTGTCCTCCGCGAGCACGCCCGCGCGGGTGAGGGTGTTGAGCAGGGTGCTCTTGCCCGCGTTCGTGTAGCCGACGATCGCCACCACGGGCACGTCGACTTGCTGGCGGCGCCGGCGTCGTTCGGAGCGCTGCCGCTCGAGCTGCGTGAGCTGTCGCTCCAGCCGATTCAGCCGCTCGCGGGCTCGCCGCCGGCCGATCTCGAGGGTGGTCTCGCCGGGACCCCGACCGCCGATGCCGCCGGTGAGGCGGCTGAGCGCGTCGTCCCGCTGTCCCAGGCGCGGCAACGTGTACTTGAGCTGCGCCAGCTCCACCTGCAGCTTGCCGTCCCGGGTCTCCGCTCGCTGAGCGAAGATGTCCAGGATGAGCTGACTGCGGTCGATCACCTTGAGGTCCGTGTGGGCGGCGATGCCGCTCGCCTGGGCCGGGCTGAGGTCGTGGTCGAAGATGAGGGTCTCGGCGTCGAGATCGATGGCCCGGATCACCACCTGCTCCAGCTTGCCCTTGCCGAGCACGAGCTTCGGATCGATGCGATCCCGCAGCTGGATGATGCGGTCGATCACCTCGACGCCCGCCGTGTGGGCCAGGGAGGCGAGCTCGTCCATGCGAGAGCGGGCGCGGCGCATGGCGCCCGGGTGGCTCTTCTCCCCCACGTGGACGAGGATGGCGCGGCCGTCCTTCGCTTCGATGGTGCGGCTCTTGGAGAGGCGCGAGAACTCGTCCTCGAGGGCGCCGATGAGCTGGCCGAAGTGCGGCTGGGGGCGCCCCCAAGGCTGGGGCGGGACGACCTCGTAGCTGCCGCCGCGGCTCTCTGCGCCCTCTGCGCGCTTGTGGCCGCTCGGCACGTTGTAGGCCCAGGTGAGGGAGCGCGGGTCGCCTCCCGGGCTCAGCAGGACCGCGCACACGAGATCGAGCCGGAGGCGCGTGAGGTCCGTGAGGTCGTCGTGGGTGAGCCCCTCGTTGAACAAGTGGGTGTGCACGAGGCGCAGGGCCCGGAAGCGGCCCTGGGCGGCGCGGAGGCGCCCGATGTCCGGGAGCATCAAGCCCGTCGAGGTCCCCACGACGACGTAGTCGACCACGCCCGAGCGGTGCACCAGCACGCCCACCTGACGGCCCGCTTCCCGCGAGGCGTCCGCGAGGGATCGTACGAGTTCGGGGGTGGCGATGCTGTCGGGGGGGACTCGGCGGCGATAGATGCGCTCGAGGGCGCGGAGGGCACTGGGTCCGAGTCCGGCGGTGTTTCCGTAGATGTCGGGCATCGCGTCGTTCCCTCCAAGGGTGCCAAGTCGGCGGGCCGCGGTCGACCCGCCGGAGCAGAAAGGCGCGGAAGGGGAGAGGGGCGACACCGCGCGCGGGGCCACGGAGCGGCTCGGTGGCGCTCCGATCCCGCTCCGATCCCGCTCCGATCCCGCGACGACCCGCTCGGCACGACCGCCCTGGCCGGGGACGGCGCTTGCCCTCGGGGGGCTCCTGTTGGAAACCGGGCACCCATGGCCCAGCTCACCCCCCTCGCAGCGGCGGACGCCGCGCGCCTGCTCGCCGACTATGGTCTCTCCCTCGCCGAGTGGCGGCCCCTCGACGCGGGCTCCGTGAACTCCAACTTCACCTTCACCACCCCTGAAGGGCAGCGCTATTTCGCCAGGATCTACGAGGAGCAGGGGGCCGCGGGAGCCGAGACGGAGTTCTCACTCCTCGAAGCCCTGGCGCGCCAGGGGGTGCCGGTCGCCTTGCCGCGGCCCCTCGTCGACGGGCGCCGGGTGCACGAGTTTCAGGGCAAGCCCTTCGCGGTCTACCCCTTCGTGGAGGGGGAGATCCTCTGTCAGAAGCGAGTGGACGAGGCGGCGTGCGCTGCGGTGGGCGAGGCCTTGGCGCGGGTGCACCTCGCGAGCGCCGCGGCGCCGCCCCTCGGAGAAGGCCGGTTTCGTTTGGCGGATCTGCGGGTGCGGCTCGAGCGTGTCGACGCCTCGGGGCGCCCGGATCTGATCGCGGCGGCAGACGTGGTGCGCGGCCTCATGGACAAGTACGAGCCCCAGCGGGCCAGTGGGCTGCCTTCGGGGCTCATCCACGGAGACCTCTTCCGGGACAACGTCCTGTTCCGAGAGGGGAGGATCGCCGCCCTCCTCGATTTCGAGAGCGCCTCGCGCGGGGTGTTCGCCTACGACGTCATGGTCACCTTGCTCGCCTGGTGCTTCGGCGATGGGCTGGACGTCCGCCTCGCCAGCGCGCTGCTCCGCGCCTATCAGGCGGTGCGGCCCCTGAGTGAAGACGAGCGGGCGGCACTGGCCACGGAGGGGGCCTTCGTGTGCTTGCGCTTCGCCACGACCCGGCTCACGGACTTTTCGTTGCGAGTGCCCCCTGGGGCGACTCCGGGGCGCGATTACGGTCGCTTCCTCGCGCGCCTCGAGGCCCTCGAGGGGGGGGCCCTGGCGGAGATCCTGCGGAACCTGTAAAGCGGCGGCCCTTGCGCGGCGCTCGGCGCCTTCGACAATGGGCCAGCACCCCCTTCGAACCCTGAGCGAGGAGCACGGACAATGAGCGTAGCGCGTGGCGGGCGATTGCCCGCATCCATCGACCTGGCAATGCAACGGCTCAACCAGAGCGTGGACGTCGACTCCGCCCTGTGGCGGGAGGACATCGCCGGATCCAAGGCGCACGCGCGGGGGTTGGCGCGCGTCGGCGTGATCGAGCAGGCGGACGCGGACGCCATCGTGGCCGGCCTGGACACGATCGCCGGGGAGATCGAGCGCGGCGAGTTCCGCTGGGATCCCGTCAAAGAAGACGTCCACATGAACATCGAGGCGCGGCTCATCGAGCTCTGCGGAGCCGCGGGCGCGAAGCTCCACACGGGCCGCTCGCGCAACGATCAGGTGGCCACGGACCTGCGCCTGTTCTGCCGTCGTCGCGGTGAGGAGACGATCGAGGCCCTGAGCGAGCTGGCGGCCGTGCTCCTGGATCGCGCGGCGGACGAGATCGACGTCCTCATGCCGACCTACACCCATCTCCAGCGCGCCCAGCCGAGCCGGCTGTCGCACCACCTGATGGCCTGGCAGGAAATGCTGTGGCGCGATCGGGGGCGCCTCGAGGACGCGCTGCGGCGCCTCAACGAGTCGCCGTTGGGAGCTGGCGCCGTCGCGGGCAGCGGCTACCCCCTCGATCGGGAGGGCGTGGCGCAGGAGCTCGGGTTCTCGGCTCCGATGCGCAACTCCATCGACGCCACGGCGAGCCGGGATTTCCTCATGGAGCTGGCCTCCGCGCTGGCCATCCTGGGCGTGCATCTGTCCCGGATCAGTGAGGAGATCGTGATCTGGTCGAGCTACGAGTTCGGCTTCCTCACTCTGAGCGACGCCTTCGCCACGAGCTCCAGCATGATGCCGCAGAAGAAGAACCCGGACGTGGCCGAGCTCGTGCGCGGAAAGAGCGCGCGGCTGATCGGCGGGGTCACCACGCTGCTGGCGCTGGAGAAGAGCCTCGGCCTCGGCTACGGGCGCGATCTGCAGGAGGACAAGCGGCCGATCTTCGACGCCTTCGAGGACGCGCTGCAGGGCCTCCGAGCCCTTACGGGCGCGCTCGCCACCTGCACCTTCAACGCGGACGTCCTGCGCCGGGCTCTGGACGCAGGGCACGTGTGCGCGACGGATCTGGCGGACTACCTCGTGCTGCAGAAGGTGCCCTTCCGCGAGGCGCACCACGTCGTCGGCGGGCTCGTGCGCGAAGCGGAGACGCGGGGTGTGCAACTCGGCGAGCTCCCCGCGGACGTCCTCGGCGCGGCGCATCCTTCTCTGGGGAGTCCAGAGGTGCGCAGCGCCTTGGATCCGGAGGCGGCCGTGGAGCGCCGGCGGCTCGTCGGTGGGCCCGCCAAGGAGCGCGTGCTCGCGGAGATCGAGGACGCGCGCGCCCGCTGGAAGGTGTGACGGGCGACGGGCCTCGAGGGAGCGACGCGTCCGTCACGCGCCTGTCGTCGAGGCGCGCTCCACGGCGGTGTCACGGCTGGACGCCGCCGTAGATCCAGACCGGCTGCTCCTGGCGCTCCCGCTGCGTCACGCTGAGGATCAGGATCGCCGCCGTGGCGCTCACCGCCGTGCCGAGCAGGGCATAGCCCCACCAGGGGAGCCCGCCGTCCGCCTCCTCGGGGGTGGCGGCGAGGGCAGGGGGCGGCGCGGCGGGCTTCGGCCAGCGCCCGAAGGGCCCGCATTGACTCCGGTGACACCAGGCAAGCTCGACGGCGTGGGATGAGGCCTCGCCCGGGAGAGGTGCGGCGGGTCGCGCGGCGACCCAGCGATCGCAGAGCACGGGCGTGTCCGCGTCGGGCGAACGCATCGGTTCGAGGTCGTCGGTGCTGCAGGGGGCGGGCGCTGGGATGAAGAGCTCGATCGCGGCGACGTCCGGGGTGACGTCGACCCAGCCCGTCCACGCCGTGTGCCGACCGCGGAGCACGCGCGCGTGGTGCAGGCCGGGCTCGAGGGGGACCGTCCACTCGCCGCGCTCCGGAGGAGCGAGGAGCTCACCGTTCCAGTACACGCGGTCGCCGGGGCGCGCGCCTCGCAGCTCGCGTGGGGGCGCACCGCTCGCGTCCTGCTCCGCGCTCGTCGGTGCTCCGTTGGCCGAGGGGATCCCCCGCGGGGCCCCGTGAAGTGTCGCCTCCGGGCGTCCCGCGCTGAATCCACCGGGGGACGCGCTCGCGCTCGAGGCGCTCCGGGGCCCTTCGAGCAGCACGGCGGCCTGCGCGCGCTCGGTCGCGCGCTCCGCGTCCCCGGCGCCGGTCGCCAGCGCCGCCGCGATGCTCGCCACGTCCGCCAGGAGCCAAGGCGCCTGCGGGAGATCGGGACGCACGGCGAGGGTGCTGCAGGCCTCCGCGATGAGGGCGGCCGCGGTGGAGTCGTCGAGGGAGTCGCGCGCGACGCGCGCGCGCTCGAGCAGGTCTTCGATGTGAGCGACCGTCGCACCGGCGTCCTCGCGGTCCACGCCGTAGCGGCTCGGCGCGGGGGCGCTGAGCTGGATCTGCTGGCTCGCCGCCCACCCCTGGAGCAGCTCCTCCTCCGCCGGGGAGGCGGGGTCCATCGCGAGCCACAGCAAGACCCACCCTTGGTTCACGGCTTCCCCATGATAATCTGGTCGACGTGACGGAAGTCGGCACCGCTCCTCACGCGCACCGTCCCCCTGGAGCTGGAGAGAGCCGTGCAGCTTGACTTCACCTCGCGCGAGCTGACCATCAAGCTCGTCTACTACGGTCCTGCCCTCAGCGGGAAGACGACGAACCTGCAAGCCCTGCACATGGCGGCGGCGGGGGACGCCAAGGGTCGTCTCATGACCCTGGAGACCAAGGACGACCGCACATTGTTCTTCGATCTCCTACCTCTGCGCTTCGAGGACGAATGCGGGCTCGCGGTGCGGCTCAAGGTCTTCACCGTCCCTGGGCAGGTCATCCACGCGTCGACCCGCAGGTTGGTGGTCCAGGGAGCCGACGGGGTGGCCTTCGTGGCTGACTCACGGCGGTCGCAGACGGCCGCGAGCGCCGAGGCCTTCGTGGATTTGCGAAACAACCTCGAGGCCCAGGGCATCCAGCTCGAGAACATGCCCCTGGTCATCCAGTTCAACAAACGCGACCTGCCGGACATCCGCCGCGAGGAGGAGATCTCCGCCATGGCGCGCCGTGGTCGAGAGCCCGTGTACCTCGCCGTGGCGACCAAGGGGCAGGGCGTCGTTGAGTGTTTCCTGGGCTTGCTCCACCTCACCTGGGCGGATCTCGAGGCCAAGCATCAGCTCGAGCGCAAGTTCGGCTTCGACGGCAACAACTTCGTCCGGCGCGTCGCCGAGAAGCTGGGGCAGCGCGCGCCGGTGACCGATCTGCTGGGGCGGACCCTCGGTGATGCGACCCGTGTCGCGCGGGAGGTCGCCCCACAATGATGGACCTCGCCGAGAAGTCCCTGGACGATCTGACCCTCGCGGATCGTTTCGAGCTCGACGAGCTCGTGGATCGCCAGGCCCTCGCCGAGGTGACCCGGTCCCTGGAGGACCTGTTCGGCGTCTCCCTGCGGCTCTACGGGACGAACGGCAGACTCCTGGCGGACACCGGGCGCCGCCTGCGGCTCTACGAGTACCTCGAGGAGCACGGCAAGAGCCGCGCGGCGCTGCACGAGGTCGTCGCGCGCGTGCGACGGGCTCAGCCCGCGTCGGGACCTTTGGGTGAGCGCTGTGTGAGCGGCGCGCACTATCGGATCGTCGCGGTGAGCTACGAGGGGCGCCCCATCGGGCGGGTCATCCTCGGGCCCTACCGCGCCTCGCAGGATACGGAGACGCCGCCAGCGCTCTTCGAGGCCGAGCCGGGCCTCGACCGCGAGCGCGTCGCCGAGCTCCTCGAGGAGCTGCCGGTGTTGTCTCCGTCGACCGTCGAGGGGATCGAGCGCCACCTGCAGGCGACCCTCGATCTGCTCCTGTTCAGCGGTCTCAAGGCGCTGCTCGCGAGCAACATGCACCTCGCCACGGTCCGGGAGAGCTACCGAGAGCTGCAGGAGAAGAGCTCACGGCTCCAGGCGGCTTACGAGCGCCTCAAGGAGCTGGACAGGCTCAAGAGCAATTTCCTGGCCACGATCTCCCACGAGCTCCGCACGCCCCTCACGTCGATCATCGGTTACTCCGAGATGATGCTCGAAGGAATCTCGGGAGAGCTCAGCGAGGAGCAGCACGAGTTCGTCTCGACCATCCACGGCAAAGGGGAGCAGCTCCTGGGGCTGATCCGGAGCTTGCTCGACCTCTCGAAGCTCGAGAGCGGGACGATGAGCCTGCGCCGGACGAACGTCTCCGTCGCGAGCCTCGTGCAGGACATCCTCGCGACCCTGGCGCCCAGCGCCCGCAAGAAGTCGGTGGACCTCCGCGGTCACCAGGACGGCGAGCTGCCCCCCCTGTGGGCGGACGTCGAGCGACTCCGCCAGGTGCTGCTGAACCTCTGCGAGAACGCCATCAAGTTCACGCCCGCGGGCGGATCCGTGACCCTGATCGCGCGGGCTGGTTCGGTGCCGCTCGACGGGGGCCAGGGCGCGGGGAGCGTGCTCCTGCTGCCGGCGCGGCGCCCCGCGGTGGAGCTGCTCGTGGCCGACACGGGCGTGGGCATCGAGGAGGAGGAGCGGGGGCGGGTGTTCGACGCCTTCTATCAGGTGGACTCCGGGGCGACCCGAGAGCAAGGGGGGACGGGGCTCGGGCTGTCCATCGTCAAGCGCCTGGTCGAGGCCCACGGGGGCACGATCCGCATCGAGAGCAACCAACCTCGCGGGACCGTGTTCGTGGTCACGCTGCCCGTGGAGCGCGAGTCCACCTGATCGGGATGGCGCGACGTTCCCCCGGCCGTGCGGCGACGCCCCGAGGGCGCTCCCAGGACGAGCGCGCAGGAGCCTCCGTGGAGCGCTCTGGAGCGGACCGGTCCAGCGCACGTCGATCCAGGGCTGGCGGCTCCCGCTCGGCCGGCGAGCGCTCTGCTGGCTCTGCGCCGCGGGGGCGCGAGTGGCAGAGCATCGAGGTGCTCCGTGGGCTGTTGGCGACCGCGTCGACGAGCCACGCGCGCACGCGCCCGCTGCTCGGCATCGGGGACGACGCCGCGATCCTCGCTGCGCCTCGAGGCCCCACGTTGGTGTGGACGATCGACGGCAGCGTCGAGGGGGTGCACTTTCGCCGGGACTGGCTGTCCCTCCAGGACGTCGGTTGGAGGGCCACCCACGCGGCGGTCAGCGACGTCGCCGCGATGGGCGCGCGCCCGGTGGCTGCCCTGTGCCACCTGGTGCTGCCCTCCACCCTCACCGCCGCGGAGCTGAAGCAGCTCGGGCGGGGCCAGGCGGCGGCGGCGCAGGAGCTCGCCTGTCCGGTGATCGGGGGCAACGTGTCCTCCGGGCCGCGGCTCGAGCTCGCGACCACCGTGCTGGGGGAGGTGCCGCCGCGCCGGGTGGCGCTCACGCGGGGAGGGGCACGGCCCGGCGATGAGCTCTGGCTCCTGGGCGACGTGGGGTTGGCGGCGGCGGGGCAGCGGGCACTCCAGGCGGGAGTGTCCCTGCGCGGTCTGGGTGCGTGCGTCGCCGCCTGGCGCAGACCTCACGCTCGAGTCACGGACGGACTCGCGCTCCAGGGGCGCGCGACGGCGTGCATCGACGTCTCGGACGGTCTCGTCGGGGACGCGGGCCATCTCGCTCGAGCGAGCGGCGTGGCCCTGGTGCTCGAGCAAGAGCGGCTCGGCCCCGTGCTCGTCGCGCTCGCAGGGGCTGCGCGTCGTCTGGGGCGGTCGGCGCTCGAGCTCGCCCTCTGGGGTGGGGAAGACTACGCGCTCCTCGCGACGGGGCCGACCTCGCGACGACCGGCGGAGGCGCGTCCCATCGGCAAGGTGGAGGCGGGCGCGGGGGTCTGGCTGGAGACGGACGGAGAGCGCCGCCCCGTGGAGGGCGGCTACGAGCACCTGACCTGAGGGCTCGGGCTCCGTGTTCGTCGGCGAACGGCGCGTCTGCTCCGGCAGCGAACGGCGGGTCTGCGCCCGACGGCGAACGGCGCGTTCGTACGTGCGGCGAACGCCGCGAGCCCTCTCAGGGCCCGTGGCGTTCGCCCAATCCGTCCGGAGTTCGACCTTCGCGGAAGGTCAGCGGCAGGCGCTCGGCAGACCCGCGCCACGGAGCGCGGCTTGCAGTGCCGTCGCCGCGCCAGCGGTCTGGCCAGCCGCCACCATGCCGTCACACATCGACGCGGCGGTCTTCAGGTAGCCGTCGTTCGGCGGCGGCGCGTTGGCGGCGTTCTGGTGCAGGGCCGCGCAGCAAGCCTTCAGGCTGGCCGCGGGCTTGCCGCCACCGCCCGACTTGGTCGTGGTGGGCTTGGAGTCGTCTTCGGACAGAGGCTCCTCCTCGACGACCAGCTCTGCGGCCGGTGCGGGCGCGGCTGGTGCGGGCGCGGCGGGGAGTGGCGGAGGAGCTTCGTCTTCCTTGCAGCCGACCAGCGCCAGGGGCAACGCCAGTGCCAGCAACAAAAGGGAAGCTCGCGTCGTGGCACCCTCGGTGCCGAGTCGGATCGCGTCGGTGGAAAGTCGCTTCATGGTTTGCCTTCCTCCAGAGGATTTTGCCCTTCGCTGGGACTCTCCGTCCGGAGCCCCTCCTTGTATCAGAGTCCCGCACTAGCGGAAAACCTCCGACCACGGGGCGCCCCAAACCGGCTGGGGCCCCTCCTTCATGGTTCACGCTGTGATGCCGGCGGTGGCCTCCTCGAGGGCGAGGCTCCAGGCCGCCCTCCAGAGCGGCGGCTGTCGCAAGGGATGGTCAGGCTAGCCATCCAGACGGACGGCCAGCCTTGGCCCAGCTGCCCCTTCAGGGCTGTCTCTTCCGATCGCTGAGTGGAAACCTCACCAGCGCCGCCCCGCGGCGCCGAGAGCGAGCGCGTCGGGGGCGGTCGCTTCCGCTTCCGGCTCAGCGCCGGGCGGACGGCCGGCGCCGGGCGTCCGGCCGGGGGTCGGCGCTCCGCCAGAGCGACGAACGATCTGCCCGAAAGGCAGGCCGTTCGTCGCGACCAGAAGCCTGGAGCTCCGATCCGCGAGCAAGACTGAGCCTTGCGTGAGCCGGGCGCTCAGGAGCACCCCATGGAGTTGCCGCAGTTGAGGCACTTGTAGCAGGCGCCGTTACGCACCGTGATGTGCCCGCAGCCGTCGCACACGGGAGCGTCGCCCATCATGTCCTCGAGCTGGGCGTCCAGGGCGCCGTGGTGCTCTCCGGTCGTTCCCCCGTCGTGCAAGGCGAGCGCCTCACCGTCGGAGGCCTGCGTCTCCTCGGGGACGTCGAGCTGACGCGCCGTCGGATCCTCGATGCGGGCGGGCTCCTCCGCGGGCTTCACCTGGGCGAAGTCGTACCGCTTGAGGTACTCGACCCCCAGCACGCGGAACAGGTAGTCGACGATGGACGTCGCGAACTTGATGTTCGCGTGGCCCGTCACCGGGCCGTGGGGCTCGAAGCGCGTGAAGGTGAACTGCTCGACGTAGGTCTCGAGGGGCACGCCGTACTGCAGCCCCACGGACACCGCCATCGCGAAGCAGTTCATGAGGGAGCGGAACGCGGCGCCCTCCTTGTGCATGTCGATGAAGATCTCGCCCAACGTGCCGTCGTCGTACTCCCCCGTGCGGAGGAACACCTTGTGGCCGCCGACGAGCGCCTCCTGGGTGAAGCCGCGGCGCTTCTTCGGGAGCCGCACGCGCTCCCCGTGGGGGCGCGTGGCCACCGCCGCGACGGCGGGAGCCGCCTTCTTTTCTTCGACCTTCTCCTCCGCCTTCTCCTTCTTGCTCGAGGAGGACGACAGGGGCTGTGAGGCCTTGCAGCCGTCGCGGTAGAGGGCCACGGCCTTCAAGCCCAACCGCCAACCTTCTTCGTAGATGGCGCGCACGTCGTCGACGGTCGCCTCGTTCGGCAGGTTCACCGTCTTGCTGATGGCCCCGGAGAGGAAGGGCTGGGCGGCCGCCATCATGCGCACGTGGGCCATGGGGGCCAGGTAACGCTCCCCGCGCTTCCCGCATCGGTTGGCGCAGTCGAACACGGGGTAGTGCTCCTCCTTCAAGTGCGGAGCGCCCTCGACGGTCATGCGCCCGACGATGACCTCGCCCGCCTCTTCGATCTCGTCGTTGCTGAAACCGAGGTGCTTGAGCAGGTTGAAGCCAGGGCGGCTCATCTGCTCGGTGGTGACGCCCAGGCGATCGTAGGCTTCCTTGCCGAGCACCCAGGGCGCGAAGGCCAGGTTGATGTCGAACACGCCGGGGATGGCGTTCTCGACCTTCTTGAGCTCCTCGTCCGTGAGCCCCTTCTCCTTCAGGCGGCTGCGGTTCACGTGCGGAGCGCCGATGAGCGTGTTCGTCCCCGACGCGTACGCGACGATCTCGCGGATCTGCACCTCCGAGTAGCCGAGCCGACGCAGCGCCTCGGGCACGGACTGGTTGACGATCTTGAAGTAGCCGCCGCCCGCGAGCTTCTTGAACTTGACCAGGGCGAAATCCGGCTCGATGCCCGTGGTGTCGCAGTCCATCAGGAGACCGATCGTGCCCGTCGGAGCGAGCACCGTCGCCTGGGCGTTGCGGAAACCGTGCTGCTCTCCTTCCTGGAGGACGGCGTCCCAGTCCTCGCAGGCCGCGCGCCACAGGTTCTCGGGGCACTCGTCCCGGTTGATGGCGTAGGCCGCGTCCCGGTGCATGCGCATCACGCGCAGCATGGGCTCGCGGTTCTTGGCGTACCCGGCGAAGGGACCCTTGCTCCCCGCGATGCGCGCGCTCGTGGCGTACGCGCGACCGCACATGATGGCGGTGATGGCCGCAGCCATGGCCCGCCCCCGATCGGAGTCGTAGGGGATCCCCTGCAGCATGAGGAGCGTGCCGAGGTTCGCGTAACCGAGCCCGAGGGGCCGGTAGTCATGGGAGTTCTGCGCGATGTTCTTCGTCGGATAGCTCGAGTAGTCGACGAGGATCTCCTGCGCCGTGAAGAAGACGTCGACCGCGCGGCGATACCCGTCGATGTCGAAGTTGCCCTGCTCGTCGAGGAACTTCGTCAGGTTGAGGGACGCCAGGTTGCACGCCGAGTCGTCGAGGAACATGTACTCGGAGCACGGGTTCGAGGCGTTGATCGGTCCGCTGTTGGGGCACGTGTGCCAGCGGTTGATGGTGCTGTCGTACTGCACGCCGGGATCGGCGCAGCTCCAGGCTGCCTCGGCGACGCGGTTCCAGAGCGCCGCCGCGTCCAGGGTGTCGACCACCTGGCCCGTCGTGCGGGCGCGGGTCTCCCAGGTACCACCGCTGAGGGCGGCCTTCATGAACTCGTCGCTCACTCGCACGGAGTTGTTGGAGTTCTGGCCGCTGACGGTGCGGTACGCCTCGCCGTTGAAGTCGCTCTCGTAGCCCGCGGCGATGAGCGCCTGCGCCTTGCGCTCCTCGCGCACCTTCCACTCGATGAAGTCCTCGATCTCCGGGTGATCCATGTCGAGGCACACCATCTTGGCGGCGCGACGGGTGGTGCCGCCGCTCTTGGTGGCGCCCGCGGCGCGATCGAACACCTCGAGGAAGCTCATCAAGCCACTGGAGGTGCCGCCGCCGGAGAGCTTCTCTTGCTTGCCGCGGATGGCGCTGAAGTTGCTGCCCGTGCCCGAGCCGTACTTGAACAGGCGCGCCTCGGCCTTCACCAGATCGTAGATCGACATCAGGTCGTCGCCGACGGACTGGATGAAGCAGGCCGAGCACTGGGGACGCTCGTAGGCGTTCGCGGTCTCGCCGACGGTGTCGGTGCCCTCGATCCAGGCCCAGTTCCCGCCCGAGCCCTCGATCCCGTACTCGGCGTACAGGCCGCAGTTGAACCAGACGGGAGAGTTGAAGGCGCCGTACTGGTTCACCAAGAGCCAGGTGAGCTCGTCCTCGAAGACGTCCGCGTCCTTCTTGGTCGCGAAGTAACCACCGAAGTGTTCGCCCGCCTTGCGGATGGTGTGGGCCACCCGGTGCACGACCTGGCGTACGCTCGTCTCCCCTTGGGTCTTGTCGGCGCCGAGGCCCGCCTTGCGGAAATACTTCGAGACGACGATGTCCGTCGCGAGCTGGGACCACCCCGCGGGGATCTCCGCGCCATCCATCTTGAACACGACGGAGCCGTCGGGGTTCGTGATCACGCTCTGACGGCGCTCCCACACCACCTCGTCGAAGGGATGCGTCCCTTGCGTCGAGAAGTGACGCTCGAAGCTCAGCCCCTTCGCCTTGCGGCTCCGGCCCGTGGCGCCTCGGCCCCCCTTACGGCTGCCGCCCTTTTCGCCCGATCGTTGCACGTCGTTCATTCTGCCGCCTGCGCCGCCATTCGATCCGACCACCGTGGACTGAGCCATCCCTGTTTCCTCCTGAGCGCCCGTGGCGCGGATCGTCGGGGAACTCCCCACGCTCCGAGCGCACGCGCGTTGCTGCCTGTCGAGAAAGAACCTTGTTGACCGAAAGAACCGTCGAGAACCATTGAAATGAGGGCGCACCGAGAGGCGCGCCGGGTCACCCGCGTGCGGAGCCGACCCGGTGAGGCCCGTGGTTGGGCTCCGGGGGGGGGGAAGCGTTTGGCGATGGGCCGTCGAGGCCCGAGGGGGAAGGGGGCCCCGGGAGAGGCATCCCACCCTGGCTGACTTCCGTGCCTCGGTGGGTCGGGGGCGTCCGAATCTCGGGTCGGGGGCGCCCCCCAACCGGGGGGTATCTTACTAATTTAGCCTGATTCTCCGTTCAGTGCCAGACGTTCCGTTCGTAAGCGTTGCGCTCGCCTTGATCTGGGCTTGATCCGGGC
>Ga0079224_100000393_pt1 | contig 41737 bp, 35 predicted proteins | sample Stecom2015_FD_80414 | JGI IMG/M metagenome (GOLD analysis project Ga0079224, IMG submission 80414) | Agricultural soil microbial communities from Utah to study Nitrogen management - Steer compost 2015 | ecosystem: Environmental > Terrestrial > Soil > Agricultural land | place: USA: Utah... | reverse complement strand
CGCCTGCGGCAACGGCACCGCGGGGGCATTCGCACCGCAGGTGCTGGAACGGATCGGGTGCGAGGTGGTACCGCTCCACTGCGACCTCGATTACACCTTTCCGAATCACAATCCCAACCCGGAAGACGTCGCGATGCTCGAAGCGGTGCGGGAGGCGGTGCTGGAGAGCGGTGCCGATATCGGGCTCGCCTTCGACGGCGATGGCGATCGTTGCGGGGTCGTCGACAACGAGGGCGAGGCGATCTACGCCGACAAGGTCGGGGTCATGCTTGCCCGCGACATTGCTGCCCGCCATCCCGGCGCCGGTTTTGTCGCCGACGTGAAATCGACCGGCCTGTTCATTACAGACCCGGTGCTGAAGGACCACGGTGCCAGAACGGAGTACTGGAAGACCGGGCACTCCTACATCAAGCGCCGCAGCCATGAGACCGGTGCCTTGGTCGGCTTCGAGAAGAGCGGCCACTATTTCTTCAATCCACCGCTCGGGCGCGGCTACGACGATGGCCTCGTCTCGGCCATTGCCATCTGTGAAATGCTCGATCGCAACGCGGGGCGGTCAATGGCCGACCTGAAGCGGGCTTTGCCGCAGACGTGGAACTCGCCGACGATGTCACCCCACTGTCCGGACGAGGTGAAGTACGACATCGTCGACCGGGTGATGCGTCACTACCAGACCCTTGCCGCTCGCAGCGAGCCGGTGGCGGGGCAGAAGATCCGTGAACTGATCACGGTGAATGGTGTGCGGGTGGTGCTGCAGGACGGCACCTGGGGTCTCGTGCGTGCATCGTCGAACAAGCCGGAACTCGTGATAGTCTGCGAAAGCCCCACCTCCGAGGAGATGATGAAGGCGATGTTCAAGAACATCGACATGCATCTCTCCGAATATCCCGAGGTCGGCGAATACAATCAGAAGATCTGAACTGCCTTCACGCTTTCCAGCGCCTGCCTCACCACCTCGGTGCCGGCGCCGGGGCGATGGGCGTTCTCGCTCAGATGACGCCGCCAGCGACGCCCGCCCGGCACACCCTGGTAGAGGCCGAGAATGTGGCGGGTCACATGGTTGAGGCGGATACCGGCCGCCAACTTGCGCTCGATGTAGGGTATGAGCTGCTCGACGATTTCCTCGCGGCTCGGCGCGGTAGTCGCATCGCCAAATATGCGCCGGTCAACGTCTGCCAGGATGTACGGATTCAGATAAGCTGCCCGCCCCAGCATCACACCGTCCACCCGCTCCAGATGTCGCGCGGCCTCGTCGATGGTGGCAATGCCGCCATTGATGACGATCCGGAGATCCGGCCGCCGCTGCTTCAGGCGATGCACCCGACCGTGATCGAGCGGGGGTATGTCCCGGTTCTCCTTCGGGCTCAACCCCTGAAGCCATGCCTTTCGCGCATGCACGATGAACGTGCGGCAGCCGGCTGGCGCCACTTCGTCGATGAAGCGATCCAGGGCCTCTTCGGTATCCTGGTCGTCGATCCCGATCCTGCACTTGACGGTCACCTCCACGCCCACGCTCGCGCGCATGGCAGCGATGCAGTCCGCAACTAGCGAAGGTTCGGCCATCAGGCAGGCGCCGAAGCGGCCGGCCTGCACGCGGTCCGACGGGCAACCGACGTTGAGGTTGATCTCGTCATAGCCGAACGCCTCGCCGAGGCGGGCGGCATTCACGAGTTCCCGCCGATCGCTTCCACCGACCTGGAGCGCCACCGGATGCTCGGCTTGGTCGAACGCAAGCAGCCGGCCAACATCGCAATGGAGAAGCGCCTGTGACGGGATCATCTCCGTATAAAGCAGCGCCCGGCGCGTAATCAGGCGCAGGAAGTACCGGTCGTAGCGGTCCGTCCAGTCCATCATAGGCGCGATGCAGAAGCGATGCGCGGCAAGTGTGGTTCTGTCGAGCACAGTCTGGCGACGTCTGGTCGATTGATGACAATGGCATGCCGGGCGGTGCCGGCGGCTCGTTTCCGATATGGCATTCCTCCATACGCGAGCCAATGGGGAAACCCCGAACAACAGGATGACCTGACCGGAAAACGCAGCGGCAAGCGATGCCAGGGCAACTGGTTGCCCCTGACGGACGGAAGTGTCATTGCGTCAAGCCAGTTCTGCTCGAAACCCGCACCTGAAATGGATAGGCATCGCAGCATTGCGCGTTATGATGCTGTCATGCGCACCGAAGCACCAAGACCGGTCCGGCTCGCCGATTACCGGCCACCGCCCTACCTGATCGACACGGTCATGCTGGACGTCCGGCTGGCACCGCAGAACACGCGGGTCACCAGTGGGTTGTCAGTACGGCGCAACCCTGCCGTCGGGGCGAGTGCGGACCCGCTCGTACTTGATGGAGAGGGCATCGAGCTGGTGAGCCTCTCTCTCGACGGCCAGGCGCTCGCCGGCGACGCATTCACCGTGGATGACGAACGTCTCGTCATTGCACGGCCGCCGACTACTCCGTTCACACTCGTCGTCGAGACCGCCTGCAACCCCGACACCAACACGGGCCTGTCGGGGCTGTACCGATCGAACGGCGTGTACTGCACCCAGTGCGAGGCGGAAGGTTTCCGGCGCATCACCTACTACATCGACCGTCCCGACGTGCTCGCGCGCTTCACCACGCGCATCGAGGCTCGCCGCTCGGATGCACCGATCCTGCTGTCCAACGGCAATCTGGTCGAACAGGGCGACATCCCCGGTACCGAACGCCATTATGCGGTCTGGCACGATCCGTTTCCCAAGCCCTCCTACCTGTTCGCCCTCGTCGGCGGCGAGCTTGCCTGCGTCGAGGACACCTTCGTCACGATGAGCGGGCGGAACGTCGCACTCCGGATCTATGTTGAGCCAGGCAAGGAGGACCGTTGCGGGTACGCCATGGACGCGCTCAAGCGGGCGATGGCGTGGGACGAACAACGATACGGCCGCGAGTACGACCTGGACGTGTTCATGATCGTCGCCGTGAGCGATTTCAACATGGGCGCGATGGAGAACAAGGGCCTCAACATCTTCAACGACAAGTACATTCTGGCCCGGCCCGACACTGCCACCGACGTCGACTATGCCAATATCGAGGCGATCATCGCCCACGAGTATTTTCACAACTGGACCGGCAACCGGATCACCTGCCGCGACTGGTTCCAGCTCTGCCTGAAGGAAGGCCTGACCGTTTTCCGCGACCAGGAGTTCTCCTCCGACATGCGCTCGCGGCCGGTGAAGCGCATCGCAGACGTCCGGCTTCTGCGCAGCCACCAGTTTCCCGAAGATGCGGGACCGCTCGCGCACCCGGTGCGCCCGTCGTCGTATATCGAGATCAACAACTTCTATACCGCGACCGTTTACGAGAAAGGCGCCGAGATCGTCCGCATGCTGCATATCATGCTGGGCGAAGAGGTGTTCCGCTCGGCAATGGATCTCTATTTCGATCGGCACGATGGCGAGGCGGCGACAATCGAGGACTTCCTCAAGTGCATGGAGGATGCAAGCGGACGCGATTTGAACCGCTTCCGCCTGTGGTATTCCCAGGCCGGGACGCCGCAACTGGCCGTGAGCGGGCGCTATGTGGAACCGGAGGGCGTGTACGAGATGACGGTGGCCCAGAGTACGCCGCCGACGCCGGGGCAGTCCCGAAAGTCACCGCTCCATATCCCACTCGCCGTCGGCCTCGTCGGCCCCGATGGCCGCGACATGCCGCTCGTGCTCGAAGGCGGCAGGGCGCTGAATGGCCAGATCGTGGAGATCACCCGGCGGGAGACGACACTGCGTTTCACCGGAATTGATGCCCGGCCCGTGCTGTCGCTGAACCGGAACTTCAGCGCGCCGGTGAAGCTGGCGGCGAACATTTCCGAAGACGATCTCCTGTTTCTGGTCACCCATGACAGCGATCCCTTCAACCGGTGGGAGGCCTGTCAGAAATACGCGACCGATCTCCTCGTTCGCGCAATCGGGGGCCGCGGCGCTATGACCGTCGCCAATTCGGGCAAACGGCTGGCGGACGCGCTCCGGATCTGTCTCGACGACCCGTCGCTTGATCAGGCGTTCCTTGCACAGTTGCTGACACTGCCGAGTGAAACGGACCTCGCCGCGCAGATCGAGGAGAACGTCGATCCGGAGGCCATTCACGTCGCCCGTGAAAGCCTGAAAGCCGAGTTGGGACAGGCACTCGCTCCCGTGCTCGGAGCTCTTTACGAACAGCTTGCCCATGACGGGCCCTATTCGCCGGACGCCGCAAGCGCCGGCCGACGGGCATTGCGCCTTGCCGCGCTCAACCTCCTCGCAGCCGCCGATGCCGAGAGCGGGACCGCTCTCGCCTTCGGCCATTTCCGCGAGGCGAGCAACATGACCGATACCGTCGGGGCACTGAGCGTCCTGGCAATCCTGGACAGGCCCGAGCGAACGGAGGCGCTGCAGAAATTCTACCACAGGCACCATGATGACCCGCTGGTCGTGGACAAGTGGCTGGCGCTGTCGGCGATGCTCCCGGTACCGGAGAAGATCGACGAGATCGTCGCCCTGACGTCGCACCGGGCATTCTCGCTCGAGAAGCCGAACAAGGTGCGAGCCCTCATCGGTACGTTTGCCAGCGCCAATCCTGTCTGCTTCAACGAGCCGGCCGGTCGCGGCTACCAGTTCGTCGCAGATACCGTGATCCGCCTCGACCCGCTCAACCCGCAAGTCGCTGCGCGGCTCGCCGCGGCGTTCAAGAGCTGGCGATCGCTGGAACCTGCTCGCCGCGAGCAGGCGAGACTCGCGCTTGAGCGCATCAAGACGCAGGATGCCCTGTCGCGCGACACCTCCGAAATCGTCGCCAAGACTCTTGCGTGATCGCGGCCTTGCGGGCATACGCGAATCAATAGGGCTTCACCAAACCATTGCGTCTGGACAAATCACCGCGACTTCGAATCAATAGCCTGAGGTGATTCGGGGTACGGGCCGCTTCGCGGCTCTGCGGATGGGGGTACCCCTGAACGTCATCGGCGGGGGTGACGTAACTTGTCAGGCGCGCAACTGGCCCAGCTTTTTGCGAAGGATCGTTCGCCACCGGGAACGGCGGCCGGCCTGTTGCTCGCGCGACTGGCGCCTTCCGAACGAGGGCTGAGACGCCTGATTTCCGGTCTGATCGTCGTATTCCTGCTGTGTACGGCGGCGGCAACGGCACTCGATCTCACGCTGCGCCACGGATCGGTCGAAGCCGACGGGTTGCGGATGGCGAGCCTCGTGGCCGACACGGCCGCGTCCGGCCTGAATACCCGGCTCACGCGGGGGCTTGCGCCGGGAACCGTGCCGCGGTGGCCCGGCGACGACGACCTGGCCGCAATTCTCAGCGAAATCGCGCTGGCTTCTGGGCGCGTCTTTCTCGCCACCGATGCGACCGGAACGATCCGGGCGACCCTGCCGGCACAGGCCGAGTTCGCCGGTGCACGGCTGCATGAGGTTCTCGGTCAGGTCTCGATCGTGGCTGGCGACGCGTTGGAACTCGTCCTTGCCGACGGCAGCGAGGCGGTGGCTTTCGTGCGCCAGCTCGAAAACCATCCCGCCACGCTCGCCGTGATCCAGCCATTGCCGCCGCTGTCGGCACCGTGGCGCAAGGATCTTGCGAGCTACCTGACGATGCTGATCACCACCGGGCTGGTGCTGATGCTGGTCGGCGCGGCATTTCACTGGCAATCCCTGCGTGCCGACGCAGCGGAACACCGGCTGGGCGTGGCAACGAGCCGGCTCGACAAGGCCCTCGAGCGCGGGCGCTGTGGGCTCTGGGACTGGGACATCGCCCGCGGGCGCATCTTCTGGTCCAAGTCGATGTTCGACATCCTCGGACTGGCGCCATCGGGGGAACTCCTGTCGTACGGTGCCGTCGCCGAACGGCTTCATCCGCAGGACCAGAAGCTTGATCGGCTGATCGAACAGATGCTCGCGGACGGCGCCACCTCGATCGACCGGGAATTCCGCATGCGTCACGCCGAAGGCCACTGGATCTGGCTCAGGGCGCGCGCAGAGCTTGCCGAAGCACCAGGCGAAGAGGCACCGCATTTCGTCGGCATTGCGATCGACGTCACCGAGCAGAAGCAGGCGGACGAGGCCAATCACGAAGCCGACATGCGCCTGCGTGATGCGATCGAGAACATTTCCGAGGCGTTCGTCCTGTGGGATGCCGACAATCGCCTCGTCATGTGCAACTCCAAATACCAGCAGCTTCACAACTTGCCGGCGAGCGTGGTCCGCAGCGGCACGCCCTACGAAGAGGTCGTCAAGCTGGCGAGGGAACCGGTGATCCGTACCAGGACCGCGTTCAACGAAAAGGACCCCTACGCGGGAAGCACCTACGAGGTGCAGCTTGCCGATGGCCGCTGGCTGCACATCAACGAACGCCGCACCAAGGACGGCGGCTTCGTCAGCATCGGAACGGACATCACGCCGCTGAAGAAGCACGAGGAAAGGCTGCTCGACAGCGAACGCGAGCTGATGAACACGGTGCGCGACCTGCAGCGCTCGCGCATCACCCTCGAGCACCAGGCCCAGCAACTGGTCGACCTGGCAGAAAAATATGCCCTGGAGAAGACCAGGGCGGAGGCTGCGAACCGCTCGAAATCCGAGTTCCTCGCCAACATGAGCCACGAGCTGAGGACCCCGCTCAACGCCATCATCGGATTCTCCGAGGTGATCGAGGGCCAGATACTCGGCCCGGTCGGTACCGAGAAGTACGTCGAATATGCGCGCGACATCCACAAGAGCGGCCAGTACCTGCTCGACGTGATCAGCGACATCCTCGACATGTCGAAGATCGAGGCCGGCCGCATGACTCTCGATCATAAGGAGTGTCAGGTCGCCGCAATCGTCGAGGAAAGTCTCAGGATCGTCTCGTCGCGGGCCACCCAGGAAGAAGTGACGCTGGTGTCGGACATCGGCGAGGGTCTGGTCGTGACCGGCGACGATCGGGCGCTCAAGCAGGTGCTCATAAACCTCCTGAGCAACGCGGTGAAGTTCACGCCTGCCGGCGGTCGCGTGACGGTAACGGCATCCGGCGACGGACAGAGCGTGCGGCTGACGATCGCCGATACCGGCATCGGCATCCCACAACGTGACCTCGAGAAGCTCGGACGCCCGTTCGAGCAGGTGGAAAACCAGTTCACCAAATCGCGCGGCGGATCGGGCCTCGGTCTTGCCATCTCGAAATCGCTTGTCGAGCTGCACGGCGGCACGTTCACCATCGACAGCGTGGAGGGCAGCGGCACGACGGTCACGATCGTGCTGCCGGTCCATGGCCTTCAGTTGCGGGGCGACGGCACCGACCCCGCGCCACGTGGCGATAGCGCGAGCTGACCCGGATCCGGGTTACCTGCGCCGCCGCGGCTGCCGCAGATCGTTGGCCAGTGCACGACGCTCATCGAGCGTAAGCTCGGGAATGATCTCGAGGGTTACCGCCCGCCCCGCGTCGCCGATCGCCACCAGGGTCCGTTGCAGCTGCACCAGCGCTTTCTCGACGGCCGCCGCGTTGTAGGGCTCGACCTCGAGTGCATCGGCGAGCTTCAGTTTCGCCTGCCGCACGTCCTGGCGGAGGGTGCGGAACTCGTCCCGGTGTGTGCGGGCAATTTCGCGCAGCTCATCGCGGCGCTCGTGCGGCAACGATCGGATGAACCGTCGGCCATCGGAGAAGAAGGCCGTGGCGCTACCCCGTTGACGATCGTGCTCGCCGAACACGCGCGCACCCAGGTAGCCGAGAAGTACGCCGTTGACGGCGAGTGACGCTGCGAGGCCGATGACGATCCACCGGCACCTGCCGGTGAACCGGCCACTCCCCCGCGGGCTCTGTTCCGGCTCGCTCATAGTATCTCATCGGAGAAGAAGTCGTACTCGCGATCCAGCGAGCCGAACACGAGTTCAAGGTCCTCCTGGTCAAGAAACGCGGTTTCGACGTTGGCTTCGTACGCGAAGTCGTTGTCCACCCACCGCTCGATCGCGATCCCGAGCAACAGCGAGGCAGCCATCAGCGCGGCGGCTGGCCATGCCATTCGCGAAACCGCAGGCCGGCCCGGTGTCGGAGACCGTCGCCGGAACGGCACGACCTCGGCACCACCCTCCGGTTCGTCCGACCGAGCTCTTTCGAGCAACCGCGACAGTGCATCTTCGCTGGGCGAAGGTGGCGGCGTGGCCTGGCTCAGCAGCCGGTCGAGCGCGGCCTCGTCGGCGAGTTCCTGCTCGAGAGCCGGATCGTCGGACCGGAGGTCCGACAGCCTGCGCCGTTCGGGAGCCGGCCAGCGGGTTCGATCGGCCCCGTACGCTGCCAGCACGGTGCGCAGCCTCCTCCTGCGACCGTCCCTGTTTCCGTCTTGATGTGTCATCTCCCTGATCCTCGCCTCAAGTAACGTCGTCGCCGCGGAACGCCCGCCAGTCGTCGGCAAGCGCATGGCGCAACGCCCGTCGTGCCCGGGACAGCAGCGATTCCAGTGCGTCAACGGTGATGTCCATGATCTCGGCGGCTTCCGTGTTGCGCAGGCCTTCGAAGTGGGTCAGCACCAGCGCCAGCCGCTGGCGCTCGGGCAGCGCCCCGATTGCCGCGTCGACCCGTTCCGAAAGACGCAACCCGTCGGTAATCTCTTCCTGCCCGGGAGCCGGGTCGACGGGTTCGGGGATCTCGTCGAGGCCCACAGGTGCCCGGCGACGAAGACGGTCGATGCACAGGTTGGATGCGACCCTGTAGAGCCAGGTCGACAGTTGCGCCCGACCGTCGGACAGGTCCGGCGGGTTGCGCCACAAGCGCAACAGGACTTCCTGGGCGGCATCCTCGGCGTCGGTGGCGTTTCCGAGCATCCGCCAGGCGAGTGCGTGAACGCGATCGTAGTGCGCCCGGGCAAGAGCTTCGAAAGCCTTGATGTCGCCGGCCGCCAACCGCGCGACCGACATCGCCTCGCCCGTTTGCCGCGGGCGGGATGCGGTCCCGGCGGCAACCGCCGCCGGGACGTCCCCTGTGTCGGTGAGAGCAATCACCGATGGAGGCTCGTCGTCGGGATCACTGATCCTGTCCGCCCTCCTGCCGTCTCTGCTTCCGCTTTTCGCGGCGCTTCTCGCGTCGCTCCGAACGCATCTCCTTGCGGTACTGGCGCATGTCGTCGCGGGTCACGACGCCGTCGCCATCGACATCCATCCTTGCGAACCTGGCCGACGCGGGCGCCTCGAACTCGGCCTGCGAGATCATGCCGTCGCCGTCGGTATCAAGACGCTCCAGCATGCGCTGACGGCGACGTTCCACCCACTTCTGAAGCTGGGCATCGATCTCTTCCGCAGTCACCTTCCCGTCGCCGTCGGCATCGTAGCGCGAGAACTTCTTGCCGACGAGTTCGGTGACTTCCTCGGCCGTGATCTGCTTGTCGCCGTTGGCGTCGAGACGGTTGAACATCCCGCGGTCCCCATGTTTGCCGCCGGCGGCGTAGACGGCGCCACCGAGGCCGATCATCAATGCTCCGACGATTGCCGCGCCCTGGAGGTAGGTCTTCCTCGTCATGCTGTCGCTCCTTCGTTCGTTGATACCGGAGGGGCTCTCCCTGCCCGCTCGATTGATTGAACGAGGAACGGCGCAAATTCCGTCGCGGGATAACTGCACAATGCCCGGCCGCTCCGGCCGCCATGTCGCGGACGGCCGTTTCCTGAGAGACCGATTCAACGACTTCAAGTATCGAATCTGATTCACGAAACGCGTCCAATGACTTGATGCAGAACGTCTTTCACCCGCTCCATCGTCTCGTCGAGGGTGCCTTCGAGACTCGCGAAATCGGGTTCACCTGCAGTCTGTTGAAGTAGCGCCTCAAGTCCGGCAGGGATGTTCACGGGATCGAAGTCTCCTTCCACGCACAACCGCGTCACCTGGGTGAGGGCATGATAGAGGCGGACGGCGCCGATCAGCATCTCGCCGGTGCCGGCGTCGATCACCCCGGCGGTCGTCAGCCGCTGCAATGCGGTTTCGGTATTCTGATCCAGGACCTCGGGATGAGCCGGGGCATGAAGCAGCTGAAGCGTCTGCACGATGAATTCGAGGTCCAGCAGTCCTCCTGGGGCAAGCTTGATGTCCCAACGTCCGCGGGCCGGCCGGTCGCGTGTTAAGCGCTGGCGCATGTCGTGGACATCCGCCAGCAACGCCTCTGCATCTCGCCGTGTGGTCAGGTCGCGCCTGATCGCATCCTCCACGCGGGAGGCAAGCTGTGGATCGCCGGCGACCACCCTTGCCCGCGTGAGCGCGAGCTTCTCCCATGTCCAGGCGGATGACCGGTGATAGTCGACGAAGCTGTCGATCCGCGATGCCACCGGACCGGATCGTCCGGACGGTCGCAGACGCATGTCGACTTCGTAGAGGCCGCCTTCGACAGTCGGAGCGGTGAGCGCGCTGATCAGGCGCTGCGTGAGCCGGGAAAAGTAGCGCAGCGGCGACAGTGGGCGGGGGCCGTCCGACGCTCCCGCCTGAAGGTCGTGATCATAGATCAGCAGGAGGTCGAGATCGGACGTCGCCGTCATCTCGCCGCCGCCGAGCTTGCCCATGGCGACAACCGTCACCGCGGCATCGGGCAGCGTACCGTGGACCGCTTCGATCTCAAGCCGGACCGCCTTCAGCAGCCTGACGATCAGCGCCTCGGCAAGCGCGCTGTAGGCCGCTCCGGCAGCTGTCGCATTCGCGGGATCGGCGAGGATGCGCACGCCGATGCGGAATGCCTGTTCGTTGCCGACGATGCGTGCGCGGTCGAGGACATCCTCGTAAGGCAGCCCATCCGGTATCTGGTGACGGACGAGTTCGTCGAGTTCGGCGCGGCTCGGCAATGGCCCGAAGAAACCCGGATCGAGGACCGCGTCGAAGATCTTGGGCCGGCGGCTCAGGAAACGGGCAAGCCTGGGTGCGGTGCCAAGGATCCCTGCCAGGAGATCCAGCAGCTTCGGGTTGGCCCACAGCAGCGAGAACAGCTGGACACCGGCAGGCAACCCGGCAAGGAACCTGTCGAAGGCGACGAAGGCGGCATCGGGTTGGCCTGTTCGAGCCAAGGCATCGAGAAGCACCGGCGTGATCTCGGTCAGCCGTTCGCGTGCCCGGGCACTGCGGGTGGCGGCGAAGCGGCCGAAGTGCCATCCGCGGATGGCCGCAGCCACCTCAGCGGGGCGCTTGTACCCCATCCGTCCCAGCGTCTGCAGGGTCTCGGGATCGTCTTCCCCGCCGGTAAATACCAGACTTCCTTCACGGCCGAGACCGGGTGCGTCCTCGAACAGCGCCGCATAGTGGCGCTGCACCGTTTCCAGATGGCCGAGCAGCACTTCGGAGAACTCCGCCGCCCCGTCATAGCCGGCAAAGCGTGCCAGCCGCTCCAGGTCCTGATCGGCGGCCGGCAGCACGTGGGTCTGTTCGTCGGCAATCATCTGCAGCCGATGTTCCACCGTGCGCAGGAACACGTATGCCGCCGCGAGTTCGTCGGCTGCGGCACGCGTGATCCATCCCGCTTCCGCCAGTGCCACCAGCATGTCCAGGGTCCGGCGACCGCGCAGCTGCGGAGCCCGGCCACCGGCGATGAGCTGCTGCGTCTGGACGAAGAACTCGATTTCGCGGATGCCGCCGCGGCCGAGCTTGATGTTGTGTCCGGCGATGGCGATGCGGCCATGTCCCTTGATGGCGTGGATCTGCCGCTTGAGCGACTGCACATCGGCGATGGCGGCAAAGTCGAGGTACTTGCGCCACACGAAGGGCACCATCCGGTCGAGGAACTCCGATGCGGCTTCCTCGTCGCCGGCGACGAAGCGCGCCTTGATCATAGCGGCGCGTTCCCAATTCTGACCCATGTGCTCGTAGTACTGGGCAGCGGCCTCGAGCGAGATCGCGATCTGTGTTGCCCGGGGATCGGGTCTCAGCCTGAGATCGACCCGGAAGACGTATCCGTCTGCGGTTCGTTCCTGCAGCAGCTTCACCAGCCGCTTGGTCAGCCGGACGAAGAAGGCCGGTGCCTCGACCCCGTCGGCGAGGCTTGCCCGATCCTCGTCGTAGAGCACGATCAGGTCGATGTCGCTCGAGTAGTTGAGCTCGCAGGCTCCGTACTTGCCCATCGCGATGACGGCGTAGCCGCTGCCATGGGCGGGTCGTGCCGGGTCGCGTGCAAGGCAGGTGCCTGCACGGTGGGCATCGGCGAGCAGCCAGTCCACCGCGCTCTGCAGGACGACGTCTGCAAAGCGGCTGAGCGCGTGGGTGGTTTCGACCAGGTCCCACGCTCCGGAAAGATCCGCGAAGCCGACAAGCAGGGCGGCGCGTGCGCGGGCGTGCCGCAGCTCCCGCATCATCCCCACCTCGTCCGTTGCAAGGCGAAGCTGCGCCAAAGGCTCGGTGAGTTCGGACAGAAGCGGCTCGGGCTTGCCGGTCAGGACCCGCAGCGTCCATCCCGGTTCGCGTTCGACGAGGCTGCGGAGAAACGGCGAAACGGCGAACACCCGGGCCATCAGTGCCGCGATAGCCGGCTGTTGTTCGATGGCGGCGATGAGGCGGGCAGCATCGTCGCCGCCCGGTCCGGCGGCAACCTCGCGCAACCGCGTCAGGTCCGGCAGGGATGCGGCAAGGGCGTGCTCGGGAAGCGGCTGGGCCATGATCGCCTCTTAAAGCACATTGTCCAGGAACTCACCCCTGGAACGGTTCTGGCATCGCGGGCAATCGGAAATCAGAAAACTTGATTCTGATGCAAATTGATCCGGATCCGTTAACATGAGCGGCCGTGATGACCCGACACCTCAAAGCCAACCTCGATGCAATATTCTCGCTGCTGCCGGAACGGCAGGCCGAGGAAGCGAAACGCCGATTCCTCGAACAGTCGGTGTCGCGGCCAGAAACCCTGGCCGACGAACTCAAGTGGACCGAGTTCGACCAGCATGGGAGGTTTCTTCGCGGCGGCTGTTCCAACATCTCGGATCTGTCGACGCGCCTCGTGGCCAATAGCCAGGAGGATCCGGACATCCATGAACTGGCGTTGCGCGGCCTGGCCGGCGGAATTCAACCGGGCGCGCTGGAGAGGGTCCCCGGCAAGCAACGCTTTCACTGGTTCCTGCCGTTCACTCCCACACGTCCGGACCGGTTGAGCCGCAGGCTCATACGCGGGCTGTGCGTTACCGAAGCGCTGTTCGCGGAGGTCCTGCATCTGTTCAACCCGTCGGCCGACCTGAGCGCGAGCGAGACACGGGTGATCTTCCAGACACTGTCCGGTGTCGGCTTGCGCGAGGCCGCGGCGACGGACCGGGTCTCCTACGAAACGAAGCGCGCGCACGTGAAGAACGCCTGCCTGAAGCTGGACTGTTCAGGCCAGAAGTACCTTGTCCGCAAGGTTCTCGGACAGATGGTGCATCTGCTTTCGATCAGCGATTCCGAAGCGGTCCATGCCGAGGTTCTGGAAGCGTATGTCAGCCGCTATCTGTCCAACGACGTCCGCCTTGTCGTGCAGCGGCTGCCGAACGGCAGGCTGATGCGGGTGCTTGAGAGCGGCCCCCAGACCGGTACTCCCGTGATAATGATCCACGGGTTGATGTTTCCGATCTCCCTCTACGGGATTGCGGCACACCTCAACTCGGCAAATGTCCGCCTGATCGTACCGGTGCGCGAAGGATACCTGGAATCGCGGTCGGTCTTCAGTCTGTATTCGCGGGACGACCTCCTGACGAGCAGCCTGAACGACATTGCCCTGTACATGAAGCAGAACTTCCGGCGGCCGGCGGTGGTGCTTGGAAATTCCCTCGGAGCGGTCGCCTCGATCCGCTTCGCAACCAGGCATCCCGAACTCGTCTCGCGCCTCATCCTGCTGTCGATCAATCTCACCCGGACGGTCCGCTCGAGCGAGAACTTCGCCGGGCATTTCTATGGCGGGCTGCGAACCCTCACGGATCGTCCCGACCTGTTCCGGCTCGTGAACTGGCAATTCAGGAAGTACTACGCGGACGAGAGCATATGCCGGGAGATCCTGTTGCGGCTGTTCGGCAGTTCGCAGGCCGACATCGATGTCCTGGAAGGCCGCATCTCGGGTGTTCCCGGGCACCGGATGTTCTCCGACCTCTACCAAAGTTCGACGCTGGGCGTGGCCGACGACTTCGGCTTTGTGATGAAGTCCTGGCAGCGCGAAGTCGGTGCTCTGGACATGCCCGTCATCTTCATCCACGGCAGCCGTGATCCATTGACGAAGATCGACGAATTCAGGGACATCGCCAACTCGACGCCGAACAACCACATCGTTGCCGTTGTCGATGGTGGGCATTTCATATCTGTCTCGCATGCCAGCGAGGTCTGGCAGCACATCGCCCGGCTGGCGGCGGCCGGTGGTGGGGATGCCTCGTCATAGGGGTATTCAGGACGCCCTCACGCCGCTTCCTGCAGAGCCGGAATGACGATACTGGCCCTGAGGCCAGGGGCGTTGTCGGCAAGTTCGAGGCGGCCGCCGTGCAGCTTCGCGACACCGGCGACAAGGCTCAGGCCGAGGCCGCTGCCTGGCTTGGTTCGGCTGGTGTCCAGCCGCACGAATCGTTCCGTGACATGCTCGCGGTCGGCTTCGGGGATACCGGGCCCGTTGTCGGCAACCTCGATCGACACCTCGTCGTCGGTTCGCCTCGCTGCAAGCGCGATCTCCAGCGCCCGGTTGGAGCCGGGGTCCGTCTCCGCATACTTCAAAGCGTTGTCGAGGAGGTTCGCCACCGCCCGGGCAAGCAGCTGGCGGTCGCCCTTCACGACGGTTGACGCATCGGTCCCGACATCGAGCCGTCCGCCTGCTTCCTCGATCAAGGGGCCGTAGAGTTCGGCCAGTTCGCGGACCACCTCGCCGGCATCGCAGGGTGCCAGCGCGGAACGCGCCTGGCCGGCTTCGGTGCGTGCGATCTCGAGCAGCGCATTGAAGGTATGAAGCAGGCTATCGCTCTCCTCCAGCGTCTGCTCGAGCGCATCCCGGTAGGTCTCCGTCGATCCGGACCTGAGCGCGTCCTCGACACGGGCGCGCATCCGTGTCAGGGGCGTCTTCAGATCGTGGGCGACGTTGTCGCTTACCTCGCGCATCCCGGTCATCAGCCGTTCGATCTGGTCGAGCATCTCATTGAGCGCCTGGGCGAGGCGATCAAGTTCGTCTCCGGTCCCGCGCACGGGCATGCGTTCGCTGAGGTCACCTCCCATGATGGAGCGGCTGGTCGCAGCGATCTGGTCGACCCGGCTCAGCAGGGTGCGGCTCATGAGAATGCCGCCGCCCAGTCCGAACAGCGCCGTCAGACCAAGCGCCCAGTAAAGTGCCTGGCGGATGAGCTGCGCCAGCTGTCGGTGTTCCTCCACGTCGCGTCCGACGATCAGGATGAAGCCGCCAAGGCGCGTGAAGTAGGCGCGCGCCTGGTGATGGCGCTCGTCGTCGTCGGTGCGGGTGAGATAGGGAAACTCGATCCAGCCGGAGGATCCGGAGATCCCGCCGGGAACGCCACCCATGTTGCCGGCGAGCCGGATGCCGAGAATGTCGGCGAAAAGGTACAGCCCCTCGTCATTGCGACGGCTGCGCTGCTCGATGGAGTCGACGAGCAGCCGGAAGCCGCCGCGGCGATACTGCTCGGCAAGCCCCTGGATCTCCGTCTCTATGGTGGCATCGATCTGCCGCTCGAGCAGGCCGGCCGTGTTCCAGTAGACGTAGGCAAGAATGGCACCGACCGACAGCGAGAACAGGACCAGGTAGATTGCCGCCAGCCTGAAGGTGGAGGTGCGGAGCAGGTTACCGAGCGCCGGCACGGATGGTGTATCCAGCGCCGCGCACCGTGTGCAGCAGCGGCTCGCCGAAGCCCTTGTCGATCTTCGACCTGAGCCGTGAGACGTGAACGTCGATGACGTTGGTCTGGGGATCGAAATGGTAATCCCACACATTCTCAAGCAGCATCGTGCGGGTGACCACCTGGCCGGCGTGCCTGACCAGGTACTCCAGCAGCTTGAATTCGCGCGGTTGCAGCGGGATGAGCGTGCCGGCGCGTTTCACGGTGCGCGACAGGAGGTCCACTTCCAGATCGCCAACACGGTATGACGTCCGCGGCTCCTCGTGACTTGCGCGCCGGGCGAGCCCTTCGACGCGAGCCAGCAGTTCGGCAAACGCATAGGGTTTGGTGAGATAATCGTCGCCGCCGGCACGCAGCCCCTGCACCCGATCGTCGACGTCGCCAAGCGCGCTCAGGATCAGTACCGGGGTGCGGATGCCCTCCGCGCGCAGGATCTCGATCAGCTTCAGCCCGTCGAGCTTCGGCAGCATGCGGTCGACGACGAGCACGTCATGCACGCCCTCGCGGGCAAGCGCCAGCCCTTCCTCGCCGTCGCTGGCAAGGTCGGCAACATGGCCCGCCTCACTCAGGCCCTTGACCAGGTACGAGGCCGTGCCCTGATCGTCTTCGATGACAAGTATGCGCATCTTGGGCGCCCGATCCGATCCGTACAGAGCCGGTGCGTCCAGTGTCATTGGTCTACCTTGCGCAATATATAGGTACGGGCCGCATCCAGTGAAAACGGCAAATACGAATGGCGGTGGAGACCGCGCGGGCCGATTTCCGGTCGGGGGGGAACCGATTGGCACCGTTCCCGCGCGGTCTCCGGCTCCCGTGAGGGGGACCGGGAGCCACTGGCACGACGTTCGTTCGCTCAGCCTTGCTCCACCGGCAGGGCGACGAAGCGCCGGTTGTCGCCGGAGCGTACGAGCATCAACACGCTCTTGCGGCCGTTTTCGCGTGCGGCTTCCACGCCGCTTTCGACATCACCGGGTACGGTCACGGCCTTGCCGGCGACCTCGACGATCTGGTCGCCGGGCTGAAGGCCCTTTTCGGCAGCGGGGCTGTCGGGCTTCACCCGGGTGATGACCACGCCCTGGCCCTCGCCATCCGCAGGTGCCACCGTGAGACCCAGTGCATCGAGGCTGGTACGCTGGTCGCCTGGACGCTGCCGCTTGGCGACCTGCTGGGTATCACCCGGCATGAGACCGATCTCCACCGTCACGGTCTGACGCTCGCCGTCGCGCAATATCTCGAACTCGGCGTTCTGGCCAGGCCTGAGCCGGGCCACCTTGCGGGCGAGATCCCTCGAGTCCTTCACATCCTCGCCATCGAGCCGCAGGACGGTGTCGCCCACCTGCAGACCGGCAGCCGCGGCGGGGGAATCATCCATCACCTCGGCCACGATCGCACCCTGCTCGGCTTCAAGACCAAGGCCCTCGGCAATGTCCTCGGTAACGCTCTGGATCTGCACGCCGAGCCAGCCGCGGGTGACGGCGCCGTCGTCCATCAGGTCCTCGACCACCTCCTTGACGGTTGCGGCGGGGATGGCAAAGCCGATGCCGACGTTGCCGCCGGACGGAGAGAATATCGCGGTGTTGACGCCGATCACCTCGCCGCGGAGGTTGAACGCCGGCCCGCCGGAGTTGCCGCGGTTGATCGGCGCGTCGAGCTGGATGAAGTCATCGTAAGGTCCGGCACCGATATCGCGACCACGGGCCGACACGATGCCGGTGGTGACGCTGCCGCCGAGGCCGAATGGGTTGCCGACCGCTATCACCCAGTCGCCGACACGCGCCGGCTCTTCGGCGAACCGGACATACGCCAGCTTGTCGTCGGTATCGATCTTCAGCAGTGCAAGGTCGGTCTTTGGATCGGTGCCGATGATCTCGGCCGTGTATTCACGACCATCGATGAACGAAACCTGGATCTCCTGACCGTGGTCGACGACGTGGTTGTTGGTCACGATGTAGCCGTCCTCGGAGATCACGAAACCCGACCCCTGCGCCACCTGCTGTCTCTGACGCGGGGCGCGGAACCGGGGACTGTTCGGCTGGTTGCGGAACTGTTCGAAGAAGTCGTGGAAGGGGCTGTCCTCGGGGAACGGATTGTCGAACTGGTCGAAGTTGAACGGCGACCGCTCGTCTGACGACAACTCCGTACCACCGCGCTTCACATGGACGCTCACGACGGCTGGGGTGACCTGCTCGACGAGGTCTGCAAAGCCGGTGGAAGGATCGACCGTCGTTCCCGCCTCCGGGACAGGCTGGGCAAGCACCGGCATGCTGCTGCCCAGCATCGGGACGCCGAGGGCGGTTGCGCCCAGGAGGCCGGCCAGGGCCAGGGCCAGCTGCCCCTTGCGTCGCCCTCCAGTACGAGTGGTGTCAGTCATGTGTTTTCTCCAACATGTGAATGCACCCTGAGAGGCAGGGGCAAAATCCCTTCGTTCGCACGCGAATATGGGTACTGCCGAATTACGGTGACCTTTCGGTCGGGTTAAATGTAGGTAATGTGGAGAAACCCGTCTGCCAGACCTGCCCGTGATTTGTTCGACCGCGAGGACGTCTGCACTTCTTGCGTCACGCGTCCTCGATGATTCGATCGAGACGCCTCGCCTCTTCCGCAGTCAACGGCGCAGGACCGGGCATTGACGACCGGCGGCGGCGTGCGAGGGCGATCAGGACAAGCGCGCCCGCGCCGAGCAGGAGCGGGGGCGCCAGCCACAGTGCCCAGGTGTGCGGCGCGAACGGCGGCCGCAACAGCACGAATTCGCCGTAACGGGCGACGACGAAATCGATCACCTCGCCGTCGGTATCGCCTGCCACGATGCGCTCGCGGATCAGCAGACGAAGATCGCGGGCGAGCGGGGCATCGGAATCGTCGATCGACTGGTTCTGGCAGACGAGGCAGCGCAGCTCTGCCGACAGCGCCCGTGCCCGCGCCTCGAGCGCCGGATCGTCGAGCGCCTCGTCGGGCTGGAAGGCGGCAGCCGGCGTGACCAGCGCAAGGCAGACCAGGATGGTCGTCAGCCACCTCATTCCGCAGCCTCGACCGCCGGCACCCGGGCTGCCCGCGCCCGCCTCGGGGCGCCGATGCGGTAGCGGCGATCGGTGAGTGACACCGCACCGCCGAGGAACATGATCACCGCGCCGATCCAGATGAGTGGGGCCAGCGGGTTGAAGTAGGCGCGCACGATCCAGCCGTCACCGTCGCGCTCGCCCATCACCACATAGAGATCGCCGGTCGCGAACGGCCGGATCGCCGCTTCCGACGTCGTCATCTGGCGCACGCGATAGACACGGCGGGCCGGCTCCAGCCGGGCCACCGTCCTGCCGTTCCGCTCGGCGCGCACGAGGCCCACCTCCTCGTCATGGTCCGGGCCGCGGCGCGGCACCACGGCTTCGAGTGTCAGGTCGTAGCCGGCCACTTCGACCGTCTGGCCCGGCTGCATCAATGCGATCGTCTCCGCCCGCCATGCTGTGACTGCCACGATGCCGAGTACCATGACGCCAAGGCCGCCGTGCGCCAGAGCCGTCCCCCAGGCCGAACGCGGCAGACCGCGGGCGCGGGCGAAGACCGTCGCCAGCGGCTCGCGGAAGGCGCCGATGCGCAATGCCGTTTCGCTGGCGGCGCCGACGATCAGCCAGACGCCGAGCGCCATGCCGAAGGCGGCAAGAACCGGCTCGCCGCGGCTCAGCCAGGCCGAGGCCAGCATGGTCACGAAGGCAAGGAGCGCCGCCGCCCACAGACGCTGCGCCGCGGCCAGTACGTCGGCTCGCTTCCATGACAGCAGCGGACCGAACGGCACCAGCACGAGCAGCGGGATCATCATCGGAACGAACGTCGCGTTGAAGAACGGCGCGCCGACAGAAACCTTGTCGCCGGTCAGCGTCTCCAGCATGAGCGGGTAGAGGGTGCCGATGAGGACAGTGGCGCAGCCCGCGGTAAGCAGGAGATTGTTCACGATCAGGCCGCCCTCGCGGCTGATCGGCGCAAACAGGCCGCCTGCCCTGAGCAGGGGCGCGCGCCACGCGAACAGGGTCAGCGAACCGCCGACGAACAGGCTGAGGATCAGGAGGACGAAAATCCCGCGCGCCGGATCGACGGCAAATGCATGAACCGAGGTGAGCACTCCGGACCGGACGAGAAACGTCCCGAGAAGGCTCAACGAGAAGGTGAGGATTGCCAGCAGGATCGTCCATACCTTCAGGGCGTCGCGCTTCTCCACCACGATGGCCGAGTGCAGGAGGGCGGTGCCGGACAGCCAGGGCATGAACGAGGCGTTCTCCACCGGGTCCCAGAACCACCAGCCGCCCCAGCCCAGCTCGTAGTACGCCCACCACGAACCCATGGCGATGCCGATCGTCAGGAACATCCAGGCTGCAAGAGTCCATGGCCGCACCCAGCGCGCCCAGGCGGCATCGACGCGGCCCTCGATCAGCGCCGCGACGGCAAACGAGAAGGCGATCGAGAAGCCGACGTAGCCGACGTAGAGGAACGGTGGATGGAAGGCGAGCGCCGGGTCCTGCAGGATCGGGTTGAGCCCCTGACCGTCGAACGGCGCCGGATGCAGGCGTTCGAACGGATTGCTGGTGGCGATCGTGAACAGGAGGAAGGCGGCGGCGATCATCGCCTGAACCGACAGCACCCGCGCCTTCAGCATCGGCGGCAGGTTTGCGCCGAAGGCAGCCACGCAGGCGCCGAACAGTGCGAGGATCAGCACCCACAGCACCATCGAGCCTTCGTGGTTTCCCCAGACGCCGGTGATCTTGTAGAGCAGCGGCTTGGTGGAATGCGAGTTTGCCCAGACGTTGGCTATCGAAAAGTCGGAGGTGACATACCCGATCCCGAGCGCCACGAAGGCGGCGAGTACCAGCGCCAGCTGGGTGCCGGCGCACGGCACCGCCACGCGGGCCAGCGCCGCATCGCCACGGTGGGCCCCGAGCAGCGGAACCGTCGCCTGTATCGCCGCCACTGCGAACGCCAGTATCAGCGCGAAGTGACCGATTTCGGCAATCATCTAATCGCCTTCACCGGTCTTCCAGTGACCCTGCTTCTTCAATGCGTCAGCCACTTCCTTCGGCATGTAGGTTTCGTCGTGCTTGGCCAGCACGGTGTCGGCGACGAACACGCCATGAGCGTCCAGCATGCCCTCGGCGACCACGCCCTGTCCTTCGCGGAAGAGGTCGGGCAGGATGCCGCTGAACGTGACCGGCAGTTCCCGTCCGGCATCGGTGACGACGAAGCGGATGGTCGTGCCGTCGATCTTCTCGATGCTGCCGTCGGCAACCAGGCCGCCCAGCCGGAAACGCTCGCCTGGCGCAATCGCCTTCGCCTGCGCCTCGGACGGCGTGTAGAAGAAGACGATCGTGTCCTCCAGTGCGTGAAGCACGAGACCGACGGCAACGCCGAGAATCGCAATACCGGCGCCGATCAGGGCCATGCGCCGCTGTTTGCGCGTCATCGCTGCTCCTCGCCGAGACCGAGGGCGTCGCGCACCTCGTCGAGCCGTTTCATTGCCTCCTCGTCTTCGGCAAACCGTTGCGTCGCCTTGGCCAACGAGGCGCGCGCAGCGTCCCCGCGGCCGAGTACCGCCTGCGATCGGACGAGGCGGATCCAGCCTTCGATGTCATTGCCGTCGGCTTCGAGCCGCGCCGCCAGCCGGGACACCATGGACTCGATGTAGCGAAGGCGTTCCTCGGGCGGCAGATCCTGCAACGCTTCCATGTCATCGCTGCTGAGCGTTGGCGCCTGCCCCCTGCCTATGCGTGCCCGACCGAGGTAGGCTTCAACCATCGGCCGCCATGCGGCGTCCGGCGGGGCGTCATCGAGCAGTGCGCGCCACATTTCGACTGCCTGATCGATATTGCCGTCCTGTTGCTGGGCGAGGCCGAGGTAGAATCGTGCCTTCGGATGGGCCCGGTCGAGTTCGTGCGACCGGATGAAGGCGTGCCGGGCCAGCTCCGTCACCAGTCCCTGCTCCGCCAGCACGAGCGCCTCGCCGTAGCGGGCGAGCACGTCGGCATCGCCGGCGCCGAGCTCGATCACCCGCAGATATGCGCGCGCAGCCTGCTGAAAGCGACCGAGGCGCATGTAGCCGGGCGCGATGACCCGCCAGCCGCGCGCGTCGTCGGGATTTTCCCGCAAGTGACTCTCGACGCGCGCCAGCAGCGCGATCAGTTCCTGATTGTCCAATGCTTGAGCCTGCCTCTGGTCGAACGGCTGTCCCGGGAGTCCCGGAGATCCGAGCACGAGATAGAGGCCGAGCACCAGCGTCGGCAACACGACGACGATCCCCGTGGCGGTCCAGCGTCTCGGTCGGGTGTCCTTCGCCGCCCGGTCCGACGGTTCGGATTCGCTGGCGAGTGCCAGCAATCTGCGCGAAATCTCGAGCTTCGCGGCTTCCGCTTCCGACGGGTCGATCAGCCCCTCGGCGCGTTCGCGTTCGACCTGGTCCAGCTGATCCTTGTAGACGGCCACATCGTAGGCCCGCCGCCGCTGCGGCCCGCCATCATCGCCCGTGGCAAGCGGCCTCAGCACCGCGATGAGTACCGCGGCGGTCATTACCGCAAATACGATCCACAGAAGCATCCGGTCTTCTACCGATCAGCCAGCGTCATTGGCAACGCGCGCACGGGTGGCGGCGCGCGGCCGCATGTCGCAGCGAATTTCGAACATGTCGCAAAACCGTGGTGCGGTACAAGTGGCGGTGTTAAGGTCCGCCGCGCGGAACACGGTTGATCTTCTTGTGCAATCCGACACGGTATGCAGCGGTACTCCATCTTTTCCTTGGCGCGCAACGCGGTCAATTACCACAAGGACTGGTCGCTCGCCTGGCGAAGCCCGGAGCCGCGGCCCGAATATGACGCGATTGTGATCGGCGGCGGCGGCCATGGCCTGGCCACTGCCTACTACCTGGCCAAGGAGCACAAGCCCGGGCGTATTGCGGTGCTCGAGAAGGGCTGGCTCGGCGGCGGCAACACCGGCCGCAACACGACCATCATCCGCTCCAATTACCTGCAGGACGAGTCGATCGCGATCTACGAGCTCGCCCGGTCGTTGTACGAGGACCTGTCGCAGGAGCTCAACTTCAACGTCATGTTCTCGCCGCGCGGCCTGCTGATGCTGTGCCAGACCGAGCATGAACTGCGCGCGCTGACGCGCACCTTCCATGCCAACCGGCTCGCCGGCATAGAATCGCGGATGATCGACCGTGCCGAGGTCAAGCGGCTGTGCCCGATCATAAATGACCGCCCGGACAGCCGCTATCCGATACTCGGCGCCTACTACCAGCCGCGCGGCGGCACCGCTCGCCACGACGCGGTTGCATGGGGTTATGCGCGGGGGGCTGATGCGCGGGGCGTCGACATCATCCAGAACTGCGAAGTGACGGCAATCACCCGCGCCGGCGACCGCGTCACCGGTGTCGAAACCAGCCGTGGGTCGATCCGGGCGAAGAAGATCGCCATCGTCGCCTCCGGCCATTCCTCGCTGCTGGCCGAAACCGCGGGGGTGCGGCTGCCGATCGAAAGCGTGGCGCTGCAGGCCCTGGTGTCCGAGCCCGTCAAGCCATGCATGGACGTGGTGGTGATGGCCAACACGGTGCACGGTTACATGAGCCAGTCGGACAAGGGCGAACTGGTCATTGGCGGTGGTGCCGACCCCTACAACAACTATTCCCAGCGCGGCAGCTTTCCGGCGATCGAGAGCACCGTGACGGCACTGGTCGAAACGTTCCCGATCATCTCGCGCCTCAGGATGATGCGGCAGTGGGCGGGGATCGTCGACATGACCGGCGACCGCAGTCCGATCATCTCGCTGACCGACGTCAGGGGCCTGTACGTCAATTGCGGCTGGGGAACCGGTGGCTTCAAGTCGATACCGGGCTCCGGGTTCGTCTTCGCCGACACCATAGCCAACGACCGGCCGCATCCGATCGCGGCGCCGTTCGGGCTCGACCGCTTCGTCACCGGGCGGCTGATCGACGAAAGCGTCGCCGCGGCCGTGGCACACTGAGGTCCGGCAATGCTTCTGATCACCTGTCCGGTCTGCGGCCAGCAAGGCGACGAGACCGAGTTCCATTACGGCGGCGAGGCCCATGTCGTGCGGCCGGCGAGCGTGCGTCCGGAGTCGGTCACCGACGCGGAGCAGCACGCGTACCTGTTTCTCCGCAAGAACCCGAGGGGCCTCCACTTCGAGCGCTGGCAATGCGCGCGCGGCTGCGGCAAGTGGTTCCACGCCGCGCGCGACACTGTCACCATGGCCTTTCATGCCTTCTACGGCATCACCGAACCGCCGCCGCAGATCGAGGGGGGCGCGCCGAAGCCGGCCGGGCGCACGCGGCGGTCATCGCGTTCGGGCAAGACGTCATGACCGGACGACCCTACAGATTGCCGCCCGACGCGGCCGGCGGCACGGTCGGACGCGTGATCGACCGGGCCAGCCGGCTCGGCTTCACCTTCGACGGCCGGCAGTACACCGCCCACGCCGGCGACACCCTGGCTTCGGCCCTTCTCGCCAACGGCGTGCGGCTGGTCGGCCGCAGCTTCAAGTACCATCGCCCGCGCGGCGTGTTCGGCCACGGCCCGGAGGAACCGAACGCGCTCGTCGGGGTCGGGGAAGGCAGCCGGCTCGAACCCAACCTGCGCGCCACCCAGGTCGAGGTGTACGACGGGCTGGTCGCCCGCAGCCAGAACAACTGGCCGAACCTCAGGTTCGACATCGGCGCGATCAACGGCTGGCTGTCGCGCCTGATCCCCGCGGGGTTCTACTACAAGACCTTCATGTGGCCGCGCGCGGCGTGGGTCTCGCTCTACGAACCGCTGATCCGCCGCGCCGCCGGGCTTGGCATCGCGCCACGCGAGCCGGATCCGGATACCTATGAGCACATGCACGCGTTCTGCGACGTACTTGTCGTCGGCGGCGGTGTCGCGGGGCTGGTCGCCGCCCACGCCGCGGCAAAGGCAGGCGCGCGCGTCATTCTGGCCGACGAGAATCCGCGTCTGGGCGGACTGGCCGACGCCGCGGGCGGAACCCTGGACGGCAAGCCGCAACTGGAATGGGTTCGCCGGACGGTGGCGGACCTCGCCGGCTTGGAGAACGTTCACCTGCTCACCCGGACCACGGTAGCCGGGCACTACCATCACAACTGGCTGATCATGGTCGAGCGCGTGGCCGACCACGACCCCGTGCGTTCGACCGTCGGTGCACCGCGCCAGCGCCTGTGGCGGGTACGCGCGCGACAGGTGATCCTCGCCACCGGCGCCATCGAGCGGCCGCTGGCGTTCGCCCACAACGACCGGCCGGGCGTCATGCTGGCGTCGTCCACGCGCGTCTACGTTCGCCGCTACGGGGTCGCGCCCGGTCGCCGCGGCGTCGTGTTCACCAACAACGACGACGCCTATCGGACCGCGCTCACGCTGGTCGAGGCAGGCGTGCCGGTGGCCCGCATCGTCGATACCCGCCCCGAGAACGGCAGTGCACTCGCCGAGGCGGCACGCAATGCGGGAATCGAGATCGCTAATGCCAGCGGCATCGTGAACGTCGAAACCTCCGGTCCCGGCTTCATCGAGGCGGTCAAGGTCGCGCGCTATTCCGGGCTCGGCCGCGTCGGCGGCCGCGAGGAGCGCATACCGTGCGACTTCGTCTGCGTATCCGGCGGCTGGAACCCGACGCTCCATCTCTACAGCCATACCAGTGGCAAGCTCATATTTGACGAGACCATCCAGGCGTTCCGGCCCGGCCACACCGACGACCCGATCGTCTGTGTCGGCGCCGCCAATGGCACCTTCGCGCTCGGCAACATTCTCGAAGAGGCGCATGTGGCCGGCGAAGCCGCCGCACAAGCGGCGCTCGGCGGCAAGACAAAGCGCGCCCGCAAGCAGCTTCCGAGGGCGTTCGGCGAGTCCGAGGCGCCACTCGAGCCGGCGTGGTTCGTGCCGGCGACCGGCACCCTCAACGAGGGCAACAAGCACTTCATCGATCTGCAGAACGACGTGACCGCGGCCGACCTTGAGCTGGCGGCGCGAGAGGGCTACCGGTCGGTGGAGCACGTCAAGCGCTACACCACGCTCGGCATGGGGACCGACCAGGGACGCACCGGCAACATCAATGCGCTCGGCGTGCTTACCGGCACGCTCGAACGCGACATCCCTGCGATCGGCACCACAACGTTCCGCCCGCCCTACACGCCCGTCGCCTTCGGGGCCATCGCCGGCAACAGGTCCGGAAACCTGTTCCTGCCGGTCAGGCGGACGCCCCCCTGGGCCTGGCACGTGCGCAACGACGCCGACTTCGAGCCGGTCGGCCACTGGCGCCGCCCGTACTGCTATCGGCGCGGCGAGGAGGACCGGCGGGCCGCCGTCAACCGCGAGATCCTCGCGGTGCGCAACAAGGTCGGGCTGCTGGATGCCTCGACGCTCGGCAAGATCGAGGTTGCCGGTCCCGATGCCGGAACGTTCCTCGACCGCATCTACACCAACGTGATGTCGAGCCTGAAGGTCGGCCGCTGCCGCTACGGCCTGATGCTGAACGAGAACGGCTTCCTGTTCGACGACGGGGTGGTGGTGAGGCTCGACGATGAACGTTTTCTGCTGCACACCACGAGCGGCGGTGCCGATCACGTCGTCACATGGCTCGAGGAGTGGCTGCAGACCGAGTGGCCGGAACTCAGGGTGTTCGTGACCCCGGTAACCGAGCAGTGGGCACAGTTCGCCATTGCCGGGCCGAGGGCACGTGACCTGTTGCAGTCGCTCGATGGCGACATCGACTTCTCCCGCGAGGGCTTTCCCTTCCTCACCATGAAAACGGGTACCCTTGCCGGTGCGCCGGTGCGCGTCTTCCGCATCAGCTTCTCCGGCGAGCTTTCGTACGAGATTGCCACGCCGGCGAACCATGGCGCCGGGCTGTGGGACGCGCTGCTGGCGGCGGGAGCCGCCTTCGGCATCGAGCCCTACGGCACCGAGGCACTGCACGTGCTGCGCGCCGAGAAGGGCTTCATCGCCGTCGGCGACGAGACCGACGGTACGGTGACGCCGTTCGATCTCGGGCTGTCATGGGCGGTGTCTAAGACGAAACCCGATTTCATCGGCAAGCGCTCGCTCGAACGCTCGTACCTCTCGGGGCCCGACCGCAAGGAGCTGGTCGGCCTGCTCACGGAAGACCCCCAGGAGGTGCTGCCCGACGGTGCCCATGCCGTGGCGGAGGTCAGGGATGCTCCGCCGATGGACATGATCGGCCACGTGACATCGAGCTACTGGAGCCCGACGCTCGGACGGTCGATTGCGATGGCCCTGATCCGCAACGGCCGATCCCGCATGGGCGAGACGCTGTCGTTCCCGTTGCCCGACAAGGTGGTCCGGGCGCGGATCGTCGAGCCCGTGTTCTACGACAAGGAAGGTGCCCGCCAGGATGTTTGAGAGCAGACGGTCACGTGGCGCCGCCGCCGCAGTCACAGTTTCCGGGAGCAGGCACCGATGACGCCCCGGATCAGCCCGCTTGCCCATCGTGCCGCGCCGGCGCCGTCGGGGCTCGCCATCGGGCTGAGCGAGGTCACCGGACGCGGAATGATCGACCTGCGCGGCCGGCCCGACGACGCGGCATTCCTCGCTGCGGCAGGCTCGATAATCGGCCTCGACCTGCCGCGCGAGCCGCGCACCTCGGTATCGCGGGACGACGTCACGATCCTGTGGCTGTCGATTGATCAGTGGCTGGTGACGCTGCCGCACGGCGAGGTTGCGTCCACCAGGGACCGGCTCGACGGAGCGCTCGCCGGCATCTTCTCGCATCACGTGGACATGAGCGACGCGCGCGCAATCATCCGCCTCGAGGGTGATGGTGCGCGCGAGGTGATCATGAAGGGGGCTGCGGTCGACCTGACCGATCCGGTGTGGGGACCGGGACGCGTCCGGCGCATGCTGTTCGCAGGCATCTCGGCCATGTTCCACATCGTGCAGGTGGAGCCGGACACGATCGACCTTTACGTGTTCCGATCGTATGCCGACTATGCTTGGGACTGGCTTCTCGCCACCGCAGGCGAACGGGCTCGCGTGCGCCTGTATGGGCGCCAGCGGCCACCGGCCGTGTGAGACAGTGTCCCGCGCCCCTTGCGACACGCCGGCATCTTCATCTTCTCCGTGTAGTGGCCATATACCATTGCGTTCATTGGCGTTAGCAGGCATGCTCGCGTTGAGTGCAGTCAAGGTTGCGAGGAAGGCACCGGGAACGTCGGCGGGTTGAGGTGGGTTGAATGTTCGGTGATCCACCGCGGCAATGGCCGCAGGAGTTTGCGTTGATCCTGCTGCCCGAGTTCTCGATGATGCCGGTCACCTCGGTCATCGAACCGCCGCGCATTGCCAACAGACTTGCGGAATTCACCTACTACCGCTGGCGCATGTACAGCCTCGACGGCGGTCCCGTCGCGGCGTCGAACGGACTGCTGATCAACGCCGACGGCCGGCTCGAGGACATTCCCGAGCATGCAACGGTCATGGTCTGCGGCGGGCTCAACATCCAGAAGCACACGACACGGCCTCTCATCAACTGGTTGCGCAAGGCGGCGCGCAAGGGCGCCGACATCGGAGCGCTGTGCACCGCCACCCATGTGCTGGCCGAGGCGGGTCTCCTCGACGGCTATTGCTGCACCATCCACTGGGAGAACATGCCCGCCTTCATCGAGGCTTTTCCCGACATCGACATCTCGGGCGGCCTGTTCGAAGTCGATCGCGACCGCTTCACCTGCGCCGGCGGCACGGCGCCGATCGACATGATGCTGGGGCTGATCGCCTCGCAGCACGGAACCGAGCTTGCCGCCAATGTCGCCGAGCAGGTGCTTCACTCGCCGATCCGCCACCACAGCGAGCACCAGCGGATGTCGCTGCCTGCGCGCATCGGTGCGCGCCACCCGAAGCTGATCGGGATCGTCGAGCAGATGGAGGCCAATCTCGAGGAACCGCTGAGCCCGAGCCTGCTGGCGCGGGAGGCGGGACTGTCGACGCGCCAGCTCGAACGGCTGTTCAAGCGCTACCTCGATCGGTCGCCGAAGCGTTACTACCTGGAGCTTCGCCTCAAGAAGGCGCGCCTCCTGCTGCTGCAGACCAACCTGTCGGTAATCAATGTGGCGCTGGCGTGCGGTTTCTCGTCGCCGTCACACTTCTCCAAGTGCTACCGCGCCTATTACGGCCGCACGCCCTATCGCGAACGCGGAATTCCCAACGATCAGCGCAACCTCGCCGCAACCGCCGATCTGTCCTGACCAGACCGCGGTGTCACGACCCTGCATTATCGAGCCCGGGCAGGCGTCTACCGGTACGTGCAAGGGATTGTCCGCGGAAATGCCCGTCACCACCTGGTGCCGGCTGCAAAAAAGAAGGTGGGCCCTTTCGGGCCCACCCCGATAAGATGCACGCCCGCGACCGGGGGCAAAAAGGCAGACGGCACCTTATCATCCGATTAGCCCGGCCACCCCGCCCCTGCCATGTTATTCCGGCTCACCCTCATGAAGCGGTATCGTCGAGCACTTGAAGACTTACCTAGAGTAATGTTCCCGCGGCCCAAAAACAAGAGGTTCCATTCGACTGTCATTACAAGAAATAGTTGAATCCTTAGGCTTTGGTTAAAATCTGCAACTAATGGCCCCGGCTTCGACATCCCGTCACCTGAATTCAAGGCGCCGGCGACGGCAGACGCAGCGTTGCCTTCAGGCCGCCACGCGCAGAGTCGCCAAGCATGACGCTGCCGCCATACATCGCTGCCGTTTCCGCGACTATCGCGAGGCCCAGGCCGGACCCCGGCTTTGTCTCGTCCAGCCGCCGGCCGCGCTGGAGCGCCTCATCACGGCGGCCTTCGGGCAGGCCCGGACCGTCATCCTCGACGGTGAGTTCGATCCAGGTCTTGCCGAGCACCGCGGTGTCCTCGACAGGGGCCACCCGCACGCCCACCCAGCCGGCTGACCACTTGAACGCGTTGTCGAGGAGGTTGCCGATCATCTCCTCGAGGTCCTGCTTCTCGCCGAGGAACTTCAGCCCGGGCGGGCAATCCGTCTCGACCGCGATGCTGCGATCGGCGTTGATGCGCTGTAGCGTGCGGACGAGGCTGTCGATCACCAGGCCGACCTCGGTGAGCGAGCCAAGCGCATGGACGCGCGCCGCCCGGCGGGCCCGGTCGAGATAGAGGTTGATCTGGTCGCGCATCACCTCGACCTGCTGCGACACCTTCTGCGACAGCTGGCCGCGTGAGGCCTGTGCCTCGTTGGCGATGACGCTCAACGGCGTCTTTAGCGCGTGGGCAAGGTTGCCGACCTGGGTGCGGGCGCGCTCGACCACCTCCTCGTTCGCCTGCAATAGTGCGTTGAGTTCGTCGGCGACCGGCTGGATCTCGCTGGGGAAGTTTCCGCGCAGCCGCCGGTCGATCCCGGAACGGACCTCGACCAGGCCCCGGCGCAGCTGCCGCAACGGACGCAGCCCGTAGCGGACCTGGATGAACGATGCCGTGACGAGGCCGATGGCGAGCACGGTGAGCGCGATAATGAGCGTCTGGTTGAACGCCGTCACCTCGTCCTCGATCTCGTCGAAGTTGCCGGTGACGATGAACGAGAAGTCCTGGTCGGAGCCGGCCAGCCTGAACTTCTGCTCGAGGACCCGGAGCCGGTTGCCGTCCGGGTCGGTGAGATAGAAGCGCGTGGTGCCGTCCTCGCCGACCTGGCGGGCGACATCGTCGGGGACCACGATCTGCTGCTCCAGCAGCGACAGCGACCGCAGCTGCATGTCGGAGCCGGGCTCGGTCGAGGTCACCTGCCAGTACCAGCCGGACAGCGGCAGGTCGAACCGGCTGTCGGCGATGCTCGCGCTTTCGAACAGCCTCCCGCGCCGGTCGAGTTCGACCACCGCGAGCAGTCCGTCGAGGGTGGAGCGCAGCCGGGCGTCGAAGTTGCGCTCGACGGCGGCGCGGAACAGCGACGACAGGAGAACCCCGGTGATGGCCAGTATGACAATGCTCCAGCCCGCCGACGAGACGATCAGCCGGAAGGCGAGCGAGTCACGCCGCATTGTCGGGTTCAGCCACGCAGTACCCCAATCCGCGCACGGTCTGGATGGCGTTGGTGCCGAGCTTCTTGCGCAGCCGGCCGACGAACACCTCCACCGTGTTGGAGTCGCGGTCGAAGTCCTGGTCGTACAGGTGTTCGACAAGCTCCGTGCGCGAGATCACCCGCCCCTTGTGGTGCATCAGGTAGGCGAGCAGCCGATATTCGAGCGATGTCAGCTTGACGGCGTTGCCGTCAACGGTGACGCGGGCGCTCTTTGTGTCGAGCCGCAGGTTGCCGCACTGGATCTCCGATGACGCATGGCCGGCCGAGCGCCGCAGCAGGGCTCGGATGCGTGCCAACACCTCCTCCATGTGGAACGGCTTCGCCACGTAGTCGTCGGCACCGGCATCGAACCCCGCCACCTTGTCGCTCCACCGGTCGCGTGCGGTGAGGATAAGGACTGGCATCTTGCGGTCGTTGCGCCGCCACGCCTCGAGCACGCTGACGCCGTCCATGACCGGCAGGCCGAGGTCGAGCACCACCGCGTCATACGGCTCGGTATCGCCGAGGAAGTGACCTTCCTCGCCGTCCATGGCGGAGTCGACGACGTAGCCCGCCTCGGTCAGCGCATCGACCAGTTGGCGGTTGAGATCGGGATCGTCTTCGACCACCAGCAAACGCATCGTTGTTCCCCTCCTCGGCTGTTCCGCGGCGGGTCGGACAGGCTCAGTATCCCAGCACCCGCCCCGTGCGCGCGTCAACCGTGACGACGCTGACCCGGCTGCCATCGCGGATCTTGACCTGGTAGGTATCGCCATTGCGGCTGACGCCCAGGAGCTTGCCGCGCACCGCCCGGCGGGCATTGCGGGCAGCGGTCGACGGCGGCACGAACTGGCCGCTGGCGGCGGGGCCGCGCTGATACTGGCGCGCGCCTTCGCGCCGCCGCTGCTGGCGCCGTGCCTGTTCCGGCCGGCGGCTGCGTTGCGCCCGTTCGATGCCCCGACTGCGGGACGGGCGTGCGGACCGGCGCATCTGCTGCTGACGCTGGATGCGGCGTTCGCGCTGCTGCAGCTGGCGCATCCGCGGCGCCCGCTGCATGTCGCGCCGCCTCGGCGCGCGCTGGAACCCGCGTGGCGACCGGCGCATCGGCCCGGCGCGCCGCTGGCCGCGCCGCGACTGGACGAGCTCCACGTCCTGGATGTTCGCCGCGGCATCAAGCGCCACGCGCGGCACCGCCGCCGAATGCGCCGGCCCGTGGCCCGGTGCCATCACCCAGGCGCACGCAATCGCCGCCAGGGCGACGGCTATCTTCTTCCACGCTGTCATCGCGGAGGCACCCTAGAGACGGCTACATGAACGATGGCTGAACCGCTTGTTCCGGCCGGTCTTCGGAACCATGGCCGCCGTCGCGTCAGTCGGCATGAAAGGTCACGAACTCCTCGAGCGGGGCACGTCGCGTGCGCAGCCGGTTGACCGGGGCGTCTTCGTCCATGTAGCCGAGCGCCATGCCACAGAACAGCATCTGGTTGTCCGGCAGCCGAAGCACCTCGCCCACCGTCTTCGGCCACAGCGCCCAGGCCTCCTGGGGGCAGGTGTGCAGGCCGTACTCGCGGGCGAGCAGCATCACGCTTTGCAGGAAGATGCCGAGATCTGCCCACTGCGGCGGGCCCATCTGGCGGTCGAGGCAGAAGAACAGGCCCACAGGCGCGCCGAACAGCGTGTAGTTGCGGCTGAACTGCCGTCGCCGCGCGGCCTTGTCCTCGCGGGGGATGCCAAGGGTCGCATAAAGGTCCTCGCCGCACTGGAAGCGGCGCTCGCGATAGACCTCGTCCAGGTGCTCGGGATAGACGCGAAACTCCGCGCCCTCGCCGCGAGGATACTCGGCCAGCCTGTCTTGGACCCGCTCGATGAGGCGCTTCAGCGTCCTGCCGGTCACGACATGCACGAACCACGGCTGCAGGTTGCCGCCCGAGGGCGCTCGCCGGCAGGCGTCGAGTATCGCCCGCACCGTCGCCTCGGGAACCGGGGTATCGAGAAAGGCACGACAGCTGATCCGCGTGGCAAGCGCTTCGGAAACCTTCAATTCGGCAACCTCTCGGGAGACCGCTCAAGCCCCGGACGGGGCGGCCCGGCACGCTATTCGAGGTCGCGGGCGACTTCAACCCGGGGAGACCGTCGCACGCCTTCACCGGGCATAGAAGAAGTGGCTGCCGATGAGTGCCGTTGGCGAGCGGTCGCGTGCCCAGTCCGGCAGCCGGTCGTGGCGATGAAACCGCCACGCTCCGTCGGTCGGATCGGGTGCCGCGTCCGCCCACGCGAGCGCGACCTGTGCTAGGCTGCGGCAGAACCCGTCGTCGCAGCGGCGATCGAGAAGCGCGGCGGGCGAGCAGCGACACCGGGCGTCCGCCGGAAGGTCGCGGCACAGCCCGCCGACCACCGCCGCCACCGGCTGAGACGAGCCATGAACGCGGTTGCGGATCGTCCACGCCACCGCCAGGCGGCCGGCATCGGAATCGGCGCCGGCAACCGCATCGACAACCCCGGCAATGGCGAGGACCTCGCGTATCGACAGCAATCCGGCATCCGTCCCGTGCATGAATATATTCCTACACACTGTTGCGGGTGGCTGTCAATGCGCGAACGGCGGCGATGACCATGACCGCATTCGGAACCGCAGTGAACGGATGGACGTTTCCGCACGTCGTCCGTGGCGGGACGAGGATACCGGTCGCGGATCCGGCGGCAGCCGCCGCCCATGGGGCGACCAGGTCGGGGGATTCCGGCATGACCGAGAAGCGGCGGAAGGTGGCGACGGCGGAGAACGACGCGACGGACACTCCGCCGCCGCGGGCCGTCTCGAACTGGGCTGCGACCGGCGTGTTCGTGATCGCCGTCTTCGCGGCACTGTCCTATGCCCAGGCGTTCGTGCTGCCGGTTCTTCTCGCCTTTCTGCTGTCGCTCATCCTCGGTCCGCTCGTGCGGTTCCTGGCGCGCCGGCGGGTGCCGGAGTTCGTCGCCTCGCTGGCACTTGTCCTGGTGGTTGTTGGGGGATTCGGCGCAGCCGCATGGTACCTGAGCGGCCCGCTCGGCGGCCTCGTCACCGATCTTCCGCGCATGGCGTCGGAGATCGAGCGCAAGCTGAGCGGCTTCCGCGCGCCGGTCGAGCAGCTTCGCGAGGCCGGCGAACGGGTCGACGAGCTGACCAGGGCCGCACCGGATGATCCCCGCGCCCCGCAGGAAGTGGTGGTCAAGGAGCCCGGCCTGCTGTCGGCAGCCGCCGCCAACGCGCCCGACGTCATCGCGCGCACCCTGTTCGCGGTGATCCTGCTGTTGTTCCTGCTGTCCTCTGGCGACCTGTTCTATGCCAAGGTGGTGCGGGCGCTGCCGACGCTCACCGACAAGAAGAGGGCGCTGCGGATCGCCTACGACATCGAGCGCGAACTGTCGCGCTATCTCGGCACCATAACGCTCATCAACCTCGGACTGGGCATCTGCGTCGGGCTTGCCATGTGGGCGCTCGGCATGCCCGACCCGGCACTGTGGGGCGGGCTTGCCGCGGCGCTGAACTTCATTCCCTATGTCGGTTCGATCGTCGGGATCGTGCTGGTCGGCGTGGTCGCGCTCGGCACCATCCCCAACCTCGTGCAGGCGGCCATGGCGCCGGCGGTCTACTTCCTGCTGACATCGCTGGAAGGCCAGTTCGTCACCCCGACGCTGGTCGGCCGGCGGCTCGCCATGAACCCGGTTGCCGTGTTCGTCGCCATCGCCTTCTGGGGATGGCTGTGGGGGATCGTCGGCATGTTGATCGCGGTCCCGCTCATGGCTGCGGTGAAGATCTTCTGCGGCCACATCGGATCGCTGCAGACCGTTGCCGACTTCCTGTCCGCGGAGAACGGAGGCGATGCCGTCGACGATTCAGAGAAAACGTCATGAAAAATTGAGTAAACTGGTGGTCAACTTATTGATTTGCATGCATATATTGCAGACAAGTGCCGCTACTTGTTTCAGTTGCCGAACTGGTAATGATCGCCTAACGTACTCACGATCAGGTCAACTCAACAGGGGGCGTTGACTGCTGGGTCGGGTACTTCCGGCATGTCGCGATATCTGCGACTTCAGCAGGCTCGTCAGGTATCCGTGTCCACGCTGCGGAGACTGCGAACCACAGTATTCGTGTCGATCGCGCTCGGTCTCCTCATCATCGCGGTCGTCACCGGCTCCGTGTTGTGGAACTCCTACCGGTCCAACAGGCACGCCCTCGAAGAGCGGATCGCACAGCTCACCCAGGTGCTCGAGGAGCATACGCTCCGCAACATCCAGGCGGTCGACCTCCTGCTCCAGATCATCGCCGACAGCAACGCCTGGCAACTGGAAGACCACCGGCCGGAATACGAGGACTGGCTGCGCAGCCGCCTCGCCGGCCTTCCCTACGTGCGGGCCATCTATCTCGTCGGAGCCGACGGGTTCATCACCCAGGATACCGACCACCCGAATACGCCGCGCGTGTCGCTTGGCGACCGCGCCTACTTCATGGTTCACCAGAAGAACCCCGATGTCGGGCTGCACATCGGGGCGCCGTTGCAGTCGCGCTCGGTGGAGAGCCTGTTCCTGCCACTCAGCCGCCGCCTGTCGAGACCCGACGGAAGCTTCGCCGGCATCGTTGCCGCGGCGCTCGAACCGCGGTTCTACCAACGGTTCTATGCCGGCCTGCTGCTCGATCCGGGCGACTCGCTGACGCTGTGGTACCATGACGGAACCCTCATCGCCCGGGTGCCCGATGACCACGGCCTTGCCGGCAAGCAGCCGCCGGATCTCACCCTGTTCCCGCTCGGCCCGGGCGTGCCGTCTGCCGGCACCTTCATCGGCAACGGTCTCATCGGCCCCGGACGGGACGTGATGGTGGGCTACCGTGTTCTCACCGGGCTCCCCCTCGTCGTCTCCTCGTCCACTCCCGTCACCCGTCACATGACCCAGTGGTGGTATACCGCCTACGCCGCCGCCTTCGGATTCCTGTTGCTGTGCATCCTGTCGGTCGTGACGCCGGTCCTGATCTTCCGCCAGGTGCGTGAGCGTGACGAGATGCATCGCAGGAGCCTGTTCCTGCAGAAATTCGAGTCGCTCGGTCGCATGACCGGCGGCATCGCCCACGACTTCAACAACCTGCTTGCCGCCATCGAGGCCGGCCGCACCCTGATCGCCAAGCACGCCGACGATCCGGGGCGGGTCAGGGAGTACGCCCGCGCCGTGGCCGATACCGTCGAACACGGCCGCAAGCTGACCGCGCAGCTCCTCGGCTTCGCCCGCGGCCGCCAGATCAGCCCAGCGACGGCGAGCGTCAACGACCTCATCACCGAGCTTGCCCCCATCCTGCGCCAGGCGGCGGGGGCCGGCGTCCGCGTCGAAATGAAGCTTGCTCCCGACATCGAACCCTGCACCATCGACCGCACCCAGTTCGGCGCGGCGGTGGTGAACCTCGTCATCAATGCCCGCGATGCGATGCCCGACGGCGGCGTGGTGACGATCCGGACGCGGATGAGCCGGTGGTCACAGGAAGCCGATTCGACGCTCGATCCGGGCGACTATGCGCTGGTGCGGGTCAGCGACACCGGAACCGGGATCCCCGATGATGTGATCGACCACGTCTTCGAGCCGTTCTTCACCACCAAGGGCGATCAGGGTACCGGCCTCGGGCTCGCCCAGGTGTTCGGGTTCATGCGCCAGATCGGCGGCGACGCGCGTATCGTGCGCAACCGCAAGCGGGGAACCGCGGTGGAGCTCTACTTCCCCTGCAACCGCACCGTCGAGGCGCCGGCCGAGGAGCGGCTGGCCGGCTGACCGTGCGGCTCAGCGTACGCGGTGCCAGTCGGCGAGATGCCAGACCTTGCCGGTCCGGTAGAAGATCGCGACCGCCGGCCCACGATAGGACGTCATGCCGATGCGGGCGCTCCTGGCGACAAAATCGAGATCGAGGCGGCAGACGTGCGCCCTTCCGGACGGAAAGGCGGCCGGAAACTCGGTGCAGGCTGCCGGCGCGAGCGTGAGCGCGATCACCTTGCTGCCGCCATGGGCGCCGCGGCTGCCCTTGCCGAGGTGGCGCCGGTAGGCGTCGGCCATCTCGTCGGGCGACGGCCCCCGCGAGGCGAGCGTCTCACTGTACCGCCAGCCGTCGCCGTCGCGGTAGAACACGCCGGAATGATCGTCGTCCACGATCTGCCGGCCGTCGCGCTCGAGGGCGATCGAGAACCGGCGGTGAAACTGGCACTGGTAGGTTCCCCGTTCCACCGGTTCGCACGACTGCTTGGCGACCGCGAAGCGGTCCATCCGCCCGGCCGTCGTTCCCGTAACGTCGGCCACGTGGCGCTGGTAGGCGGCCCGCATGTCGGCCACCGACGGCTCCGCTGCCGCGGCGACGCCCGAGCCGGCGAGGACGACGGCGGCGCAGGCAATGACAATGCTCAGGGTGCGGACGGAATACGGACGGCTCGGGATCATGACTCCCTCGTGAGGATTGCCGGAACGGATTGGCGGCGCGGAACGCGCCGGTGAACGGCCGTGTGGCCGTGGCCGGCACCATGCCTCAACGGCCCTGAGATCCGGTTTCCGGCACGGACCCGGTTTTAATCAAATTGCATCCGTTCCTCTGATCAGTACACAAACCATCGGCGCAGCCTCTGCAGCAATCCGTCGCCGCCGCGACCGGGCAGCATCGGCAGGATGCCGAGATGGGCGCCGAGGTAGGCATAGTTCCATTCGAGCAGGGTGTCGGGCGTCGCCAGGATCGGGAACCCGCCCGGCGCCAGCGCATGGCCGAGCGGCTGGATGAACAGGAACCACATCTGCACGAACAGCGAACTGGCGAAGCTTACCGCCCACATGCGGCGGACGAACGGGTCGCCGCTGTCGAGGCCGGCGCGTACCGTCTTCTGGCCTTCCTCGTAGGCCGCCGTCGCCGCATCGATCAGCGCCTTCTCGACCTCGGCACGCATTTCCGCCTCGCCGATCCGTCCCTTCTGCCAGGCGGCCGCGAGGTCGATGATGCTGCCGATCAGCCCCGGCAGCGACAGGGCATTCAACAATCCGATCATGGCTGTGTCCCGGGTGACTCAAGGCGCCTCAGATGCCGTGCTCGCCGGCCTTGGCGCGACGTTCGCGGATGATCCACGCCGCCGCCAGCGCAACGAACACGGCGGCGGCGATCATCGGTCCGTACGGCGCGCCGAGGGCGGAGCCGAGGTCCTTGACCGTCGTGACCGCCGGCGCCAGCGCCGCCGACACCGCGGCGAGGATCGCCGCCCAGCTGGTCGTCGACCGCGTCATCGGCTTGCCGCACGGCGGGTCGACCGTCGCACCCGCCGCCTCGTCGGCCTCGCGCCGGGCACCGTCCGCCGTGGCCGGCGTCATGAACAGCCGCGCCTCGGCCGCCCGTCGCCTGACGAGGCCCTTGAGCACCCGCCCGCCGGCGCGGTTCCACAGCTGCAGGCGAGCCGGCACATCCTCGAACCGGCCTTCGTTCACCGCCTTCAGCACCGACGACCGGGCAAGGTTGCCCGGCCCGACGTTGAAGCAGAACGAGACCAGGGCGGCATGCTGGTTGTCGTTCAAGCCGACCTTCACCAGCCGTCGCACCTCGCGGCCGGCCGCGTCGAGGTCGTGCTTGAGGATGGTCTCGCCCTCGGCCCGGTCGATGGTCATGCCGGGGAGGACCGTCGGCGGCCCTGCCCGCGACGTGTGGCCGTAGCCGATGGTGAGCGCGCCCGACGGGCACCGGTAGGCCCGACTGCGCCAGCCTTCGAACTCCTTGACGAGCGCGATGCCCGCCGCGTTCAGCGTCATGGTCTCCTCCATCAGGGAAATCCGCTGCCTGGCGCCACCGCCCGCGGTCACTGCCGCCCGCGGTGGCCGCTGCGGCTGTCGATCTTGGCCTCGATGCGCGCCAGTGCCGCCTCCAGCCGGTCGAGCTTGCGCAGCCGCTCCTCGACCCGGGCCAGCCGCTCGCCGCGGTTCTCCGCGCTTTCCACCGAATGCTCCAGCGCCAGCACCCGCTGCGTGGTCTGGCCCACCCAGTAGGCGAACATGCCGGTCTGCAGCACGATGGCGGCGATGAACGTGATCGGCACCCGCCGGTCGAGGTGCCAGCCGCGCGACTTCTCGCTCGCATCGGTCATCATCGTCCTCCACGCTGCTGCCGACGGGTGCTTGTGCGGGCGGCGCCGCGTGCTAGGCTTGCCGCTCTTGAACGGAACATCCGCACATGTTGAACCTGCCCCGGCGCCGCCCTGCAGTGGGCGTGATCGAAGGTTCCGCTGCCGCCCCATGAGCCGGCGCGTCTGCCATCTGCACGTCGGCACCGGCAAGACCGGTTCCTCGGCCCTGCAATCGGCGTTCGCGGCAGAGCGGGACCGATTGCGTTCGCACCGGCTGGCCTACCCGGACCTGAGCGGCACGATGGCCATGGCGCTCGCCGGCATGCCCACCGCCGGCAACGCCCGCGACGTCGTCGTCGCGCTGCGCCGGGGCGATGTGGGCGCGGCCGTCGATCTGGTCGCCCGCCACGCGGATGCCGAGCACGACATCGTGCTGTCGGCCGAGGGGCTGTCCGGCTTCGGCGAGGCGACGCTGGCCGCGTTTGCCGCCGGTCTGCACGGGCTCGGTTACGACACGCGGGCGCTGATGTTCGCCCGGCCGCACACCGAATGGGTGGTCTCGGCATGGCTGCAGCAGGTCAAGACCGGACGGACGACGAGCGACCTCGTTGCGTTCACCCGCAACTGGATGTCGCCGGAACGCCTCGCATCCGAAAGATCACATTCGGGCCGCGCACGCACGCTGGAGCGCGCGATCGGCGACCTCATTGTCCACTGGTATCCCGCCGTCCGCCGCCAGGGCCCGCGCGGCGTCATCGAAGCGGGCTTCCGCTGGCTCGGCGTCGAGCCGCCGGCTAGCCTGCCCACGCCGGTCGTCAATCCGACCCCCGGACGGGAGGCGCTGCACGTCCTCGAAAGGATCGACATTCCCGGCAACCGGCTTCGCCGGCGCCGGTTCATCGAGACGTTCCTCGATGCCGCCCGCCGCGAGGGCCTGCTCGGCAGCCGGGTCACGCTGCCGCCGGACCTTGCAGCCGAAGTCCATGCCGCGACCTTCGACGACTGCGCCAGCCTGATCCGCCGCTACTGCCCGGAGCTTTCGGTCGACGAGGAACTCGCGCCGCCGGCGGCGATGCCCGCCGCGCCGCTCGACCGCGCAAGCGCCGACCAACTGACCGAACTCGCCCGCTCGCTGCTGCTGCCATCACCCGACCTCGACCCGAGACAGCGACGACGACGCCGCATGCGCGCTGCCGCCCGCATATAAGGCACTGCGTTTGGCAACCCGTACGGCCAGCGCACCGGCGCACCACCGCCCCTCCCCGCCTCAACCCCGCGCCATGGAGAGGAGATACTCGTGTGTCGCCGGTACAGGTCCAGGCAGCGACGGTGTCTCCAAGGGTGACCGCCGTCTGGGATAGCCGAATAGATCGAAGTCGACGCGATATAGCGACGTAACCCGGGCCAGGGTGGCATCATCGTAATGTTCTGACAGGAGTTCAGCCGCGCCAGTCGCATGCTCACTATGCGTTTCCATCTCGACACCCCGACTGGCGAGGTACGCCGATACCTGATCCATGGCTTCTACTCGGCCAATGAAATCCCAGCGCACGTATGGATACAATACGTTCAAATACTGTGCCCGGAAATGCGGGTTCATCGTCTCCATACGGATGTGTGACAGCTTCTCCACGAAGTCCCGGAAGTTCTTGGGCCTGCGCCCCGCCCTCTGCGTAAACCAACGTCCGGGCGGGCTATCGGGAACTATCTTGTCAAGATAAGCGGACAGAAGCCGCGCATATGGGTCGCGGACCACGGTGAACCACTGTGCTTCTTCCAGCTTTTTCCGTGGGACATCGACAATGTTGATAAATGGTCCGCGGTCGTGCCTATGGGCCCCACGGTATGAGTTAGTTCCCCTCGTTCGATCTTCCGCTAACCACAGCGACTTGATAATCGTCGTGCACGCGGCCTTTTGGTTCATTACGTAGACGAGATCCAGACTAGGCGCGTAGCGTAACGTTCGGTATACTGTTTTGGGATTGAGGCGAACCATGTCGAAGCCTACGCCCGCGCCGGCTGCTACGCAACAATCCAGACTGCGAGCCAAGTGATCTTGTCGTTGATCGTCACGCCGCTGTCAGGTGGCGTGTGCACCATCAGCTCGAAGTAATCGCCCTCGACCACCGACAGCGGTGGAGACCTCACGTTGTACCGGCTCGCGGTGGAATCGCCAGGCCGCTGCACCTCCAGAATGGGACAGCCGGGATAATCGGCACCCCCGTTTTTCGCGACGGCCACAATACAGTCGGCACCGAGATTGTGACCGCTGAGCGCGACCTGGCCTGCGACCTCGACCATCGATACCCCCGCCGGAACGGTGAGCCGCGACGGGTTGGTCACGTTCTCATGGAAGCCGCCGGTGTCATACGCTTCGTCGCTCATCGGGATCGCGGTCAGCCCACCCGAGAAGTCCTGGCCTGTCATGTTCGACCCGACATGGGCGAGGCAGCCGCGGAATGCCGGCCTGAGGTCGATCCAGCCGGACCCGTCGTGCACCAGCAAGACCTCCTCGTCCTCGACCCAGGCGAGCCAGCCGGCGCGCGGCACGAGCTTGGTCCAGACGCCGTCGACGTACCACGCGATGTTGAGGTCCCAGTCGGTCCAGGCGCCGGTGGCGCCGCTCGCCGGAATGTAGCGGTCGCCATCGGACGGGTTGCCGGGCGGCTCGGTCAGGTCGCGGTCCTTGACGGCAAGCTGGACCAGGGCGTCGAGCCGGAGCAGCGCCTCGTTGACGGTGACGTGCTTCTGCGCCTGGGCGGCGGCGAGCAGCGGAAGCTGCAGGAGAGTGGTGTCGGCCATCGGTCACGGTCTCCTG
>Ga0079224_100000392_pt1 | contig 41743 bp, 38 predicted proteins | sample Stecom2015_FD_80414 | JGI IMG/M metagenome (GOLD analysis project Ga0079224, IMG submission 80414) | Agricultural soil microbial communities from Utah to study Nitrogen management - Steer compost 2015 | ecosystem: Environmental > Terrestrial > Soil > Agricultural land | place: USA: Utah... | reverse complement strand
CCTAAGCAAGCTAAACGAGAAATACGAGAAATGGATCAAGAGCTACCGTGATGGGAAGCTCCTGATCCTCGATAAGGATGAGCTCGATTTTGCCAACAACCCCGAAGACTTGGGCTTTGTGATTCGGAAAATCGAAGCCGAGCTGTTCGGGCTTTTCTAACTGGCGGCGCTTATTTTCCCGCTACGATTTCCCTGAAATTCTTGACGCTCTGCGCCACGTCTCCGGCGTTGTCTTCCCAATTGTGCTCGTACTCGGCTGAGATGTTGCCTTTGAAATTCTGGCGCTTCAGCTCGGCGATGATTGCAGGTACGTTGGCTACACCGGTACCCCAGTGTACGTCGTGCGTTTGGCGTGCTTTTTCCTTCAAATCCTTGAAATGCATGCTTTTGAGGTGGCCTTCAAATTGTTTCAGGCTTTCGACAGGATCCAAGCCGGACCGTACCCAATGCCCGATATCGGCACAGGCACCTACGTAGGGGCTGTTGGCTTTTGCGATGGCATCCAGCACCACATCGGGATGCCAGTACGTCGAGGGCTCGGGATGGTTATGGATCCCGACATGAATTTTGTACTCATTGGCCAGCTGGCCTATAAGCGGTAAGAATTCAGCGTTCGGCTCGGTATTGATATAGCGAATACCCATATCCTTGGCAAAGGCGAAAAGCTGGCGCCACTCCTCTTCCGAACTGCCGTTGACCACGCCGAAAGCGACCAACTTGATCTTGTTTTTTTTCATCAATTTCTTAACCGCTTTGCGCGCGTTGGCATCCATTCCGAAGTTGAAAGTGCCCTCCAGCCCGCCGCCAAGCGTTTGGCCGTTGTAGGCCTCGATGTTTCGCAATCCAGCGCTAGCGGTTTTTTCCAGGGCCTCGGCAAAGGTGAAGCGGTTGAAGGTGTACGTCTGGGCCGACAGTGTCCACCCAAGCTTTTTCTCCGGTTGCGATTGTCCTACGACCATAAACGGCACGAGGAAGAATACGCAAAGGACGGCAAGTTTAATCGTTCGTTTCATAATTGTATTTAGATTTATTGTTTATTTGTAGGCAAGCCTATCGATGGTTATCGTAAGTAAATTCGCGCACTGCATGGCGCAGGACGGTTAGATGCTGGGGGTCTATCGCGCGCATGCGCTCCATGGCGCGGAGGGCTTCGTCCAGCTGCAGGGGCGTCCGCATGCCTAGGGCTACCGTAGACACGGCCGGCTCCGCAAATACGTAGGCCAACGCCACGTCCAGGCTGTCCGTTCCCAGCTCTGAAGCAATCGCCGACAGGGTTTTGGCGGCCTTGGCTACTTCGCTGTCCGTAAATTGAAGGTAAGTTACGGGCTCCTTGCCAATCAACAGGCCACTAGCCACCGCGCCGCGTACAATTGTGCTGATGCCCCGCTCTTCCAGTAGCCCCAGCACCGACTCTTCCGGACGCCGGTCGAGCAAACTATACTGCATCATGACGCTGATGATGTTTGAGCGGTCCACATATTCGCGAATTACGTTCGGTCGGATGGAGGAAATGCCATACCAGCGAATTTTGCCTTGCTGCTTAAGCAACTCAAAAGCCTCGATGGTTTCGTCGATGTCATCCTCCGCGGTTCCCCCATGCAATTGGTACAAATCGATATAGTCCGTACCTAATCGCTTTAGGCTATTTTCCGCGCTCTTGACAATGTAGTCCTTCGAGGGATTCCAAGACAAGCTGCCGTCCGGCTGGCGCTGGTTGCCCACTTTCGTGGCGATAACCACCTCGTGCCGTAGGGGCGCCAACGCCTCGCCCACCAGCATCTCGTTGATTCCGTCCTGATAGATATCCGCCGTATCAAAAAGCGTAATCCCCTCCTCCGCCGCCTTGCGTAACAATTGCTGGTTTGACTTGGAGTTGTCCGAAAGGGACATGCATCCGAAGCTGACGGTATTGACAGCGAGATCCGATTGGCCAAGTAGGGTATTCATCACGATGCGTTTTTACGGCTCAGGGGTCTCGGTAGTTTTCACACGGCCGACACTGATCAACTCGACATCAAAAACCAATGCACTATAGGGTGGGATCATGCTCCCGCCACCGCGCTCGCCATAGCCAAGTGCATAGGGGATATATAAGCGGTAGTGGGCGCCTTCGCCCATTAACTGCAGGCCTTCCTGCCAGCCCTGAATAACCATATTGAGCGGAAACGTCGCCGGCTCGCCACGGTCATAGGAGCTATCAAACTGCTGTCCATCGGCCAGTACGCCACGGTAGTGGACGGTCACCGTGTCCTGCAAAGCCGGCTTTTCGGCCGAGCCCTCCCGGATCACCTCGTATTGCAGACCGCTCGCCGTGGCCACGACGCCCGGCTTCGCCTTGTTGGCTTCCATAAATTCGTTTGCGGCGGCAATCAGCGGCTCGTTACGCCGGTCATAGGCCGCCTTGAGCGCCTCAGCAATGATTTCGCGCTGTTCTTCCTCGCTAAGGGCACGTCGCTCATCGCCATACACTACGTTGATTGCCTTCGTTACGACCGCCGGATCAAGCGTTTCGATACCGGTCCGTTTCAGGTCATCCCCGATCGCCAAGCCAAATGCATAAGCAACGGAGTCGGCTTTCGTTTTCAATGGAGATTCTTCTGCCGCGGTTTGCGCCGTGGCGGCACCTATCTGGAGCACGAAGGCAACGAAGGGCGCTATAAAAGGCAATTTCATGTTTCGTTATTAAAAATCGTGCTAAAGATAAGTACTAATTTCGGAAAGCAAGGTGGACGCGCCGAATAATCCAGTGGCTTAGCCGAAAGGGAAACCAAGGGATTTACGTGAGGGTCTCGTCGGCCGGGGGATGCCCGCAGCCGTTGCCCGTGTTGTTTCAGTAGCAGGGAGTCTGTCAACAAAAAAGGGGGCGAATACACACCCGCTCATGATCTCCAAGTAAACCGTTTTTTGGCGACGGTAACACATTTAGTTTCCTCTACGCACATGGACCAGGCGACCCGCTTACCCACTTTCAAACTAGTTCTCTTTCTTCAGTTCGACCTCCATGACACCGTTTTTACCTTTATCGCCGTATTTTTCCGTCGCCTCCTTGTCTTTCAGCACCGTCATGTGCTTAATTTTATCAGGAGATAACGCATGGAGTTCCGACGCAGAAACCTGCTCGCCTTCGATTAGGATTAACGCTTCCTTGAAATCGTGCCTAACAATGGCCGTATCGCCACTAAACGGCGTACTAGCCCGGCCATTGAGCCGATCGCCAGTTTCCGACACCGCCGACGAGTCCGCCGAAACACGGCCATTTTTGGTTGTTATCAACACCACGCCATTCTTTCCTTTTTCGCCATAGCCTGCGGCCGCGCCCTCTTTAAGGATCTCGATCGCCTTGATTGTGTTAGAAGGGTTTTTCTCCAAGTCAGCTTTAGTAGCTTCTTTGCCGTGGATAATCACTGCATTGTCCATCCCTCTCTCCGAAAGTTGGCCATCGACGATACGAACGGCTGTTCGAAGGCTGTCTGCTTTGATGGAATCACGCGCTGGGCAAGGCGCCAGACAGGCTCGGCCTTCCCTAAATCGGCTTCCCCAACAGGCATGCCCCTGCCTAATTTGTCTAGCCCTATTTCTACATTCACCTCGGGGCAAAAACTGTTTCCGTAACGTCATAAGGCAACTATTTTACCCTATCCCACTTTGAATAATCACACGATTTTGAGTACATTTGCCATCAACAGGAAATATTATGTCAGAAACAGCTACAATCTCATTTAAGGGCAAGACGTACGAGCTGCCAGTGGTTACTGGTACGGAAAACGAAAGCGCGGTTAACATTTCAAAACTTAGGGATAGCACGGGTTTGATCACGTTAGATCCCGGTTATAAGAACACGGGCGCTACCCAAAGCGCCATTACGTTTCTTGATGGCGAGCGCGGCGTACTCCAGTACCGAGGTTACCCCATTGAGCAATTGGCTGAAAATTCCACGTTCCTGGAAGTGGCTTACCTGTTGATTTACGGCGAGCTGCCATCCGCTGATACGTTGTCTGATTTCCGGACCAAAATCAGCCGCCACACGCTCATCCATGAGGACATGAAAAAGTTCTTTGACGGTTTCCCCTCAAAGTCGCATCCCATGGGCCAGCTTTCCAGTTTAGTGGGTGCACTGTCTGCATTTTATCCTGAATCCCTCGACCCCAATCCTTCCGAAGAGGACGAAAACCTGACAATCGTGAAATTGTTGGCCAAAATGCCGACCATCGTTTCGTGGATTCACAAGAAATCATTGGGACACCCGGTCATCTACCCACGCAATGACCTCAACTACGTCCACAACTTCGTCAACATGACCTTCGGCCAATTGACGGAAGATGTCGAAATCGACGACGTCGTAGTGAGTGCGATGCACAAGCTACTGATTCTGCACGCCGACCACGAGCAAAACTGCTCCACCTCAACCGTACGCATTGTAGGCTCGTCGAATGCCAACTTGTACGCATCCATTTCGGCCGGCATTTCCGCGCTGTGGGGACCCCTGCATGGCGGTGCCAACCAAGCGGTCATCGAGATGCTTGAAAACATCAAAAACGATGGCGGTAACAGTGCCAAGTGGATTGAAAAGGCCAAGGATAGAAACGATCCCTTCCGCCTGATGGGTTTCGGGCACCGCGTATATAAAAACTTCGACCCGCGCGCCAAGATCATCAAAAAAGCATGCGATGACGTACTCGAAAAACTGGGCGTGAATGACCCCGTATTGGATATAGCCAAAGAACTGGAAGCCGCCGCGCTAAAAGACCAGTACTTTATAGACCGCAGGCTCTACCCCAACGTGGACTTCTATTCGGGCATCATTTACCGTGCATTAGGGTTCCCCACCGAAATGTTTACCGTACTCTTCGCTCTTGGGCGCCTTCCCGGCTGGATTGCGCAATGGAAAGAGATGAAGGCTAACCGCGAGCCGATCGGCCGTCCACGGCAGATCTACGTGGGCAGCACAAAGCGGGATTACGTACCCCTGGAGCAACGATAACAAACGGAATACCGGTAGGAAATGCCTCGCTGAAGTTGGCGATTCGGACGAGGAATCGTCGGATGCAAAGAGATGCCATGGTTGAAATCCGTCAGCTAAAAGCCTCAGACAAACCGAACAACACCCAGATAATCAGCGCATATGCAAAGCTCGCCCTTTGTTCTCCAAATAATTCCTACCAAGCCACTATAGATTATCCTGCCTAATCCTTATGTTTGCATGACGTAAACGCGAAAGCTACAAAACATTGGGATTTTACCTCACATATCTTTCGGTCGGCATTCTGCTATTCGGCTTCATTGCCTTGTTCGCGCTGTTTGCCGTCTACGCTGAGCGCAAGATTGCCGGCTTCGTACAAGACCGTCTGGGACCGATGGAAACGGGGCGCTACGGCACCCTACAAACCTTGGCAGATATTCTCAAGCTCATTCAGAAAGAAGCCATTACCCCCGCCGCTGCTGACAAGGTACTTTTCGTGGTGGCGCCCGTAGTGATTTTCGCTGCCGTGTATTTGGGCTTCACTGTGATGCCGTGGGGGCCGTCGCTCGTGCCTTCTGGCGTGCACTTGGGCATCTTCTCCGCCATCGCAATCGTGTCAATTGACGCTATCGGCATCCTCATGGCGGGATGGGGCTCACACAACAAATTTTCGCTGCTAGGTGCCATGCGTTCCGTGGCGCAGATCGTTTCCTACGAAATCCCCGTGGGTATTTCGCTTATCGCAGCGGTGATGATCGCCCAGTCCCTCAACTTGCAGACGATGGCGGCCCGCCAGGGGATCCTCACCGAAGAAACGTTATTGTTCCTAGGTCTTTGGGACGTCAGCCAGGTGGGCGGCATATTAGCTTGGCACGTCTTCCAGGCGCCCCATTTGCTGTTAGCTTACGTCATCTTTTTCATTGCTTCGCTAGCCGAATGCAACCGTGCGCCGTTTGACATCCCCGAAGCCGAATCCGAGCTAGTGGGCGGTTTCCACACGGAGTACGGCGGATTGCATTTCGCGTTTATCTTCTTAGCGGAATACGCCATGATGTTTTTGGTGGCGATGCTAGGGGTGGTCGTTTTCCTCGGCGGATGGAATAGCCCTTTGCCGAACATCGGCTCTTGGAAACTCGCCGAGTGGACCACCGGCGATGCTTGGGGCATTTTCTGGACGCTGGCGAAAACGCTGCTTATCGTCGGCGTGCAAATCTGGATCCGCTGGACCCTACCCCGTCTCCGTGCCGACCAGCTGATGTCGCTGTGCTGGAAGGTGCTCACGCCACTGGCGTTAGTGTGTATGGCATTATCCGGAGTTTGGCGAATCTGGGTCATGAGCTGACAACCGAAAACTATATTAACTGACGACCACAACGACTTCACCCATGTTCAAAACGGCACTGCAAGCTTTCATTACCGCCGCGAAAGGTCTAGCCACGACCCTTCGGCACCTTTTTGGCGCGCGCCGCTCGCGCGGGCAGGTGGATGTGCGCAAGCCGGATTATTTCCAACAGCAGGACGGCGTCACCACCGTACAGTTCCCGCGCGAGAAAATGCCGATACCCGAAGTGGCCCGCTACCAACTGGACGTCGAAATTGATGATTGTATCGTTTGCGATCTGTGCGCGAAGGCCTGTCCCGTGGACTGCATCGATATCGAAGCGATCAGGGCAACGGGTGTTATCGGCAAAACGTCGGACGGCAGTGTCAAACGGCTGTATGCCGCGAAATTCGACATCGACATGGCCAAATGCATGTACTGCGGTTTGTGTACGGTGGTCTGTCCCACGGAGTGCATTACGATGACCGACCAGTACGACCGAAGTACGCCGCGGCTCAACGACCTTATTTATTCCTTCGCAACGATGACCCCCGAAGAAATCAACGCTAAGAAAGTCGAATACGAGGAATTCCAAGCCGAAAAGGAGGCGGCCAAACGCAAACCATGACCCTACAAGCGTTCCTATTTTACCTGCTGGCAACCATTGCCATTGGCTCGGCGCTGTGCATGGTCACACTCCGGAATATGGCGCGTTCGCTTTTCCTTTTTTTTGTGGTGCTTTTTGCCGTAGCTGGACTGTATATTTTTGCGTTAGCCGACTTCATCGCCATAACCCAAATCATGGTCTACGTGGGGGGCGTGCTCGTCCTCCTTCTGTTCGCGTTTATGCTGTCCAACAAGACGCTCCTCAACGAGCTAAGCGCGGGTACGCGGCACTTTGTCTCCCTGCCTGCTTGGCAAGGCCTATTAATCAGCGGAACATTCCTCACATTGATGATATACGCCGTTACGAGCTTAGGCAGGTACGAACCTTCGTGGATCGCCCGAGCGCAGGAGCAAGCCACGACCATCGCAGTCACGGACAATACCGTGGAGCAGCTGGGCATCCACCTGATGACGCGCTTCGTGTTGGCATTCGAAGTTGTCTCCGTCATGATCATGATGGCGCTGGTGGGAGCGGCACACCTAGCAAGAAAGGAGCCAAACCGATGATTACACTTACACATTTTCTCGCCGTCAGCGCTTGCCTGTTCGCCATCGGCTTGTTTGCCGTGTTGGTGCGGCGAAATGCCATCCTGGTGTTGGTCGGCATCGAACTAATGATTAACGCCGCCATCCTTAACCTCGTAGCCTTCGGCCGTTACGACGCACAATTCTATGGCGGCCAAGTATTCGCCTTGTTCGCGATCGTGCTGGCTGCCGCGGCCGTAGCGGTGGCATTGGCTATCATCCTGAACGTGTATCAACAATATAACACCATTGACCCGAACGAAATCCAGGATTTGAAAGAATAGCAGACACGCAATAAACGTAATTTAGTCAACCTTAGTCGACAAGATTTGCCCGATACGCCCATGACATATCCCATACTCGCCACCCTGGTAGCCGTACTGTCTCCTTTGGGGGCCTTTTTGCTATCCGCATTGATGGGCCGGCGATCCGTGTCGCGCGTATTGTCCATAGCATCTATTGCCGGCAGCCTGCTCGCGGCCATCTACGTGTTCGGCCAAGTGTGGGAACAAGATATCCTGCACGCCCAATGGACATGGTTCACCATCGGCGAATATCAAATGCGGGTCGGCATCCTGCTCGACAATCTTTCGGTGGTCATGCTCTTGCTGGTACCGCTGATCGCCCTTCCCGTGCATATCTATTCGGTGGCTTACATGGCGGGCGACCCGGGCACCCATCGTTACTGGATGTACCTGAGCCTATTCTGCTCCGCCATGCTGGGTTTAGTCGTGTCGGACAACCTGTTGGTCATGTACGTCTTTTGGGAATTGGTCGGCTTCGCTTCCTACCTGCTGATCGGCTATTGGTTTACCAAAGAGAGCGCCGCACGTGCCAACATGAAGGCATTTATTATCAATCGCATAGGCGATGTAGGCTTTCTTGTGGGCATTGGCTTAGTGTATGCGCAGTTTGGCTCGCTCGACGTACGCTACCTATTCGGCGAGGGGGGGGCGGTCACCCAAGCATTGGTACCCGATGGTATATGGCAATTCGAGGACCATTCCCTCCCCGCCGTATGGCTGACCGCGACAGGCATGGCGTTTTTCTTGGGCGCCATGGCCAAGTCGGCACAGTTCCCCTTGCACGTATGGCTGGCTGACGCCATGGAAGGGCCAACCGCTGTATCGTCGCTCATCCATGCCGCCACGATGGTCGCCGCAGGCGTCTACTTGCTAGCGCGATTATTCTCTCTTTTCGATGCCAATGTCTTGACGATAGTGGCATGGGTGGGCACGGCAACCGCCCTGCTGGGTGCTTTTTTTGCCTTGACGCAACACGACATCAAAAAAATCCTCGCGTTTTCCACCGTATCCCAACTGGGCCTGATGATGGTGGCTATCGGTACCGGGCACGTCGCCATCGCGATGTTTTATCTGGTCGTCCATGCCTTCTTCAAATGCGTGCTATTCCTCGGCGCCGGCGCGGTCATCCGAGAAATGGCTCGCCTCCGAGACCGTTATCGTCTCGCGTTTGACCCCCAGGACATCCGTGCCATGGGCGGGCTGGGCAAACGCATGCCAATCACAGCGGCCAGCATGGGCGTGGCGGCATTGGCGCTGGCAGGCATCCCGCTGACGGCCGGATACCTGTCCAAAGATCTCCTGCTCGTCAGCGTATTCAAATGGGGGCTGCAGCGGGACGGCCTCGTCACCCTGATTCCATTCCTGCTCATCGCCGTTAGCGGCATGACCACGTTTTACATAGCGCGATGCATTTTTAAAGTGTTCTTTGGCAAGCTGCGCGTACGAGTTTCGCAAGGGTATTTGGACACGCGCGTTCACGTGGACGCGGCACCGAAATCCCTGCTCATTCCCATGGCGATTCTCGCTTTAGCCGCCCTCTTCCCGTTATTTTCACGGCAGCCTCTTCACATCGATGACCTTTGGCTCGTGAACGGGCTCGCAGCCGGCACTGTATCGGAGGCGTCCTTCGGTGTATTGCACAGTCTGCTGCCCGTGTTTACGACGGCGCTGTCGGCCGCCCTGGCACTGCTTGCATGGCGGTGGTACGTACGGGGGCGGTACCAAGCGGACCCGTCACAATGGCTGTACCGGCTTTCGCTGAACCAAGGGTATCTTGATGCCGCCTACCAGACCATTTTCGTGCGCCCGTTCATCGCGTTAGGGCGCGCGGCCAAGGCCTTTGACACCCACGTAGTGGATGGCGCCGTCAGCGGCGTGGCCAACGCGGGGCGCAAACTGGCCGCAGCTGCGGGATGGTGGGACTTTCGCGTAGTGGACGGACTGGTTCGCCTCGTGGGAAAGACCGCCAGTTGGCTAGGCAACGTTTTTCGCCGGTCGCAAACGGGCCGCGTGCAGTATTATATGTACCTAATGGTTTTTGCCGTCTTGCTTGTATTGATCTATCATTTAGTTAATCAGGGATGAACTTACACTTGCTGTCTATTCTGATTTTCCTGCCCTTGCTAGCTGCGGTGCTTATCCTAGCGATACCTACGGTCTGGCGCGCTTGTTATAAATACATCGCATTAGTTGCCAGCGCCCTGCAACTTGTCCTAGCGGGCGGGATGTATTACTTGTTTCACCCAAAAGGCGCGGGCATCACGGAAGCTCGGCTGTACCAGTTCACCGAGCAGATTTCTTGGATCAGGTTGGACATAGGCAGTATCGGGCGTCTGGAAATTGATTATTTCCTTGGCGTAGACGGCCTTTCGATGCCTTTCGTCCTGTTAACGCCCATTGTCATGCTCTTGGCTATAGGCGCGTCGTGGCGCATGAAACAAAGCCTAAAAGGGTACTATGCCCTGCTGATGATCCTGAGCATGGCCGTGGTGGGCGTCTTCTCCGCATTGGATTTCTTTCTGTTCTATGTATTCTATGAGCTCATGCTCCTGCCCTTGTACTTCCTCATCGGAATTTGGGGGGGCGTGCGGCGCGAATACGCGGCAATCAAGTTCTTTCTCTACACCCTATTCGGATCCGTGTTTATGTTGCTGATTATCGTGGGACTCTATTTTTCGGTCATCAACCCCGAAACAGGCGCCCATACCTTCAACATGATCCACATGATGAATCCCGACAATTACGTGCCTGGATCGATATTTTCCACCATCGGCAATCCCGAACTGTTTGGCATTCCTGCACGTTTGCTTGCCTTCATCGTGCTGTTTATCGCGTTCGCCATCAAAGTGCCCGTGGTGCCGCTACACACCTGGTTGCCGGACGCCCACGTGGAGGCCCCTACCCCGATTTCGATTATTCTCGCTGGTATTCTCCTCAAGATCGGAGGTTATGGCATCCTCCGCATCTGTGTGGGGGTTTTCCCCGAGGCAGCCTACGATAGCGCTTGGTGGATTGGCCTGCTCGGTGTCATCTCCATAATCTATGGAGCATTCGTGGCGCTCGCACAAACCGATTTAAAGCGCCTCATCGCCTATTCCTCCGTATCGCATATGGGGTTCGTTTTGTTAGGCATTGCGTCGCTCACTGCGGAGGGCATTTCAGGTGCCATGTTCCAGATGATCAGTCACGGATTTCTGGCGGCTGCGCTTTTTTTCTTGGTCGGGGTGCTGTACGACCGTGTGCATGACCGGCACATCTACAATTTCCGGGGTCTGGCATCGATCATGCCGCGCTACACGGCCTTTATAGCTATTGCTTTCTTTGCTTCGCTGGGCCTGCCCGGATTTTCGGCGTTCATCGGCGAAGCCTTCGTGATCATCGGGGCATTTAACTCCAGTACGGCCAATGGGTTGCTGCCGAGGTGGATGGCAATCGCCGGTTCGGTCGGTATCTTTATGAGCGCGGCCTACTTTCTGTGGACATTGCAGCGCATGTTTTTTGGACAAACCAGGCTAAGGGGCGGCGACACATGGGCGACGGCTTTGCATGATACGACGGCGCGCGAGACTGTACTCCTCGTGCCCTTGGTAGCCCTGACGATAGCACTGGGCGTTTACCCGGCCTTGGTATTTGACAAGATCAATGCGTCGATACTGGCATTGGTCGATTTGGTGGTAAAGTAAGGGAGACGGACGTGCAATTATTGACATCCCATATCTCTCCGCTCCTTGACGACATCGTCGCGTCCATCCCGGCCATTCTGCCCGAGGCCACGCTGATTGCCACTTTCGTACTAAGCATTTTCACCGGGCTGTTCTTCGATCGCGTCTGGAGGCACGCAACGCTGTGCGTTACCCTGCTGGGCATTGCCCTCGCTGGCTATTTTGTGCTGTCGCAACTAGGCGCTGCGCCTTCCGACCGCCTTTTCATGGGTATGGCGGCGGCCGATCGGTTCAGCATCGTTCCGCGTATCCTGATTGACGTATCGTGTCTCCTTTTCGTACTATTCGTCCACTGGAATCCACAGTTCCGCGCCCATAAAAAGAAAACTGCCGACTTATATACCGTATTGCTGGCCTTGCTCGTGGGTCTCCATTTCATGACAATGACCAGCCATTGGCTCATGCTCTACCTTACCATCGAGATGGTATCGGTGGGTTCGTACATCATGGTCGGCTACTTGAGCCATGGGCGCTTCCGCACGGAGGCGGCGATGAAATATGTCCTATTTGGCGCTACCTGCTCGGCCATTATGCTATACGGGCTGTCGTTGCTTTACGGCCTCACCGGCAACCTGGACTTCGCCTCCGCGCAGCACATCGCGGGGCTGACCGAAACACAACCCTGGGTAGCGGCCCTCGCCATCGTGTTGGTGTTCGTTGGCCTTGGATTCAAGCTCTCGTTCGTACCTTTCCACTTTTGGGTACCGGACGTCTATCAAGGTGCGCCAACGCCCATCACGGCATTCCTCTCTACGGCACCCAAGATTGCGGCAGTTGCCCTGCTCGCACGCCTTATACAGGCCTGGCCAAGGGAATTGGGCGATTTTGCCCATACCATGCACGACACGCTTCTCGTTGCCACGATTGCCACGCTCCTTTTCGGCAATTTGGCTGCCCTGCGCCAACAAAATATCAAGCGCCTGATGGCGTACTCGTCGATCGGGCATACGGGTTTCCTGATGATGGCTGCTTTGGCTTATTCCGGCCAAAACCACCACGTACTCCTGTACTACCTAGCGGTCTACTCCGTCATGAACATGGGCGTGTTTATGCTGGTCGATTATGTCGAAACCCGTACCGGAGCGCTGAGCGTGCAGGACTACGCCGGACTGGGGAAGCGTTTCCCTCTGGCCTGGATATGCTTTGTGATCTTGCTGGTCTCGCTTACCGGCATTCCTCCGACTGCAGGCTTCGTAGGCAAGCTATTAGTATTCTCTGCCGTGTTCGACCAGTGGATCCACAGCGGCCAGTTGAGCCTCCTGTTGGCCCTCATTGCGGGGGCGCTGACCACCGTAATCTCTCTATTCTTCTACTTTAAAGTTCCGCTTTACGCATTCCTTAGAAAGGCTGAACGCACGGTCGAACTACGCCATGCACCGCAAGGCCCGCTATGGGTGGCGGTATTGCTCACTGCCTTGATTTTTCTGTTGGGCGTCTTCCCACAGCTGTTGACGGGTTGGGTATAGGAATGAAGGTTGATCTCTGGCGCAGGCCGTTTACTACTTTTTGTCCTTCATGTCCAGCACTTCGACAGCCTGCTCGAGCTCTTGGTACCATGTGGCACCGTACTTACGGGTCAGGGCGTCCTTAAGGAATCGATACACCGGCACTTTTAATTCGCGGCCGAACGTGCAAGCATCTCGACAAATGTGCCAACGGTCATAGTGGAGTAGGTCAAATTCGGGATATTCCGTAGTGCGGATGGGGTACAAATGGCAGGAGATGGGCTTTCTCCATGAGATTTCTCCCTTTTCGTACGCTTTTTCGATTGCGCATTTCGTAATCCCGTTTTCCCAGGTCACGTATGCGCACTCCTTGTTGCCCTCCACGCACGTCGTTGTCAAGTCACCGTCCGCATCCACGACATGGGTACCCCAGCGTTCGACCGCTTCAATGCCTTTTGGGGTCATGTACGGTTTCACCTTAGGATATATTTCGCGCAAGGTTTCTAGCTCGTCATGTGCCAAGGGAGCGCCGGAGTCGCCCTCGACGCAACAGGCGCCTTTGCACTTGCTCAGATTACAAACAAATTCCTCCCGAATCAGCTCCTCACTGACCAGTACATTCCCTACTTCTAACTTTCCCGACACCGCTTATGATTAATTTGGATTATCTAGAATTGCTCGTTACGGCGGGGCAGCTTAGAGGCCGACAAAAACTGCATGAAACCGCAACTCGCGTATATTTTTAATTTGCTTTTTGTCCCAACGGGTACTTCAGCCCTTTGGCTCCTGTCAATTCCAAGGACACCGTACCCACCAGAATCTCCACCTGCGCTTTTACCGGAATGCGGTTGCCGTCATTCGTCACCCAAAGATACAGGGCGCTGTCCTTGCGGAAGATCCGTCCAGGTTTAATCTCGGGGCTAAACTTCAGGCATTCCAATTTCCCGAGCGAAGTCTGGATGGTCTCGACGCCTACGTATTTGATTCCGAGCGTAGCCACTTCATCATTCAAGAAATACGTCAGTGTAAATGACTCTCCCTCCTTCACATCCGACAAATCGAGGTTGCGGGCGAAATAATACGCCGACAGCAAATCGAAGGTCTGGGCCGATGGTGACTTGAACGTCCCCTTCTCTCCCGTTACCGTCCGGTTCCGATGGTCGAAACGGACGATGTCTTCGCGACGGTAACTGCCCTCTCGAATCCGTTCGGTGTAATAATGCGGCAGAAACGTCTCCGAGTCGACATACGAATTGTAATGGTTGTCGACGGTATAAAACACGCTAAACGCAGACGAGGTGCGACCCCTTGCCGAGAGGTGGAAAGTATGCGGACTACTGAATTTAATCCGCGAGTCCTCCACCTTCAACGTAGCGTTAGCGGCGGATATAAAGCCATATCGAAGCCGATAGGTCAGCTCTTCGCCGGCCTTAAATGCAGGCTCCTGAAGATAGGGCAGCTGTTGCGCAAACGCCGAAGCAATTGAGAGTACGAGTACCCCCGTGCAAACCATGAAGAATTTGCCAAACGCATGCCTATTCGGCATTTTCGTTGCTGCCATCTTATTTTTGCGTTACATCCATGGCTACATTTGCAAATAAGATGCCGTTTTTGTCATGATTTGCGTTTGAACACCGGCACCGTAGAACACGGCTCGCCGTACATGATACTCTTGGCACATTCGCTGAGCTTAGCGGTGAATTTGACAAAGGCCGATTCAGGCACGTCCACGTCGCCGCATCCCTTTACCACCACGCGCTGGTCGCGAAATTGCGCATAATCTATCTGTTCCAACACCCGCTCGAAAAGCAAGGTTTCGAGGGTCGCCGCATCGCCAAACACCACTTCGCGCGCGTAGGGCTGCAAGCGGTTAGCGAGCAACATGTAGGCCCATGTAGGAACGATGGCATCCGCCGTGCACGTGATTGCTACATACTTGCCTTCGTACTGGGCCCAGTCGTGATTTTTGACAAACTCGCGAAAGTCCTTCTCGCGGAGGATCAAGCCGTGGAAGAGGTTATCCTTGATATCGTAGATCACCCGTTCGCCTTGCGGCGCGTAGTCGGCCAAGTCCACCGTCACCAGCCCACTCGCCGCTACTTTGTTCACTATTTTTTCCTGTATTTCCATAAACAAAAAAATCCGGAAAGGCCCTTAGCCTTCCCGGATACAAAGTTACGCAATTAAATCTTAAAAGAACCGGACACGGTTATCAGTGATGTCCGCGTTGTCCTGCAACGCTTGGAACACGTCCGAGAAAATACGTTGGGACCATCCCTGCTGCATTTGCTGCCGCTGAGCGGTGATGTCTTCCGGAGGCGTCGGGTTGACAAAGCCGGACACTTGTACCACATACACGCCTTGGTTGCCTACGATAGGATCGGAAGGCGTCTGCGGTTGCAAGCCGAAAACCGTACCTACCACCGCACTTTCGTGCGCTACGCCAGGAATAATCGGATTAGCGAAGACGATATTTTCGGTACTCACGGGCTCTTTGCCCAGTTTGCCGGCAATCTGCTGCAAGCTGGTAGCGCCGTTAGCCGCTTCCTTCACTTTTTCCGTCAGCAAGCGCGCCTTCACACGGTTGCGAACCTCATCCTCGATATCCGCTTTCACCTGCTCCAGTGACAGCTGTCCCTCGGGGCGCACCGACACGACACGCGCGACGATGTAGGCGTCGTCTCCGTCGTAAATCTGGTCGGAGATGTCGCCAGCCTCGGCTTCAAACGCCCAACGGAACAGGTCCCGTGGGGCGATCAGTCCGTTTAGTGAGCGCTCCATGGCCCCCACATGGTCCGCACGACGCACGACTAAGTTTTGGTCGGTAGCTACTTCGGAGAAATTATCTCCGTTTATCGCACTGAAAAATTGGGTGGCTTGGCTATACGCTAGGTCCGCAGTCTCCTTGCCGGATACCACCTGCTTGTCTACGATGGCGGCCTTGACCACCCGCGACGAACCGATTTGCTGCTCGATTTTAATAATATGAATACCAAAGCGCGACTGCACGATCGCTACGTCGCCGGGCTTGCCGTCAAAAGCGGCATTTTCGAACTCAGGCACCATCATGCCGCGCGCAAACGTGCCTAGCTCACCGCCATTGAACTTACTTCCCTCATCCGAGCTGAACTGAATAGCCAGCCCGGCCATGCTTTCGCCATCCTGTATGAGTTGTTTGATGGAATCCGCTTTGGCACGCGCTTGTACCAATCCGCCTTCGAGGCTGGGGTTTAGCAATATGTGGCTCGCCTTCACCGAGTCGGGCGATTGGCGGGCGTCGATGACCTTCGCCATTTCAAACACGCTACCCGTCAATATCGGCCCTACAGTCGTGCCTATGGGAGCACTGAAAACCAACGAATCCAGCGCGGGACTTAGTTCTCCGCGCTTGCGATAGACAAAGGGGTATTTCGTATCCGAATTGACCGCCGCGAAGAGGGAATCCGTCGTGGACTCGCGGAGCTGCTGTGCCAATTCTTCCGCACGCTCCCGAGCCAATGCGGTATCGCGCGCCACGGGGCTAGCGTCAAAGACCACATATTCCAAGCTACGCGTCTCCCTACGGTTGACGAAGAGGGATTTATTCTCATTGTAGAACTCGCGATAATCGTTATCGGTGATCGTGACGTCCGTATCCGCTACGTCATCGTAGTCGAGCAGCACGTAGTCAAAATTCGCAAGTTTATTGCGTTGGCTGAAATCTTCAAGAGCTTCCAACGAAGTGACGTATACACTGTTGCTTACTAGCGTATTGTATTTCTGGTTCAACTTCTCCTCCACGATGTTGTCGAGGATGGTTTCCCACTGCATCCGCATCTCGCTGTTGCGGGGCTGTGCTTTGGCCTGGGCGGCAAACTCGTTGAGGTAAGCGCGGTCTAGTTGGCCCGTTTGCGGATTGCCAAAGTATTGCAACATCTGCATCGAGGGGTTTTCGCCAGACACCAAATCATTGAGCTCGGACGTTCCCACGCCGAGTCCGATTTTCTCAATTTCCTTATTCAAGAGCTCACGGCTGACAAATTGCGACCATACCTGCTCGCTGATCCACGACTCCATTGCCGGATTAAGGGCGCCGCCCATCTGTTGGCGATACATTTCGGTAGTCTGGTCCATATGCATCCTGAACTCGCTATAGTCGATCGAGTTGCCATCGATGCTGCCCACCTGATTTTGGTGTCGGGCCCAGAATGGCGTTCCGTAGGTGAGCACATCACCCAATAAAAACGCAAAAATTGCAAAACCGATCACAACCACGATGATAACACCCGCCCGGTTACGCAAAAAATTCATTATTGCCATAAGATCTCGTTAGCTTTTTTTGATTCGTATAGTTCTAGCCCGATACGTTGTTTTTAATTAAAAAATACCCATTTTCAAAATGAGGCGCAAGATACAACTTTTATGAAAAATAACGCATAAAAATTCCAATTGGCCGCAAGCGTTCGTCCCACGGCCCATTTACCCCTTCGCTTGGCCTGCCCCGGGCGCTTATGGAAAGACGCGTCACTGCTCCGTGGGCGTATACAGGAATGTACTGTTTTCGACGTCAATGTTCTCGAAGCTGCCGTCAGACCGAAAGGAAGAGCCTTGGAAATTACTGAGCCGATCTGGCGAATAGTAGGTCAGGGGCACGTGGTTATAGAAGATATTTTCGTTTTCGTCGCGAATTACTTCCTCGGTATGGATTTCGGCACCCGAAGGCAACGTAACGACCACGTTTCCTTTAAATTCCGTTATTCCGCGCTGCTCAAATTGGCGCGCATAGTCCGCCGTAATGCGTTGGGCCTCGTCTCCGTTTTCGTCATAGAGCGTGATCGTAACGCCTTCCTGGAATTCAATATAGGGGTCTTCGACGCTATATTGCCGCATCTCTGCGGATACCAGCTTGGCTTTGACGCGCGCCGAATCACTATAAATTACCGTGATGCCGTACGAAATGTCGACAGGTTCCTCTTCTTGGATCGAAGCAATGCGGTCTACCTCGGAAAGATCCGTCTCACAGCCCGACAGACCTAGCAATAAGAATAGCCCGAGTCCCCAATACGAGAACATCTTAGCCGGTGCGATATGGAATAATCGGCTACGCATGGCAAGAGGCCATTAATCGTACGAACTGCGAACAAACCAACGATCGTTGAGCGTGAAGCCCAAGTTGAAATTCACGTAACGTTCGCGGACCAGGCCATTGGAAACGGACCCCATCTGGCCGAACTCGGTGGCAAAGTTAATTTTGTAAAACGCCCCCCGGAACATCGAGGGCAAGGGGAATCCCAGGCCCACCGTCACCGCCATCTGGTTGATATCTTTGTTGGCAACTTGGACGTAGGACTTGTTGTACTTAAACCCGACTCGGTAGTCCATGACGTTGTAATACCGCACCGACGTAATATCCGGCACAATCTGGGCCCCTACCGCAAAGCCGTAGCTGTCGGTCAGGCCAGGATCGGTATCGCCATCGCGGAAATCAGACCACTGGCCGTAGTTGAAATCGGCACCCACCAACCATTTGTTGGCACGGGCCAGCGTGAACCCGATGCTGTGCCGCATCGGCATGGTGAGCTTGCGCTTAACGCCTTCGATGGCACTCAGGGAATCCGTAGGGATATTCTCCTCGTCGTCCACCGCACTGGTCGGCGTGCGGGTCACCGTACGGGAAGCCTTGGCGTTCAACGACGAGCCTGCCGTACCGGCATAGCCGATGGTCAAGTTCATGTTATTGCCGAATGTCTTGAAAAACTGCGCGCCATAGTCATACGAAATGCCGTTGATGTAATTGCGGTCGTCGATGCGCGTGTTCAATGCGCCTGGATGGTCTGGAAATTCCAGTGTCCGGATAGCAGAGAGGGTTCCAAAGATGTAAGACACGTTGAAACCAACGCTAAAATTGCGATTCAGCTGTATGCCGTACCCCAAATATGCCTTGGTCGTGCCGCCGGCACCGTTGTAAGCTGACTGTATGTCGAGCGTGTCTATACGCCCGGGTACGGCGTAGCTATAGCCCATATCGGAATATGGCATGATGCCAAAGCTCATGGCACCGGCGCGCGGCGAAAAAGGAATGCCGAAATTGATGTGGCTAAGCGCGAAGTTGTATGCGCTTTCGCTTCGCTGGCTGTTGGTCAGCTCGGTAATGTTACCAAATATACCCGCATCCATTGTCGTCATATGCAAAGCGGAATACGAAGCCGGGTTGGCTACGTTGAGGTTGCTATAGCCACCTAAGTAACGTACGCCAGTGGCAATGCCGCCCATGCCGCGCGTTTGGGGTAGCAGGTCCTGGCGTAGTTCGCCGATGCCAAAGCGCGAATAAGGTGAGCTAGTTGTTGCCCGTTGCGCGGAGGCCCACTGCACGGCTCCCAGCATCACCATAACAGTCAGTAAGAAAAGTCTGTGTAAATACATATAATACCATGAATGCTTCCGCTCGAGGCGGAAGCCGATTGCATCGGTTTATTTAAACCCCGATGGAGGTTGTATTCAAAATGGATTCAAAGATGCCCAAGCCGTCTTGGTTGGCCAGCAGGCTGTCGGCGGCCCGCTCCGGGTGTGGCATCATCCCGAATACGTTTCGGTTCTTGTTGCACACTCCCGCTATGTGGTCGACGGAGCCATTGACGTTTGCCTCTTCGGTCAGGTTGCCCTGCGGATCGCAATACCTGAAAAGAATCTGGTCGTTGTCCTGTAACGTCTTCAGCGTATCCGCATCTGCAAAAAAGCTGCCTTGGCCATGCGCAATCGGAATCTTCAACGCCTGCTGGGGATCCAGCTGACGGGTCACGAGCGTGTTAGTCGTTACGGGCTTGATATACGTATTTTCGCAGATAAACTTCCTGTTTTTGTTATGTACGAGCGCTCCGGGGACCAGTCCGGCCTCTGCCAGGATCTGAAATCCGTTGCATATTCCCATCAGGTATCCGCCACGGTTGGCATAAGCAATGATTTCCTGCATAATCGGCGAAAAACGCGCAATGGCGCCCGAACGCAGGTAATCGCCGTATGAAAACCCACCGGGCAAGATAATAAAGTCCGCCCCCTGCAGGTCGTGGTCTTTATGCCACAAGCGAACGACCTCCTGCCCCATTATCGTTTCCAGCACATAAATGATATCCTCATCACAGTTGGAACCCGGGAAAATGACAACGCCAAATTTCATGTTTATTAAACTCCTTATTTAACAGAAAAACCATTGTGGGTGTAATTGACTTCGGGTCCTTCGAATCGGAAGAGCCACGCTTACACGCACTAAAATTGTATGCAAAGCTATTTATTTTTTACTACCTGCGAGCCTAGATTTTGTTAAAAAAGGTTAAAAGACTGTCGCTGACGAACTTAGAAGTACTGGGAAACGATTATGGTAATAACCAAAAGGGCAAAGGCACTCTCGTAAAACCAACGCTTGGTGGCCAGTGAAAAATAATAGGCTGCGTAGATCGCCAAAGGGGGTACCGCCAGGAGGAAATGATTGACATCGAGCTCCCGATTAAGGTAAAAGGATCCCGCTACGATAAGCACCATGTAGAAAAGCATGATAACGGTCTTGCGAACGTGCACGACATTTATGGAAAACAGGCGCGGCAGGATCGATAGAAAAAGTACTAGGATAAGCAGGACTGGAGCCAGCACCACGGCGTCGTAACCGCTAATGTGCAGGGAGGTAGGAAAGGCATGTGCAAATGGCGCCCAGAGAGCATAGAACTCGTCCATACGGTCGACGAGGAGGTACACCACGGCCAGCAGAAAATACACCGTTGCGAATCCAATCAGCGGAATTACCCATTCTCGCCAGCTAAAGGGCCGGAAGAGATAAAGGCTGATCCAAAGCAGGGCCAACATCGCGATGAACGGGAAATAGATGAGCGAGCCCAGCGCCACGATCAGACCCAAGTCGAACATAACGCCCTTGATGTCAGCCGAGCGGTAGAGATGCAGCAGCTTCATGATCAGCCAGATGGAGATCACGTTGCAAATAATGACCGGCGACAGCACCAGAAACGGCAGCAACGTGCTGGCAAGGGTCACATACATCAGTGCAGGCAGGTAGGTCGGCTTTCCCATCAACCCAAAACGGCTGACCGTGGCATTAAGGAATAGGGCTTGGACAAGGGTGAGCGCCAGCGTTAGCAACACGTTAGCACTGGGATCCAAGGTGTTGGCGGTAGGCTGCCCTACCAAATTGGCCAGGGCCGGCTCGAAAAACACGGGCATCAAGCCCTCGGGCAGGTGTAGAAACGCACCCAAGCACAACACTGCCCCTACCACCGCCAGCAACAAGATGTTAATCTGTGTGTATTTCCGAAATTGGTTAACCATTACCCTGCCCTATTTTCGAGGCACAAGTATAAGACAATTTGACTGAAAAATGGGCAGGCCGCCGTTAATCGGCGGTCCGTTTCAATAGGTATCCTCCGCGGCAGTGTGCGAGCGGTCGCACAACTCCCCCGACAAAGAAGCCCGCAACCACATCCGTGATTACGGGCTCCATCATTTAGCATCTGCAGGGATGTTAGGCTTTGTGCGCGGCACGCTTAACTTTCTGCTCGGCTTCCTTGGTAAATTTATCCACTGCCTCCTCTGCCCCGTCCAGGTAGCCCTTGCTGTAGTCCTTCACTCGTTCGGCTAGATCGCGAATATCGCGACCGGCACGGTCTACGATTTTTGATGCCTGAGTGGCGCCTTCGCGCGCCCGCTCACGCAGCGACCCCGAAAGTTTCCGAAAGTTATCACCGGCGCAGTCCAGCTGACGCCTTCCTTCTTTCGTTCCAAACAGGAAATATGCCGCTGTTCCTACGGCTAACCCGACCAATGCGAATGTCACTATGTTTCTCTTCGTTGCCATTGTTTTTTCATTTTTTAAATATTATTACCTTTCTTCTCTTCTTCGCCATGTCTTCCACAGCCGCTACGTTTACTCTTTTTTTATATTAATTCGCGAGAGTGGCAAATTGTTTTGCGTGGCGAAAAAAATGACGTTTTCCGTGGGGCAGTTCACATTCTCCAGCCCACCTTTAACAACAAGTTGGGAAAAAAAAAGTTTGCCGATTAGACTAGCCGTTCGGCGAGTTGCAGATGATACAGGTGTTGGTATAACCCTTGATCCTGTGCCATCAATTCTTCATGTGTGCCGGTGGCTATAATTCGGCCGTCGTCGACTACGATGATCTGGTCGGCTTCACGGATCGTGGATAGCCGGTGCGCGATAATAATAGACGTACGATTCCTCATGAGCTCTTCCAAAGCCAGCTGAACGAGACGTTCCGATTCCGAATCCAAGGATGACGTGGCTTCGTCAAGAATCAGGATAGCCGGATCTTTCAGCAGCGCGCGCGCAATGGCTATGCGCTGTCGCTGCCCGCCCGAGAGTTTTACACCCCGTTCGCCCACCAGCGTGCCGTAACCCTCCGGCAGCTCCCTGATGAAGTTATGTGCGTTTGCCTGCTTGGCCGCTTCGATGATTTCCTCCTCCGTAGCCTCGAGGCGCCCGTAGCCGATATTTTCGCGGATACTGCCGCCAAAAAGCAGCACATCCTGCGGCACAATGGCTACCTGGTGTCGAATGTCCGCCAACGCATAATCGCCCGCCGCCCGGCCATCGAACCGGATGACGCCTAGGTCCGGTTTGTAGAATTGGAGAATAAGGGAGGCAATGGTCGACTTGCCTGTGCCACTGGGTCCAACAATGGCAATTTTCTTGCCGGCAGTGACCGCGAATGACACATCCTTCAGTACAATCACTTCCTTGCGCGAGGGATAAGCGAATGTTACCGACTCAAAACTGAGGTCACCGCTTATGCGATCCACGACGTGACGTTGGTCAAGAAGCGTGGCATCCTCTTCCTGATCTTCGAGGATCTCCATCACCCGCTCGCTCGCGCCCACGGCCTTCTGCAGGTTGGCATACAGGTCGGGGAAGCTCCCCATAGACCCGGCCACGAAAACCGAATAGAGGATATAGGTCGTCAGATCGCCCACCGAAATCTCTCCGGCCGCCACCAGACTGGAACCGAACCAGATGACGGCGACCACTGCGCCAAACAAACAAAAGACGATAAACGATGCAAAGATCCCCCGAAAGGTCGCGCCCTTGACAGCGATACGCACAACCGATTGCAGGGACCGGGAGTAGCGCCCCGCCTCGTAAGACTCGTTGACAAAGGCCTTGACGTTAGAAATACCCTGCAAGGTTTCCTGGAGAATGGTATTCGACTCAGCTAATTGGTCCTGTGCCTGACGGGATAAATTGCGGATAAAACGACCGAAAACAACTGCGGTGAGGACCAGCAACGGCAGGATGGCCAAGTTGAGCAGGGTGAGCTTGCCCGATACGATGAACAGAAAGACCACGCCGCCGAGGAAGAACGTTACTTGGCGCACCAGCTCAGCCACGGTAGAGGTAATGGTATCTTGTATCTGGGAGAGATCGGCCGACAGGCGGCTATTCAACTCGCCCACACGCCGGTTAGCGAAAAAATCCATCGGCATGGTGATCAACTTATAATAGGAATCGCGACGCAAGTCTGCCAAGGATTTCTCGGCCACCTCGACAAACAGCCGGACGCGAATAAAAGAGACCACGGACTGTACAAACAAGATCGCAAACGAGATAAGCCCAATGGTTCGGATGTTTGCGGGCAGCCACTCATAGGTTTGCCGCCCCTGCGCCGCATCCAGCATCGAGCCCAGCAGGCCCGGAAAGGCCAGCGCCGTTAGGCTGGACAGGAAAAGGCAGACCATTGCCACGACAAACTTGCCGCGGTATGGACGCAAATAAGCCAGCAACTTAGCGGCGCGCGCCAATGTCTTGCGGTTGATGTTTGATTTGGGCAATTCCGTCGGTGCGGTGTTGCCACTATTTAGCCTTGCTCTCGCCATGAATCAGTAAAGTTGGGGTATGATGTCCCCTAACCCGCAAAGTTAGCGGTATCGGATTGAGGGGATATCAGATTAGCGTCAATTTTTCTCCCGCTACAAGTCTTCCACCCGTAAAATCGGCCCAAAGATAGGCTTTTAGTATAATATCGGCTTTTTCGCCATACGAGCCTGTACGGTTTGGAGGAACCGCCCGTGCCTCCGTTCTTCCATTGCAGTCTCCACAGGCGTCACCGCAGCGGGGCGCCATACGCTGCTCAGCCTGTTCAGCTAGTCCGCTCAGTCCAGTTCCCGAGAGGGAGCTGCCTTGGCGGCCGCCTTTTTCGAGGCCTGCTTCGGCCGGATGTAATACACATAACCCAAGACCGCGCCGAGTGCGAGAACGACTAGGACAAACACCAGCGTACCCGTGGTCTGCTGCCGGCTGGCCTGGAGCACTTCCACTTGCGCGCGCAACTCGGCCTGTTCCTTCTGCAGCTTGCTGATCGTGGCGATGTAACGGTTGATCCGTCCGTCAAACTCCTCGGCCTGCCGGGCAACCATTTCGCTTTCGAAATCCTTGAAGTCCACCAATTGTTTGGTCTCCTTAAAGATCTCGTTGTCCATCAGGACGATCTCCTTGAGAATATCGATCGATGCCTGCATGTCTCTCTTGGTTTTGAGCCCAAAGATGCCCGTGCGTTGGCGCAAACTCTCTTCGAATCGGCCAAACCGAGCACTACGTTGCTGGAGGAGCTCGTTGACTTTTAACCGCTGCTGTTCATATCCGGTCGTATCCACGCGAATGATCGCCTGCGCGTGCGATGCACCCCAGAAACAGATCCAGAAAATGGCGATGGCGAAAACGTGCTTGAGCATCGGCGTGATGTTTGGTGCCTTAACGAACAAAAAACAGACCAATTTAGGCTTGGGAAGCGAGTGGGCTTATTTATATGTTGGTAATTGGGAAACAAATATTTTAATGGCTGGATAATTGCCTCTGAAAATAACTTAGTATCTTGCGCCCTGTTTAAAAAAGGCATCCCATTTGACTTATAAATGCTTAAACTAGACGATATACAGCGGCCAATAGCCAAGGAACTTTCCCTCTTTGAAGACAAGTTCAAGGAGTCGATGAAAAGCTCCGCTCCCCTGATTGATCGCATCACCCATTATATAGTCAAGCGCAAGGGCAAACAAATGCGGCCCATGTTTGTCTTTTTCTCGGCGGGACTTTGCGGAAAAATTAGCGAATCGACCTACCGCGGCGCGGCCTTGGTCGAATTATTGCATACGGCATCGCTGGTGCATGACGACGTTGTAGACAATGCCAACCAGCGACGAGGATTCTTTTCGGTCAACGCCTTGTGGAAAAATAAGGTTGCCGTGTTAGTAGGCGACTTTTTGCTGGCCAAGGGCTTGTCACTGTCCATCAAGAATAAGGACATCGACCTGCTGGCCATCGTCACGCATGCCGTAGAGCAGATGAGCGAGGGCGAGTTGCTGCAAATCGAAAAAGCGCGGCGGATGGATATCGAAGAGTCGATTTACTTTGAGGTAATCCGACAAAAAACCGCGTCGTTGATCGCGTCGTGCTGCGCATGCGGGGCGTCGTCGGCGGGAGCTGATCAAGAAACGATCGACAAGATGCACGCCTTTGGCGAATACGTGGGCATCGCTTTCCAGATAAAGGACGACCTATTTGACTTTGGGCTGGACGACGTGGGCAAGCCGTTGGGCAACGACATTAAGGAGAAAAAGCTTACCCTACCCCTGATCCATGCCCTTAGCCACACGTCGAAAAATGAAAAACGGCACATCATCAATTTGGTGAAAAACCATAACGAGGACAATGCTAAGGTGCGCGAAGTGATAGATTTTGTCCGCAATAGCGGCGGCATGGACTACGCGACGGCAAAAATGCTGGAATACCAACAGCTGGCCTTCGATATTCTAGTAGGGTTTCCTAAGAACGAATACCGCGACGGCTTGGAGCAATTAGTCAAATTCACAACGGAAAGAAGAAAGTAACATGAGTCACGAGATCCTATTTTTCGGAGGTTTTCTCATCTTCATTGTTCTCATGCTGGCCATTGACTTGGGAGTCTTTAGCAAAGGCAACAAGGACGTCGGCTTTAAGCAAGCAGCCATCATGAGCAGCGTATGGGTGGCCTGCTCCCTATTGTTTTACTTCGTGCTGCGCATCTGGGGACATGAGCTTCACAACATCCAGGATTTCGAACACCTAGCGGAAGTCATCGCCAAACACCGACATAATGTCGAGATCATCCCCGGCGACTTGGCCGCCAGCATCAACCTGTACAACAAAAACCTTTCCTTGGAGTACATTACCGGCTATGTAGTGGAATACGCGCTATCGGTCGACAATATCTTCGTTATGGTTTTGGTATTCAGCTCCTTCGGTGTTCCCACGCAATATTACCACAAGGTGCTCGTATGGGGAATTATCGGGGCTATTGTCTTGCGGTTCATGTTCATTTTCATCGGCGCCACGCTCATCAGCCAATTTGAGTGGATCCTGTACATTTTCGGAGTATTCTTGGTGTATACGGGCATTATGATGTTTTTCAACCGTGACCAAGATGAAAAAATCGATCCCCAAAACCACGGCGTTGTCAAATTCGCGTCGCGCTTCTTTAAGGTTTATCCATATTTCGTAGGCGGTAAGTTCTTCCACAAGAAGGACGGCATTAACTACGTCACCCCGTTGTTTTTGGTACTGTTGGTGATCGAGTTTACGGACGTTATTTTCGCCATTGACTCCATTCCGGCGATCTTTGCAGTCACCCAAGACCCGTATATCGTGTTTTTCTCAAACATCTTTGCCATTTTGGGCTTACGCTCAATGTTCTTCCTGTTGGTGAATAGCATTCACAAATTCCATTACCTCAAGGTCGGCTTATCGTTCCTTCTGGTATTTATCGGAGCCAAGATGCTGCTCCACAATTGGCTGGCTGACTGGGGATTCAAAACCTCGCACTCCCTGATAGTCATCATCGGCATCTTGGTCATCAGTGTGGTTGCGTCGTTAGTATTTCCAAAGAAGGAAACACCACAGGACGGTAGTCCGGCCGCTTAGGGGCGCGGTCGTCTTTGGGCGTCCCGCCGTTAGAAGAAGCGTACGTCCGCGTAGTCGGGCGTCTTATCGAACACGCCTTTTGCAAAGGGGCAGAGTGGTATCACCTTGGCTGCCGATGCACGGGCTAAGTCGACAGCAGCCGCTACGAGCTGCCTCCCCACGCCTTGCCCTGCAAACTCGGGCATCGACTCGGTATGTTCGATGATAAACTTGTCGTCGCCCGCCCAGGTGTAGGCAATCATTCCCGCCTGTCGGCCGTCGATGGTGGCTATCAGCATGCCGCGCTTTCCATCCCCGGTTTTTTGTATTTCCATGATCTAGGTTATTTCTGACCCGCCGTATCGCGAGCGCAGGAAATCGGTTGTCGTCGTGATTATTTTTCTCAATGCGTCAAGATTGATGTCTGCCAGCTTATTAGCGTAAATGCAGGCCTTGCCCCGCTTGAACTTACCGAGGTTTTCGAGCAAGTGTTCGTGTTCGGGATGTCCGGTGAAAACATATAGGGAAATCGCCGACTTACGCGGAGAAAATCCTACCAAAGGCCAATCGCCTTCCTGGCGGCTCCGCTCCGACCGATAATGGTAGCTCCCGAAACCAATTATGGATTCCCCCCATAGCTTAGGCTCATAGCCCGTCGCATCGCTCATCAGATCCAGCAGCGTAAAACTGTCTGCTCGCTTTTGCTCGGTATGGGCCAACGTGCGGATAAACTCGTGAACGTCGGCGTCCGTCTCCTTGGTTTTGATAGTGCTCATCATACCGTGTATTTTAAGGACCCTTTCTCCAAATTTTTAGATAAGCGAGCAAGGTGGCCGGACCGCGCGCATAGACCTAAGTAGGTTATCGCTAATGGCTGGGTCGGCCTGCCGCAGCGCCTAGTCTCGGCGTCCGTGACCGTACCTCGGGAAGCATAAAACTCGTTCAGCTTATTGGTGCAGCGCCAATCAAAGGTGCATATTTTTTTAGTGGTTTTTTGCGGAATTTTTCAGGAGGGGAATCTGGAGGGGCTTTATAGCCCGCCACCGGCTCCGGAAAAAGCTCGAACTCCCGCGCGATCAAGCTCAACGAATTTCTAGAGAATCTTTAGTGGAGGCGTTCCGTCTACCGTGTTTAGAGCTGAATAATGATTTCCGGGTTGACCCGAGCTACGGCCTGTGCAAACCCGACCTTGTCCTTCGGTGAAACCAGGATCCCGTCAAACCTCCCGTAACGGATTTCCAGACGGTCAAAGGAGGGGGCCGGAGCGGCTAACCAACTGCGCGATGCTGAAATCGATTTCACGTCCGCTAGGTCAATGGGCCGATAGGCGATAAACCCGCATTTGATGTGGAGCTGCCCGTCACGTATGGTGTAAACCGTAGCGACCAACATATGGACGACCAGGACGAATATCGGGACTAAAAAGAGCACTATTCCCCAACTGGCCGGCTGCGCCCCATTCCATAGACTATCGACCAACACAGGCCCAAAAAACGCCATAAAAACGAAACTAAGCAGGCCGTACGAAACCTTGGAACGAAACGTGCTGATCTTTACCATCATTTTTTTATATATCCCCATCTAGAATACGCAAATATTTCCTACGCAGCGATAAAGATAGGATTTTGGCAAAATCTACGGACGCATCCTTCCGAATACGTGTAAAAATGCCTTCGGAATACTCGGGTCGAAAGTATAACGTTCGTAAAAACCAACCGGACGGTTCCGTTTGCTTACTTGAAACAGGGCATTTAGCGCTCCTCTCCCATAAATCGGGACGAACCAGCGACCCTCCGACGGATCGGGACTCCAGCCTGCTGAGCCAACTCGGAAACATCCTGTACCTCGCTGACAATCCATTCGACGTATTTCCTACAGAACGCAATGAAATCTATGGCATCGGACGCGGCATCATCCCCAGCTGTTGTAATATGCTGTAATATCTCTTTGCCACCCATCCGAGTGATGGCCATGCCCAGCTCCTGAAGGCGCACGGTCATCTGGTCTATCTCCCTCATAACCGAAGAGAGCACAGGCATATCCCTGATGGTCATGCTGGACTTGATCAGTTGCTTGTCGGAAACGCTATAGGGTGAGGCGGCGTAGACCTGTTTACCCTTGTGGGTTAAGCAATATTTTACGTTGTACGTGCCGTCTGCCCTTTTATGGTGCTTAAAGATTTTGTAATATATTGTTGCCATACGACCGCGACTTCGTAATACATCTGTAATAGATTGTCGCAATATACACAATCAGGATCGTGTGTGCGATAAACTGCCGTAAATAAAAAAACCGCATTCTCGTTAGAAAATGCGGTTTCGGGGGCTCCTCAGGCTGGGCTCGAACCAGCGACCCTCTGATTAACAGTCAGATGCTCTAACCTGCTGAGCTACTGAGGATTATATCTTTATTTCAATGCAGCGACCACCTGGGTAATCCCGACACGCGGGAGGCGATTGCATAATCCAATGAAAGAACAATCCCTTTTTTCGAAATGCTCGCCTCTCTCGTTTTGTGCACCTTGATTTCGGGACTGCAATATTCGGAACTTTCCGATTAAAAAACAAAAAAAAGTACAAAAATAACGCTCAAAAACACAACCCACTCATTATCAAACCCATGTCTGATCGACAGCAATAAACTTAAAATAGCAAATAACCGATTGAAAGATTAAACGCACTTAAATCAAACGATTTTCGTTGGTAATGCGTTTCAGTTACCGTCTCGCCGTCGGGTTCCGGCAATTCTACCTCTACTTCCTGGCGCTCGCGCAGGATGGGCGTAGACACCTCGTAGCCGCCCCGGACAAAGAATCGCTGATACTGTACTTTCACCCCAAAAGTCGTCACCAAGCCGTGCCCTTTGATAAAACTATCCGAAGTAATGATATTGGGGCGCCCCTCCGAATCGTAGCCGACGGTTTCGGCATCATAGTTATTCACCCAATTATAATCGACCGACACGAACGGGAAAAAGCTGGTTTGCTTCAGAAAGTAAGCATCATAGCTGAAAGTACTCCCTACGCGGATCTGCCTGAATTGTTCGTCGATGTTGTTCCCGATGTCTTTGGAAAAAAAACGAAGACCAATCTGGGGCCGTACGCGCACACGCAAGTCCCGGCCCGCGGCGAGTTCGGCGCCGAGATCTAACATTAACCCCACGGGAAAGTCCGAACGCAGGGATTTACTTTGGAACAGCGTACCGCCTCCTTCCAGCTCCAAGTTGACGCCCACTTTCGGCACCTCCCCTTCCTGTGCAGACAAGCGCAGGCCCGCGAGCACAATTACGGCAAGCAGTCCCGCAGCGGTCATCCGTATTGTCGGTTTTACCATATCGCAACGCTACATGAGCACGCCCGTTAATAACGCGGCTGCCACCGAGAAATAAATAATTAGCCCCGTCACGTCGACCAAGGTCGACACAAAGGGCGTTGACGAGGCCGCGGGGTCGGCGCCGAACCAACGCAATATAAACGGCAGCATCGAGCCCATAAGCGACCCCCACATTACGATGCCGACCAACGAAATGCTCACGACCAAAGCAATCAGAAACCAATGTTCGCCGTAGGTGTTCGAAAACGCTTCCCAAGCGTAGATGCGGATAAACCCAAGCACGCCCAGGATTAAGCCGAGCAACAGCCCCGAAATGATCTCACGCTTCATCACGCGCCACCAATCCGCTAGCGTGACCTCGCCCAAAGCCATCGCCTGGATGATCAGCGTCGAAGCCTGCGAGCCGCTGTTTCCTCCGCTCGACATGATTAGGGGAATAAACATCACCAACATGACCACGCTGACCAGTTGGCTTTCGTAATGCTCCATGACGGTGGCCGTCAACAACTGGCCGAAAAAAAGGACAATCAGCCAACCCGCGCGCTTCTTGATGAGATGCATGATCGATACATCGAGGTACGGCTCGTCAAGGGCTTCCGTACCCCCGATCCGCTGCATGTCTTCCGAGTACTCCTCGTTCGCTACCCAAAGGATATCATCGATGGTCACAATCCCCAGCATGATGTCCTGCTCGTCAACGACAGGCAATGCCACGCGGTTGTTCATCCGGAATATGTTGATCGCATCCTCCTGCGGATCGTTCGCGTTAAGCGCAATCAGCCGACCGTCCATCAGCTCCTCCACCCGCGTATCCGGATCGGCGAGCAGGATGTTTCGGATCCGGATGTCATCAAGCAGCTTTCCGTCCTTGTCAATCACGTACAGCACGTCGATGGTCTCGGATGCTTTTCCGTACTTGCGTATGTGTTCCAGCACGCGGGTGACATCCCAGTGCTCCTTCACCGTGATATAGTCCGGTGTCATCAGCCGACCTACACTATCCTCCGGATATCCCAGCAGCGCCAATGCCTCCTTCCGGTCTGCCGGCGGCAACAAAATAATCAGCTGCTTTACGACGTCGCCTTTCAGTTCGCTCAGAAAAGACGTCCGGTCATCGGGCGGCATTTCGTTGATGAGTCTGTGGATACGGGGACCGGAAAGTTTTTTGAAGATACGGGCCTGGGTGGGGAAGTCCAGAATGCCGAAAACATGGACCGCGCGATTGACGCTGAGCGTCTCGATAAAGGTGGCACCGTGCTCTGGTAGCTCGTCGATCAGCGCTTCTACCTCCGAGATGTTTAACTCGTCCAGGTACGCCTGAAGTCGTTGCGGATCTCCAAGCGCCAATACGTCTTTGGTCTCCTCTACCAGCATGTCCAAGTCTTCCATGGCACCTCCTTTCTATTTTAAATGCGAATCCTACATCGGTCAATAATTTTGCAGCAAAAGTCGGACTTTTAATTGAGAACAACGAACGGCCACCAACATTAATCTCACACTCCGTCGCGCTCAAAACCCACAATCCAAAACAAGCATAATAGGATTATTCACACAAGGAAACCACCGGCAAAACCGAAGCCTTAAAGCGGTCGTTTCACACGATTCGCAATATGCGAACCGGCGTACTCCGACCGAATCCTCCGGCAAAACCGCCGCGCGGCTTCTCCTTCCACCCCGTTGCTTCGATAGGCGTTTAGAGGTCCAAACCAAACGAACGCCAGGACTCCCCGAAATCTCACGAACCAAAATCGAAAAACACGGACCCGCCATTCTGTCACCAGATGACTCCATCCTCCGTGGCCGCGACCGACGGCAAAATCCATCGAACAGCGAAACGAATCAACGAGCCAGTAGCGCCGAGATCTGGATTCCGCGACGATGTCAAACGCACTGATCCATCACGCCACCGGACAGCGGACGACCAGCGAAGCAAGATAACTGACGTTGCGAAGGGCACCGGATCTCTAGAATGAAAAAAAAAGCCGCCGCGCATTAAAAAAGCCGGGCTCTAACTGGGGTAAAAACGCCAACCGAAAAAGACGCTACCAACCCCATCGAAAAAAGTCCGCAACGACGAAAATGGTAAAAACATTCAGTATATTTAACAAATTAACAGTCAATCAACAAAAACACTAAAATATCATAACAAGCTACAATCCAACAACTATGCACGCACATGTTAAAGTACTACTAAAATACAAAGGAAAATTTAACGAGGATTATGGCTACAATTTTTAGCAATCGATCTTTTAGCCCTATTTTTCCCATAACATTATGCTTATAATCAGGCTATCTATTATATACATCTTAACCTTCTCTTCACTCGATGTTTTCTCACAGATTTTCGATGTAGAGCAAGCGCCTCCTCACATCAAATGGCGCCAAATTAACACCGAAAATTTCCAGTTGATCTTTCCGGAGGAGTTCGAAAAGGAAGCGCAACAACTCGCCAAAAAGCTCGATGGATTTCTTCTCTCGACGTCCCATTCGTTAGGAATAAAGCCTCGGAAAATTTCGATTGCTTTACACAACGGATTGGTCGAATCCAACGGTTTTGTCCGCCTTGCCCCACGGGGATCGGAGTTTTATACGACTCCTCCGCAGCAGGGAGACCATCAAAAATGGCTCGACATGCTGGCTATACACGAACTCCGTCATGTGGCCCAAATTGACAAACTGACAGGAAAATTTCAAAAACCATTTTTTGAACAATTGGCCTTTGCCCTATACGGAGCCATACTGCCCGCATGGTTTTTTGAGGGCGACGCCGTTTGGTCGGAAACGGAATTAACAGCCGGCGGACGCGGCCGACTACCCTCTTGGGAAATGCCTTTCCGGACAAACTTACTCGAAGGCCGTCGATTTTCTTATCAAAAGGATTACATGGGTTCGTTGAAAGATCTGACCCCAGGATTTTATGAAATGGGATTTTTCATGGTTGATAAGATGCATCGCGACTATGGGCCTAATTTTGTAGAATCGCTCATGGGTCGCCTGGCCAGCAACCTAATTCGCCCTTACAACTTCTCCCGTTCCCTGCGGAAAGCTACTGGCTACAACACCCGGCGGTGGCACGCCAAAACCGTGGATGAGCTAGAGCAACGATGGCGCGCGCAATGGGAGGATAACCAGCCCGAGTCCTACCCCGCCTACCCAACGCAGCCTAATTCGAAACCCCAAAGCTGGCTGATTCCACAGCGACTGCCGAGCGGCGAAATACTCGCTTTGCACCGAAGCGCTGAAGCGGTGCCCGGGCTCGTTTTGCTGGACAGCATGGGTGGCCAAAAGCAGCTGATCGCCGTCGGTCGGCAGACCTTTCCCCACTACTCCTACCGAGCGGGACTGGTGGTCTGGGACGAGGTCCGAACCCATAGCCGCTATACCAAAGAGACCTATAACGTCATCAATTTATACGACCTCCAAAGCCGGAAATATCGGCAACTGACCACGCGATCGAGACTCTTCTCACCTACACTAAGTCCCGACGGACAACGAATCGCAAGCGTCGAAATCGACCGCTCAAATCGCGTCAGTATGGTTCTGCTAAATACCATAGATGGCTCCGAAAACAGTCGCTTCCCTTCCCCAAAAAACATGCTATTGCGTACCCCATCATTCGATGAATCGGGCACTAGAATCATCGCGGTAGGCATCGCCAACGAAGGTGCCACCTTAGTAGAATTTGACCTAAAAACGAAGGCTTACACCCAACTATTGGAATGGATACCGCAACAAATTGAGCGCCCTATTTATGACAAAAATGACGTTATATTCAAGGCCCATGCCAACGGGATCGACAATATATACCGGTTGGAAAGCACGAAGAATACCGTGTCGCCGCTTACGAATGTACGCTACGGCGCGTTTAATCCGGCCATAGATCGCACGAATCAGGCCCTACTGTTTAATCAATATCAGGCTGACGGATACCGGATTAGTACGATTCCCCTTGACCGAACGCCCCGCTCTTCACCCCTCAAAAAGGGAGAGCTGCCATTTAAGCCGACTAGACGCCTTCTCGCTGACTTTCAGCCAAAAACGACCAAAGACACGACCGAAGTCAAGATATGGCCTTCTAGGCGTTATAACGAAGTCAAAAACTTGGTCAACTTCCACAGCTTGTCATTTTCGGACGGCGATCCGACGGATTTATCGAACTTTAGGACCGGCATTTATTGGCTTTCCGACGACCTATTAAACACGACTCAGATTCGCCTTGGCTACGATTATGATCCCGATATACGCTCACATAACTACGGGGCATCCCTCAGCTACCAACGTTATTTCCCAAAATTTTCCGTCTCCTATCGCCACCGCGGCCAGATCGGCACGGCCCGGATGCAACATAGTGATTCCCTGCTGGCACTACGCTGGCGCGAACAAGTCACCAGCCTGAAAATGGATATACCACTCGTGTTTTATCGCCTGAATCAGGTATACACGACCGGCATAAGCATGGGGACGAACTATACCCATCGGTACCGATTAAATCGCCCCGAACTCGAAGAACGATTCCCGGGACAGGTCACATTCCCCATGAGCTACCTCCTGTATGCTAACCGCAATAACCGACGTAGCACCCTTGACCTTGCGCCTCGGTGGGGACAGAACCTGAGTGTCACCTACCGCCATCTACCGTTTTCGGACAAGCTTCGCGGACAAGCTTTTTCCTTCCGCTCGGCTTTTTATTTCCCCGGAATAAGGCGAAACCATAGCCTGCGAGTACGCTATAACTACCAGTCGATGGACGGAATGTATGCTGGCTTAAATGAGATACCGCTTGTCAGTGGCTTCGACCAACTGGCTCCTAGCCGCGTACGGAATACGTTGCTGCTCGACTATCGGATGCCGTTCGCCTATCCGGATTGGTCCCTCGGCCCATTAGCGTTTATCAAGCGGGTCAAGGGCGGCTTTTTCGCCGACTTCGAAAACATCGGGCACGGCGCTCCACTCCAACCCAGGACGTATGGCGCTGAATTGCGCATGGACATGAATTTGCTTCGATATTACCTGCCGCTATTCGACATGGGCGCCCGACTGGTCCTCACGAGCGACTCCTCGGCTCCGCGGCGGGCGTTCATCACCTACAGCGTGACGTATAGTTACTAGCGCGAGACATCGCCAACGGGGAAAGGCAAAAAACGAAAAACATTTATTCAGGATCGGATGGAGATTTGGCCTCCCGCAAGATGGCCACGCTCAACATCTCGTAAAGATGCTTCCATTCGGCGTCATCCCGGAGAAACTCCAAATGTTTGCCCATCGTGTCCCGGTCATTGCGTACGGCAGGGCCGGTCTGTGCCTCGAGCGGGTGTAACGCCTGCACTTTCTCGGCTGTTTCCATCACCAGCGGTTTGATCAGATCAAACGGCAGACCTTTTCGGGCTAGGATGGCGGCTGCCACGGCATAAAGATGATTGGTAAAGTTGCACGCAAAAACAGCTGCCACGTGCAACGAAAGACGCTGCGTGCTGTCACAAGGAAATACCGTATCGGACAGGGTTTTTGCAAGGGAAGCCAACAAGGCCATCCCTTCCGAATCACTAGCTTCCAATGCCAACGGAACGGCACGGAAATCAATCTCCTTGGCTTTCGAAAAAGTTTGCAACGGGTAAAGCACCCCGTACCGGTGCTGACCGGACAGTGCCGCTATGGAAGTCGTGCCGGAGGTGTGCACCACCATACCTTGCAAGCCTTGCGGCAATCGGCCAACGACGCTGGGAATAGCATCGTCACTGACCGCAATGATGAACAAAGGGACGCGGGTATCCAGCCGATCCAAATCGTTGATAGCTTCTGCACCGAGCTGTCCGGCAAGCGCCCGGGCATGTGCTTCCGTTCGGCTATATACCTGGTTGATTCGATGCCCTGCCTTGGAAAAGGCCTCGCCGAGATGCGTGGCCACATTACCGCTACCGAGAATCGTAATCTCCATGGCTACCGAACTTGACGCTTGACTTCCTTGTTTCGCCTGAAAATAGCCAGCAAGAAACCCACGGTCATGACAATCGTACCCGCCCAGAAAAAGTTGATGAAAGGAAACTTAATGGCTTTGAATACCACCCATTTTTTCTCCGGGATGGGTTTCTGGTAAACCATCAGCTCCAGTTTGTCGCGCGTGGGCATGATGTTGGTAAAGCGCAGCTTCAGGCCTTGTTCGGGCACGTCTTTTCCAAAGTCGTAGACGTTTCCGTCGCGGATGATGAACACGGGCTCGGTCTCATACGTTTCTCCGTCGGCCGAATGTACCGTCACTTGCAGGCCTACGAACAGGTCGTTTTCTCCCTTCGGAATATTCTGGATGGTAGCATCCCGGTTGACGCCTGTTACAACCATATAGCCATTGCGATAGCGCATGGTATCGCCGATATTGACTTCGTAAACCGCTGGTTCCTCGTACTCGTCCAGGTCGCTGAGTCCATCCGATTCGCCCGCAGCCAATGCATGTGTTTCAGCCTGCGCGGCCGTGATCAACGTATAGATGTCGTGCGTCAGATAATGGCGCGTATCGGGCGTACCGATAAGGCCGCCCATAGCGGGGTTGTTTTGTGCGAACGGCCTCAACTCAAACGATTCAATTACCTTTCCGCTTTCCTCGTCGATGCGCTCGTAGTTAATCTTGTAGTACACGTTGGGTGGCGCCACGCTGTCGCCCACGTACGTGATTCGGTAGTCGCCCATTTGCACGGGCTCGCCCTCAGTCAGGAATAGGTTGTCGCCAGGTTGTTCCACCTGGTCAAAACCCGCTACCGCAATATAACCGCTTTGGTTGACCGAGATCACTTCGTTGGTGGCCGCCGCCACCAGGGCACCGATCAAGAGCAGTCCAAAACCAATATGCGCCACCGACGCTCCGGCGAGTTTCCACTTGCCCCGGAAGGCATCGATAAGGATGCGCCCGTTGGCTACCAAGGCGTATGACGACGCGAATACCAACAAGATATACATCAGGTTGGTGTACACCTTGGTAACCCATACCGTTAGCGCGGACAGCACGACGGCAATGGCCAATGCGGAAAGTACCTCGATGAAAAACTTACGGCTATTGGTACGCCTATATTTCATGAACTGCGTGAAACCGGACAGTAACGCCACGATGACCGCAAAGCCCGCCTGCCACTTGTTGAAATGCTGGATGGGGTCGACCGGAGGCGCTACGCTCGTACCGAAGACGGCGTTAAAAACCGGAATGGAGGTGGTGGCGATGATCTGCACGCAGGCGATGACCAACACGAGGGCTCCGATAAACAGCCAGAATTCGCGGGAGTAAATATCTTCTTCGTGCTTCGTCGATGGCATGTTTTTCTTGTGGGCTACCAGCATCCACACCATAATGACAAAAAACACGGCATTAAAGAAAATCAACTGCCAGAAGAGTCCCAAATCCGTAAAGGAGTGAACCGATGTTTCGCCAAGGATACCACTCCGGGTGAGGAACGACGCATAGATCACGAGTACAAAACTGATCATCGCCAGAAACGTGGCGGTAAAGTACGAATGTCCGGAATTTTTGTACGCGACCATGACATGCACGGCCGCTATGAGGGTAAACCAGGGGATGATGGATGCATTCTCGACGGGGTCCCATGCCCAGAAGCCACCGAAGTTCAGCGCTTCGTATGCCCAAAACGAGCCCATGATAATGCCTGCGCCTAGGGTCATGACCGCAAATAGCGCCCACGGCAAGCCGGGTGTCATCCATTCCTTATACCGCTTCTGCCAAAGTCCGGCCACCGCGTAGGCAAAGGGCACCACCATCGAGGCGAAGCCCAGGAATAGCGCCGGTGGGTGGATGACCATCCAATAGTTTTGCAGCAATGGGTTTAGGCCCGTGCCATCTGCAATCATGCCAAGGTAATTGGGCAATTCGAACACGGGGTCGGATATGGCCTCGCGCAATAAAATGAACGGAGAACTGCCCACGCGCTCGCCAAAAACCTCGATACCCAACAGCATCGAAGCCAATATGGCTTGGCAAAGCATGACAACAGCCATTACCGGACTCTCCCAGCTCTTGGCACGGAAAAGCAGGACGATCCCCAAAACCATCTGCCAGAACATCCACAGCCAAAAACTGCCTTCCTGTCCTTCCCAAAAACTACTGATGATATAATGTGTGGGCAAAGAGCGCGAGGAGTGTGCCCAGGCGTAGTGGTACTCAAAAAGATGGTTATAAATGATGTAGTATAGGCAAGATCCGATACCAAGCACGGCCAATGCGTTAATCCAAAACGAAACGCGGCCTATGGTTTTCCAGGAAGCCACCTCATCGCGGGTTTGGGCGGCGAAATAGTACGAAATAGCCGACAACAGTGCCGAACCAAATGTTAAAATAACGAAAAATTGTCCTAATTGGCCCGGAACCAGGCTCTCCCCAACATACTTTATATCCATTAGTCTATTGTAAACCCGTTAGTCGTAATTGCGTCAGTCGCAACTTGGGCACTGGTGGCCTCGATTATCTCAACCTCGTCTTGATTATATTTCGAAGGGCATTTCATGAGAATCTTGCTGGCGTGGAATTCGTCCCCCACCATCTTACCCGTGAGCACGATCTGCTCGGAGCGCTCGATGTCCTGGGGCTTGGAGCCACGAAACACGACCTTACATTCCGTACTGTCGTTGTCGTACATATAAAAAGAAAAGTGATTCGCATCCACCGTAGGCTCGTAGTACAGGTCCTTCTCTTTATTCAGCACACCCACCACGTAGAGTTCGGCTTCCTTCGCCTTCGCCTCGGTGAATGTCGAATATGTACTGGAATCCGTATAGATGACGATGATCATCGCAATCGCTACCGCAATCACAATCAACCCCACAATCGAGCTCTTTTTCATAACACTAATCTCCAATAAATTAAACGGATACAAATTTACGAATTGTATCCTCACGCGACGAATTATGCAAGCCAGGGGCTCTTTTTAGAGTGATTCTAAATAAGATCCGACAAGCCGCTCAATCCCAGCGTTTTCGCCTTTCTATTTTCCTCAACGACCGGCGCCTTTTTGCTTCCAGCCGCGCATTTACCGCCGCCCTGGAGGGTTTGGTTTTCTTTCGGGGCTTGTCGACCTGAAGCGCTTGCGCGAGCAGGTCGGCAAGGCGCCCCAAGGCTATCTCCTTATTTTTTAGCTGGCTTCGGCTTTCTTGGCTTTGCACCTGAATACGCCCGTCGGCCTGCATGCGGGCCGCTAGCCGCAACTTAATCCGCTCGCGTTCCGCCGGAGTGAAGACGGCAGCCGCATCCACATCGAAAAGCAGGACGACTTTGGTTTCCACTTTGTTGACATGTTGACCTCCGCTACCACCGCTTCGCGCGGTTTTATACTGGACGTAGGGCTCCAGATCGGCTAGGTTCATACGGTCGCTTCCTCCAGCGCAGCGTCTTTCTTCGTACCGAACCGCGTCACGAGCATTGCCGCCACGGTGTCGCCCGTCGCATTCAGCAAGGTAGCCATCGGATCCACCAGCGTTCCGATGATTATTACCGTGGGGATAATGTCGTCCGGGATGCCGTAAATGGAGATCATCAACATCTCGCCTATGTAGCCACCCGAAGGGATGCCTCCTGCTACGATACTCACCAGCACCGTGATGCCGATGGCCGAGAGTAATGTCGTGGGTTCGAAAAAGTCCCAACCCATCAAGACAAACGCCACGTAAATCTTGACAATGCTGGAAATCGAAGACCCATTCTTGTGTAACGTCGTGCCCAAGGGAACCACTACGTTGGCGACGGCCGTGGGAATGCCCATCTTCTTCGCCGCTTGGATGTTGACCGGCATGGTCGCTAGGCTACTGCACGTGCTAATTGCGGTAGCGGAAGGCAGAATGTTGTATCGCCAATAGGTTTTGACGCCCGGCCGCCCGAACGCCACGAAGGCATATAAGGTGAAAAACAGTATAAAATAGGCCAGGCCCACAACGTAGTATAACCCGAGGGGCTTTGCATAAATCACGAACAGATCCGACCCGATGACGCCCACTTGGTATGCGAAGTAGGCGCCCAAGCCTATGGGAGCCAGCTTCATCACAAAAGTGAGCAAGTAGGCCATCACGTCGTTGCCCGACGACAAAAATTTTCTAAACGCCTCTCCTTTCTCGCCAGCCCGGAGCGTCGCCATTCCCGTCAGGAACGAGAAAATGACAAATGCGAGCATATGCTGTCGGGAAAGCAACGACGAAAATTCGGATACGGTAAGGAACTGCACCAGTTGGTCGCCCCAAAACAAGTCCCCGACGCCTTGGTCGATATCGGTAGGCAGGCTGCCGGCCTTGGGCGGTGCCGTCACCGGAAAAAGCCATAGCGCCGCAATCGTAACCACTGCAGCAATGACCACCGTAGAAAGGAATACGGCCGCCATGACCGACACGATACGTCCGAGTTTTTGCGAGGGATCGATGTTGGCGATGGCAGACGTTATGGCAAAAAAGAGTAGTGGGATCACCGCGGTGAACAACAAATTGAGGAATATATCGCCTATTGGTTTCAGCCAGAGCGTGGCGTCCGGAAACCATAAGCCCACCGCGCTTCCGATCACGATGCCTGCCAACAACAGGATGATGCTCCCGTAATTATCGAAAAAACGGCCTTGCTGCAATTCCATATTCCTCGCCTAAAGTAATGTTTTTTGTTTTAGTTTTGCCAGGCTGCTAAAAGTCAACATGCAAAAGACACCCCATTTAGGCGCGCAGCTGCCTATACCCCCACAATAGAACATGAAAAACCAACCGATATACGTAGAGACAGCCGACGGCTCCCGAACGCTCTTTCACCCACAAGTGGGCGAGCACTACCATTCGCGCCACGGCGCCGTGCAAGAAAGCCGCCATGTATTCGTCAACATGGGCCTGGACCATTTTCTAGGGCGCAAGGCCACTAACGACGTTTCCATCTTGGAGGTCGGCTTCGGAACGGGGCTTAATTTTCTGCTCACGGCCGATTATGCTTCCTCGCGAGGCATTCCGATCCGATATCGTGGAATCGAGCCCTGTCCCCTACCCATGGACACCATCATGCAAATGGGACACCACGCCTATGTTTCCGAAGGGTTGTGGGAGGAGTTCCTGGCGGCTTATCAGTCCGCTACCGATGCCCCGCAATCCGTAGGGACGACCGCACTGGAGCTTGCCCACTGTCCCGTATTAGATTTTCGCAGTGCCCAAACCTTTGATGTTTTGTACTTCGATGCCTTCGCGTCCGTTCACCAACCTGACATGTGGAACAATGACACATTGACACACGCCACCTCATTTCTTAAGCCAGGCGGCATTTTTGTCACCTATGCCATTACGGGCAACCTAAAACGGATCTTGAAAGCGCTGGAATTTGACGTAGAAAAAGTACCCGGCGCGCCCGGCAAGCGCGAAATGCTTCGCGCAACCAAACACGAACCCTCCAGCAGGCCAAATAACGGGCAATTAAAATAAAAAGCCCCGAAACGGGGAGGATCGGGGCTTTTCTAACTAACCAATTATAAACCTAAATTATGAAAAGACAATTTTAATAATATACTATACCCATATCCAAATGTCATGCCGAACTG
>Ga0079224_100000391_pt1 | contig 41775 bp, 38 predicted proteins | sample Stecom2015_FD_80414 | JGI IMG/M metagenome (GOLD analysis project Ga0079224, IMG submission 80414) | Agricultural soil microbial communities from Utah to study Nitrogen management - Steer compost 2015 | ecosystem: Environmental > Terrestrial > Soil > Agricultural land | place: USA: Utah... | reverse complement strand
CTTCTCTGAACTATCCGCTATCCGCTATCCGCTTCTCTCTTCCAATCCATCGATCGTCAGCAAGAAGCGCGTATAGATCTCCGGCAGCCGCGCCAACACCACCGATTTGCCGTCGATGTCGCTGGCCTCGATCACTTGTCGCAGCAACGACAGGCTCAGCGCTTCGAGCGCCGGCCCGGACACCGGCGCGTAGCTGAGGTGCCACGGCTCGGGCGCCACGCCGCCGCGGTCCGTACGGTACGGGCGGAAGAACCCAAAGCGCCGCATGTGCTCGTCCAGCCAGGCGGTCAGCCGGGCGAACACGCCGTCAGGCGCGTACTCCGCGCCGGCGAGTTGCAGTCGATAGCCGGGCGGCGCCGCGGCGGCGTCAAAAACATCGACATCGCTGCCCCAATGATGGCGACTACCGCCAGGGATCGACGACCAGCACAGGATCGCTTCCAACAATCGGTCTTCATCGAGGCTCGCACGATCGAGCAGCCGACCGGCGCGATCGTAAAGCGGCCGCTCGCCCCGCCATTTGGCGTTCCAAATGGCGACCTGCGTATTGAAGTCGCGGAAACTGGAGCAAGGTCTGAGATCGACGCCGTCGGCGGCGGCGGCTTCGCGCATGGCGAGCCAGGAAGCCGCGGCTTCATAGTGAAGCGCGCAGGCCGGGTCGAGCAGCTCGACGATATGCGTGCGGGCGCGCCCGGTAAGCTCGAATTCGTTCATTGCGGTCCTCTGGCGAGTAGGCGCCAGCCTGCTTCAAGCGATCAGTGTGTCAAAAAACCCGACATGCCGCGACGTGCGCCAGCGCATTCTGCGAACGCCATTCGCAGGTATGATGTTGAACACAGCAGGCGGCCTGAGCATCGCGACGCCGAAGCTGAAGCTCGGGCGTCGCATCCATCACACGGCAGAAACAGCGTTGAAATCACGCGGACTGCGAATCAGATTGCTCTCGATCGCATTGGGCGCAGCCCTATGCATCACAGCCGCGCTTTTCCTGTTCGACTACCTCGATTATCGCAAATCGAGCGACTTCGTCGCTGCGCAGGGCGCGCGCACTCTGCTGCAACTGGAACGGCAGCGCATGCAGACGCTCGCCAGCAATCTCGCCGATCAGCACGCGAGCGCCGTACGGCAGGCGTTGCGCACCGGCGAAGCCGAGCAAGTCACGGCCGCCCTTGCGGCGTTGCTTGGCGATCCCTCGGCTGTCGCAACGCGGGTCCTCAGGGGCGACGGCGTCGTCGTTTACGAGCAGCGCCGCCCCGAGGACTGGAGCGCAGCGCTCGACATGGAAGAGATGAGCGCGGCGCGGCGCCCGCTGGTGGACGCCGAACCCTACAGTCAGCTCGAAGTAGTCGTCGGCCGCGCCGGGTTGCTGGCCAGCGCCGAGCGGCTGGCCGCCGAGCTGCGCATGGCGGAACGCAGCAGTTTCCTGCGCGGCCTATGGATCACCGGCGCGGCCAGCGTGCTGATCAGCGCAGCGCTGGCGCTGCTGTCCTGGTTGCTCGGCGCGCGCCTGGAACGTCCGATCGTCGAGCTCATCCGCTCCGCGGAGCGCATCGGCGAAGGCGACTATACGCGCCCGCATGCGGTCACCAGCGACAACGAGATCGCCGATCTCGAGATCGCGCTCGATCGCATGCGCCAGCGCTTGCAGCAGACGACGATCACCCGCGACTACCTGACCACGGTGCTCAACAGCATGAACGACGCCGTGCTGGTGACTTCGCTCGACGGCCAGGTCACGAAAATCAACGACGCCGCCGAGCGCCTGTTCGGCTACAGCGAGCAGGAGCTCGTCGGACAGCCGGTTGCCCAGCTCATCGCGCAAACCGAACGCGGCGCTTTCGCCGAGGCGTTCCGCAAGGGCTTCGACGCCGCTGAAACTCGCGAAACGGTGATCGCCACCCGCAACGGCCAGACCATCCCGGCGTCGATCTCCGGCGCGCCGCTCGCCGGTCACGATCCGCAGTTCCAGGGCGCGATCTTCGTGGTGCGCAACATCACCGAGCGCAAGCGCGCTGAGCGGCGCATCCGCTACCTCGCGCGCTACGACGCGCTCACGAAAGTGCCGAATCGGATGCAGTTCCAGCACATGCTGCAGCAGGCGATCGCGCGCGCGCGGCGCAATGACCGCGGCATCGTGATGCTGTACCTGGACATGGACCGCTTCAAGGAAATCAACGACACCTTCGGACACGCGGCCGGCGACCGCACGCTCGAAGTGCTCAGCGAGCGGCTCACGCGCGTGCTGCCGCGCGAGACGGTGGTCGGGCGGCTCGCCGGCGATGAGTTCGGATTGTTCATCGAGGGCTTCGCCGACAGTGAGGACGAGCGCGCACAGGCGGCGAATCTCGCTCGCATGGTGCTCGCCGAAGTCTGCAAGCCCTACTACGTGGATCAGCAGGAGGTCTATCTCACCGCCAGCGTGGGCGTGGCGTTCTGTCCGAAGGACGCCGATAACGTGATCGACCTGATCCGCAACGCGGACGCCGCCATGTATCACTCCAAGCAGAACGGCGGCAACACGTTCGCGTTCTATTCGCCTGAGATGAACGCCGCCGCCGTCGAGCGGCTGATGCTCAAGAGCAAGCTGCGCCGGGCGCTCGAGCGCGATGAGCTGATGATGTCCTATCAACCCAAGGTCGACCTGCGCGACGGGCGCATCGTGGGCGCCGAGGCGTTGCTGCGCTGGCGCCTACCCGGGCACGGCGACATCCCGCCCTCGCAATTCATTCCGCTGGCCGAGGAAAGCAATCTCATTCTCGGCATCGGCGAATGGGTGATGAACCGCGTGTGCGCCGACTATCGGCAATGGCTGCAGCGCGTGGGAGATCCCGGGCGGGTGTCCATCAACCTGTCGCTCAGGCAGCTCCGCCAGGCGAGCTTCATCACGCGCTGCCAGTCGGTGTTCCGGCGCCACCATGTTTCACCGACGTTCTTCGAGCTCGAGATCACCGAGACCACGCTCATGGCCGATCCCAAGCGGACTATTCGTCTGCTCGACGAGCTGTACGCCATGGGTCTGCACCTTTCGATCGACGACTTCGGCACGGGCTACTCTTCGCTGAGCGCGTTGCAGCAGTTCCCCATCGGCACGCTCAAGATCGACCAATCCTTCGTACGCGACGCGGCGGTGAACTGCGACGATGCGACCATCGTCCGCACTATCATCGATATGGGCAAGGCGCTCGGGGTGGAGGTGGTGGCGGAAGGTGTGGAGAACGAGGAGCAATTCCAGTTCCTGCGCGACCGCGGCTGCCACTACGGCCAGGGCAGGCTGTTCGGCGACGCCATGAGCGCCGAGGAATTTCTCGCCCTGCTCACCGCGCAGGAAAGCGGCCGGGTCAAGGTAAGTGAGCTGTTTGCGGCGAAGGAAAGAAGCGGTTAGCGGTTAGTAAGTCGCAGAAGCTGCGAAGGATGTCGGAGAAATCCGAAGCGGAGTAAGCGCAATGACCCTGCCGACCTACTAACCGCTAACCGCCAACCGCTAACCGCTTCTCCTACAATCTCCCCATGCTCACCTTTTCCTCCCTGGCGCTGCGCCGCGGGACGCGGCTGCTCATTTCCGATGCGTCCTTTACGATCCACCGTGGCGAGAAAGTCGGCCTGGTGGGCGCGAACGGCTGCGGCAAGTCGAGCCTGCTCGCGCTGATCATGGGCGAGCTGCAGCCGGACGCGGGCTCGTTCGACATGCCCTCGCAGCTCGTCGTGGCGCACGTGGCGCAGGAGCTGGAGGCGAGCGAGCGAGCGGCGATCGAGTTCGTGATGGACGGCGACGCTGAGCTGCGCGAGACCGAAAGTGCGATCGCGCAGGCGGAAGCGCGCGACGACGGGGCCGCACTCGGCGAGCTGCACGCGCGCTACGCCGCCCTGGGAGGCTACGACGCGCGCAGCCGCGCGGCGCGCCTGATGCACGGTCTTGGATTCTCCGCTCAGGACAAGAGCCGCCCGGTCGATGCGTTCTCCGGCGGCTGGCGCGTGCGGCTGAACCTTGCGCAGGCGCTCATGTGCCGCTCCGACCTCCTGCTGCTCGACGAGCCCACCAACCACCTCGACCTGGACGCGGTGATCTGGCTGGAAGAATGGCTGCGCAATTACGGCGGCACGCTGCTCATGATCGCGCACGACCGCGAGTTCCTGGACCGCACCGTCGATCGCATCGTGCACATCGAGGCGCAGAAGGCGAACCTGTACAGCGGCAATTACTCCGCGTTCGAAGAGCAGCGCGCGGCGCAACTGGCGGAGCAGCAATCGCTCTACGAGCGACAGCAGCGCGAGATCCGTCACATGATGAGCTTCGTCGAGCGTTTTCGCGCCAAGGCCACCAAGGCGCGTCAGGCGCAGAGCCGGCTCAAGGCGCTCGAGCGCATGCAGCTCATCGCCCCGGCGCACGTGGACTCGCCGTTCGAGTTCTCGTTCCTGCAGCCGCTCAAGCTGCCGCGACCGCTCCTGACGCTCGAACGCCAGGCCGCCGGCTACGATGGGCGCGTGGTCATCGAATCCATCGACATGACCATCCAGCCGGGCGCGCGCATCGCGCTGCTCGGTCGCAACGGCGCCGGCAAGTCCACGCTGATGAAGCTGCTCGCCGGGGAGCTGTCCTCAATGAGCGGCAGGCGCACCGAAGCGCGCGACCTGAAGATCGGCTATTTCGCGCAGCATCAGCTCGAGCAGCTCAGCATGGACGACTCCCCGCTGGGACACCTCAAGCGCCTGGGCGGCGCGGCCGCACAGCGCGCGACGGAACAGGAGCTGCGCAGTTTCCTGGGCGGCTTCGGCTTCAGCGGCGATCGCGTCTTCGAGCCCGTCGGCCCGTTCTCCGGCGGCGAGAAGGCGCGGCTCGTGCTGGCGCTCGTGAGCTACCAGCGTCCCAACCTACTGCTGCTCGACGAGCCGACGAATCACCTGGACTTGGAAATGCGCCAGGCGCTCGCAGTCGCGCTGCAGGAATACGAAGGCGCCGTCGTGCTGGTGTCGCACGATCGGCATCTGCTGCGCGCGGTGAGCGACGAGTTGCTGCTGGTCGACGGCGGACGCGCGGCGCCTTTCGACGGCGACCTCGACGACTACGCGCGCTGGTTCACGATGCGCCAGCAGAGCGAGTCCGATTCCGAACAACGCGCACGCGAAGGCGGCGCTGTCGAGCGCAAACAGCGCAAACGCGAAGAAGCCGAGCGGCGCAACCGGCTGAGCCCGCTCAGGAGCGAGATGGCCGGCCTAGAGCGCCTGCTGGCGCGCCTCGAAGAGGAGCGCTCGCGCATCGAAGCCGAGCTGGCTGCGCCCGACATTTACGATCCTCCAGCCCGCGCCCGGCTGCAGGAACTGTTGCAGGAACAGGGCCGGATCAAGCGCGAGATCGAATCCGCGGAAGCGCAGTGGCTGAGCGTAGCCGAGCGGTTGGAGCGCGAAAGCGCCTAGTTTGCTGGGCCTGCATCGTTGCATGAACCGCATTGACGCTTGGGCGCAGTTTGTCGCCTGAGCCGACCGCATCGGCTGCCGACACGCGGTTCATGAATAATGCAAGCGGCCGGCGGGCTCGTCGCCCGCCGGTTTCCGTAGTACACCGCTCATGTACGCCTGCGTCTTCTACTCCTGATCTTCGGGCGTGCTGATCGGAGGCAGGTTGGCGCTGATGTCGGTGACATTGTCCTCGCCGGCGATGGCGCATACCGGATGCGAGAAGTCGTTCGCCAGGCTGGGCTCCGGAACGGTCCCCTGATAGTTGATGTTGTCGTCGCCGACCTGGCTCACGCCGCCGGGCACGAAGTCGAGTCGCAGACTATTGCGCGTTCGCCAGGCGATGTTGTGGTCGGCGCAGGACGTATCGCCGCTCACGCCGATGGCGCCGACCAACTGCTGATTCTTGTTGTACAGTGCAAGCCCGCCGCCAAAGACGTTCACTCCGCCGACGCGCCTGCCGACCAGCGGATCATTCGCCTGACCGAAGTTGTTCGCGGACTCGCGGTAGGCGTCTGTCGTGGAAACCGGGTTGCTGTGCTGCAGACCGTACAGCGTCCCGCCCGGCTGCACTGCCGCGTACAGATTCGCCGTGGAGAGCGCCAGGCCGGGCAGGCTGAACGCATTGGCCGTGTTCGCCTTCTGTGCGGCGATCACGCGGCTGCCTGGCCACTGATCGCCGCGATCCTCGCCGGTGAATGCGACAGCGCAGACGATCCCGTCGCGATTCACGACGGCTCCCCACATATCCAGATCAAAGCCGCCATTGTTCTGACCGCGCGCCTCGATCAGCGCCGCGCGTAGCTGGGCGTGGCTGGGCAGCGCCGAGCAATTACGAGAGCCGCCTTCCTGATCCTGCGTTGTTCCAACAACGGAGAACAGCGCAATCGGCGCCGCCGACGCCGCAAGCACGATCGATCTGCGGAGCTTCATGTTCATGGCCATGACTCCTTCAACAGCTGATTGGATTAGAGGGGATCTCCGGCTGAACGCCGAGGCTTGGCTTCTATCACCAATGCAGCAACTCCGAAATGGTGCATGTACGATCGTTTTTCTTCCTCTGGATGGTCGGAGTTTTCCGCGAGACTCGAGCCGCGGCGCCGAATGCGGCGCCTGCTCGAAGCGTTGCGCCAGACTCGCGTGAGCGGCGCGTTGCAGCGCATAGCCGCGTTGCGGCGTCCACAGGAAGCGCGCCGGCGCAGACCGCTCGCGACTCGATCGCGAGGCTCTATTTGAATTCGCAAGCGCCGTACGATTTGCGCGCGGTTGCGCTCTACTTACACGAGCGCACCTGGTGCGCAGCAGAACAAGAGGACAGACGCCGCTCAGCGTGCAAGCACACTTCCTGATCACGATTGTAATCATGGGCGTGGCGCCGCGCTGGCGAGCGCCGCCGGTCTACGCATTGGCGCCGCGGCGCGATCATCATCATCACGCTGCGCTGCACGAGCAATTCATGCAGGTGGGCTATCCGTCGAGTGCGGACCCAACTCGAACAGCTACGCGATGGGTTCCTGCTGTTGTTCTTTCTGCGGTGGTCGTTGCAGGGTCGGAGGACGCCGACCCTGCTGTGCAACCCAGGGGAGTCCGGCGCAGACACAGGCCGGCGGGTGAAAGCACGCATATCGGAGCCGCCATTGCGGGGATAGGCTCGCCACCCCAGTGAAAGCGGAGGACGAGCATGAAAGCGAGGAGAACTCTGTTGACTGCGCTGCTGGCGCTGAGCGCCTCGCTGGGCGCCGGCGCCGCGCTGGCCATGCATTGCCCCATGGACATGAAGCAAATCGACGCCGCACTCGCCGAGAACCCCAGCCTGAGCGCCGAGCAACTGGCCCAGGTGAAGAAGCTGCGCGCCGAGGGTGAAGCGTTGCACAAGGCCGGCAAGCACCAGGAATCCGTCGAAGAGCTGGCCAAGGCCAAGGCCATTCTCGGAATCTGAAGGACGAAGCAGGGCGGCGCGCTTGCAGGCTTGAAGCCGGGGCGCGCCGCCATTCAAAACCTGCAGCTCGCCGGAGTCCGGTGGGCGCCCGGCGCCGCTCGCGGCGCCTTAGGGAAGCTCTGATTAACCTACTACCCTGACGGCTCAGCCCAAAGAAATGCCCGCAATGCAAGGCGTTTCGAGCGGATCGAGATCACAGAAACAGAGCAAATCAGAGATTCCTTAGCGACTATTCTCATCTACGGCTTCGTGGAATTCCGGCAGGCAGTCCGGGCTGCCGCCGGGGCGCGCTCGCGTCTCGCCCGCGGCTGCGCGAACGCGCAATGAGCTGGTAGCCTTGCGAGCCTTCGCCATGTACTCAGGTAATGTTCGACGATGAATGCATCGATTCGCCCCTGCGAGCCGCGCACGCGCATTTTCGCGTTCGAGGGCGCCTGCAACTTCCGTGACGTGGGCGGCTACCACACTGACGACGGGCGCACAGTGCGTTGGGGACGCGTGTTTCGCACCGGCGTATTGAGCTACTTCACGCCTGCGGATCGCGAGGCGCTGCTGCAGTTGCGGGTACGCGCCATCTGCGATCTGCGCCGCGCCGAAGAGCGCGCGCGCGAACCGACGCGCTGGCCCGACCAGGCGACTCCCATCCTGCTGTGGGAAGACGGTGAGCGCGCGCCGAAGATTCGCGCGCTCATGGCGAATCGCCCCTCGACCGCGGCCGGCATGTTCGATGCGATGATCGAACTGTACCGCGTGCTGCCCGCCTGGCTCGCGCCACGCATCGGCGGCATGTTCGAAAGCTTGGCGCGGGGCGCAACGCCGCTCGTGGTGCATTGCGCCGCCGGCAAGGATCGCACGGGCGTCGCCATCGGCGTATTGCTGAGCGCCCTCGGCGTGCCGCAGGAGACTGTCATGGAGGACTATCTGCTCACCAATCAGGCGGGCGATTTCGAGCGGTTCATCCGCGCGCACCATGACTCCGAGCTCGGGCTGACGGACGTGCATCACCCGCTGCTCGCCATGCCGCAGGACATGCGGCAAGTGCTGTTCAGCGCTCATGAGGATTTTCTCGCGGCCGCATTCGAGCGCATCGCAGCCACCCCGGGCGGGCTGGCGGGTTATCTGCAGGACGTCGCTGGAGTAAGCGCCGCAACGCTCGAGCGCGTTCGCGCACAGCTCACGGAATGATCCGGACGATCAAGGCGGCGTCGGCGGCTGGTACTGCAACGTCAGGCCGAGAAGCCACAGCAGCAGCAGCACGATGGGTGCGTGCACCATGAGTTGCACGATCGTGAAGCCGATGACGTCACGCGCCTTCAATCCGAGGATGCCGAGCAGCGGCAGCATCCAGAACGGATTGATGAGATTCGGGAGCGCTTCAGCAGCGTTGTAGACCTGCACGGCCCAACCCAGGTGGACCTGCAGCTCGTTCGCGGCCTGCATGACGTACGGCGCCTCGATGATCCACTTGCCGCCGCCCGAAGGAACAAAAAATCCCAACACCGCCGAGTAAACCCCCATGACCAGCGGGAAGGTGGCGCCGGTGGCGGCTTCGCTGAAGAACGTCGAGAGATGGTGCGCGATGGTCTGTCCGTCGGCGCCCGGCGCGGCCGTGATCAGCGCCGCGATGCCGCCGTAGAACGGGAACTGGATCAGCACGCCGGTCGCGGCGGGCGTCGCCCGCGCGACCGCATCGAGGAATACGCGCGGGCGCCAGCACAACAGCAGCCCGAGCATCAGGAACAGGAAGTTGTAGGTGTTGAGATTCGAGATCGCGCTCATCGGGCCGCGCATCGCGAACTCGCGCACCAGCCACGCGGCGCCGAGCGCCGCGATCGTCACGTTCAGCAGCGGGCTGTATTCCAGCCACTCGCCTGGCCTGCTGGGACCGCCCGCAGCAGCCGGCGTCGCATCGATCCTTGCGCCCAGACTGCTTGCGGTGCGCACCTGCTCACCGCGCGGCGCAGTGATCCACGCGATCCAGCTCGACACGCTGACCAGCACAGTGGTCAGCAGAATGGACTGCCAGAGAAAGATGGTCTCGCTGAACGGAATGACGCCCGTGATCTCGAGCAGACCCGGCGGCATGCTGCCGGGATTGGCCTGCAGCTGCGCGGCCGAGGAGGACAGCCCCATGGCCCAGACCGAGCCCAGCCCGAGGTACGCCGCGGCGCCAGCCGCGCGGTAATCCATCTCCAGCTCTTCGCGACGAGCGAGCGCGCGCACCAGCAGACTCGCCAGGATGGAGCTCAAACCCCAGTGGATGAGCGAAACCAGCATGCTCACCGTGGCCACCCAGCACACCGCGCCGCGTCCGGTGCGCGGCAGCGCCGCGAGCCGCTCGATCAGCCGCGCAGCCGGCGGCGAGCTGGCGACCACGTAGCCGCCGATGATGATGAAGCTCATCTGCATCGTGAACGGAATGAGACTCCAGAAGCCGTCGCCGAACGCCGCGGCGGTAGCCGCAGGTGAAGCGCCTAGCGCCAGTGCGGCCGCCGCGACCACGATCACGGCCAGGGCCGCGAACACGTAAGCGTCCGGTATCCAGCGCTCCGACCATGCGCAGCACTGCTGCGCGATGCGCTCGGCGAGCGATGGCGCCGAGGTCGGCTTCTGGTCATTCGCCTCTACGGATTCAGTCATGCGCGTCATTTTCTCGTTTGTAGCGCCCGGCGGCGCGCCGATGATGACAACGACGCCGGCCGGCGCCAACGCCGCAGGCGCGGAACCGGGTCGCGCCTCGCGAGTTGACACGATGAACGGCGGGCGATCCGCCGAGCAGTCTTCATCGACGCCCATTCAAGACGACGCCCGCAGCTTCGCGCCGCAGGCGTCCCAGCCACAGCGGAGGCCGCCATGAAAGTAAGCGAAGCGATGACGCGCGAAGTACGCCTCGTCCAGCCTGATCAGACGCTGCGGGACGCGGCCCAGTTGATGGCGGAGTTGGATATCGGCGCGTTGCCGGTGCAGGACAACGACCGTCTGGTCGGCATGATCACTGACCGTGACATCGCGGTGCGCGCAGTAGCGCAGGGGCGCGGCGCGGACACGAAGGTCAGGGAAGTGATGAGCCCTGAGGTCCTGTATTGCTACGAGGATCAATCCGTCGAGGAAGTCACACGCAACATGGCGGACGTCAAGGTGCGCCGTTTGCCGGTGATGGATCGCAGCAAGCGACTGGTGGGGATTCTCGCGCTCGGCGACTTGGCGACCGATGCGGCGGTGCAGGACGAGGCCGGCGAGGCGCTCGGCGGCATCTCGCGTCCTGGCGGCCTGCACTCGCAGTCAGTGCGGCATTGACGCAGAGGGGGAGGCTGAGGACCGCCTCACGCCTTCCCCGTCTCCGCCTTACCCCTTGCCGCCCAGCAGCGCCTCCACGTCGCCGGCGAGATCCTCGGGCTTGGTGGTCGGAGCGTAGCGCTGCACGACTGCGCCCTCGCGGTTCACCAGGAACTTGGTGAAGTTCCACTTGATGCGCTCGCTGCCGAACGCGCCAGGCGCGCTGGCCTTCAGCCAGCGCCACAGGGGGTGCGCGTTCTCACCATTCACTTCGATCTTCTCGAACATCGGGAAGCTCACGCCGTAGTTCTTCTGGCAGAACGCGCCGATCTGCTCGGCGGAACCGGGCTCCTGCGCAGCGAACTGATTGCACGGAAACCCGAGAACCACGAAGCCGCGGTCGCGGTGCTCGCGATAAAGCGCCTCGAGCCCCGCATATTGCGGTGTGAGCCCGCAGCGGCTGGCGGTGTTGACGATCAGCATCACTCGACCCGCGAACTCGCTCAGAGGGACGTGACGGCCATCTAGGCTGCGGGCTGCGAAATCGTGCGCCGTGCTCATGAGCCCTCCCGTACTGCTGCGCTCGTCGCGGCCGGCTGAACCGCCGGCCTCGCAAGCTGCGGGCAAGATTGCTGGACGCGGAACGCATCATGGAAGAAGCTCATTAGAGGCTCAAGTCCGGCGGCTTCCGCCCACAGGTCCGTCATGGTTTTCCACGCTTCCAAGCTTGCACATCCGTCCGCCGCGGCGCTCCGCGTGTGGTTCTGCGCGCTTATCTGCGCTGCCCTGAGCGGCTGCGGCGTCAATCCGGTCACCGGAGAGCGGGAGCTGCAATTCATCTCCGAGGCGCAGGAAATCAAGCTCGGCGAGCAGTACTACGCGCCCACCGTACAGAGTCAGGGAGGCGACTTCGACATTCTCCCGGAGCTCACTGCCTACGTGAACGAGGTGGGGCAGAAGCTCGCGGCGGTGTCCGATCGCCAGCTCCCTTACGAATTCGTGGTGTTGAACAACCCCACGCCGAACGCCTGGGCGCTGCCCGGCGGCAAGATCGCGATCAACCATGGGCTGCTCACCGAGCTGAAGAACGAAGCCGAGCTGGCGGCTGTACTGGGACACGAAATCGTGCACGCCGCGGCGCGCCACGGCGCGAAGGCGCAGGAGCGCGGCGCGCTGCTGCAGGCGGGACTCGCGGTCGCCCAGATCGGCGCCGCGATGAGCGACGTCGACCCGAACCTGGCCGGACTGCTGGTGCAGGGAGCAGGCGTGGGCGCGCAGCTCATCCAGCAGCGCTACAGCCGCGAGCAGGAGCTCGAGGCGGACGAATACGGCATGAAGTACATGAAGCTCGCCGGCTACGACCCGACAGGCGCCGTCTCGTTGCAGGAGACGTTCGTGCGCCTGTCGCAGCAGGAAGGGGCCGGCGCGCAGAACTGGCTGGAAGGTCTGTTCGCCTCACATCCGCCGTCGCAGGAGCGCGTCGAGAAGAACCGCCAGAGCGCCGAGCGCCTCGGCCCGGGCGGAACGCTGGGTCAGCAGGCCTATGCAGCGCGCATCGCTCCGCTCAACAAGATCGCGCCGGCGTACGAGCGGCTCGAGCAGGCCATGACGGCTGCACGCAAGAAAGATTTCGCCAAGGCGGAGACCCTCACACGCGAAGCGGTGAAGATGGTTCCAGACGAAGGCCGCTTCCACGAGTTTCTCGGCGAGCTGGCGCTCGCGCAGGACAAGCCCGAGGAAGCGCTTTCGCACTACGCCAAGGCCATCGATCTCAACCCCGACTATTTCGGCTCCTACCTCGGCGCCGGCATCGCCAAGTACGAAACGGGCGACAAGACTCAGGCCGAGGAGTGGCTGCGCAAGAGCTCGGAACTGCTGCCCACCGCGCCCGCGGCGTACTACCTCGGCGAAATTGCGCGCGAACGCGGCGATCGCGCGCAGGCAATGCAATACTTTCGCTCAGCGGCCAGCTCCGACAGCCAGCTCGGCCAACGCGCTGCGAGGGAGTTCGTGCGCATGGATCTGCCGCAGAACCCGGGCGCGTATGTGGCCGCGACTGGTCAGTTCGATGCGCAAGGCCGGCTGCTGGTAGTCGTACGAAATCGCGCGCCAACCCCGCTGACGGGGGTGCAGGTCACACCGGTGCTGGTGGACTCGGCAGGGCGCGTAGTGCAGCAGGGCTCGCCCGTGCACATCCGCGCCGTGCTGCAGCCTGGCGAGCAGGCTGCAGCGGCGTCAGGGATCGCCAGTCTGACCCAACAGCAGCTTGCCCATCTTCGCTTCCGCGTCGACAGCGCGCGCATCGCCGAGTAGGCGGCGCGCCGATCGCCGCCGCCCTCCTCGGGGCTGCTGCGCCCCTCAGCCGATCTTGCGGCTGACGACGTTGGAAAGGTCGCTTTGCGTTCCGTCGGAGGTGACGGCGCGCACGACGAAGTAGTACGTGCCCGGGCTCAGCCCGGTGACGACGTATTGATTGGAGCCGGCGCTCGGAATGTCGATCGCCTCGGTGAGCATCGTGGCGCTCTTGCCGTAATGGATGCGATAGCCGCCCAGATCGACCAGCGGATCGCCATCGACGGTCGACGTCGGGACATCCCACGACAGCGCCACTGCATCACCATCCACCGGCGTTGGTTCGGCCGGATCGGGCTCCGGAATCGGGCTCGGACCGCCGTCCGACCCGGCCGCCGCCACCTGGATCGAGAACGCCGGCAAGGCCGCGCGCTCGACGCCGTCGCTCACGCTGATCACCACGTTGGCGTACGCGCCGACGTGCTCGGCCGACGGCGTGCCGCTCAGTCGCCCGCTGGTGGTGTCGAAGCTTGCCCACTCGGGCTTGTTCTCGATGGAGAAGGCCAGGGGATCGCCGTCGGGATCGGCAGCGACAGGACTCAGATCGTACGCAGCGCCTACGCTGACCTGCGCGGCAGGCGCGGCGCTGATGGTCGGCGCGCGGTTGCCGGCCCCGTCGCCCGAACCGGAGCCCGGAGCGCCGCTCGGACTGGAGTCGGGCGGCGTAGCTTCGGCGCCGCCGCCTCCGCCGCCGCACCCCGCGACCATGATCGTCGATGTCGTGAGCGCGAGCAGAACGCCGCGCCGCAGCCAACCGGTACCACCAGACTTTCGCATTCCACAGCCCTTGTTCGTCTGGCCAGCGAGGCGTGGGGGCCTCGCATGGCGTGAGTTTCCAAGGGCGTGACGTGATCGCCGCGCGGCGACCGGCCAATTGAAAGCGGCGCTAGGCGCGCGCCTCGCACCCGCCGTTGCGACGGCGGGTCGTTCGCTTTGGCAGCCCCGCTATCTTTGGCCAGCTCTTGCGAGCGACCGTAAGACCGGTAGCTTTGCGTCCTCGTCTTTCGACGAGTTTGCCCTTGACAATAGCGAGTTCCGTGCATGCGGCCCTCGCGTGGCCGCACGCGCGCGCCTCGACGACGCTGCGTGCGACTGCGCGATCCCGACCGCGGGGATCGACGAGCCTGCGTCTCAGCTTGCGCGCGAGCTGCGGCGCGACCGTCGATTCCTCCCTGTCGCACGGACCATTCCGCGCGACTGTCGCCTTCGCGGCGAGCTTGCGTCTTCGTCGCAGCTCGCATTCTTGACTCGTTCAGCGGGAGCCAGCTTCGCTCAACCGACGCCCGCCACCCATCGGGTAAGGCTCGCAAATCGTATGTACGATGGACTCATAAGGCTCTAAGGCGCACCAGTAACCTTGTCGTCGGATTGACCTGACGTCGCCCGGCGCCGACGCGCGCGGAACCGGGCCCGCTGGTCCGCGTTCGAAGGAAGTGACGACCAGGAACGCCACGCCGTCCTCGCCCATCGACGCCGCGGACGCAGCCGAGCGGATGCGCCGGATGCACTCGCTCGCCTGGCTGCTCGACAGCTCCATTCCGCTGCCGGGCGGTTATCGCATCGGACTCGATCCGTTGATCGGTCTGCTGCCCGGACTCGGTGATGCGATCGGCGCGGTGATGTCGGCTTACATCATCAACGAGGCCCGTGCGCTGGGCGCGCCGCGCAGCGTCCTCATGCGCATGACAGGCAACGTGGTCGTCGAAGCGGTGATCGGCGCGATCCCGCTGCTCGGCGATCTGTTCGACGCCGGCTTCAAGGCGAACATGCGCAACATGGCGCTGCTGGAAAAATACCATCTCGATCCGGTGCGCAGCCGCCGCGGCAGCCGCTGGTTCGTGTTCGGCTTCTCGCTACTGCTCGCGCTGCTGGTGCTCGCGATAATCGCCATCCCGGTGTTGATCGTCATCGCCATCGTGAGTTTGGTTTGAGGAACAGCGTCAGGAAAGTTGGCGATCGGCGTCAGTGGGTCGTCGGAATGATCTCGCGATCCCGACGCTAACCACGTCCCTTCCGCACTAACCGCTGACCGGCAACCGCTAACCGCTTCCCAAGAAAGGCCACGCTCATGCCCTTGCGAGATTTCCGGCCCGGACACGTCGAAGAATGGTCCGAACGCAATCAGACGCTGCGCCACGCCGGCGAGAAGCGCCCGCGCGACGATCACGCCCTGCTGCACAATCCGCCTGATTACAGCGCCCTCGGCGGGCCGGAGGATCAGCGCGCCTATGGGCGCACCCGCAGCGACAGCGGCTACTTCCCGTGGAATCGGCTCGGCGGCCCCTACGACCGCGACACGCGCGCCGCCGATCTCGAGCGCGGCGGCTACCGCAAGAAGAATCCGCCGCATGTATCCCTGCCGCTCGATCCGGCGTAGCCGGGCGCTCGCCCTGTGAAGCACGGCGCTGGCGGCCATTGATGCGCTCGCGCGGCGGCCTATCGGACCGGAGACGCATCGTCGTGACCGCTGAGCAGCGCACGGACAGCAGCGGTAGCGCGTTCGTCGTGCGAGCAGATTCGGTCGGGCGCCGCGACTGATCGCGATCGCGTAAGACCCGCGCAAGCCGGCGGCGCTCGGCGGCGCCATCCGATCATCGTCGACTTCACGATCCTGCGGCAGGCGACATTTGCCGCCGATCGTTGCAGACTTGCGGCCGCGGCGAACGGCGTACAGCGCTCCAGCCGCTCGAAGAGCGACCAGCAGCGAGGTTGAGAGTGAGCTACATGAACGGTGCGATCGGATTGATCGGCGCATGCGCGGCGATCTTGACGTTGAGCGCCTGCGGCGGCGATGGCGGAGACTCGCGGCGCGCCGCTGACGCGCCGGTCATTCGCATCGACGGCTCGAGCACCGTCTTTCCTATCGCCGAGGCCGTGGCCGAGGAATTCCAGCTCGAACAGCGCGGCGCCGTGCGGGTCACTGTCGGCTTGTCCGGCACCGGCGGAGGCTTCAAGAAACTGTGCCGCGGCGACGCCGACGTCGCCAATGCATCGCGCCCCATCCTCGCCGCGGAGATGGAGGTGTGTCGCGCGGCGGGCGTGAAGTTCCTGGAGCTGCCGGTGGCGTTCGATGCGATCACCGTAGCGGTCAACCAGCAGAACGACTGGGTGACGAGCCTGAACATCGAGGACTTGAAGAAGATGTGGGAGCCGGCGGCCCAGGGTGTGATCAAACGCTGGAGCCAGGTCCGCGCGGAGTGGCCGGACGAGCCGCTCATGCTGTTCGGCCCGGGCGCCGATTCGGGCACCTTCGACTACTTCACGGAGGCGGTCGTCGGCGAAGCGAAGTCGAGCCGCGGAGACTACACCGCCAGCGAGGACGACAACGTGCTCGTGCAAGGCGTGGAGCACAACAAGAACGCGCTCGGCTACTTCGGATTCGCCTACTACGTCTCTCACCAGCAACGCATGCGCGCGGCGCCGATCGCGAGCGGCGCAGGAGCGCCGGTCGCGCCGAGCTTGGAAACCGTCATGGACGGCAGCTATCAGCCGCTGTCGCGCCCGCTGTTCATTTATGTGAGCGCGGCCGCCGCCGAGCGGCCGGAAGTACGCAGTTTCATCGAGTTCTACCTCACCGAAGGTCCTGCGCTGGCCGAAGAGGTGGGCTTCGTGGCGCTCCCGCAGCAGGCCTCGCGGATGGCGCTGCGACACTTTCAGGAAGGCCGGCTCGGCACCGTGTTCAACGGCCATCCCGAGGTCGGCGTCACGATAGAGGACTTGCTCGAGCGCGAAGCTGCGCTCTGAGGCGCCCTCAAACGCTCATGATCGCCCTGCGTGACGCGCGTGCGAGACCAAGCACGCGGGTCTCTCATGGGAATCGACGAAACGGTCGCTCCGGTTACTCGAGCGCGTGATACACCAGGTGTCGCATGAGGGAGCGGTAACGCATCCGCTTCGCCATGTCGATCTCCTGCAACATCATCACCGCGATCAGCTTCTCCTGCGGATCCACCCAGAAGTACGGGCCGGTGGCGCCGCCCCAGAAGTAATCGCCGACGGATCCGGGTGCGACGCCGCGTCCCCGCTCGCGCCGCACGCCCACGCCCAGCCCATAGCCTTGTCCGAGCTGCGGCAGCGGCGCAGAGAGGCCCAGCTCCATCGTGAACGCGCCGTACGCGATGTGCGGTGGAAGGTGATCGCTGGTCATCCACTCGACTGTCTTTCTGGACAGCAACCGCACGCCGTCGAGCTCGCCGCCGTTGAGCAGCATCTGACAGAAGCGCACGTAATCTTCCGCGGTGGACAACAGACCGCCGCCTCCTGAGTACCACTTCTGCGGCTTCGCCGGGTTGTAACCGATGATCAGCGGCTTCCCGCCTTGGCCCGCCGGCTGAAACTGCGCGAGCCGCTGCACTTGTCGGGCGTCCAGCACGAAAGCCGTGTCGGTCATCCCTAGCGGCTTGGCGATCCGCTCGACGACGAAGCGGTTGAGATCGACGCCCGAGATCACCTCGACGATCCGTCCGATCACGTCGTGCGACATGCCGTATTCGAAGGTGCTCCCCGGTTGGAAAGCGAGCGGCAGCGCGACGAGCTTGTCCAGCATCTGCGCATTGGTCTGCTGGTCGTCCAGCAGATTCGCGGTGCGATACGCCCTTTGCACGAGCGAGTCGCCGACCGGGCCATACGTCATGCCGGACGTATGGCGCATGAGGTCCTGCACTGTGATCTCGCGGCGCATCGGCTCGAGCGCGAGGCTGCGCTCGCCGGATGCGGAAGTCCGTTCGACGCCGACCTGCAGCGACCTGAGTTGCGGCAGATAGCGCGACGCCGGATCCATGATCTGCAGGCGCCCCTGCTCAGCAAGCATCAGCGCCGCAACCAGCGTGATCGGCTTGGTCATGGAGGCGATGCGGAAGATCGCATCCCTGGTCATGTGCGCCTGCGCTGCGCGATCACGGTAGCCAAAGGCGCGCTCATAGGCCACCTTGCCATCGCGCACGATCATCACGACCGCGCCGGGAATGACGCCGCTCAGTACGTCGGCCTCGAACACTTCGGTCAAGCGCTGCAAGCGTTGCGCTGATAAGCCGACCTCTTCCGGCGCGGCGGCGCGCGGCAACGGCGCCCCGGAGGCGGCCGAAACAAAGGCCATTGCGATTACGACGACCGACGCCCGAAACACTCTCGATCCCATTCGACTCCCTCCGCGACGCGCCTCGCCAGGAACCCACTGGCTCTCCGTTCAACCAACGGCGCGTCAATCACTAGTCACGAGTAACTTCCCAATGCAACACTTGGCGCATGAGCCCCGCCATTGCATGGACCCTCGCCATCGCGTTGATGCTCGTGGGCGCGCTCGGCATCGTGCTGCCGGCGCTGCCGGGCGTGCCGCTGATCTTCGCAGGGATGGTGCTCGCGGCGGCCATCGACGATTTCCAGAAGATCGGCTGGGTGACGCTGGCGATTCTGGGCTTCCTTACATTGCTGTCGATCGTCGTCGACGTGGCCGCCTCGGCCCTCGGCGCGAAGCGCGTCGGCGCGAGCCGCCGCGCGGTCTGGGGCGCCTTGTTCGGCACGCTCATCGGGCTGTTCTTCGGCTTGCCGGGGCTGCTGCTCGGCCCGTTCGCCGGCGCGGTGATCGGCGAGCTCACCGTGCACGGCCGCTTGGAACAGGCCGGTCGCGCAGGCGTAGCCGCCTGGATGGGCCTCATTTTCGGCGCGCTCTTCAAGCTGGCGATCGCCTTTTCCATGCTTGGCGTGTTCATCTTCGCCTACCTGGTCGACTGACCGTCCGCGCGCCCTACTCCACCACGGCTTGGACAGCGTCACCCATACCCTGATCAGCATCCTGGTGGGTGAGTCCGCCGCCCGGGCGGCGCCCGCCGCCGAGGCCGGCTTACCGCCGCAGACGCGTCGCAACCTCATGGTGAGCGCACTGGCGGCGGGCGGCAATCTTGCCGATCTCGATTTCCTCTACTCCGCCGCCACTGGAGACAAGCTCGACTACCTGCTGCATCACCGCGGCCACACGCATACAGTGCTGGGCGCACTGCTCATCGCAGGCGTCGTCTACTTCGCAATGCATGCATGGTTGCGCCGCAAGCGCCTGACGACGGCGGCGATCGATCGCCGTGCATTGATCGCCGCTGCGCTGCTGGGTCCGCTGTTGCACGTGGCGATGGATCTCGCCAATAACTACGGCGTGCACCCCTTCTGGCCCGTATACAACGGATGGCTATACGGCGATTCGATCTTCATCGTCGAGCCGCTGTTCTGGGCGGCCTGCGCGCCGCTGGTCTTTCTGCTGCGCACTGTAACGGCGCGGGCGCTGGTCGCCGTCCTGGTGGCGGCGGGGCTGGCCCTGGCCTTGTTCTCCGGGTTCGTACCGCGCCCGATGGCGTTCACGCTCGCGGCCATGGCGGCCATCATGCTCGCAGTCGGACGGCTGGCGCGGCCAGGCATTGCGCTCGCCAGCGCGCTCGTGCTGTGGCTCGGGCTGAGCGCCGCATTCGCCCTGACCAGCCGTACGGCGCATGCGCACGCCGATGCGCACGGGCGCCGCTTCACGGACGAGACGCAGCTCGATCGAGTACTCACGCCCATGCCCGTCAATCCGCTGTGCTGGGAGGTCATTTTCATCGACAAGCGCGCCGACCAGCTCGTTCTGCGCCGCGCCATGCTGTCACTGGCGCCTCGGATCATCACGGCGCAGTCCTGCCCCGGTCGCGGACTGCAGGCGACAACGGCGCCGCTGCGATCGACGCCCGCGCAGAACAGCGACCAGATTCGCTGGCGCGGAGAGATCGCCTCATCGCTGACGCACATCACGCAGCTCGCATCCGCGGATTGCCGCGTCGCAGCCTTCATGCGATTCGCACGCGCCCCCTGGCTCGCGCGGATCGAACGGAACGAAGGCGCAGCGCTCGTGATCGGCGATCTGCGCTACGACCGTGAGCCGGAGCTCGGCTTCGCCGAGATCGATCTGAGCTCGCCCACCGACTGCCTCGCGTGGCTCCCACGCTGGACGCCGCCTCGCGCGGATCTGCTGCGGGCGGGTTCGACGCTGAGCGCGGCTTCGAGCGCAGCGTCGCGCTCCTCCGGTCGATAACGGCTAGGGAAGCTCTGATTACCCTGCCGCCCTGAGACGGTTCAGCCCAAACAAATGCCCGCAACACAACTGTGTTTCGAGCGGCTCGAGATCACAGAAACAGAGTAGATCAGAGATTCCGTAGGTCAGCAGCGCGACAGGGCCCAGAGCGCCGCAGCGGCCCTTTCTGAACCATCCGCCATCGCCATCCGCTTCGTTCCGACGCGACGGATCTTTTCCTACATGCGAAACGTTGCTGGGATCGCGCATCACGGCCGCGCTCCCCACGAACATGACGTCCGCTCCACGCTCGCTGCTCACGCAAGTTCTTTGGCACAGCTTCGCCGTGCTGGCGCTCGCGCTGCTGCCGGTCCTCAAGTTCCAGGCTCCATGGTGGCTATTGCCGAGCGCACAACTTCTGTCGCTGGCGGCGCTGCTCGCCGCGTACGTCGTCAGCGCGCTCGCCGTGCTCGTGTTCGTGCGCTCGGACGGGGCGGTGGCCGCCTTGCACGCGTTGCTGATCACGCTCGCCGTCTTCGGCTTGTGTTTCGCAGCTCTGCTGGCGCTGCGCATCGAACCGCCGCGATACCAACTGGCGCCGATATTCGTCGCGGCGCTGATTCTCATCCCGCTGCACCGGCTGGCGGCGCCGCTGCGGACCATCGGCTCGGTGGGGCTGGCCGCCGCGTTGGCGGCCGCCGCCGGGCTGGCGATCCTGCGAATGAAAACGCCGGACCGCGTCGAGCGCACGGTGCGCGAGTCGCACATGCGGAGTGCGTTGTACAACTTGCGCGTGCTGTCGAACCAGGGAGCGTTGCCCGCGCCGGCCACCCGTGGCGGCGGCCTGGACAAACTCGGCGACGAGGTGCTGCTCGGAGTCGGCGATGGAACGTTCTACGCGTTGAACGTGGCGCCCGACGGCGCCGTGCAAGCGCGCAAGCTGCCGCTGCGAGCGCCGCTCGACCGCGAGGAATTCGCCAGCGCATTCGGCGGCAGCGCCCGCCAGCCGAAGCTCTCGGCCGAATGGAGGCAGTCGAAGGGAATACAGACCTGGCGCTTCCGCGTTGCGGACGTCGTCACGCAGACCGACGGCGATGCGCTTCGCATCTTCGCCTCCCACCATTACTGGAAGCCCGACGAACGCTGCTTCGTAGTGCGAGTGTCGATGCTGGACGCCTCGCTGAGCGCGCTCGATGACTCGCTCTCCGCCGCGCGCTGGCGCACGCTCCACGAAAGCGAACCCTGTCTGCCGTTGGCTGGCGAGCACAGCATCCTCTCGGACAATGCTTTCAGGGGCGAAGAGATCGGCGGGGCAATGACGCTGCTCGACAACCAGACGCTGCTGCTCGCGCTCGGCGACCAGGGCTTCTCGGGGATCGAGTCGCGGGTCGCGTACGCGCAAGACCCACGGTCCTCGTACGGCAAGACGCTGCGCATAGACATCGCGTCTGGCGAAACCGAAATCTACACGATGGGGCACCGCAATCCGCAGGGCGTGTACATGACAGCCGACGGTCGCATTTGGCTCGCCGAGCACGGCCCGCAGGGCGGCGATGAGATCAACCTGCTCGAACGTCAGGCGAACTACGGCTGGCCGCTGGTCACCTACGGCGTGGATTACGGCTCGATCGCCTGGCCGTTCAACGAGCGCCAGGGCCGGCATGAAGGCTATCGCAAGCCCGCCTTCGCCTGGACGCCCTCCTTGGGCGTTTCGAGCCTGACAGGAATCGAAGGCGAACGTTTCACAGCATGGCGCGGCGATCTGATCGCCGGCTCGCTCGCGACACGCTCGTTGTACCGGCTCGTGATCGAAGGCGAGCGCATTGTTCTCGCCGAGCCCATTGCCCTGGATGAGCGCGTACGCGACGTGCTCGAGCTGAATGATGGACGCCTGCTCGTCTGGACCGACAGCGCAGCGCTGCTCACCGTGCAGCCGGCCGAAGGATCGAGCGGAACACTGACGTATGCGACGCTGTGCTCCGGCTGCCACGTCGCCGCCGACGGGCGGCAGCATCGCATCGGACCGGATCTGCACGGGATCGTCGGGCGCCCGGTAGCGAGCGCATCCGGCTTCGACGCCTACTCGCCGGCGCTCAAGACGCTTGGCGGAGCCTGGAGCGAGGAGCGTCTGGATGAGTACCTGCGCGATCCACAGGCGCTCACGCCCGGCACCAGCATGATGTTCCCAGGCGTGCCCGACGACGTCGAGCGCGCGGCGCTAATCGAGCATCTCAAGACGCTCTGAGGGAGGAAGCAGGGCTGGTCAGACCAGCGCGTCGCCTCGTCCTCGAAGCCGGCGCTACGCCTCTGAACCGATCGCTAACCGCTATCCGCTTCCTCTTTGCGCCTGGCGCGGAATGAGCCCTCGCCGAACGCGCCGAAATTCGCCTTCCCCTTCATCGCATCGCCCTCGATCACACCGTCGTAGTCCACGCGCAATTCGGCGCCCTGGGCGTTCAACATGAAGCCGAACGCGACGGCGGCGCCGTCCACCGAACCGGTGAAGTCAACGCCGCCCATCGGACTGGTCAGCGTCCCCGCCAGCGCGGCGCCGGTCTGCGTGATCTACATGTCCGAGTTCTGCACGCCCATGGCGCTTTCGGTGGTGAGGATCCAGGCGCCGCTCAAATCGGGCCTCTCCATGAGCGCCGGCTGCTGCACCGGAGCATGTGCGCAGGCGGCGATCAATGCAGCGACGCCAACCAGCGCCAGCGCTCGCAGCGTGCTCATTCGGGCGCCCTGCATGCGCCGGATAACGTGGCGCGCTGAGGAGCGCGGCCGGCCGAAGCGTCCCTTGTGAAAGCGCCGATCACCGCGTGCGCGGGCGGCGTGATACAGGTTGTGGTAAGACAAGGACCGTGAAACTGTGATTGTCATTGATAGCGCTTGTCTACTCTCATCCTGAGCGGAGCTTACCCGAGCTTCCAAAGCGCTGTGCGCGCACGTCGTCGAAACCTGCGCTGCGCCCCGCCTGGCCAACCCTGGCGTGAAGGCTTAGGAAGCCGGCGAGGCGCCGCGATCAGGAAACTCCGCGAGCACTCTGCGAACCGCCTGATCGGCCTCCTCCTGGGTGAGTTCCTCGGCGGCGAACGTCGTCTCGAGGGTTCCGCGCCAGATCTGCGCCTTGCGCGACGCGTCGACCACGTCGAGCGTGAACTCGCCGGTGCGCCTGTCCTGGCGTCCGACCGGAATGCTCACACCGATTCCGCCGCCGACCCCGCGCGACCCGCCGCCGACGCCCGCTCCCACGCGCGGAACGCGCTGTGGCTGCTCACGGGTCTCGAGCACATAGGTGATCCAGCAGTCCGGCTCATTCTCGGAGAGCGTGTATCCCTTGTTCTCCAGATGCTGCAGCGCCGCCGCACGCACGCGTTGTTCCGTCAATGACGCAGCGTCCTCGGACGCCCGCAGCCAGGCGAACGTGCGACACACGGACAAGTCCACGTCGGCCCGATCCACTCGAACCTTGGGCGCCGTGGCGCACGCAGCCAGACCCAGCGTCAGAGAGAACGACAGGAACATTGCGCTCGACGCGCGGACTAGCCGGGCGGCGCAGCCCTGCGCAGGCAAATTCCAGCGGGAGCCGACCGGACGCATCACGGGCTCGATCCGTCGAATGGTCCCTTCTCGATCACGATCGATCCCTTCATCACCAGCGCAGCAATGGCGCCGATCGCCGCCAGTTGCGGCGCCAGCAGAGTTCCGACCACTCCGATCGTGAGCGGGATATCCACCAGCACACGCCCGTCTTCGTTCTTGATGATCACCCGTCGTACGTTCCCGGCGCGAATGAGGTCCCTGACCTTCGCCAACAGCGTATCGCCGCTGAACTGAAATTCTTCCGACCGCGGCTCGTTCATGGAAGTCTCCTGAGAGAGTGACTCGGACTCTTGATTCGTGACCGCAACGGGCGCCTGCGCAATGATCGCGCATCAGGAACCCTCTGATTTGCCTTGCTTCCGTCGATGTCAGCGCGCTTTGCTCGACTCGCATCGTCAGGGTGAGGTCCGCCAATCACGAGTCGCTACCCGATGAGCTCCTTCAGCTTCGCGTGTCCCGTTCGCGACATCGGCAGTTTCGTTCCATCCGAGAGAATCGCCAACCAGCTGTCCTTGCCGTATAGATCGATGCGCGCCAATCGCTCGACATTGAGGATGAACGAGCGGTGGATGCGGACGAAACGCGTCGGATCGAGCTGGGTTTCCAAATCCGCCATGGTCTGCTGCTTGCGCAGCCGCTTGCCGCCGGCCGCGAAGGACAGATAGTCGTCCTGCGCCTCGATGAAGTCGATGCGGTCGACCGCCAGCACGTGCACGCGTCCTTCGTGGCGAATGAGAATGCGCTCGAGCGCACGACCCGGCGGACGCGCCGCCGCGGACAGCTCGCGGGCGGACGGCGCCGGCGTTCGGCTGCGCACCCGCTCGGCCGCGCGCGCCACGGCGTCCATCAGCCGCGCCGGCTCTACGGGCTTCAGCAGATAATCCACCGCATGCACTTCGAACGCCCGCAAAGCGAACTCATCGAACGCCGTCGTGAACACCACGGCCGGCGCGCGCTGTCCGAGCAGCTCCAACACCTCGAACCCGGACAGCTTGGGCATCTGGATGTCCAGGAAAATGAGATCCGGCTGCAGCTCGTCGGCGAGCTTCACCGCCTCGAAGCCATTGGCCGCCTGTCCCACGATCTCGACGTCGGGAATCTGCGCCAGATGTTCCGCCATGATCGCGCGGGCCAGGGTTTCGTCGTCCACGATCAGCACACGCACGTTCTCCCCCCTTCTTGCGTCGTCTACGACTGGTGCGTTGCAGCGCCGACATGCCGCCCGGCGGAAGGCGCGCGCATCACCGGCTCGTCCGAAGCTGCGCCGCTCGCCGGCAGCAGAATGGAAACCGTGAAGCGCGACTCGCCTGCATCTACGTCCACGCTGGCGCGATGGCCGCACAGTGTCTCTATACGTGAGCGCACGTTCGCGAGCCCGACGCCGGTCCCGCGCGAAGGCGGTCGATCCGGATCGCACGGGTTCGAGACGACCAGCTCCAGAAAGCCCGCACTGCGCCGCGCGCCCACGAATACCTCGCCGCCCTCCAGCAGATGCGCCACGCCGTGATGCACGGCGTTTTCGACGAGCGGCTGCAACATCAGCGGCGGCACGGCGACCTCCCGCACATCTGCGGCGATCTCCAAGCGCGTGCTCAGCCGCTCGCCGAAGCGTACTTTTTCGATCGCCAGAAACGTCTCGGCCAGCGAAATCTCCTGCGCGAGCGGAATGGCCTGCTCGCGAGCCAGCGTCAGGCTCTTGCGGAAGAACTGAGCCATCAGGAAACACATCTGCCGCGCTGCGGCCTGATCCTGCCCGATGAGAGCGGCCACCGAGTTCAGGCTGTTGAACAGGAAATGCGGATCGAGCTGGGCGCGCAGTGACTTCAGCTCGGCTTCACGCGCCAGCACCTGCAATTCGAGAGCGCGGCGCTCGGCGTTACGCGAGCGCTGGAAGGCGCCGGCCAGGTAATGGCCGAGCACCGCCAGCGAGACGCCGATGGCGCCGGCGAAGATCAGCAGCGGAAACGTACCGATCGCCTCATAGGGATAAGCCTCGTCCGCCGGCGTCAGCCACATCGCCCAGGCGTATGCGACCGCCAGCCAAACGATCAGCGAGACGACGCCGGCGGCCAGCCATGTGAGCGCCAGGCGCACTACGGGTGTGTCGCCGGGCGGATTGGCCTGGACCAGGTACCAGAAGGAGAGCGATTGCAGCCCGAGCAGCAAAGCGATCGGCACCGCGAATTCGAGCGACCACAGCGCCGGCGCCCGCGCGCCGAATACGAACACCACCGCCAGCAACACGCCGAATACGAGCCACACCCCCAGATAGAGCAGAAGGCTGCTGCGGCGTTGAAGGATGGGATGCATGGCTGCTGGAAGCGGATAGCGGATAGCGGATAGCGGATAGTTCGGAGGGTCTGCACAGCGCTCACCATCGGCAGCATGTCGTTCTGACTCTATCCGCTATCCGCTATCCGCTTCTAAATCCACTATCCGCTTCAATTCTTTATCTCTATTCCGCTCATCACGATCATGCCCCGCACCAGCAGCGACTTGGAAGGCGGCGCGCTGGTGGGGCGACGTTTGTCGATGAAGCCGCCCAGGAACGTGGTGACCCGGGTGGTGACCGTCCAATCGGGCGGCACGTGTATCTCGACGCCGCCCCAGAAGGCGAACACATCGATTACGGCCGAATCACCTTCCATGCGGGCGTCGCTCAGATCGAGCTTGAGTCCGCCCATCACCGCATTCAGATCCGCGCCGCGGAAGGGTCGCGACACCGGCCGCAGCTCGCAACCGGACAGGAAGGCGAAGGAGCGCACGAACTCCGCATGATCCGCTCCGTCGGCGTGCTCCTCCGGCTGCGGACCGCGCACCGAACGCCACACCAGCGCGCCGCCGACGAACAGCAACAGCGCGGGCGCCAGGATGTCCCACAGGCTCCAGTGCAGCCAACCAATGCGCGCCAGGAAGATCCACAAGCCCACGGTGATCAGCACCCAGCCGGCGGCGCGCGCACGCTTGTGATCAGGTCCGCGCACCATGACGACGCCCGCGCCCACGAGCACCAGGGGCCACAGCAGGCGCAGCACGTGGCGCGCGTCCACCACGCCGAGGTTGTCTGCGAGCAGGAGCGCCCCGAGCACGGCGATCGCCACGCCGAGCAGCAGGCGAGAGGAGAGCACGTCTCGAGGACCAGGCGCGGAGCTCATGTGCTCACCGCAACTCGGGCGGTCCCGAGTCGGGCGGCGGCGGATCGGCCGGCGCCCCGCGGCGCGGGTGCAGCATGAAACTCAGGCCCGCGGCGATGATGAAGATCGGCCAGGCGCCGGTCCAGCCCAGGCCGAACAGATCGAATACGCCGATCAGGCAGTACAGTCCGATCGCCAGCAGCCAGACTCCACCGCTGCGGTCCAAATGGCGATTGGGGCGGATGAGCCCCCACAGGCCCACGACGATCAGTGGAATCGGGTAGTACTGCCACCAGCCCTGCGGCAACTCGTAACCGAGATTGTCGGCGAGCAGGACCGCCCCCAGTGCGAGCAGGAAAATCCCGAGCACCAGCCGCGACCGGCCGGGTTGAGTTCGGGAAGGCTCTTGTGTCATTGAAAGATTCTCCACGCGGCGCAGCGCCCCGCGCGACCGGGACGACCGGTCGATCACGGGTCCAAACTTACGGCGGGGCGGCGCCGGCAGACCAGCGACCGCCGGCGAACGGCCGGGCCGCGCCGGTGAGCGCTCTGATCGGCGCCGGTGCGGCGATAACCGCGCCGACGGACGAGGGACGGAGCGCTGTGTACTGGGAGGCCGCCCACAATCGCCGCCCGCTTCGGGGGCGCCCACGAACGGAATCGGACCGTAGACTTGGCGGACATGAGATCGAAGCTCTCCATCCCGTGCGTGGCGTCCACAGCGGCTCTGACCGTCTGCATGCTGATCCTCGCAGGATGTGCAGCAACCAGCCCACCGCGCGCCCGGCCGACGCCGAACGGCGATGCGGATTCTCTGGCGGTTCATGCGCTCATGACCTGGGCGGTCGACCGGGCGCCCGCCCAGGCCGCCGCGCTCGCCGAACAGGCGGCGGCTCGTGAACCCGAACGGCCCGACCTCATCTGGCTGCATCTGCGCCTGTGCACCCAGGCGCCGAACTGCCGACCTGCACCGCTGGAAGCGCGCCTCAAGAGAATGGCGCCGGACAACGGCGCGGTCTGGCTGAGCGTACTGGGACGCATGCAAGCGGAGGGGGACGAACGGGCGGTCGAGCAGATCCTGGCGGCGATGGCTCGCGCGCCACGTTTCGACGTTTACTGGAACACGCTGCTATGGCGCGGAGCGGCCAGCCTCCACGCCAGCCGGCCCCCGCCTCGATCGGCGCCCGCTGCGCCGCTCACAGCGGCGCTCAACGACGTCACCGGTTGGCTCTCGCGCCTGACGACGCCTGTATTCGAGCCGGTGAACGAGGCGTGCGGCGCCGCCCGCCTGAGGGCGCCTGCCCGACGCGCAAGCTGCGCTGGGATAGCAGAAGCGCTCCAGCACAGCGACACCTACATCGCGGAAGGCGTGGGACTCGGCGTCGCGCAGCGGCTGGCGAGCGCGGGATCCGGCGACGGCGCAGAGATCGAGCGGCGCATCGAGACGCTCGCCTATCGCAATCGGACCGCCGGAGCAGTCATCGCCGGACAGGTCGAGCGCGAAAAGTTCTCACAGGAAATGCTCGAGTTGCTGCGGCGACTGCGGCGCGAGCAGGACGTGTCGCTTGCGATCCTGCGCTGGGCTGGAGAGCCGCTCGATCCCTGAACGAGACGCGGACAGCGAACAGCTCAGAGGCCTGCGGCTTGCACGCAGCCGCTCGCCTCTGGCTCTCCGTCCGCTGTCCAGTCTTCACGCCGCGTCCGCCTGCGCGTCCGGCGCGGAGCGCCGGATCAGGTAATCGAACGCGCTGAGCGCCGCTTTCGAGCCCTCGCCCATGGCGATGACGATCTGCTTGAACGGCGTCGTGGTCACATCGCCCGCGGCGAACACGCCTGCGACCGACGTCTGGCCGCGGTCATCGACCTGAATCTCGCCGCGCGGGCTGAGCGCGATCGAATCCTTCAACCAGTCGCTGTTCGGCAGCAGGCCGATCTGCACGAATACGCCCTCGAGCTCGATCCGGTGCAACTCGCCGGCGCCGCGGTCGCGATAACTCAGTCCTACGACCTTGCCGTTCTCGCCGTGCACTTCGGTCGTCTGTGCAGAGACGATCACGCGCACGTTCGGCAAGCTGCGAAGCTTGCGTTGCAGCACCTCGTCCGCGCGCAACGCGCTTTCGAACTCGAGCAGCGTCACGTGCGCCGTCACGCCCGCGAGATCGATCGCGGCCTCAACGCCTGAATTGCCGCCGCCGATCACCGCCACACGCTTGCCCTTGAACAGCGGGCCGTCGCAATGCGGGCAGTAAGCCACGCCGCGGCCGCGATACTCGCGCTCTCCGGGTACGTTCATCTCGCGCCAGCGAGCGCCGGTGGCGAGCACGACCGAGCGACTGCGCAGCACTGCGCCGCTCTCGAGAGTCACGGCGATCAATCCGTCATCGCCGGCCGGCGTCAGGCGAGTCGCGCGCTGCAGATTCATGATATCGACGTCGTACGCCTTTACGTGCTCCTCCAACGCCGCGGCCAACTTCGGGCCCTCGGTGTGCTGCACGGAGATGAAGTTCTCTATGGCGAGCGTGTCGAGCACCTGGCCGCCGAAGCGCTCGGCCAACAAGCCCGTCCGCACGCCCTTGCGCGCGGCGTAGATCGCCGCCGACGCGCCGGCGGGGCCGCCGCCTACGACCAGCACATCGAACGGCGCCTTGCTCTGCAGGCGCTCGGCCTGCCGCTGCGCGACGCTCGAGTCGAGCTTCGCGAGAATTTCTTCGAGCGTCATGCGGCCCTGCCCGAACGGCTCTCCATTCAGGTACACGCTCGGCACGGCCATGATCTGGCGAGCCTCGACCTCCTGCTGGAACAGCGCGCCGTCGATCATCGTGCTGCTCACGCGTGGATTGAGCACCGCCATGAGATTGAGCGCCTGCACCACGTCCGGGCAGTTCTGGCAACTCAGCGAGATGTAGATCTCGAAGTTCAGCTCGGTCGCGCCCGATTCCGTCTGACCAAGCGCGCGCACCTGCTCGATAAGCGCCGCGTCGACCTTGGGGGGATGACCGCCGGCCTGCAGCAACGCGAGCACCAGCGAGGTGAATTCGTGGCCGAGCGGAATGCCTGCGAAACGCAGACGCATGTCGGAGCCTTGGCGGCGCACGGCAAAAGAGGGCTTGCGCGCCTGTTCATCTTCGCGCTCGACGAACGTGATGAGAGGCGAGAGCGAGGCGATCTGCTGCAGCAGCTCGCGCATCTCGCGAGCTGCATCGCTGTCGTCCAGCGACGCCGCGATCTCCACGGGCTCGCTCAGCCGGCCGAGATATGCTTGCAACTGCTGGGTCAACGTTTCATCGAGCATGAATCACCTGCATCTCTTGTGCTTGTCGGGAGCATCTCTGCGATCGGCCCAGCCGCCCTTGCGATCGCGGCTCGGCGTCGTATTCGCCTGAAGCGCTCCTTCAGGGTTTGTTTCCGAGTCGTTCGCCGGAGGACTCGCAGCGATCGGGGCGGCCTGTGAGCCGCCCCGATCGGTTTGTGTGAGCTCTTGCTGATCGGCGCCTTCCGGGGGCGACCAGGCGCTTCCTTAAGGAACCCGGGCTTCCTTAGGGAATCTCTGACTTACTCTGCTTCTGTGATCTCTAGCCGCTCGAAACGCCTTGCATTGCGGGCATTTCTTTGGGCTGAACCGTCGGGGCAGTAGGTTAATCAGAGCTTCCTTAGATCTTGCCGACGAGGTCCAGCGACGGCGCCAGCGTCTTTTGGCCGGGCGTCCATTTCGCGGGGCACACCTCGCCCGGATGCGCGGCCACGTACTGAGCGGCCTGCACCTTGCGCAGCAGCTCCCGCGCGTCGCGGCCGATGCCGTTGTCGTGAACTTCGGCGATCTTGATCTGACCCTCCGGGTTCACGACGAACGTGCCGCGCAGCGCGAGGCCCTCCTCTTCGATCAGCACGCCGAAATTGCGGCTGATCGCGTGGGTCGGATCGCCGAGCATCGGGTACTGGACCTTGCGGATCGTCTCGGAGGCGTCGTGCCAAGCCTTATGCGTGAAGTGCGTGTCGGTGGACACGCTGTAGATCTCCACTCCGAGCTTCTTGAATTCCGGGTACACGTCCGCCAGATCGCCGAGCTCGGTCGGGCAAACAAAAGTGAAATCGGCGGGATAGAAGAAGAACACCGACCACTTGCCTTTCAGATCCGCATCCGCCACGGGCACGAACTTGCCGTTGTAGAACGCGGTGGTCTTGAAGGGCTTGATGGTCGTATTGATCAAAGAACTCATGTGGCGATATCTCCTTGAATGGACAGTGGTGACCGAGAATGAACCTGAATGATCGCGTGCGGCCCGTGCAGCAGCCGCCCGTAAGCATCAAGCGACGGGGGGACGATACCGGCGGTCCGCCCATATGACCAGTTGATAGATTCGTTCGAATCGATAGATAGGCTCTATCGAAAAGGATCAAGTAAGGGCGGTTGCGATCGTGCACACGCAGTGATCGCGACCTTGTCCGTGAACTGTATTGATTCGCCCTTTCGGACCCGATCCAACCTTACGCAGCAGCCGACCCGCAGCGACGCACATGGCGCACAGCGCCTGTGCGCAAGAGAGTGTGCTGACGTGCGTATCTGATTCTGTGGTCGTCTGAGCGCAGGAACGCCGCTCCTACGCAGCCGCCTGCTGCGCAGCGCGCGCCCCCAGCACCTCGCTCAGCTGAGCGAGCAGCCGGGCAAGCTCGCCGGCCATGAGAGTGAAATCGAGATCGAACTGTTCCTCGGCGTCGATCTCCGACTCCATTTCCTGCTTGTCGGCGACGCCGAGGAATTCGATGCGCTTGATCTGCAGCTTTTCCGTGAGCACGAACGACACACGATCGTTCCAGGTGAGACCGAGTTTGGTCACATACATGCCTGCCGAGAGGTGTGCGCGGATCTCCTTGCCTTCGAGCGGATGGCGCGAATAGCGGATCGTCGCTTTGCTCTTGTCAGCAGCCTGCAGCTCCAGATCTTGATCGATCACGAATTTCTGCGGCGCATCGCCCAGCATCAGCCAGGACGCCATCGACATCGATGGCGAACGCTCGGTCTCCAGCAACTGCACCGGGAGCGAGCCAAGAGCGTCGCGCAGCGCCTCGACCAGTTCCTCGGCGCGCGAATCGCCGGCCGCGTCCACCACGAGCCAGCTGTTCACCGGATCGATCCAGGCGCGCGTCATGCGCCGACGCGTCAGCGCGCGCCCCCGCAACTCTTCAGTGACGCGCTCCTTCAGTTCGCGCATTTGCCGGCGCCCTACGGGGTATCCCTGCTGCGCCTCCAGCTCCTTGGCCCGATCGGCCGCAACCTGCCGGATGATGGACGCCGGCAGCAGCTTCTCCTCCACGCCGAGCGCGATAAGGTGCTGCCCGTTGGTCGTATGCACGTAGCGCTGTGCGCTGCTCGGAAAGGTCCAGCCGCGGCTCATCATGTCGAATGCGCCGCATGGCTGCAGGCTGCGCAACGCAAGCTGCTCTTCGAGCTGCGCGGCCGAAACGGACCAGTCCGCGGGGAGACGATAAACGACCAGATTCTTGAACCACATATGCGGGCTGCGTGCGCGCGAAAAGCCGCGGAGTATACGTTCCGCGGCGGGCCCGGCCAGTGGTTGCTTTTTTGGGATTTCTAATTATCGATTGCGCCCCAGCAGGCCCCCGGCAACGAGTAATTCTCGCGTATCGCCGTCGCACGAAAGCCCGCCGACAACAAATTCCGATACGAAGGATTCGGTTCGTCCGCCGTGAGCGGGAAACCGGTTTCCGTCGCAACCCAGCGACTGTCGGCGTCCGCCGCCGCGTTGATGCGCGCCTCGAGCAGCGCCTGTTGGGCGCCTTGTCGACGGAACTCCTCGCGCGTGGCCGCGAAGGCCAGATAACTGACCTCACCTTCCATGAACATGCCCGCGGCGGCCACGACTCGCCCGTCCGATTCAGCGACGAAGACTCGCCAGCGCGGCCGATCGATGAGATGCGTGAAAACCTCTGCGGCGCGCTGCGGCAGCTCGAATCCGGCCCCTACGATGCTCCCCACGGCAATCGCGTCGTCGACGTGCGCCGGCCGCACGCGCAGCGCGGTCCGCACTGCCTCGGCGCGCCGTGCGGGCCGGACAAGTTTTACCCAGCTCCGGCGGTGCGGAACGAGCCCCTGTTCCTGCAACAAGCGGCCGAGGCGCGCAGGGCGTGCGCAGGGACCGACGTGCACCCAATAGCGATCGACGCCGAGATCCCAATAGCGCGCCATGATCTCCGCGATCTGCTTCTCCGTCGCCATGCTGCGCTCGCCGAGCCCGATCACCCGGTTGAACCAGAGGTGATTGAGGCCGGGGGCGGACAACATCAGCGCGCCGCCGATCTCCTGGACTTTCAACGCCGTCGCGCGGCGCAGCCAGCCTGGCGCTGCGGCGACCATATCGGTCCAGGCGCGCGCTTCGATGTGCTCGCCCAGAGCGGCGAGCTCGGCGTCGTTCAGGTCGGCGCTGCGGGCGGCGAGTTTCAACATGGCGGGCTCCCCTCTTTTCGGAGCGCACGGTAGCGGCGCGGCGTAAACGCCTCGGCGCCGGAGGCGTGAACGCGGCGTGAACGCGCGCCGCGGCGCAGCGAGGCGCGGCCCGCACGGTGAGAAGCATCCAGTCGGCCTTGGCGAAGGGCCGCGCTGCGCCAGGTAAATCAGAGCTTCCCTAAGCAGCGCTGTCTTGGCCGTCGAATTCGTCTTCGGGCTCGTCGTACGCGTCAGGAGGAAGGGCGTCTTCCTCCGCCGGATCGAAATCATCCAGCTCGTCGTCGAACTCCTCGTGCTCCTCGGCCTGCTCCTCGCACTCCGGCGACAACCAGCGCCCCTCCATCTGCGATTGCACGCGCATGACGTTGGCGCCCTCCCCGGCGCGCACGTCGAGCGCAGCGCTCATGCGCTCCGGGCTGGAGGCGGTGATGCTCATCGTTCCGGCGCCTTTGTACTCCCCCGTGCACTCCAGCTTCACCTCCTGCTGAGTGCGCGAGGTCCGCACGATCGTCTGAACGCACCCCTCGGCGTTCGAACGGAACGGCTGCTCCAGGTCCCGCTCGGTGATGCACTGGCGCGTGACTTCCGTTCTCGGCGGCTTGCCGGCGTTTTCCGCAAACGCCGCTTCCAGCTCGGCGCGTTGCTCGGGCGTGAGCTTGTCGCGCAGCTCCTGCGACCACGGCGGAGAGCCGCTGATGGTGGTGCGCGCAGTGATTTCCCAGGACCCGGTGCGGATATCGAGGCGTTCGCCCGAAGCTTGCGCGAACAGGAACGGCGCGGCGATCACGGATGCAAGACCGCAAGCGATGCGAACGGCGGACCACGAGACTGTCGGCTGCATGTCGAGTACTCCGTGGGAGCGATTCATTTTCCTGGAAACGCAGCAGCGCCCTCCAGTCGAGAAAACCCTCTCGCGCCGCCCGTTGCGCTGCGGAACGCCGCCGCGGCGCGCCGCGTTCCTTTTCACAAGCCGGTACGCTCATCGGCCAAAACGGAGGCGCCGATGGCGTCCACGAAACTCTCGAACTATCGCGCCAAGCGCGACTTCTCGCGCACGTCTGAGCCGAGCGGGCGACTGCCGGTAAAACCCTCGTCGCGACTGCGCTTTGTCGTGCAGAAGCACGCCGCGCGCCGTCTGCATTACGACCTGCGGCTGGAGCTCGACGGCGTTTTCCGCTCGTGGGCGGTCACACGCGGGCCGTCGCTCGATCCGGCGGACAAACGGCTCGCCGTGGAAGTGGAAGATCATCCGCTCGATTACGGCGACTTCGAAGGAGTGATTCCCAAGGGGCAGTACGGCGGCGGATCCGTGCAGCTCTGGGATCGCGGCTACTGGCGTCCTCTCGGCGACGCCTCGCCGCAGGAGCAGTTGCTCAAAGGCGAATTGAAGTTCGCGCTGCAGGGCGAGAGGCTGCGCGGCGCCTGGGTGATGGTGCGCATGAAAGGCGATCGCTATGGAGGCAAGCGCACCAACTGGCTTCTCATGAAGCAGCGCGACGTCGAAGCGCGCGACCAGAAGGCCGCGCAGGCGCTGCTTGATGAGGATCGGTCCATCGCTTCCGGCCGCAGCATGCAGGACATCGCCTCAGGCAAGGGACGACGCCCGAAGCCATTCATGCTCGCATCGCGGGACCTGGCGCGCGCAGACGCGGTCTGGAGTACGAACGGCGGCGGCGAAGTTGCGACCCATGCGCGCGGACGGGCCGCCGGCAACGCTCAGCGCACCGGTGCATCGAAGCGCGCCGCGAGCCCCAATCGCGCCAAAGCGCCGCCGCAGTTCATCGAGCCGCAGCTCTGCAAGCTCCTCGAGCGCCCGCCGCAAAACGGGGGGTGGGGGCATGAAGTGAAGTTCGACGGTTATCGCATGCAGCTGCGTGTGGCGGACGGCGAGACTACGCTCAAGACCCGCAATGGGCTCGACTGGACGGACAAGTTCGGCGCAATTGCGAAGGCCGCCAGAGCGCTCGGCGCCTGCATCATCGATGGCGAAATCGTGGCGCTTGACGAGAACGGCGCCCCTGACTTTGCGGCGCTGCAGGCGGCGCTCTCCGATCGCGCCACCGATAGTCTCGTGTACTTCGCGTTCGATCTGCTCTACGAGAACGGCGAAGACTTGCGCAAACTCCCGCTGCGCGAGCGCAAGGCGCGGCTGAAGACGCTGCTCAGCCAGCGAGCGCACGATACAGATCGGCTGCGATACACGGAGCACTTCGAGACGGCGGGCGACGCGGTGCTCCAATCGGCCTGCCGCATGAATCTCGAGGGCGTCGTCTCCAAGCGTCTCGACGCGCCGTACCGCTCCGGCCGCGGCGACGACTGGATCAAGACAAAGTGCCGCGGCGGCCAGGAAGTGGTGATCGGCGGTTGGACGCAGCAATCCGGGCAGCTTCGCTCGCTGCTCGTCGGCGTGCACCGCAACGGTCGTCTCGTATACGTCGGCAAAGTCGGAACCGGATTCGGGCGCCAGAAGGTTGCACGACTCATGCCGCGACTGAAGGCGCTCGCCAGCAAGTCGAGCCCGTTCTCCGGCGAGAATGCGCCGCGCGGGCGGCCCGAGGTGCGCTGGGTGAAACCGCAGCTTGTAGCCGAGATCGAGTTCGCCGGTTGGACGGCCGCCGGCCAGGTGCGCCAGGCGGCCTTCAAAGGCCTGCGCGAGGACAAGCCCGCTCGCGAGGTCGCGGCGGAAGCGCCGGCCGCCGCGACTACACCCGAAGAGGAACTTGCCGATAGGGGCGCTGCGCGCGCCCGCCGCCGCAAATCGGGGCTTCGCAAGGAAAGGAACGCACCCGAGCGCCGCGAGCGCGGACGCACTACGCCATCCAGGAGCAGATCGAACGTCGTACTCGGCGTGCCCATCTCCAACCCCGACAAGCAGCTATGGCCAAACGGCCCTGGAGGAAGCCCGATCACCAAACTGGATCTGGCGCGCTATTTCGAGTCGACAGGCGAATGGCTGATGACGCACATAGCCGGACGACCCTGCTCCATCATTCGCGCTCCGGACGGCGTACACGGCGGGAAGTTCTTTCAGCGGCATGCGATGCGCGGCGTCTCCAACCTGATCACGCTGAAGAACGTCGCCGGCGACCACCAGGCATATCTGCAGTTCGATCGACCGGAGAGCCTGATCGCCGCCGCGCAGAGCGCGGCCGTGGAGCTGCATCCGTGGAACTGTCAACCGCACGAGCCGGACGAGCCCGGCCGACTGGTGTTCGACCTGGACCCGGGGCCGGACGTGCAGTTCGAGCAAGTGATCGAAGCGGCGCGCGAACTGCGCGAGCGACTCGAAACGCTCGGATTGGAAACCTTCTGCAAGACCACTGGCGGCAAAGGCCTGCACGTGGTGACGCCGCTGGCGCGCACGAAGGGCGGACGGCTGCGCTGGCCCGAGGCGAAATCGTTCGCACAAGCCGTCTGCGCGCAAATGGCGCAGGACAGCCCGAGCCGCTACCTCATCAATATGGCGAAGCGACTGCGCGGCGGTCGGATCTTCCTTGACTACCTGCGCAACGATCGCATGTCGACTGCCGTGGCCCCGCTCTCGCCGCGCGCACGCGACGGCGCGCCGGTTTCGATGCCGATCAACTGGTCGCAGGCGAGATCCGGACTGGATCCGCAGCGCTACACGATACGCAGCGCGGCGGGCTTGCTGTCGAAAGCCACGGAATGGCGCGGCTACTGCGAGGCGGAACGGCCGCTCGAGCCGGCCATTCGCAAACTCTTGCACAAGAAACCGCGCGGCCGCTCGCCCGCCGCGACCCGCAAATCTCCCGAGGCGCGCGCCCCTTAGGGAGCGCTGATCTAGAGAGACGGACGCAGCCCGACGCCTCGCCGGCGCCGAAGCGTCGGCGGCGCAAGGACGGGGTCCCGCAACCCTTGATATGCTCCTGCGCCAACAGCCATCAGCACAACTGAGGCGATTGAAGTCGCCCGCCCGGCGCAAGTCGCATGCTCATGCAATTACGAGAAAACGCCCAGCGGCCGGCGCAACGGCTGCGCTTGCGCAAGCGATGGATCGCATGGCTGCTGATCGCAGCCTGGGGCGGTCTAGGCGCATGGCATACGATCAAGCCGCTGCCGCCAGGAACGAACGTGTACGCCGTCGCCGAAGCCGACGAGGCGGTGTTCCTGTACGACCTGACGTATCGCAGCCCGCAGGGCCGCATGGTTCGCGAGCAGCGAATCTTCGATGAAGTCATGCGCATCGTGGACGAAGCGCGCTCGTTCATCGTCGCCGACTTCTTTCTGCTGAACGATCTGATGGGCTTCGCCGATGCGGTTCATCGCCCGCTCAGTCGCGAGCTTGCGAATCGCCTGACCGCGCGCAAGGCGCAGAATCCCGAGTTGGCGATTCTGCTGGTCACCGATCCCATCAACGACGTCTACGGCGGAGCGCCTTCGGCGCTGCTCCAAGAGCTGCGCACTGCAGGCCTGGACGTGATCGTCACAGACCTCGAGCCGCTGCGCGATTCCAACCCGCTGTACTCCGCGTTCTGGCGCATGTTCGTCCAATGGTGGGGGAATTCGCCGCCGGGCGGCTGGCTGCCGAATCCATTCGCGAGCGATGGTTCTGAAATCACGTTGCGCAGCTGGCTGGCGCTGCTGAACTTCAAAGCCAATCACCGCAAGGTCATCATCGCCGACCGGGCCGACGGCGCGCTCGTCGGCCTGGTCGCTTCGGCCAACCCGCACGATGCAAGCAGCGCGCACTCGAACGTGGCGCTGCGCTTCGAAGGTGAGCTGGCCGAGCATGCGCTTGCCAGCGAAATGGCCATCGCGCGCTACTCGGGCTGGCGCGACCACATTTACGCGGCGAACTCGCGCGAGCCGTCCGCCGATCCGACCGCAGCTCGCGCGCAGCAGACCAAGCTGGCCTTCATCACCGAGGAGGCGGTGCGCGATCATCTACTCGATGCGCTCGCGTGCACGCGCAACGGCGATCTGATCCGGATCGCGCTGTTCTATCTTTCGGATCGGCGAGTCATCGAGGCGCTGCTGGACGCCGCGGCGCGCGGCGTCGCGGTGCAACTCATTCTCGACCCCAACCGGGATGCTTTCGGGCTCGAGAAGGACGGCATACCGAACCGACCGGTCGCCAACGAACTGACCACTCGCAGCGACGGCGCCGTGGCGGTGCGCTGGTATCGCACACACGGCGAGCAGTTTCACACCAAGCTCGCGCTTGCGACCTGCGGCGATCGCTTGATCGCCTCGCTGGGCTCAGCGAACTTCACACGCCGCAATCTCGGCGGCTACAACCTCGAGGCGAATGTCGCAGTCGACGCGCCAGCGGATTCGGCCCTGGCGCGCGACATGACCGCCTATTTCGAGCGCTTGTGGAACAACGAGGACGGCGTGGAGTACACCGCGCCCTTCGGCGCCTGGCAGGATGAGAGCCGGGCGCGCTACTGGCGCTATCGACTGATGGAGTGGTCGGGCCTCAGCACGTTCTGAAGGGGTAAGCGCAACGCGCGTCCACAGAAGGCGGGAAGACCGTCAGCGCTCCACCGCATCCGCGCCGATCGCGCCTGAAATCTCGTGCGCCAACTCCAGCGCGACCTGCTGCGCCGCAGATTCGAACGCCGCCGCCACCGCGTGCATGCGATCCGCGTCAGCGGGCTGCACCGATTCCGCAGCGAGAGAAGCCAGCAGCTTGCGGTCCGCGATCCGGATCAGGCGCCCAATCATTTTCACACGCACCGTGGGCGCGGCGCCGTCACGGTCGTATTCGGCCTGAAAATCGCGCACTTCGACATCCAGCACGTAATCGCCCGAGACGCGCGCCTGCTCGGGGGCCACGCTGCGAAACAGGTTTTGATTCTCCATGGACTGCACGAGCAGCGTCTGCACGACCTCGGAGAGAGTACCGTTCCACGCCGAGGCGCGGTAATAGTCCAGGCGACGACCTTGCAGAACCGCGATTCGGTTGGTGTCCAGCCCGGGCGCGACGTCCGGACGGCCGATAGACAAGTCAATAAGCGGCCCCGCAGCGACAGGCGCCTTCGGCGCGGGCGCCGAAGCGATGACATACAGCGCACGCGGCGCCAAATCGGTCTCGAGCAAGGCGCCCGCGCAGCCTGCCAGCACGGCGAGGCCGCACACGGCGGCGAGCCGATGAATCGCCCACCTCACGGCCGGATCTCCACGCCGCTTTCGGGCGGCTCGTAAAGGATTTGCGAAGGATTCTCCTTGAGGCTGCGCGAGAGATCGCGAAACTCGCGCGCCGCCGAGCGCGTCTCGCGCACCAGGCGCTCCAGTTCGAACAGGCCCTGCTGAGTGAAGCGCCCGAGCTGCGTCTCGCTGCGCAGCGTGAACTCATCGGCGCGGGCGGCCGCCTGGGCCAGGCTGTCCGCAGCCTCGGAAAGCCGCGCCAACGCCCGGCGCACCTCCGGACGCGCATCCTCGGTGATCCCGCGCATCGAATGCGCCGCTCCCTGGATCTCCGCCACGGTCGTGTTGAGTTGCGCCACCAACTGCGCGACGCTCGCGGCGGTCTGCGGCAGGGTCGAGCTGGCATCGCGCAGACTGCCGATCGTCTGCGTGAGCGCGGTGAGATTCTGGTCCGACAACACGCGGCCGATGCGATCGAGCAAGGTGTTCGCCCGGCTCATCAGCTCCGGCAGGCTCGAAACGAACACGTCGAAATCGGAAGCCACCGACTCGATCACCGGATAACGCTGTCCTTGCGGCAGCGCACGGCTCGGGTCCTCGCCCGGCGCTTCCCGGAGATTGATGTACAGAAGTCCCGTCACGCCCTGCAGCCCCAGACTGGCCCGTGTCGCAGAGGAGATCGGCGCACGCTCGTCGATCTCCACGACCACGGCCACGCGGCTGGCGTCGTTCGGATCGATGGACAGACGTCGCACACGCCCGACGTCCACGCCCAGATAGCGAACCGGACCGCCGCGGTTCAGGCCGCTGACGCTGCCCTTGAAGTAGATCTCGTAGTACTCGTATTCGCGTCCGTCGTTCGCATCCGTGTACCAGACGACGAACGCCACGGCGAGCGCCGTGACCAGCACGATGAACACGCCGACGGCGACATAGTTGGCTTCGCGTTCCATCAGACGGCTCGCTCAGCGCGTTCGCTGCGGCCGGAGCGAGGATTGCACCGCAGTTCCCGAGGCAGCATCGCCGCGCGACCGCTCACCCGCCGCGCGATCCGACCGCGGCGCGGGCGCGCGGGCCATGGAAGTATTCGCGTATCCATGGGTGCGGATGATTCATGATGCCCGCTAGCGTGTCGACCACGATCTTCCTGTCCACCAGCACGGCGACGCGGCTGCAGAGCGCCAGCAGTGTATCCAGATCGTGCGTGATCATCACGACCGTGAGCCTGAGCCCCCGGTGCAGATAGGATACGAGCTCATCGAAGGCCGCGGCTGAGATCGGATCGAGCCCGGCGGTGGGCTCGTCCAAGAACAGCAACCTGGGATCGAGCGCCAGCGCGCGCGCCAGCGCGGCGCGCTTGATCATGCCGCCGGAAAGCTGCGAGGGCAGCTTGCTCCCCGCCTCGGGCGGCAGGCCCACCATTCGCAGACGCAGCTCCGTGAGCGCATTCAGCGCATCGTCGGACAGGTCGAAGCATTCGCGGATCGGCAGTTGTACGTTCTGCGCAACGGTGAGCGAGCTGAACAAGGCGCCGTGCTGGAACGTCACGCCGTAGCCGCGTTTCACTGCGAGCAGCTCGGCCTCGCTCAGGCGAGTGATGTCGCGACCCTCGACGCGCACTTCGCCGGCGTTCGGCCGATGCAAACCGAGCATGGTCCTGAGCAGCACCGACTTGCCGCTGCCCGATCCGCCGACTACGCCGAGCACCTCGCCGGGCTCGACGTCGAGGTCCACGCCGTCGTGCACGACCTGCGCGCCGAACCGATTGACCACGCCGCGCACCGAAATGATGGGAGCGCTGCTCATTCTTCAGAAATCCAGCTCCACGAACACAACCGCAAACACTGCGTCTGCGAAGATGACCATGAAGATCGACTGCACTACGGCGACCGTCGTCAACCGGCCGAGCTCGCGTGAGGAGTCGCGCACTTGCATGCCGCGGTACGTACCGATGAGCGCGATCAGCAGCGCGAACACGGGCGCCTTGATCAGCCCCGCCCAGAAGGTGGTCGGCGCGAGCGCATCCTGCACACGCGGGATGAACTGCGACAGCGAAATGTCCAGCAGCGTCGAGGACAGCAGCGCGCCTCCGGCGAGTCCCATCGCATCGGCGATGATGGTCAGCAGCGGCAGCGCGATCAGCAGACCAATGACCCGCGGAAGCACCAGCACCTCGAAATAGTCCACGCCCATCGACTTGAGCGCGTCCACCTCGTCGTTCAGCCGCATCACGCCGATTTCAGCGGCGAACGCGCTGCCGGAGCGTCCCGCCACGATGATGGCCGTCAGCAGCACGCCGAGTTCGCGCAGCACGGCGACCGCGACCAGATCGACCGTGAAGATCTCCGCACCGAACTGCCGCAGCTGCTGGGCGCCGAGATACGCGACGATCACGCTGATGAGAAAGGCGATCAGCGCG
>Ga0079224_100000389_pt1 | contig 41794 bp, 40 predicted proteins | sample Stecom2015_FD_80414 | JGI IMG/M metagenome (GOLD analysis project Ga0079224, IMG submission 80414) | Agricultural soil microbial communities from Utah to study Nitrogen management - Steer compost 2015 | ecosystem: Environmental > Terrestrial > Soil > Agricultural land | place: USA: Utah... | reverse complement strand
TCCGATCACGCTCTACGGGGACGGGAAGCAGGTCCGCGACATCCTCTACGTGGACGATCTGGTCGAACTGATGCCGCTCGCCGCGAGCGCGGCGCGGGGCCGGCCGGGACGGGTCTACAACGTGGGTGGGGGCGAGGAGAACGCGGTGTCGCTGATCGAGCTGCTCGACCTGCTGGAAGCGGAGCTCGGGGTGCGGATCGAGCGTCGCTTCTCGGAGTGGCGGCCGGGGGACCAGCGGATCTACATCGGCGACATCGCCAGGATCGAGCGTGAGCTGAACTGGAAGCCTCGGATCGGGATGAAGGCGGGTCTGAGACGCCTGATCGCCTGGATCCGGGCGAATCTCTCGGACGTCGTGCCGTACCGTACGGGGAGGCTCGAGAAGCACCTCTCCGGCTGATGCGGACCGGGCCCGGTCCGCCTGTCAGGCCAATCTGGAACGGGGCCGATGCGGATCCTCATCACAACCGATGTCGTCGGCGGCGTCTGGAGCTATACGGAAGAGCTGGTCGACGGGCTGGTGGCCCGGGGCCACGATCTCGCCCTCGTGGTCCTCGGCGGTCACCCCACGGCCGCGCAGGAGCGGTGGCTCTCGCGCCATCCCGGGCTGCCCGTCTCGGTCTTGCCGTGTCCGCTGGAGTGGATGCCCGAGCCTGAGCCCGGCCTCTCGGAATCGATCGAGCCGCTGAGACGGGTCGTGCGGCGGGTTTCGCCGGACGTGGTCCACCTCAACCAGTTCTATTACGGCGCGTACGACCTGGGTCGGCCGTCGGTCGTCGTGGGCCACAGCGACGTGGTGAGCTGGTGGAGACACGTGAAAGCGGAGGAGCCACCGGACGACGCGTGGTTCCGCCGCTACCGGGAGTGGGTCGCCCGGGGGCTGCAGGGCGCGTCCGCGTGCGTCGCGCCGACCGCGTGGCTGGCGAAGCAGCTGGAGTCGACCTACGGCGCGACCGGGATCCGGGTGATCTACAATGCTCGCACACCCGACCGGTTCCGTGGCCGACGCCGCGGTCCGCGCCGGCCGGTGGTCGTCTCCGTCGGGCGGTGGTGGGACGATGCGAAGGGTGCGAGGGATCTGGTCGAGGCGGCGGCGATCCTCGGCGGCCGGCCCGGGATCATCCTGGCAGGCCCGGTGATCCACCCGGGCGGGGGCAAGGACTTCCCGATCGAGGCCGCGGGACTGGAGTGGCGCGGGATTCTGGACGCCGACGAGTTGCGACGGATGCTGGCGGAGGCGATGGTCTACGCGGCGCCGTCCCATTACGAGCCCTTCGGACTCGCGCCGCTGGAGGCGGCGCTCGCGGGGTGCGCCCTCGTCCTGAGCGACCTGCCGACGTTCCGGGAGTTGTGGGACGGCTGCGCGCGCTTCTATCCCGCCGGCGATGCGGAGGCCCTCGCCAGAGCGATCCAGGATCTGATCGGCGACCCGGCCACGTGCCGCGCGCTCGCGGAAGTGGCGCGGACGAGGGCGCTCGACCGCTACTCGCCCGCGAGGATGGCCAGGGAATACGAGCTCCTCTACCGCGAGGCGATGTGTTCGCCCTCGCCTCGGATGGTGCCCGCAAGGTGATGGGGACCGTATGAAGATCGTCCTCTTCGCGCATTCCCTCATCAGCGACTGGAACCACGGGAACGCGCATTTCCTGCGCGGACTCGCCCGCGCGCTCCAGCACCGGGGCCACGAGGTCGTCGCGTGCGAGCGGTGGCGGAGCTGGTCCGCGGACGAGCTGCACCGCGATCACGGCGCCGGACCGATCGTGGAGTTCGCCCGCGCCTTCCCGGATCTGGACATCCGCTTCTACGCCGACGGGGACGCGATCCTGGATGAGGTCGACCACCTGACGCGGGGCGCGGATCTGGTGCTCGTGCACGAGTTCAACGAGCCGGAGCTGGTCGGCGCCGTCGGGCATGTCCGACGCCGGCGGGGCGACTTCGTCGCGCTCTTCCACGATACGCACCACCGCCTCGCGAGCGCGCCCCAGCAGATCATCCGGCTCAACCTCGCGCATTACGACGGCGTACTGGCCTATGGCGATTCGCTCCGCGCGCTCTACCGCGAGGTGCTCGGCGTGGAGCGGTGCTGGACGTTCCATGAGGCGGCGGACACGACGGTGTTCCGGCCGCTGCCGGGCGAGCCAGCCGAAGACGTGATCTGGATCGGCAACTGGGGCGATGACGAGCGGACCCGGGAGATCGAGGACTACCTGATCGACTCGGCGAGGCAGCTCCCGGAGCTGCGTTTCGTGATCCATGGCGTCCGGTACCCCGAATCGGCCGTGCGGACGATCCGCAGTGCGGGGATCTCGTTCCGGGGCTGGATCGCGAACTACCGTGTCCCGGACGCTTTCGCCCGTGCGAAGATGACGGTCCACATCCCTCGCGGTCCGTACGTCGACCGGCTCCCGGGGATCCCGACGATCCGTCCCTTCGAGGCGCTGGCGTGCGGGATCCCGCTCCTGTCGACGCTGTGGGAGGATCGGGAGGGCCTGTTCCGGGCGGGTGTGGACTACATCATGGTGCGCTTGCCCGCCGAGATGCGTGAAGCGATGCTCCGCCTCGCCCGGGACGAGGAGGCGAGACGGCGGCTGGCCGAGGCGGGGCTGGAAACGATCCGCGCGAGGCATACCTGCGATCACCGGGCCGAACAGCTCGAGGCGATCGTGGACCGTATCGCGGCCGTGGTATGAAAGCGAACGTGGGCGTCCGATGATGCGGAGCGCGGTCCTGGTCCGACCGGGCCACTTCGAGGTCATCGAGCAGGACCGCCCGGTCCCGGGCGCGGGCGAGGTCCTGGTCCGGGTCGAGGGGTGTGGGGTGTGTGCGTCGAACCTCGGACCGTGGCAGGGAGTCGCGGGGATCGCCTACCCTCTCGATCCGGGCTCGCCGGGGCACGAGGTCTACGGGACCGTCGAGGCCGTGGGCGGCGGCGTGACGGGCGTTCGGGCCGGGGATCCGGTCGCGGCGCTCAGCTACAGAGGGTTCGCCGAGTACGATATCGCCCGCGCCGATGCGGTCGTCAAGCTCCCGCCGGAACTGGTCGGCCGGCCGATCCTGGGCGAGCCGGTCGCGTGCGCGGTGAACGTGTGGCGCCGTGCCGGCGTCCGCCAGGGCGACACGGTCGTCGTCCTCGGGATCGGGTTTCTGGGTGCGCTCGTCGTGCGGCTGGTACGTGAGGACCGGCCGCGTCGCGTGTTCGCGGTCTCGAGGCGGGCCGAGGCGCTGGAGGCGGCCCGGAGGATGGGGGCCGACGAAGCGTTGACCTATGACGACGACATCCGAGGCAGGATCGCGGAGGCGACGGACGGGCGCATGGCCGATGTCGTGATCGAGGCGACGGGGGCCCAGGCGCCGCTCGACCTGGCGGCCGAGCTGACGCGGGTCCGGGGCCGGCTCGTGATCGCCGGGTACCACCAGGACGGTCCCCGCACGGTCAACCTCCAGCTCTGGAACTGGCGCGGACTGGACGTCGTGAACGCGCACGAGCGCGACCCCGCGGTCTATACGAGCGGGATGGAGGAGGGGGTGCGCCGGATCGCAGCGGGCACACTCGACATCGACCCGCTCATCAGTCACACTTTCCCCCTCGCGGAGATCGATCGCGCATTCATCGCCGCCAGCGGCCGGCCATCCGGTTTCTTCAAAGCCGTCGTCCGTCCGGATTGCGAACCGTGAGCGTGCCGCGACTCGGATTCGTCGGCCTCGGCTGGATCGGGGCGATGCGGCTGGAGTCCGTCGCGGCGAGCAGCCGGGCCCGGATCGCGGCGGTGTGCGATGCCGTCCCCGAGCGGGTGCGGGCGTACGCGGACCGGTTCCCCGAGGCCATCGGTTTCGATGCCTTCGACACGATGCTGGAGCGGAGCGAGGCGCTCGGGTTGGACGGCGTCGTCATTGCGACGCCGAACGCGCTGCACGTGCCCCAGTCTCTCGCGGCGCTGGACCGCGGCCTCGCCGTCTTCTGCCAGAAGCCCCTCGCCCTCGACGCGCGGGGCGCACGGGAGGTCGTCTCCGCGGCCCGCGGCGCGGACCGTCTCCTGGGTGTGGACTTCTCGTACCGCTACACCGAGGGCGCGCAGGCGCTCCGGCGGATGGTCCGGTCGGGTGAGCTGGGCCGGATCTTCGACGTGGAGAGCGTCTTCCACAACGCGTACGGCCCGGACAAGGCGTGGTGCCACGACCCGGCGCTGGCCGGCGGCGGCGCGCTCATCGACCTCGGCGTCCACCAGGTGGACCTCCCGCTCTGGCTCCTCGGCTACCCGGCGATCCGGGGCGTGGACGGGCGCGTGTTCCGAGGCGGTGTTCCGCTCGATGGGATCGGGATCGACGACTTCGCGACGGCGCGCATCGAGCTCGACGGCGGAGCGTGCATCCACATGGCCGTGAGCTGGAACGCGCACGCGGGGTGCGACTGCGTGATCCGGACGACGGTGTACGGGACCCGTGGGGGCGCGGAGTTCAGGAACGTCGACGGCAGCTTCTACGATTTCGAGCTCGTGCGCTTCGATGGACGCACGCGACGCGCGCTCGGCCACGAGTCGCGCGGCTGGCTCGGCCGCGGGATCATGAGCTGGGTCGAGCGGCTCGCCACGGACCGGGGGTACGATCCCGAGATCGAAGGCGCCGTGCAGGTGGCGGAGGTCGTGGACGCGATCTACAGGCGGACGTAGGACGGGGCCGGGCGCGGTCGTGCCGCGCAGCCGCCGTCGCGGCACGACCGCACCCGATCGTTTCAGCGACGCCAGCGCTCCATCTCGCGCTTCTGCTCCTCGCTCCGCTCCTCGCCGATGTCGAGGTTGGTGCCCTCGCGCTTACGATCGCCCTCCTCGACCAACGCGCGGCTCGTGTCGTACGGGTTTCCCATCACATCGGGCTTGCCCTTCTCCCGCATCTCCCGCCGCTTCTTCTCGAGCTCCTTGCTGATCTTCTTCCTGGGCATCGCCTGCCTCCACGGACGAGATCTCGCCGTTCCGCCGGCGCTCGCCGGCACCGTCTCCATCCCAGAGGGGCAACATCCGTTCCGGTACGGGATCGCCGGGCCGCGTGATCCTCCTCGTGATCCGGGGGAGTTCGCGCCCGTCGCGCAAACGCGGCGCCATCCACATGGAACGGGATTTGCCAGCGCGTGCGCCGCTGAGGCGCCGGAAGGTGGGCCGGATGACGACGCTCGGCGGCGCACGCGCTCAAGGCCGGACGGAGGGGAGTGAGCCGATGAAGATGAAGCTCTACGTGTTCGGATCCTCGCTCGTCTCCGCATACTGGAACGGCGCTGCGACGTACTACCGCGGGATCTTCCGGGCGCTGCACGCGCTCGGACACGAGATCCACTTCTGCGAGCCCGATATCTTCGACCGCCAGGCGAACCGCGACCTCGTCGGGGATCCGGAGTACGTCGAGCTCCAGGTGTATCGGACGGAAGGGGAGCTCGTTCAGCTCCTCGCGGAGGCCGCGACCTCGGCAGACATGGTCGTGAAGTGCAGCGGCGTCGGGAGCCGCGACCGCGAGCTCGAGATCTGGACCGCCGAACTGTCGGGCCCGCTCCGCGCGTTCTGGGATGTCGACGCGGCCCACACCCTCTCCCGGATCGAGGCCGACCCCGGCGACCACATGCGCCGCTGCACACCGATGTACGATCTGATCTTCACCTACGGCGGCGGACCGCCGGTCGTGGAGCGATACCGGGCGCTCGGCGCACGGGCCTGTCACCCGATCTACAACGGCCTCGACCCGGATGTCCACCACCCGGTCCCGTACGATCCGGCGTCGGCGTGCGACCTGCTCTTCATGGGCAACCGGCTGCCGGATCGTGAGGCGAGGGTCGAACGGTTCTTCTTCGAGGTCGCGGAACGACTGCCGGAGCGAACGTTCATCCTCGGCGGGAACGGGTGGGAAGGGAAGCCGCTCCCCGCCAACGTACGCTGGATCGGGCACGTACCGACCGCGCGGCACAACGTCCTCAACTCTTCCGCACGCCTCGTCCTGAACATCCACCGCGAGGCGATGGCCCGGAACGGGTACTCGCCCGCGACGCGGCTCTTCGAGGCCGCGGGCGCGGGCGCCTGCAACATCACCGACGACTGGACCGGGATCGACGCGTTCTTCGAACCTGGGCGAGAAGTGCTCGTCGCCCGGACGCCGGACGACGTCGTCCGCTACGTCCGGGAGATCACCGCGGAACAGGCCCGCGAGATCGGACGGGCCGCCCGGCGACGCGCCATCGAAGACCACAGCTACTCGGGCCGGGCCCGACAGGTCGATGAGATCCTTCGCGCTGTCGCCGTGCGCTGAGACGTCGCCGCCGATGATGAAGTCCTTGGCGGCATAAAGTACTTGACGCCGTGAAAGTGGGCGGTCATTCTACTCTCCATGAAATCGTCATCCTCGCGCGCCGTCCGGGCACCTGTGGAGCCGGTCGCGATCCGGGAGCGCGCGCTCGACAATCTGCGCTACATTCGCGAGACGATGGAGCGCGCGGCGGCGTTCACGGCGGTCCCGGGGTGGGGCGGCGTCGTGATCGGCGCGACGGCGTGCGTGGCCGCGGCGCTCTCCTGGCGTGAAGAGGATCCGGTCCGCTGGTTCTCGATCTGGCTGGCGGAGGCGGTGCTTTCGCTCGCGGTCGCGGCGTGGGCGATCCGCCGGAAGGCGAGGGCCGCGAACGTGCCGGTGCTGTCCGGGCCGGGGACGAAGTTCATCCGGAGTTTCCTGCCGCCGATGATCGTGGGCGCGCTCCTCTCCGTCGCCCTCTTCCGGGCGGGCGACGTGCAGCTCCTCCCCGGTATCTGGCTCCTCCTCTACGGCGCCGGCGTGGCGACGGGCGGGGCGTTCTCCGTGCGGATCGTGCCCGTCATGGGGCTCTGTTTCATGATGACGGGGGCGGTGGCCCTCTTCGCTCCCGCGGAGTGGGGGGATGCGCTCCTCGCCGTCGGGTTCGGAGGGCTTCATATGCTGTTCGGTTTCATCATCGCGAGGAGGCACGGTGGCTAGATCCGGAGCTCTACGCAAAGAGTCGGGGGACGCGCGGGATGCGAGGAGCGAAGGCGGCGTCCCGGAGCATCGAAACGCAGCGAAATCGCCGCTCGCACTCGATCGCCTGATCCATGAGCGGATGCGACTCGGGATCGTCAGCGCGCTCGCCGTCAACGAGTCCCTCGCCTTCAACGACCTCAAGCGGATGCTGAACACGACGGACGGCAACCTCAGCGTACACGCCCGGCGGCTGGAAGAGGCGGAGTACATCGTCTGTCGGAAGTCGTTCGACGGGCGCGTTCCGCGGACCGAGTACCGGTTGACGCCCGCGGGCCGGGCCGCGTTGGAGAAGTATCTGGACCACATGGAAGCGCTGATCCACGCCACCCGAGAGGGGTGAGCTTTTTTTCCGGGGGACGACTTTATGGGCCAAAGTACTTGGCACAAGGGATCGCCGGGTGGGTTGCACGTGGCGGTCATCATGGATGGGAACGGCCGCTGGGCGCGTTCTCGCGGCCGGGCACGCGCGGCGGGTCATCGGGCAGGTGCGCGTGCGGCGAAGCGGGTGGTGGAGGCGGCGCCGGGTCTGGGTATCGGGACGCTGACGCTGTATGCGTTCTCGTCGGACAACTGGCGCCGTCCGGCGCGGGAAGTCTCATCTTTGATGCGCCTGATCGAGGCGTACCTGCGGAGCGAGGTCCGCACGTGCGTCGAGCGGGGCGTCCGGCTGCAGGTCGTGGGTCGGCGGGACCGGCTGCCGCGGCGCGTGGTCGAGGCGATCGAGGCTGCGGAATCCGCGACCGCGGGCGGGACGACGTTGAAGCTTCGGATCGCACTGGACTATTCGGCGCGGGACGCGATCGTCGCGGCGGCGGACCGGTGCCGTTGTGGCGGGGTGCCGTCACGAGAGGCGTTCGCGGCGCTGCTGGGTGATGCGATGCACGCGGGCGAGCCGGCCGGCGATGTCGATCTCCTGATCCGTACGGGCGGCGAGCAGCGGTTGAGCGACTTCCTGCTCTGGGAGTGTGCGTACGCGGAGCTGGTCTTCACGCCGTGCATGTGGCCGGATTTCGGGCCGGAGGAGCTCGCGGTCGCCGTCCGGGAGTTTCATCGTCGTGAACGCCGGTTCGGCATGGTCCCGGAGGCCGTCGCGATCTGAGTCGTCGTTGACGGCCGTGCGGCGGTCGTCGAGTGGTCCACCCCTTGCCTGCGGATCGCCGGGCGGCGCGCAGGAGGCCGGCGTGGCGCGGTTGCCCGAGGGGGCCGGTGGCACGGGGTGTGCTCGGCGCAGAGCGGAACGGATCGCGACCGCTCCGGAGAGGCGCCGGCGTGAAACTGATCTTTCTCGGTCTGTCGATCACGAGTTCGTGGGGGAACGGTCACGCGACGACGTACCGGGGGCTCTGCCGCGCGCTCGCGTCCCGGGGTCATCGGATCGTGTTCTACGAGTGGGCCGCGCCCTGGTATTCGGGCGCACACCGTGATCTTCTGCCGGAGGCGTGTGACTGGGCCGACATCCGCCTCTTCGACGACTGGTCCTCGATCCGTCCTTCGCTCCGCCGCGAACTCTCTGATGCGGACGCCGTGGTCCTCGGCTCGTATTTCCGCCCAGGCATCGAGGCCGCGGACTTCCTGGCGGACACGTTCGAGGGGCCTCGGCTCTTCTACGACATCGACACGCCCGTCACGGTCCGCGGCTATCGCGATCGGGGCGCGGCGGAGTACCTTCGCGCGGACCAGGTCCCACTCTTCGACATCTACTTCTCGTTCACCGGCGGGCCGGTTCTGCGGGAGCTCGAACTCGAATATGGTTCGCCGCGCGCCGTCGCGCTGTACTGCTCGGTGGACCCATCCCGGCACCGGCCCGTCGCCCCGGTCTCGTCGTACCGTTGCGACCTGGGGTACATGGGCACGTATGCGCCGGACCGCCAGCCCGGTGTCGAAGCGCTGCTGAACGAGCCCGCCCGCCGTCATCCGGACCGATCGTTCCTCGTCGCCGGACCGCTCTACCCGGCCGATCGCGCGTGGCCCGGCAACGTCCGCCGTCTCGATCACGTCGCGCCCTCCGATCACGCGGCCTTCTACAGCTCGAACCGCTTGACTCTGAATGTTACGCGTGCGGAGATGCGCCGGTGGGGCTGGGCCCCTTCGGTCCGTCTCTTCGAGGCGGCGGCGTGCGGCGCGGCGATCGTGAGCGATAATTGGGACGGGCTGGACACGTTCCTGGTCCCGGGGACCGAGCTCCTCCTCGCGCGATCGGCCGACGACGTCGCCTCGTACCTCGGGATGTCGGACCGCGAGCTGGCGGAGATCGGGGCCGCCGCGCGGGAGAAGGTCCTCGCCCGGCACACGAACGACGCCCGTGCGCAGGAGTTCGAGACCGAGCTCTCGTGGGTCGGGTCACGCGCCCGGGCCGCGCGCTAGGGAGGGCCCGGGACGTCGTCGTCGTGTTCGTCCGCGCTGTTCTCCTGGTCCTGAGCGTCGCCGCCTCACCGGTGTTCCCATCCCGGTCGCTCCACGCGCAACTCAGGCCGCTGGACCCGCTGGATCACGGTGTCTACGAACCGGGCACCGGCGTAATCGTCGAGGTGGGTGCGGGGGTGTACGACGGGCAGCGGGCGTCGCTCGCGGGTACGGAGGGGCGCCTCCTGGAGTTCGGCCAGCTCCACGTCCTGTGGCGCTGGGACCGCGTGGCGTTCGAGGCGGCGGGCACGGTGCTCCGTCGGTTCGACGACCGGGCCGTCTTTTCGGCGCCGGTCCCCGGAACGCGCGAGGTCGACGGCGCACGGCGCCAGGATGCGGGCGATTTCCGGCTCGCGACGGTCGTCACGCTCTGGGCCCGCCCGGCGGGCGCCGTCGTCCTGCGCTTCGGTACGCGGCTCCCGACGACGGACAACGAGACCGGGCTCGAGCGCGACCGGACCGATTTCTTCGCACTCGTCGCCGCGGGGTGGCGGCTGGGCCCGGTCCAGGTCGCGGCCGAATCGGGGGTCGGGATCCACGGGACCCGTGACGACGGGATGGAACAGGTCGATGTGTGGCTCTATGCGCTTTCCGTGGGGTATCGGTGGGGGACGGTCGTGCCGGGCGTCGCGTTCGTCGGACAGGCGGACGGGCTCAGCGGCGACTCGCTGCGGGGGAACGAAGACCTGCGCGAGGTGAGGTTCGGACTCCGCGTCGGTGAACGGCGCTGGCTCCGGGTCGGCGTGGTCAGGGGGTTCACCGCGATCGGTCCAGAGGTCGGGGTCTCCTTCACGCTCGGCGCATCGTTCTGAGCTCGCACGGACCGCGTGCGCGGCGATCCGGGTTGCTGGACACACGGCCGTGTGCGCGGTACATTGGCGCCCGACACCGAGATGGGCATCTTCCAAGGAGCGCGACCAGTGAAGACCATCGTCTGCATGAAACGCGTGCCGGACACAGAGGCGAGGATCAGGATCGCGGCTGGCGGCGCCGCGATCGATCCGTCCGGCATCAAGTACGTCATCAGCCCGTACGACGAGTTCGCGATCGAGGCCGCGCTACGGCTCAAGGAGAGCCGCGGCGAGGGGGACGTCACGGCCGTGACGCTCGGAGACGCGGGCTCGGCCGAGCAGCTCCGTTCCGCACTCGCAATGGGCGTGGACAACGCCGTCCTCCTCAAGGGCGAGGCGACCATGGATGGGCTCGCGACGGCGAAGGCGCTCGCGGCCGAGGTGAAGGAGCGGGGCGCCGAGCTGGTCTTCTGCGGGATGAAGGCGATCGATGACGATCAGCAGCAGGTCGGTCCGATGGTCGCGGAACTCCTGGGCTGGCCCTGTGTCACGCTGGTCACGGAGTTCAGCATCGAGGGCGAGACGATCCTCTGCCACCGTGAGGTCGAGGGCAGGGTTGAGGTCGTCGAGGCGAAGCTCCCCGCGGTGGTGACGGTGACCAAGGGCGCCTACGAGCCGCGCTACCCCTCGCTCAAGGGGATCATGGCCGCGAAGCGGAAGCCCCTGGAGGAGAAGGAGGCCGCGGTCGCCGAGAGCCGTCTCCGGATCCGGGAGCTGGCGTACCCGCCCGAGCGGCCCGCGGGCCGGATCGTAGGCGAGGGTGTGGAGGCGGTCGAGGAGCTGGTGCGGTTGCTCAGGGAAGAGGCGAAGGTGCTGTAAGGAGAGACGATGCCGAAGATTCTGGCAGTAGCAGAGCAGCGCGACGGCGCGCTCCGGAACGTCTCGCGCGAGGTCGTCGCCGCGGCGAGGAAGGTCGCGGACGCCCTCGGCGGCGAGGTGCACGCGCTCGTCCTCGGCCCGGCGGGCGTGGGCGACGGCGCCGGCGACCTGGGCCGGTACGGCGCGGACAAGGTCTGGGTCGGCGAAGATGATGCGTTCGGCCCGCAGGGCGAGGAGTCGGTGCTCCGGGTCATTGCGGATCTGGTCGCCGAGCAGGGGTACCACTCGATCTTCTTCCCGGCGAGTGCGCAGGGCAAGGAGCTGGCGCCGCGTCTCGCAGCGAGGCTCGATGTCCCGCTCGCGACGGACGCGACGGACCTCTCCGTCGAGGACGGCGAGCTCGTGGTCACGCGCCCGGTCTACGCCGGCAAGGCGCTCGCGCGGGTCGTGCTTGAGGGCACGCCGCGACTCGTCTCGCTTCGTCCGAACGTCTTCCTCGCCGAAGAGTCGGCACGGGCCGGCGCGGTCGAGCGGGTCGCGGTCCCCGAGGGCGTCGAGCCCCGGGTCCGGCTCCGCGAGGTTCGGGCGGCGGCCGGCGCCGTGCTCGACGTGACCGAGGCGCCGATCGTGATCGGCGGCGGACGTGGGCTGCGGGGGCCGGAGAACTGGCACCTGCTCGAGGAGCTGAGGGACGCGATCGGGCCGGGCTGCGCGCTCGGCGCCTCTCGCGCCGTCGTGGACGCGGGCTGGCGCCCGCACGGGGAGCAGGTCGGCCAGACGGGCAAGACGATCGCGCCGCAGCTCTACATCGCCGTCGGGATCAGCGGTGCCATCCAGCACCTGGCGGGGATGAGGACCGCGAAGACGATCGTCGCGATCAACCGCGACGCGGACGCCCCGATCTTCAAGGTCGCGGACTACGGGATCGTGGGCGACGCGTTCGAGATCGTGCCCAGGCTCGCCGCGGCGATCCGCGAACTGCGCGCGGGCTGAGTCCAGGCCCCGCCCCGGCGGCCGGAGCGACGGTCGCCGGGAGAGCGCCGCACAGCGCGAGAGGGCCACGCCGGGCAAAGGCCTCGCCCCGGTGGTCGGTACGACGGCTGCCGGGGCCCGCGCCTGGCGTGGCCGGCGGCGGCGGCCAGGGCCGGCACTCATTTCCCCCCGGGTCTCGTCTCGGAGGACGCGCCTCGCGGCTCCGAGCACACGCTCCACGCTTGCCTTCCAGGTACAGCTCCGTTTCGCAATCTGACGCCGCGTCGACCTCATCGGCCCGGCGGACCGGACGTGCGGGTGCGGGTCGACGGCGACCGGCGCGGGCCCCCGCCAGCCCGCGTGTGGACGTGCACGTGGACCCGTACAGCCCACGGGCTACGCTCTAGGTGCGCGCGGCGCCACGCCTCGATTGCGCGCCGTGGCACCCGCCTTGCCCATCGCCGACGCTCCGATGGAGGCCGGTGTCCTGAAGGGGAAGCGGATGCGGCGGCCCCGTTCCTATGCCCCGGGCCAAATGGGCGATGCGGGTGGAAGAATGCCGGCGGGACGCCGCCGGTGGGATGCATGAGCGAGAGCAGTGCGGAGGCAAGGCCGTGGCGATCGGGATCGTACGTGCGCCGGAGTTCCAGGAGGGGCTCGACTGGCTGAATACCGGGGGCGAAGCGCTCCGGCTGGACCGGCTCCGGGGCAAGGTCGTGCTCCTCGACTTCTGGACTTACGGCTGAATCAACTGCATGCACCTCCTCCCGCAGTTGCGGGAGCTGGAACATCGGTTCGGCGAAGCGCTCGTCATCGTCGGCGTGCACGCCGGGAAATTCATTGCCGAGCGGGTTACGGAGAACATCCGGCAGGCGGTGATCCGTCTGGGCGTGGAGCACCCCGTCGTCAACGACCGCCAGTACAGGATCTGGCGCTCGTACGCGGTGAACGCCTGGCCGACGCTCGTCCTGGTCAGCGTCGAGGGTCGGGTGGTCGGCCAGCACGTGGGCGAGACGACGGCCGACGCGCTCGCGCCCGTTGTGGAGCGGACGATCGCCGCAGCCGAGGAGACGGGGGCCCTGGACCGGACGCGGCTTACGTTCCCGCTCGAGCGGGATGCGGAGCCCGAGCGTGCGCTCCGTTATCCGGCCAAGGTCGCCGGCGACCCGGCCACGCGGCGCCTCGCGATCTCGGACACGGGCCACTCCCGGGTGCTCCTCGTCCGACTCGATCCGGGCGGGCGAGGAGGCGAGGTCGAGGCCGTGGTCGGGCGGGGGGAGCGCGGGTTCGATGACGGCGCGCACGATGTCGCGACGTTCGACGACCCCCACGGCCTCGCCTTCGGCGACGGGGTCCTCTACGTCGCCGATACGGGGAACCATGCGCTCCGCGCCGTGGAGCGCCGGGGCAGGTGGCGGGTCCGGACGGTGGCGGGAACGGGTGAGCAGGCGGGACGGCTCGGGGTGCCGGGCCAGGGGCGGGCTGTCGCACTGAATTCGCCGTGGGACGTGCTCTTTCACGGCGGCGCGCTCTACATCGCGATGGCCGGTCCCCATCAGATCTGGCGGTTCGACTTCGAGACCGGGGAAGTCTTGCCATGGGCCGGGACCGGGGTGGAGGCGCTCCTCGATGGTCGGAGAGGCGAGGCCGCACTCGCCCAGCCGAGCGGTCTCGCTACGGATGGGCGCCGGATCTTCTTCGCCGACGCGGAGGCGAGTGCGATCCGTTGGGCGGAGATCGGACCGGCCGGACGCGTCGGCACCATCGTCGGAACCGGGCTCTTCGACTTCGGCGACAGGGACGGGTCCGGCGACCAGGTGAGATTGCAGCACCCTCTCGGGGTGGCGTGGCGGGATGGCATACTCTACGTCGCCGACACGTACAACGGGAAGGTCAAGGTCCTGGACCCGGAGACGAGGACGGCGGTCACGTGGATCGGGACAGACGCGGGTGAAGTCGGTGGGGTCGCTGGGGCCCGCGGGACCGGCTCACGGCTCGGTGCCGGCGGGAGCGCCAGGATCCTGTGGGAACCGGGCGGGATCGCCACCCTGGAGGGATGGGTGTACGTCGCGGATACGAATCATCACCGGGTCGTGGTGGCCCGGCCGGGTGCCGATACGGTCGAGGAATTGGAGATCAGAGGGGTGTAACGGGGTGTCGGCGACGCCCGTGGAGGCCGGGCGTGCCGGCCGGGGTCGTGCGCAGGCGGGGCTGCATTGCGTTCGCCGCGAGGTTCGTTCGATCGATGAGCGAGGAGGGGGGCCGATGTCGACGAAGTCTTTGCCGTGGGGTCTCGTCGTCGGTTTCGCGCTGTTCCAGGGTCTGTCGGTCGAGATGTGGGCGCAGGGTGCGCCGACGCTCCGGGTCGCACACGACCAATCGAAGCGAGAGATCATCCTCGAACTGGGGCCGTTCGATTTTCCGGCGAACGCTCCGCACGAGGCGGTCCGCCAGCCGGATGCGCAGACGGTCCAGCTCCCCGTGGGTGGGTGGATCCACGGCTTTCGCGTGGAGCTGGTGGACGGGCACGGCCGGCCGGTTTCGCAGCAGGTGTTGCACCACGTGAACGTCATCTCCCCGGACGAACGTGAACTCTTCAGCCAGATCATGCTCCGGGTCGCGGCCGCGGGGCAGGAGACGGGGCCCGTCGTCCTCCCTCGTATGGTCGGGTACCGGATTCGCGAGGGGCAGCGCGTCCTCGTCACGGCGGCGTTCCACAACCCGACGCCGTCGACCTACCGGGATGTGGTGCTTCGGGTCCGATTGCCGTACACGCCGGCCGATGCGTGGCTTCGACCGGTCACCGGTTTCCCGCTCTACATGGATGTGATGCCGCCCGCGAGCGTCCACGCGTACGATCTTCCTCCCGGCCGCTCGGTCAAGAGTTGGGAGGGGAGCCCGGCCGTGCCCGGCCGCATCCTCGGGCTGGGCGGCCACCTGCACAAGTACGGGGTCGTACTGCGCCTCGAAGATGTGACCGAAGGGAAGATCCTCTGGGAAGCGGAGCCGATCCTGGACGCGGAAGGCGAGGTGATCGGGATGCCGATGAAGAAGTTCCTGTGGACGCTCGGAATCCCGATTCGACCCGACCACGTCTACCGCCTCACCGCGATCTACGAGAACCCGACGGGCGAGACGATTCCGGACGGGGCGATGGGAGCGCTCGGCGGGCTCTTTATCCCCGCCCCGGGCTACGCCTGGCCGACCGCGGATCCGAAGGACGACGAGTACCGATTGGATGTGGAGATCGTGACGTCAGGCGCGTACGGGCACGGTGGGCACGGCGGGCACGGTGGAAAAGCTGGACGTACGGAGCACGGGGAGCGCGACGGACGCGGGTCCGATCGACCCGGTGCGCACGACACCCACGATCCGCCCGGTGGCGCCGGCGGTCATGGCGCACACGGTGGACACGGCGGGCACGGGGCAGCCCGTGGACCGGGTGGAGACGTAGGGACATAGGGACGTGGGGAATACGGGAATGCGGGGGCGGGAATCTGGGAATGCGGGGGCGGGAATCTGGGAATGCGGGGGCGGGTGAGATGGGTGCTGGTCGCGATGGCCGATCGGCCAGGGCTCGCGGCGGCTGACCCAGGGATACATGCGCATGGCTCAGTCACATCAGGCGAGCGCCGGGGAAGTGCGGTCGATCGCCCACGGATCCATCGGTCAGGAGATTCGTGGGAGAATCGCCTCTCATGGTGCGGCGATTCTCCCACGTATTTCCGTGCGCGCCGATCCGTGGGAGAATGACCTCAATAGGTGAGGACGACCTCCCGGAGATCGTTTTCGGAGCCCATCCCTGGGAGATCGACCACACGAGCCGGCCGACCGGGCTCCGCCTCCGCCGATCCTACTCGACCGACTCGCTTTCGCATCCACCGACCCTGCTCCGTCGGCAACCTCCACCTCCACCGATCCTGGCGCGCCGGCCCGCATCCGTCGCGCCCGGGATCCGTGGCCGCCGCTCGCACGATCCCGCGCCGCCGCCTCGCTACATCTGTCGGTAGCTCGGGCCGCTCCCGCCCTCCCGCGGCGTCCAGCGCGGCCCGATCACGTCCGTCGCCTTGCAGTCGATGCAGTTCGGCGCGTTGACGATGAGGCGGTCGCCGTGGAGCTCGTAGACGCCTGCCGGGCACATGTGGACGTAGAGCTCGGCGACGTCGCGCGGAATGTCCTCGCCCACGATGAGGTGGCTTGGGATGTCGTCGCGCGTCTTGTTCCCGGACTTGTATACGGCGTCGACCTTGGCGAACGTCAGCTTCCCATCCGGGATGAAGGGGCGGGCCGGCCCTGCGGTCCGGGCGACTTCGTTGTCGGCGGGCATATCGATCTTCCCGCCCGGAAACGCGCCCCGGGTCAACGTCATGAGCCCGGCTTTGAAGCCGCCTAGGTAGAACCCGTCCTTGAAGGCGAGGCGCATGTTGCGGCGCTCGTAGAGGTCGCGCCGGATCATGCTCTCGTCGACCATCGTGTCGTACGCCGCGAGTGAAGCGGCGGAGGTGTCGCCGGTCTTGAGCGCCTGGAAGATCGCGCGGGCGGCGTAGATCCCCGACAGCATCGCGTAGTGGATCCCCTTGAGCGACGCGACTTCGACGAAGCCGGCCGAGTCGCCGAGGATGACGGCGCCGTCGCCCGACCGGCGCTCGGGGAGCGCGTAGAACCCGCCCTCGGGGATCGTTTTCGCGCCCCACTCGACCATCTCGCCGCCCTCGAGGTAGGGGCGGAAGAGGGGGTGCAGCTTCATCCGCTGGAGCAGCTCGTGGACGTCGAGCCTGAGGTCCTTGTAGTCCATCCCGACGACGAGGCCGAGGGCGACGAGGTTCGGCTCGAGGGGGTACATGAAGCTGCCGCCGAAGGCGTCCGTGGGGAGCGGCCACCCGAGGGTGTGGATGACGGCGTCGAGCGGCTTCTTCGTTTCCCAGATCTCCTTGACGCCGAGGGCGAAGACCTGCGGGTTCTCGCTCCGTACGCCCTGCCACTGGAGCCAGGCCTGGGAGAGGAGCCCGCGCGTGCCTTCGGAGAGGGCCGTGACCTTGGCGACGATGTCGGTCGGCGGCATGTAGCTCCCGGTCGGCTGGCCGCTGCGGTCGAGCCCCGACGGCGTGGTCCGGATGCCTGCAACGCGGTCGCCGTCGACGAGGAGCTGGCCGGCGGGGAAGCCGGTGAAGATGTTGACGCCGAGCCCCTCGGCCTGTTCGCCGAGCCAGCGGACGATCTCGGAGATCGAGGCGATGTAGTTCCCGTGGTTCCGCATCGTGGGCGGGGTGGGGAGCCGGGTCGCGCGCCCCTCGGTCAGGAGGTAGACGCGCTCGCCCCGGACGGGCGCGCGGAACGGGAAATCCTTGTCCTCGAGTTCTGGGAAGAGCTCCCGGAACGCGACGGGGTTGACGACTGCGCCCGAGAGGCAGTGTTCGCCGAGCTCATCCGCCTTCTCGAGCACGGCGATCTCGACGTCGCCGATCCCGCCGCCGGCCTCGTTGTTGCGCTGGACGAGACGGGCCAGCTCGATCGCGCCGGCGAGGCCTGCGGGCCCGCCGCCGACGAAAACGACGTCCATCTCGACGTGCTCGTCCTCGGGCTTCTCGTTCACGATGAACCGCTCCAGCGGCAGCGCCGGCTGGTAGCGGGCGGGGATCACCGTCGCCTTCCTTCCACCGTTCGTCATGTCTTCTCGGCCTCGTTGCCGTCCATTCCGGATCCGTCAGGCGGATCGCCCGTTGAAGGTGAGTGCGGGCCAGGAAACTTACAATGTTCCGGGCGGAAAGCCCAAATCTGCGTCGACCGGGTCGCACGGACCCAGGGGGATCGCCAGCGCCGTTTCGCCCGGCTCGATCGCGGCGACGCCGCCGGGCACGATGGCGAGCGCGTCGGCCCGGGCGACGGAGCTGAGGACGCCGGAACCCTGCGCGCCGGCGAGCCGGGCGACGGATCCGCCCCGCCCGTCCGGCTCGAGCCGGACCCTCGGGAAGTGGGTGAGGCGGCCGGCGCCCGGGAGTCGCTCCCCCGCCCGGACCCGGATCGTGGCCGGGTGGACCGTGCGGCGCCCGAGCATCCGTCGGATCGCGGGTCGGACCAGGACCTCGAAGGTCACGACCACGGAGACCGGGTTCCCGGGGAGTCCGAAGATCGGGACGCCGCGAAGGGTGCCGAAGGAGACGGGGCTGCCGGGCTTCATCCGGACCCTCCAGAACGCGGGCACGTACCCCATCGTGTCCAGTACGTCCTTGACGAGGTCGTGTTGGCCGACGCTCGCGCCGCCCGTGACGAGGATCAGGTCGGCGCCGGTCGCGGCTTCGAGCCGGGCGCGGAGGTCGGGCTCGTCGTCGCGTGCGATCCCGAGGAGCAAAGGTTCGCCGCCGGCCATCCGCACTGCCGCGGCGAGGCTCTGGCTGTTCGAGTCGACGATCTTGCGGCCGGCCCGAACCTCGTCGAAGCGGTCGACGCCGACCAGTTCGTCGCCGGTCGCGAGGATCGCGACCCTCGGGCGCCGGTGGACGTCGACGTCTCGCCGGCCGACGGCGGCGAGGAGCCCGATCTCGCCGGGGCGCAGCACGTGCCCGGGCTCGAGGACGACTTCGCCGACACGTAGGTCCTCGCCCCGCCGACGGATGTTGCGGGCCGCGTCGCCGTCTTCGAGGATCCGGATCCGCGAACCCGGCGCGCCGCCCCACCCCGCGGTACGCGGGCGGTCGTCCCCGTCGTGCGGCCGCGCCCCACCGCCCCCGCGCATCTGCACCCCTTCGCCCCCGCCCGCCCGCGCCGCGGCGTCCCAGACGTCCGTGTGCTCGACCCGTACCACGGTGTCCGCGCCCTCCGGCACGGGTGCGCCCGTCATGATCCTCGCCGCTTCGCCCGGGCCGATGGCTCGGGACGGGAAGCCGCCGGCGGGGACGTCGTCCACGACGAGGAGTTCGACAGGCGACTGCGGGCCGGCGCCCCGGATGTCTGCGGTCCGGGCCGCGAAGCCGTCCATCGCGCTGTTGTCCCACGGGGGCTGGTCGATCGGGGAGACGACGGGCTCGGCCAGGACGCGGCCCACGGCGTCGAGGAGCGGGACCGGCTCTGCGGGGAGCGGTTGGAACGCGTCAAGGATCCTGGCGAGTGCGTCGTGGAGCGCGAGCCAGTCGGCGCGGCGGAGCGCGTGCCCGGTCATGGGGCGCCCTCCCCGTCGCCGGCATCGCCCCGGGTGATCCGCTCGGTATGCGTCTGTCCGCCGCGAGCGATCCGCTCGGCACGCAACCGTTCACTTCGAGCGATCCGCTCGGCACGCGCCCGTTCCTCCGGCGTGTTCACGTTGAGGAAGAGGACGCCCGGATCACCGTAGCGTCGCACCTCGACGAGAGGGATGCGCACGACGCGGAGATCTTCGTAGAACCCGATGATCCGATGGTCCCCGCGAGCGATCGCCGCCTCGATCGCGGGGATGCAGGCCGTCGCATAGTAGGCGCAGAGCGGCTCGATGCCGCGCCGGCTCTTGCTCTCGGGCACGACGATGTCGGCGCCGCGGCGGCTCTCGCTCGCGGGTACGGCGATATCGGCGCCGCGCGCAGTGAGGAGCCGGCCGAGGAGGGCCGCGGAGAGGAACGGCATGTCGCAGGCGACGGCGAGGACGCCGGGCCGGCCTTCGTCGCGCGCCCAGAGGAGCGCGGCGTGGATCCCGCCGAGCGCGCCCAGCCCGGGGTACAGGTCGGGGCGCATGGGCAGTCCGACCGGCGCGTAGATGTCCGGCTCGTTCGCGATCAGGATCAGGTCGGACGTCGCCTGCTCGAGGGCCAGGCGAGCGCGGTCGATGATCCGCTGGCCCGCGACGGTCGCGAGCGCCTTCGGCGCGCCGTACCGCACGTTCCGGCCGCCGGCGAGGATCGCGCCGAAGGGCGCTACGGGCGTGCCTCCTGGGCCTTGGATGTCGGGCTCGTTCACGGGGCCTCTCCCATCGATGGAGTGAGCTGGTCCCGGCGCGGCGGGAGGTGCAGCGTCGGTTCCTTCCCCGCGGCGCGTGCGATGAGGACGACGCCGGTAGCCCGCGCGATGCGGACGGCGAGGTCTGTGGGCACGGACCGGCTCGCGACCCAGCCGAGCCTTGCGCGCGCGGCTTTGAACGCGATCTCGCCGCTGATCCGGGCCGTCAGGACGAGCCCCCGGCCCCTTGGGTCGTGCCCGGCGAGGAGCGTCCGGCCGAGCACCTTGTCGACGGCGTTGTGCCGGCCGACCTCTTCGACGGTGAACCGGAGCGACCGGCCGTCGCTCAGCGCCGCGATGTGGACGCCCCCGCCCTGGTCGCGTCGGGGACCGGCGGCGAAGAGCTCGCGGAAGAGCGAGGGCAGGGCGCTCGGGTCCGGGACGGAGTCCGAAGCGGGCATGCTGCTCGGGCCCGGGCCCGGGCCCGGCGCCGGCGGCGCGCAGATGTACGGGTGGAGCGGTCCGCACCCGTGTTCCCGCCGGTGTCGCCGCACGGCTGCCGCCCGCTCGATCCGCTCGGGTGGGAGCTCCGCCCGGATCACGGTCACGAGTCCGTCGTCTTGGACCGCGACCGGGGGGGCGGGGTCCCCGAGCTCCAGGAACCCCTCGGCGAGGAGCCAGCCGATGGCGAGCGCTTCCAGGTCGTCCGGTAGGGCGGTCAGGGCCCCGATCGTCGTCTCGCCGACCTCGAAGCGGATCGGGACCTCGGGGACTGCGTAGCCGCCTCCGGTCACGTCGGGCCTCGTCGGAGCACGGCGTTCCCGCACGTCAGACTCGGCTCAAGCCGAGCATGATCGCGCCCAGGATGACGTAGACGACGAAGCCGAGGAGCGCCGTCAGGAGCGCGCGACCGGTGCTGAAGTCGAGCGCCTGCCGGATCGCGATGATGACGGCAACGAGGATCCAGACCGCGACGACGAACCGGATCAGACCGCCCAGGAGCGGGATGAAGCCGAGGAGGTAGAGGACCCCTGGCGACTGAGCGAATCCGATCGTGCGGAGCAGTTCGCCCCACGTCGCGGTGCCACCGAGGATCTTGGCGCCGATCAGGTAGGTGATCGCGGACCAGAGCAGCCAGCCGAAGTAGGCAGCGATGATCGCGCCGATGACCATGCCCAACCCGGCCCGCGCGTTGCCCACCGCGTTCGCGATGGCGACGAGTCCCACGACGAGTGCGGCCTGGGACATCGCCCCGGAGTCTGCCTCGACCTCCTCGTAGACTTCCGGGCGAAGGAGCGAGGCGCCGATCATCCGGTCGCTCAGGGATCTGCGTCGGAGCTGTTCCATGGGATGAACCTCCGCTGGGGTGGCGCGGGATCGGTCGGGTCGAAGATACGATGCACGGGGTCGGCCCGAAAGCTTGGCGCGGCACCGATGTTGCGGCCGGAGCCGCGCGGTGTCCCCCTCACGTTTCATACCAGGAGGAGTCCGATGGCGCGGTACGGCAGAGAGTTCGAGGGAGGAGCCCGCGGGCCGGACGAATGGGGCCGGCCCGGGCCAGGCTACGGGACGGAGTACGGCAGGGTCGGCGGCTACACGGCCAGCGGGGTCGGGCGCCGTTACGGGCGCCGCCGTCGCCCGCGACGCGAGGTCGAGGTGTACGCCCCGCGCGAGCGGCCCGGCTATTCCCGCACGACCGGGTACGGAGCCGGCTGGAGCTACGGCGAGGCCTCCGGACTCGGGTACGGCGAGGAGTTCGGAGCCGCGAGGCACGAGGTCGGCTACGGGATCGGGTACGGAGAGGAGTACGCGCCCGGCTACGCGTCGTCGAGAGGCATGCGCTACGGGTCGGAGTACGGCCGGCGCGGGCGGCCGTACCGCGGAGGGTACGAGGCGTGGTACCGCGGGCGTGCCCGGCGCCGCGGGCGCGAGGATGTCCCGTACTACGGGTGGGAGCCCGGCGCGTACTACGGCCGCGACTACATGACCCGGCGCTCATCGCCGTACGGCCGGGGCCGCCGGGCCCGGGGCTTCCGCGAGGGGTGGGCGTACGGCGGCGAGAACCGGCGGACGTACCCGTATTCGGAAGGCGAGTTCGGGTACGAGGGGGATTTCGGCGCGTCGTACCGGGGTCGTCGGATCTCACAGGGATACGAGGCCGAGCGTACGGGGCGGGGGTACGAGGAGGCGATGATGCGGACCGAGGAGGAGCGGGAGGGGTGGACGCCGCCGGACCGCTGGCCGGGGACCGGGCACGACGTGGACGAGCGGCCGGAGCATGAACTCCGGATGAGCGACGGCGAGATCCGCGAAGCGGTCCTCGAGAACCTCTTCCAGGACAGCTGGGTCGATCCCTCGCGCGTCGAGGTCGAGGTCAACGACGGCGTCGTCACCCTGACCGGCGAGGTCCGGGACTTCATGGAGGCGCGCTACGTCTCGGACGACGCCTGGGAGAGCCCCGGCGTGCGGGGCGTGATCAACAACCTGACGGTCCGGACGGATCGGCCCCAGGACAAGATGGAGCTCCCCCAGACTGCGGGCTCGCGGAAGGGCAGGGGCGGCCGGAGGTGACCCGGGGCCTCGCCCGGCCTAGACCACTCGAGCGCGGCGGCCCGGGCGCCGGGCCGCCGCCTCGGCCGGGCGCGAACGCGGCCCCGGCGCGGCGCCGCGCCGGGTGGCGCACCCGATCGCCGGTCACGTCCGCCCCTTGGCCCACGCCAGGATGTGCGATGTATTGATGAGCGCGATATGGGTGAACGCCTGGGGGAAGTTGCCGAGGAACTCGCCGGTGTCCGGATCGAGCTCCTCGCTGTAGAGGCCGACATGGTTCGCGTGGCGCAACATCCGGCGAAAGATGCGCTCGCCGCGTTCGAGGTCGCCGGACAGGATCAGCGCGTCGGCCAGCCAGAAGGTGCAGATGGAGAAGACGCCCTCGCTGCCGGGTAGCCCGTCCGGGTTGATGTATCGATAGACGAGCTCCTGGTCCTCGCTCGTCAGCTCCTGGAGCGTCGCCTGGATCGTGCTCCGGACCCGGGGATCGTCGCGCCGGAGGAAGCCGACGACTCCGATCAGGAGGTTCGACGCGTCCAGCGCATCGGTATCGTAGTGCTGGACGAAGGCCTGCTTCGATTCGCTCCACCCTCGCTCCAGGACCTCGGCGTGGATCGCGTCGCGCTCCTTGCGCCAACGATCGATGTTGCCGGGGAGCCCGAGCCCTTGCGCCATGCGGATCGCACGGTCGAGCGCGACCCAGCACATGACCTTGCTGAAGACGTAGTGCTGGACGCCGGCCCGGACCTCCCACAGGCTCGAATCCTTGCGGCGCCAGTTGTCGCAGACCCAGTCCACGAGTTCCGTCAGCAGCGACCAGAGCCCTTCCATCATGGGGTGGTTCTGGTGCCAGAGGTAGGCGGTCTCGAGGACTTCGCCGTAGACGTCGAGCTGGAGCTGGTCGTACGCGCCGTTCCCGATCCGGACGGGGCGCGAGCCGCGGTATCCCTCGAGGTGAGGCAGTTCCTGTTCGGTCAGGTTCCGCTCGCCGCCGATGCCGTACATGATCTGCAGGTGGTCCGCCGGCTTGCGCGTGACGCGCTGCAGATAGCTCATGAACCGGCTCGCTTCCTCGTACTGGCCGAGGACATGGAACGCGTAGAGCGTGAACGACGCGTCGCGTAGCCACGTGTAGCGGTAATCCCAGTTCCGTACCCCGCCGATCTCCTCGGGGAGCGACGTCGTCGGCGCGGCGACGATCGCGCCGGTCGGCGCGTAGAAGAGGAGCTTGAGCACGAGCGCGCTCCGCTCGACCTCCGCGCGGTAGGGACCGTGATAGCGGATCCGGCTGACCCAGTCGTCCCAGAACGCGGCCGTCGCGTCCAGCTTCGCCTGCGAATCGTACGTCGCGACCGGGTGGACCTCGTCGTCGTCGTAGCGCAACACGATCCAGAGCGAGTCGCCCGCCGCGAGGCGGAGGTGCGCCCTCGCCGCGGCCCGGCCCTCGTCCAGCTCCCAGGCGACGGACTCGGGCGAGGAGATCGTCACCGCCTCCCGCTCCCGGTCGGTCGCGAGCAGGCCGTTCCGGCGCGGTATGATGTAGACCGGCGCTCGTCCGTAGTCGAACCGGGGTTCGAAGAGGAGCACGACCTCGACTTCGCCGCGCGTGCACTCGATCCGTCGGTGGATCTCGTGGAAGGCGGAAAGCTCGCGGCCCCGTTCGAGCGACGGCATGAAGTCCGTGACCTCGACGACGCCGCCGCGGTCGGTGTGGAAGCTCGTGACCAGGATGTTCGTCGCCGGGAGGTAGCGCTGGGTCGAGGTGTAGCGCGCGACCGGCTCGATCTGGAAACAGCCGCCCCGGTCGTGGTCCAGGATCGCGGCGAAGAGGCTCGGCGAGTCGAAACGAGGGAAGCAGCACCAGTCGATCGAACCGTGGAGTCCGACGAGCGCCGCGGTCCGCATGTCGCCGATGATGGCGTAATCCGAGATCGGCCGGTACCGCGAGACGTCCCTCCGGTCGATCCGCGGCTCGTCCGCCGTGTCGGCCCGGACGATCGCCTCCGACTGGCGCATCAGTGGTTCTCCTCCGACCAGCTCCCGTCCTGGATCGGCCGATCCGGCGGCTCGTACGCCTCGCCGCGCGATATCGCCTGCTGGAGGTCGTGCGTACCGAACTGCTCGCCTTCCACGTCCTCGAGCAGGTGCTCCGCCTGTGGATCCGTCTGCCGGCCCTCCTCGCCGAGCTGGGCCTCGACCTCCTCGTCCTCGACGACGGCATCATCCGCGCCCGGCGGGTATTCGGCGCGCATGAGCGAGTCGATCACGAGTTCGTTCGAATAGTTCGCGATCCCCAGCACATCGGAGAGGATGAACTCGATCTGCTGGAGCTCCTGCTCGGTCCCGACCCGGCCGGTCAACGTCACGAATCCTTCTTCCACGTCGACGTCGATCAGGTCCGGGTCGAGGTCCGGGTACTCGGAGATCTCCTGGACGATCAGGTCGTAGAGATCCGAGTCGTCCAGGTTCTCGAGGTCGTAGAGGTCTTCGAAGTCTCGCGGCATGGCCCCCTCCGTGGTTCCGCTCGTCGCTCCGAGCCATCGCGCAGGGGCGCCCGCCGCACGGGCCAGCGGAACGGCCGCCGGCGCTCAGAAGCGGTAGACCAGACCGAGCGAGAGCAGGAAATTCTGCACCCACTCGCTCCCGGAGACGTCCAGATTCTGGCGCGCGAACGCGTGCGGCGTCCTCAGTTTCCAGAACATGTCTTTCGCCTCGGCCCGAAGCGACAGGCGCGGCAACGCGAACCACTCGAAACCTGCACCCACATGTCCGGCGAATCTCGTGCCGAAGCGGAAACGCGCGTCGGCGGCGAGATCCGAGTCCGCGTCGTCGTCCTCGGAGAGCGCGGCCGCGAGCCCGCCTCCGGCCAGGACGAAAGGCATGAATCCGTAGTACGTGCGCGGTCCGGTCAGGTCGAAACGCAGCGAGGCGTCCGCCAGGAGCAGCGTGAGGTCGGCCTCGCCGACCTCGGCCAGCGGGAGATCGACGCCGACGGTGTCGAAGACCACGCGCGTCGTGGGGAAGAGGCCGACGTTCGCCTCGGCGGAGAACGGGCTGCCGCCCAGGCGGATCGAATAGCGGGCGCCGAAGGCGAGACCCGACTCCGGGCCCAGCTCCAGCTCGCCACGGTCGGTGAAGATGTAGCCGCCGAAGAACCCGACCGCCTGGCGTTCATCGACGTGGCGGTATGGCGAGCGAATCGTCTGCGCGGTCAGTGCATCCGCAGTCACGGCCAGCCCGGCGAGGACCGGGATCAGGGCGCGGCAGATCCGAAGCATCATCACGTCCTGGTCGATGATTCGAGATGGGTACGAAGAGGCATGATCCGGAAGCGACGAAAGCTAGAGCGTCCTCAAGGGGTTCGCAAGAAACCGCCGGTTGACACACACCGGATCACCCGATACCCTACCCGGGGCCATGAAGTTCGCCCCATCGAGCTGAGTCCCCGGACCATGGTGTTTCCGCAGCGAACCCTCCTTGCGGTCGGTCTGTTCCTCCTCCTCCCGGCCGCGGCGTTCGGCCAGGACGGCCGGGTCGCGGTCGCCGAGGAGAACCTCCGCGCCGCGCCTGACGGCGTGATCCTCGCCTCCGTCCTGCAGGACACCGAGCTTCGACTCGGGGCGAGGCAGGGACAATGGCGCGAGGCCACCCTCGAGGGGTGGATCTGGGACGCGTCCGTGGCCGTTCGCAAGCGCGACGGCCACGACCTCGCCGTGACGCCCTCCAACGGCGAGAACCTCCGGGCCGCGCCGAACGGCGCGATCATCGCAAGGCTGCGCCAGGGGATGTTGCTCGACGAGATCGAGCGCAGCAGCCGATGGGTACGGGTCCGGCGGACGGGGTGGATCTGGGAGCCGTCGCTCCGCATCGACGCGGCGCAGCCGACCGAGGGGGCCGCGGCCCCGCCCGTGCCGCGGACGACCCGCGATGCGGCCGTGACCCCGCGGCCCCGGCCTGCGCCCGTAACCGGTTACGCGCGCCCCGCGCGGCAGGGCGTCGCCCTCCTCGCCGCACCGGACCGCGACACGATCGCGACGCTGAACGCTTCGGCACCGCTCGAGGTGCTGGCCCGGGACGGGAACTGGACCCGCGTGCGGATGGAAGGGTGGATCTGGACGCCCGCGCTCGCGGCGCCAGCCGACACGGGCGCCGTGCTGAAGGGCGTGACGGCCGCCGCGCTGGCGGAGGATCCCCAACGCTACCAGGGCCGGCTCATCGAGTGGAGCGTCCAGTTCATCGCCCTCGAGTTCGCGGAGAAGATCCGGACCGACTTCTACGAGGGCGAGCCCTTCATCCTGGCCCGGGGCCCCGGCGATGAGGTCGGTTTCGTCTACCTCGCGGTACCGCCTGATCGACTCGAACAGGTCCGGAGCCTCACACCTCTCCAACGCATCACGGTGGTCGCGCGGGTCAGGACACCCCGGTCGGCGCTGATGGACGCCCCCGTGCTCGACCTGCTGCGTATCCCCTGAGCGGAACGATCCGGCGCCCGGATTGGTAGAGCCTCGGCGCACCCATCAGGGTAACGTGTCGAAGTCGCGGCGCGCCGGAGCGCAGCCGTGCAGGACCGGGATCGTGCAGTACCGGGATGAGGAGCAGTATGAAATCCCGTTGGTTGATCGTTGTCGTACTGGGCGTGGCCGGACTCGGCTGGACCGCGCCGCAGGTCATCGGAAGGGCGGCGGCCGAGGAGCCGCAGGATCCGGCCGCCCTCGTCGTGGAGCCGAACGACGCCGTCGAACGGAGCGATGAGCCCGCTCCGCCCAAGGAGGAATTGGCCGCGGTGATCGACCGGAAACGCCTCAGCCGGAGCGGAGCGCTCCGGGTGCTGCAGGCGCTTCCGGGCGAAGAGGTCCGGATCCCGCTGATGTGGACGGCGCCCCGGCCGGGGAGAGTGACGTACCGGTGGGTCGCATCCGGGTCGGCCGATCGGCGAGCACAAGGTGCGGGATGGGCCGTCCTGGGCGAGGCAGGAGAGGCCGAGGCGCCGGCTGAGCCCGGGATCTACCGCCTCGAACTCAGAGGCGCGGGGCAGATCCTCCTCGTGGACGACTTCGACCTCATCGTCAAGGTCCCGTTTCACGCAAAGAAGTCCGGCTACCTGAAGGGTTACCTGATCGGCACGTACCCTGCCGAGAGCCGGCGCCGCCCGCCGGGTGACCGGTACGCCCCGCCCGAGGGCTTCATCGAGGTCACACGAGAGAACCGCGGGCTGCGCCTGTCGGACCACTTCGTCATCGGCGAGTTCCTGACCAAGAACCAGGCGAACGTGTGGCCGAAGTACGTCGTCGTGGAGCCGCGTCTCGTGGACAAGCTGGAACTCGTGCTCCAGGAGCTGAACGCGATGGGCGTGAAGGCGGAGCGGATGGTCGTCATGAGCGGCTACCGGACGCCCCAGTACAACCGCCAGGGGCTGAACCGCGGCCGTGCCTCCCTCAGCAGGCACCAGTTCGGCGACGCGGCGGACGTCTGGATCGACAACGACGGCGACTGGTACATGGATGACCTGAACGGCGACGGCCGCCGTGACACCCGGGATGCGCGTGTGATGCTCGAAGCGGTCGAACGCGTCGAGCGGAAGTACCCGGAGCTGGTCGGCGGAGCGGGGATCTATCCGGACAACGGCGTGCACGGCCCGTTCATCCACATCGACGTGCGAGGGACGCGGGCACGCTGGTGACGGCCGGCTGGCCAGACCGCCGCGGACACCCCGGCGGCTGTCGCCTGGCCGGTTGGACTCAAGCACGCCAGCGACGGCTGCCTGGCCGAACCGACGCGGGCGACGTACCGTACAGGGTGTGAGGCGCGCCGCCGCCTCCCGGCGGCTCATCGCCTCGGGCACCGGACCGCGAGGAGCGCGAGTGCTGGCGCCGAGACCCGGGGGCGACGACGATCACGATGAAGACACCGATGGCAACGCGTGCGCTGGGGGTCGCAGCGGCGGCCCTCCTCCTGATCCCGGTGGGCTGCCGGGACGGGACCGGCCCGGATCCGGGCCGGTACACCCTCGTGATCGAAGCGGGTACGCCGCAGATCGGCCCGGTCGGTAAGACGCTCGCAGAGCCGCTCCAGGTACGCGTCACCGTGGACGGCGCCCCCGCCCCCGGCGTCGCCATCGAGTGGCGCGTCACCGCCGGGACCGGCGCGACGCTGACGCCTTCGATCTCCCGCACGGACAGTAGTGGTATCGCCGAGGCCCGGCTCCGGCTCGGATCGGAGCCGGGCGTCTACCGTGTCGAAGCCGCCATCCAGGGCGCGTCCCTTGCGCCGGCACGCTTCGAGGCGACGGCCGTCTACGCCCCGGTCCTCATCTCCGTGCACCCGCAGAGCGCAGCGGTCGGAGACACGATCACGCTCACCGGCGAACACCTCGGAGCCGCGCCCGCGGAGACCCGCGTGCTCTTCGACGGGATACGGGGCACCATCGTGTCGATCTCGGAGACCCGGATCGAGGTGACGGTTCCGCACTGCGTCCCCACCCGTCAGGCCCAGGTCACGGTGGCGCTCGGCCCCGTGATGAGCGAGGCGCTGCCGATGAACGTGGCCGGCGCCGACGTCGCGCCGATCGAGCTGGACGTCGGCGAGGTCCTCGAGATCTCCGAGCCGGACGCGATGGAGTGCATCCCGCTGCCGGGCCATCAGCCCGGGGCGGCCTACCTTATCATCCCCCAGAACGCAGCCCGCGCAGCGGGCCAGGGGCTACCGATCCAGCTCGTCGGGGTCACGGAGCAGACCCGGCCGGTCGCGACCGCCGAACCTGCCCCGGGGGCGCTGGCCGGACCACGCCTCCAGCGCTACGCGTCCAGGGAAGTGCACGCGGAATGGGAGGCCGGGTTGAGGGTCGAGGAGCGGGCGCTCCCGGTGACGAGCGCGCTCCGTCCGGACATGGGGCCGGCGATCCGGGCACAGGAGACGCCGAGCATCGGCGACCGGCGGAGCTTCAACGTGTACAACAGGGAGAAGAAGTTCTCGCAGATCACGGCGGCGGTGAAGTACATCAGCGAACGGGCGATCGTCTACCAGGACGTGAACGCGCCCCCCAACGGCTTCACCGATCAAGACTTCGCCCATTTCACCGCACTCTTCGACGACCCCATCTTCCCCACCGTCACCGGCGCGTTCGGCGAGCCGTCCGACGTGGACGGCAACGGCAGGATCATCATCCTCTTCACGCCGGTCGTCAACGAGTTGACCCCGAGGGGAGCGGCCGGGTTCGTCGCGGGCTTCTTCTACGGGCTCGATCTGACGGAGGGGGCGAACAGCAACCGCGCCGAGATCTTCTACAGCGTGGTCCCCGACCCCGGGGGCCGGTATGGCGACCCCCGGAGCCGGGACGACATCCTCCGCACCGTGCCCGGGGTCCTCGCGCACGAGCTGCAGCACATGGTCCACTTCCACGAACGGATGATGCGGCGCCAGGCCCCGCGACCCGAGGCGGTGTGGCTCTCCGAGGCGCTCGCACACATGGCGGAGGACCTCGTCGCCGACACGCTCCGAGCGAGGGGCGACGCCGCCGGGCAGCAGGCATTCCAGCTCTCGAACTACATCCGCGCCTTGCGCTACCTCCAGGGGACCACGGGCGTCAGTGTCATCGACGTCGAGGCGCCGGGATCACTCGAGGAGCGCGGCGCACAGTGGCTCTTCCTCAAATACCTCGCCGGGCACTACGGCGGCGCCGAACTCCTCGGCGCGCTCACCCGGACGACCCGGACGGGGATCGAGAACGTCGAGGCCGCGACCGGCAGGACGTGGGACGAACTCTTCGGCGCCTGGACCGTGGCGCTCTGGGCCGACGACGCGCCCGAACTGCGCCACGCACAGGTCGACCCTCGCTACACCTTCACGAACATCGACCTCCGCGCCGCGCTCGGCCAGTTCCGCGGCGGGTTCCCGCTTCAGCCGGCCCGCTACGGGTTCCGCGACTTCCAACTCGCGGTGACTCTCCCGGTCGCGAGCCCGCTCCATGTGATCGTCCAGGCCGACCCATTCCTGCCGAGTCCGCTCCACCTCAGCTACGCCCGTATCGCAGGCGCCGCCTTCCACGAGCAGGATCGGCCACGCTTCGCGATCATGCGGATCGAGTGAGCAGGGACCCGCCCCGGCTCAACCCACCGGCCGCGACCGGGTCCGACGGCGCGAAGGCCGAAACGACCGGGCGCCCGGACCAGTCGGCCGGCGGCTCGATGCCCAGGAGCCAGAGCACCGTCGCCGCCGTGTCCATCGTGCGGATCGACGCACCCAACGGCCCGGACGCACGGACGCCCTTGCCCCACGCGATCCAGGGGATCGTCATGTCGCGAGGGTCATCGCTCCCGTGATCGCGACCATGACCCCCATGGTCCGACGTCAGGATCAACGTGTAGTTGCCACGACCGAACGCGCGGTCCGCCGCATCCAGCACCGTGTCCACCGCACCATCCGCACGACGGACCGCCCAGCCGTACGCGAAGCTCATGTAACCGATCGCATGGCCCGCAAAATCCGGTTCGCCGATGTGGACGAAGAGCAGGTTCGGACGCTCGTGCCTCAGATACGTGACCACATCGGGGACCGTCTTCGTCGCCATCCAGTGCGAGAGGTTCGAGCGAGGACCCTGCCAGTAATCCATAGAACCCGGCCTCACCAGGTGATGGAACTTCGCCTTGCTGAAGAACGCCGCCGTCCGGAGTCCACGCGACTTCGCGACCTCGAAGACCGTCGGCACACGGACCACTCCCCGATCATCCGTCTGACGACTGTTCCAGTCGATCCCATGGACTTCCGGCAGGACGCCCGTCAGCATCGAGGTATGGGACGGCAGCGTCTTGCTCGGATAGATCGTCTGCGCCTCCAGCGAGAAGGCGCCCTCGCGCATTAGACGCTGGATCGTCCTCGCCTTGTACTTGTCGATCGCATCCGGGCGCAGGCCATCGATGGAGATCACGACGACGTGCTCCGTGAGACCCGGCGCCGGCGCCACCCCGGAAGAAACCGGGGCCGGAGCCTTCGCGTAGAGCAGGGTCGAGACCAGCGACGGACAGAAACACAGGAGCGTGACGGTGCCGAGGCCCGCGCAAACCCGGCCGAATCGACTCCGCTCCCACTTCGTACTTCGCAAGCGAACACCTCCCCGTCCGTTCCACACCCGTCGCACGGGCCGCCCATCGGTCCGGCGACCCCGTCACGTGCGGTTCAAAACAAGGTTATAATATACGAAAAGATGGGGGCGCCGATCACCCTCGGGTCCGCGTATGTAGTTGTCAGCGCTCACTCTACGCGTTCGAGGCGGGGGTTGGGGTTGTAGCTTCGCCCGGCCTTGGCGATCGGTTTGCCTTCGACCATGACGACGTCTGCGGTGAAGTCGTAGCGGTCCTTGAAGAGGGAGGACCCGACGCCGTAGGAGTCGACGGGCACGCCGAGTTCCTCGAAGTAGCGGATCTTGTTGGCGTCGAAGCCGCCGGAGGCCACGATCTTGACGTGTTCGAACCCTGCGTCGTCCAGCGCGGCGCGAACGTTCCAGACGAGTTGCGGGTTGACGCCCCTCGGGTCGAACCGGCCCATCTGTGGGAGGATGGAGCGGTCGACGAGGGTTTCGGAGGTGTCGAGTCTCACGCCGTGGAGCCGGGGTCCGAGGGCGCGTGCGACCTCGAGCGAGGTCTGGACGCAGTCGTTGTCGAAGTCCACGAGGCTGATGACGCCGACGTCTTCGGGCGTGTGTCGTGCGAAGGCGAGGCTGGCCCGTACGGTGTCGCCGCCGTACGCCGCGATGAGGGCGTGGGGCACGGTCCCGACGCCTCTGGATCCCCACCATGATGCCTGGGCGTCGGTGGAGACACCGATCGCGCCGGCCACGTGTGCCGCGTACCCGTCGCCGGTCTGGACGAGCCAGTGGTCGTGCCTGGCCGGGAAGAACATGACGGTCTTGGGCCATGCGGCCTCGACGACCTTCCGGGTGTTGCTGGCGACCTTGGTCCTCCGTGCGAGGACGCCGAGGTAGAGCGTCTCGAGGTGCGCGAAGGCGGCGTAGGGTCCGGTGATGAGGAGGACCGTCTCCCAGGGTTCGACCCGGTCGCCGTCGTAGAGGGCGTAGACTTCGAGATCGTCCCAGGTGTACCCCTCGGTCAGGCAGAGTTTGAGGATCGCGATCGCCTCGTCGATCCCTCCGAGCCATGCGTGGCGTTTGGTGAAGACCTGCATGGTGACGACCGGGTTGTGGTGGTCGGCCAGGAGGACTTCGCGGGCGAAGACGAAGTATTTGTCCGTGTAGTAACCGCTCCGCATCTTCTCGATGGGGAGCTGGAAGATGCTCGGGTCCAGTCGCCGCTCGACCCGGATCGGCGGCGGCGGTGTCGGGTGCTCCCCCGTCCCGGGGCGTCTGGATGAAGGCATGTCCACGGTGCCGTTGGCTGATGGCGATCACGCGCGAGGCCCGCGCCCGCGGCTCGTCGTTCCCCGTTTCGTCGGGCGGCGGGCCGCTCCTGGCGCGGGCGAGTGCCTCGTCTGGGAGAGGAAGCTTACCTCTCCGGCCGTTTCAGCGCAATCGAGGGCGGCGACGCCGCGATCGACCGGCGCAGCGCGAGGACGCCGGCGAGCGCCATGATCCCTGCGATCGGCCACATGAGCGGGTACCCTTCGTACGTTGGGAAGAGAGGCCGGCCGAGGTCGATCGCTGCGCCGACGACGACGGGAGCGACGATCCTCGCGAACCCGAGGGAGAGGATGTAGAGGCCGGTGTACCGGCCGATCGCGCTGCCGCCGACCAGCGCGGCGAAGTAGGGGTACGGGAGCGCGATCAGCGCCGCGGCGCCCAGCCCGGACGAGAGCAGCAGGGCGAACGCGCCGGGCAGCTCGCGCACGAAGATGCCGGAAGCCATCGCCACGGCGGTGATGAGCGCTCCGGCCTCCAGGAGCCGTGCGTGGCCGAACCGGTCGCCGAGTTGGCCGACGAGCACGGACCCGCCGCCGATCCCCGCGATGAGGAGGAGGAGGATGGCGGAGGTCTCCGCCGTGTTGATCCCGAGGACGACGACGGCGAAGAGGAAGACGTAGGGCCGGATCCCGTCCACCGCGCCGGTCCAGAGTGCGTTCGCGACGAGGAAGCGGCGGATGTCGGGCCGCGTGGCCAGCTCTTTCCAAATGGTCCTCGCCGCTCCGAGGGCGTGCGCGTCCGGGCCGCCGCGGCCGCTGTTCGGCGAGGCGAGGAAGGTGAGCGCGGTCGTGACGAGGATCAGGGCCGCGCCGACGAGGAAGGGCAGCGGCGGCCAGAGCGCGAAGAGGAGGCCGCCGCCGACGAGCCCGTACCCGAGCCCCAGGGCGTGGAGCGCGCCGCGGACGCCGTGGACCCGACCGAGGCGCCCGCCGGGTACGGCATCGACCATGAGCGCCCAGAGCGGCGTCAGGTAGCCGTGGAACGCGGCGAAGAAGACGAACGCTGCGGCGGCGAGCGGCCAGTAGCCGTCCAGGAACGGGGCGATCGAGAGCGAGGCCGCCATGATCGGCGCGGTCAGGAGGAGGAAGAGCTCGCGGCGGCCGTACCTCCTGGCCAATCGCTCCGGGAGGTGGTCGCTGAGCGCGCCGATCCAGTACGGCACCAGCAGCGCGAAAATCCCCTCGCCGCCGATCGCGAAGCCGATCCAGATCGCCGATGGGGCGTAATCGGCCAGGAGGATCGGGAGCAGCACGACCATGACCGTCTGCCCCGCGGTCGAGCCGAGGGTGCCGACGGTGAGGCCGTATTCCCTGAGGAGGCGGGAGCGTTCCGCGGTCACGTGATGGGTCGTTGGGTACGTGTGGCGTCCGGGCGAGGCTCAGGCGGCGCGCCGCTCGCCGGCGCTTCGCAAGCGGTCCAGGCTCTCGCGCAGCCGCCGCGTCAGGTCGATGACCGGCGTGGGCTCGGGCGCGGGCCGGGCCTCGAGCTCGGCCGGCAGGCGGCCCTCCGCCTTGCGGCGCAGGAGTTCGAGGACCTCCTCGCGGTACTGGTTCCTGTAGCGCGAGGGGTCGAACGGGCGCGAGAGCCCTCGGATCACATCCACGGCGAGTCGGATGTCGCCCTCCCTCATCCGGGTCTGGGTCGGCAGCTCGAGCGTCCGTTCGTCGATCAGCTCCTCGGGGAAGTGAAGCGTCTCGAGGAGAATCGCCTCTTCGCCGGCCCGGACGATGCCCAGGTGCTCGCGGTGCATGAGCACGAAGACGGCGACGCCGACCTTGCCGCTGCGTCGGATGGCCTCCCTGAGCATCACGAACGCTTCCTCGCCCCCCTCGTCCGGGACCAGGAAGTAGGGCCGACGATAGTATAGCGGATCGATCTCGTGCCGGTCCACGAAGTCGCGGATCTCGATCGTGCGGGTCAGTCGCGGGGCGACACGCTGGAGCTCCTCGTCCGTCACGGTGACCCATTCGCCGTCCAGCGGATAGCCGCGCACGATCTCATCGTGCGCGACCGGTTCCTGCTCCGCGCTGCAGATCTTCAGGTACTGGATCGGCGCGAGGTCGGGCTCGTGGAGCAGGCGGAACTCGACCTGCCGCTTCCGCGTCGCCGGATAGAGGCGGATCGGTAGGTTGACGAGCTCGAAGCTCAGCGTCCCGCGCCAGAGCATGTCCATCGCGCCTCCCCGCGGACCGGGCCGACTCGCATCGACGGTTGCGTCGCCACGTGCACCCATCTCAATCGGAGCAAGAGCCATTCCGGGCGCTGCGTTCGGATTCGCGCTGGGCCAGGGTGATCCCCGCGATGATGACGCCGGCGCCCGCGATCTGCCCCGCCGTCGGCACCTCGGCGAGGAGGGCCCAGGCGACGCCGAGCGCGAGGACCGGGGTGAGGTTCGAGTACACCGCGGTCCGCGTGTTGCCGATCCGCCGGACGCCGTGATACCAGAGGAGGTAGGCGACCCCGATCCCGAAGGCGCCGGAGAAGCCGACCGCCGCCCACGCCGCGATGCCGATCGCGCCCCAGTCGGCGCGGAGGAGGTCGCCGGCTCCGAGCGCGACCAGCCCGGCCGTCCCGATCCAGAGCGTCCAGGCGGTGACCGATATCGATCCGTAGCGCACGATGGGCGCCCTCGAGCCGACGGTGTAGACGGCCCAAGCGGCGGACGCGCCGAGGAGGATCAGGTCGCCCGAGAAGGTGCGGAGTCCGAGCCTGATGCCGTCGCCGCCGCCCACGATGACGAGGGCCATCCCGGCGACCGTCGCGGCCGCGCCCGCCCAGACCCGGCGCGGGATGCGCTCGTGCCCGCCGGCCGCGGAGAGGAACGCCGTCAGGATCGGCGTGCCCGCGAGGAGGAGCGCGGCGTTCCCCGCACGCGTCCGGTCGATCCCGTAAATGAAGAGGAGCTGGTAGACGACGTTGCCGATCACGCCGAGCGCGAGGATCCGGCCCACGTCCTCCCGGCACGGGAGCGGGATGCGGCCACGGCGGCGCAGGACGAGCCAGACGACGCCCGAGGCGACGACGAAGCGGAGCGCGTTGAACCCGAGCGGGGAGAGTACGGCGAGCGCACCCTTCACGACCGAGAAGTTCACCGCCCAGATCCCCGACATCAGGAGGAGGCCCAGGTGGACCCCGAGGATGCCGGCCGGGGACGAGGGCGGCGAGTCCAGCGCAGGGGCCGGAACCGTATCGCGAACGTGATCCATGACAGGGCGAACATTATCCCGGTCCGTGGCTCCATGCGCAAGGGCGCGGCCGCGCACACCGCCTTTCCACCCCGCCGCTCCCGGCGTGCGGCCTGCGCCCGACCGTTGCGCCGCCCGCGCCCGAGCGGCTACCTTCGCGACGGGTCCGGCGCAGACATGCCGGTGGCTTCACCCGAACGGAGAAATGGTACCGATGAGCAACGCACAGGGGCTCCTCGCCGGGAAGCGAGTCCTGGTCTTCGGCGTCGCCAACGAACGGAGCATCGCCTGGGGGATCAGCCGTGCGATGCACGAGCACGGCGCGACGCTCGGTTTCACCTACCTGAACGAGGCGCTCGAGCGCCGGGTCCGGCCGCTCGCCGAGAGCGTCGGCTCCGAACTGATCCTCGAGTGCGACGTCACCCGCGACGACCAGATCCAGGACACCTTCCAGACGGTGAAGGACGCCTGGGGCCGGATCGACGTCCTGATCCACGGCGTCGCGTTCGCGAACCGGGAAGACCTGGAAGGCCGGTTCGTCGAGACCAGCCGCGACGGTTTCCGGACCGCGCTCGACATCAGCGCGTACTCGCTCGTCGCCCTGACCCGCGAGGCGTGGCCGCTCATGAAGGATGTCGGCGGCAGCGTCCTCACCCTGACGTACTACGGCTCCGAGAAGGTCGTTCCCAACTACAACGTGATGGGCGTCGCGAAGGCCGCGCTCGAAGCCTCGGTCCGCTACCTCGCGGCGGATCTCGGGCCGGACGGCATCCGGGTCAACGCGATCAGCGCCGGCCCGATCAAGACGCTCGCGGCCTCCGGGATCAGGGGCTTCCGCTCGATCCTCGGCGAAGTCGCCGAACGCGCTCCGCTCCGCCGCAACGTGACGCAGGACGACGTCGCGAACGCCGCACTCTTCCTCTGCAGCGACCTCGGCGCAGGGGTCACGGGCGAGGTCCTGTACGTCGACAGCGGCTACAACATCCTGGGGATGTGAGGGGCATGGTCGCCGTGTACGGCGCGGCAGCCCAGGCGGGATCGCCATGAACGTACTCGTTCTCAACGCCGGCTCGTCTTCCCTCAAATTCAAGCTCATCCGGACCGATCCCGAGGCCATGGCGCGGGACGCGGACCAGCGCCTCGCGAGCGGGGAGATCGAGCGGATCGGCGGCGAGGCGATCCTGACGTTCCGGATCGGCGAGGGGCCGCCGGTGAGGAAGGTCGAGCCGGTCCGGGACCACTTCACCGCGGTCTCCCGGGCCCTGAGCTGGATCGTGGGGCAGGGGGCCGAGGCGGGGATCGAAGGCCTGCGCGACATCGATGCCGTCGGGCACCGGGTCGTCCACGGCGGCGAGCGCTTCAAGCGCTCCGTCCTGATCGATGAGGAGGTGATCCGCGGGATCGAGGACACGCTCGAGCTCGCGCCGCTGCACAACCCTCACAACCTCAAGGGGATCCAGGCGGCCCGGGACGTCCTCGGCCCTGGCGTCCCCCAGGCCGCGGTCTTCGATACCGCGTTCCACCACACGCTCCCGGACCATGCCTACCTGTACGCGATCCCGTACTCCCTCTACCGCCGGCACCGTATCCGCCGGTACGGGTTCCACGGGACGTCGCACCGCTACGTCGCGTACCGGTACCGGCGGCTGACGGGCACGACGAGGGACGCGACGCGGCTCGTCACGCTGCACCTCGGCAACGGGTGCTCGGCGTGCGCGATCGCCGGCGGCAACTCCGTCGACACGTCCATGGGGTTCACGCCCCTCGAAGGGCTCGTCATGGGGACGCGCTCGGGCGATGTCGACCCCGCGCTGCTCGATTACATCGCCGTCAAGGAGGGGATGAGCCTCGCCGAGGTGCAATCGCTCCTCAACAAGCAGTCCGGGCTCCTCGGGATCTCCGGGCTGACCCACGACATGCGCGAGCTCCTCGCGGAGGCCGAGGAGCACGACGACCGCAGGGCGCGGCTCGCGATCGAGATCTTCGCCTATCGCGCCCGCAAGTACATCGGCGCGTACCTCGCCGCGCTCGGCGGCGCGTCCGCCATCGTCTTCACCGGCGGGATCGGCGAGAACGCGGCCGACGTCCGCGCGCGGATCCTGGATGGGCTGGAATGGATGGGGCTCGACCTGGACCCGGCCGCGAACGCCGCGACCATCGGCGGGCGGGAGGGACGGATCACGCGCGAGGGGAGCCGGCTCGAAGCCTGGGTCATCCCCACCGATGAGGAGCTCCTCATCGCCAGGGACACCGTGCGGCTGGTCCTCGGGAGCGGGTCCAGGTACTGACCGGCGCGCGAGGAGGCGAGGAGCGGTGCTCTGGGGCGGGAATCAACCCGACGCCCGAGGGGTAGGAAGAGAGGACCGGTTCGTTCCGGTTTTCGTCGTGCTCACACGTGAAGGAGGGGTCCATGCTGTCCCTTGCGTCTGATGACGGACGTAACTGGAGCGTGCGCCTCGATGACGGGTCGCAGGCCGACGGAAACGGAGTGGGGTGGGAGTTGATCATCTTCGAGGACCGGGACAACCCCTCGGTCCAGCGGTTCACGTACCGTCCAGCCGGCTGGTTCGGCCGCGCGACCGAGGCGGAGCTCCGCGCGGCGCTCGAAGAGTCCGAGGCCGTGCGTGCCCGCTGGGGCGCGGCGCCGCAGCCCGCGGGCGGCTGAACACGGACCGGCTCAGACGCCGTCGTCCGGCATCTCGGGTGTGCGATCCGGGGTTCGTGCATCCGTCGACCCGGTGGGTCGGGCCTCGCCCTCGCCGCGGTGGTAGCGCTCGTGGTACCGGCTCCGCTCGTACCAGCTCCGGGTGATCTCGGCCGCGACCTCGCGGCCGCCCAGCCCGAACGCGATCCCGGCGGCGAGCGCAGCCGCGCCGACGACCGCGACGAACGCGACCAGAACGATACTCTCGGCGATGCCGAGTTGTTCGAGCGCCATGAAGGTCGCCAGCACGACGACCGCTGCCTTCGCCGCCCGGGCGAGCGTCGGGCCGCCCGGCACGCCGCCGGCCGAGGCGAGGACCAGTTCCTTGACGAATTGGCCGAGCACGATCCCGAGGACGAGGACGATGACCGCCGCGATCACGTTCGGGACGTAGGCGAGCAGCTCGTAGAAGAGCGCGCTCACGACGGCCAGCCCGAGGGCGTTGGCGGCGAGCAGGATCACCAGGACCATGATGACCCAGAAGATCAGCTTCGCCAGGGCGCCCGACGGCTTCAGCACCGTGCCCGCCCGGGCCAGCGCCTCGGTGACGCCGCCCTCGCTCATCCACCGGTCGAACCCGATCCGTTGCAACACGGCCTCCGTACCGCGCTCGACCATCTTTGCGATCGCGAAGCCGGCGAGCAGGATCCCCAACGCCGCCAGGAGCTGGGGGATGAAGGCGGCGAGCACGGTGATCCCTTCCTCGAGCCGCGCCTGAAACCCCTGGGCCATATGCACCTCCTCGTATCGGCATCGCTGGAGAGTGGGGCGGGGCCATGGGTTGCGCAAGACCGGGTCCCGGTGCCAACTTGACCCCATGAGACGCATCCAGGACGCCGATGGCCGGGTATGGGACGTGGTCGTCGGGCGTGAGTCGTGGGGCGCTTACTTCGCGCTCTTCGTGCCCGGCCGCGCCAGCCGGGAGGAGCCGATCCGGCAGACGCAGCTCCGGGCCTTGAGCGCGGACGAGGCCGAGCGCAAGCTCGAGCAGCTCGATGACGCGGAACTCCTCGAGCTGCTCGGGTCCGCGAGGCCGAAGGAATCGTGAACCGGGGCGAGGCGGGGCGAACGCCCCGACGCCCCGATCGGAGCGTGGAAAGAGTGGAGATGCGAAACTTCGTTGATGAAGCCGGGCGCGAGTGGGTCGCGACCGCGGTCGAGGAGGAAACGCCCCGGCACCATGGGCGCTGGCACCTCGTCTTCCACCCGGCCGGGGAGCCGGGGCGCGCGTTGCGGATGCGCGAGGTGAGGTGGCAGAGCGCCGAGACGGCGGAACGGACGCTCCGGACCATGTCCGAGACGGAGCTGCGCCGTCGCCTGAGGAGCCTGGAACGGCGCGTATCGCCCGCCGGCGCCCTCGGGTAGCCCGTCGCGGGCGGCGGAGGGGAACGCACCTTGCACCACGAGGCCGGAGAAAGGCACGTGGCAAGAGGAGGCACACTCATGCGATCGGGCCTGTGCTCCCGGACGTGGCGGCAATATGGACCCCTGGACCGTCAGGCCCTTGGACGCCAGTTCCTCAACGGTATGTCGCTCCGCTGCCCACGTTGCGGAGAGCCGCTCGAAGCGACCCCGTTCACCCGCCTCAGCGCCGTGCTCCCGCCCGGCGCGGGCGGGTACGATCTGGAGTGCCGGCCGTGCCGCCGGTTCCACCCGAGAGTCTTCCACACCCCGGAGTCGCTCTACCTCACCCGGATCCGGCGCCTCGCGGCCGCGATTCGCCGGGCGTGACGACGGCGGCCCATCTGCGCCCGTTGCCGGGTTCCCTGCGAATGCCTACGTTGTGAGTCGATGCCGGATCGGGCCCGATCCGGCGATGCGATGGACCTGGATCCGCCGAGCGACGTTGCGACCGGTACCGCCCACCGACCTCGCCGCGATCTGCGCGGCCGAATTCCCGGACCGAGGCCCCGGAATCTACCTGAACGCGGCGAGCTTCGGCCTCCTCCCGCTCCGGTGCTTGGAGGCGGTCGAGTCGTTCCACCGCCTGCGTAACCGATCCGCGGGGCTCCCTGAGCGCCTCGTCGGCGAGACGCTCGAATCGGCCCGGACCGCTGTGGCAGACCTGATCGGGGCGACCCCGGACGAGGTCGCGCTCATGCCCAGGACCAGCTCCGGGCTGGAACTCGCCGCGGGGATTCTGGCCCGGGCCCGGGGAAGACCCTTCGGGCCGTTCGCCGGAGGCCGCCGCATCCTGCTCAGCGACAGGGAATTCCCGGCGAACGTCTACCCCTGGCTCAGCCTCGAGCGGGAGGGGATGACGGTCGAGTTCGTCGCGACGGACCCACTCGGCAGACCCCGGGAGGAGGCACTGCTCGAACGGCTGCACGAGGCCGACGACATCGCCTGCTTCGCGCTGTCGTTCGTCCAGTTCTCCAACGGGTACCGCGCCGATCTGGCCCGCTTCGGAAAGGTCTGCCGCGAGCGGGGTATCCTCTTCGTGGTGGATGCGATCCAGGGGCTCGGCGCCGTGCCCCTCGACGTCCGCGCCTCGGGCGCCGACATCCTCGCGTCGGGCGGGCAGAAGTGGCTGTGCAGCCCCTTCGGCACCGGCTTCGTCTACGTGCGCCGGGAGCTCTGCAGCGAACTCGAACCGCTCTTCCCGGCCTGGACCGCGTTCGAAGCGAGCGCGGACCACTCGCGGATCCTCGACTACCGTTATGAACTGGTCCGCGACGCCCGGCGCTTCGATGCCGGGATGATGGGGTTCCAGGACTTCGCCGGATTCGCCCGGTCCGTGGAATTCATCGCGGCGATCGGCGTCGAGACGATCTGGCGCCACATCCTCGAGGTGCAGGCGCCGCTCGTCGAGTGGCTCCGGACGCAGGACGACGTCGAGGTGGTGAGCGACCTCGCCGAGGAACGGCGGTCGGGGATCCTCTGCATCCGCCCGCCGCGGGCGGCGCAGGTCTACGACGCGCTCCACGAGGCCGGGATCGTTTGCGGGTTTCGGGAGGGTGCGATCCGCCTCGCGCCG